>Ga0209299_1000004_pt1 | contig 169197 bp, 184 predicted proteins | sample S_140806_MF_Meta_FD_187326 | JGI IMG/M metagenome (GOLD analysis project Ga0209299, IMG submission 187326) | Freshwater microbial communities from Lake Simoncouche, Canada to study carbon cycling - S_140806_MF_MetaG (SPAdes) (version 2) | ecosystem: Environmental > Aquatic > Freshwater > Lake ...
TCTATTAGCCATTATTTGATTTAATAAATCAACATCAGTTTTATTTGAAGCCCTAAGAAGATCATAATCTACTTTAACTGGATAACCTGGTTGGTTTACGCTAAAATATTCATTAAATGCTTTTCTAACATCTTGTTCAGAGGGTTTTTGGCCAGAAGAATATATTAATTTGTATATATTATTTAAAAATCTTCTTTTTTGAGTTGTTGAAATGTTCATATTTTTTTAACCTTTGCGGCCAATGTATAAGAGTATACATTTGGAACAACGTTTGTATTTGGATCCTTTAGTAATTTTATTTTAACTAATATGCTCTTAACCTCTTGTGGAATTTTTGGATAGTTTTCATATCCTACGCCTGGAAGCTTGTACCCTGGTGAAACATTTTGATTGAATACTAAAATTTCTGGATTTTGTGAAGAAGTAGAAGAGCTAAATCCATACTGAGTAGAACTTATTTCAAACCAATTATTTCCACCATCAACAGATATTTCAGATGATATGAGTTGAATATTTGAAGAAACACTTTTTACGTCGCTCTCTATGCCAAGCATTACTGACTCTACTGGATAATCGAAAACATAGGGTAGAGAGATAATTTCTGCTGAATCTAAATATTCAATATATTCGACTGAAACATCTCTTAAGCCAATAGACATCCTTCTGCTTTTGATTATATCTCTTTGTAATTTTAGCGGGACAGTAAATGTTTGAACTGACTCAGATGTATTTGTGTTAGTGATTCTTTTTTTTACAGATATACTTATTTCTTTGCTAGTAACATTATTTTTCTTAAAAATATTTGGATTGCTTAATGGTGGAATTATTGCATCTTTGTTGTAATTTATTTCTTGATAAATATCTTTGCTTAAAGAATCTGGATTAAATCTTACAGAACCAAAAAATGGACTATTATCTGATTTAGATCCGGTATAATCTGTAGCCCAGTAGGTATGCATTATCTCTTCTTCATTAAAATACGGCTGCTCAAGAATAATTCTAACTTTTAATACTTTTCTATCAGAAAATTTAACAACAGCTGAATCGAAATAGTATTTTGAATAAGCCTCTTTTGTTAAGCTTTCTGGAGACAGCCCTATGTAAAAAGGTTCCCTAACAATATGTTCTGTTTCACCCAAATCGTTGGTAACATAAATGTTAGAAACTTTTACTATTTTTGTATATCCAAAATATGGAGATATTTTTATCGAATTAGCCATTGACGCGGCATTTGCTTCAATCGTAAAATCTAACTTTAAAGGTTCTTGCAAATTATGGTTTGACCAATTAACTAAACTGCGTTTTGGCGCCGAAGAAAGTTCTTCTGAATCAACTATATAAGAAAACTCATTATCAGATGGAGCAAAATCAAATACATTTTGATACTTAGTTTTATCAACATTTAAAGCTTCATATTCAAAATATGTTAATGGATTTTTATCTATTATATTTAGTGGATTAGATATTGAGGGACTGTTTTTAAAAACATATTCATAATTTATTTTATCTAATTCATCTTTTCTTTTAATAACGATATGATTATTCCCCATAAACCCATTGGAATTATTCAATGTTAATCTAGATACATTCCAGTTGACAGTCTTTGCTGCCTGAATAGTTGCTGCACTGTTGTGTATCATTGGATTTTGATTTACTTTCATTTTAGAAAAATCCATGTAATCTTGATTATCAAACGAATCGCCAATGTAAACTATATCTTCTGCTGGACTTGAGGAATACATCTGAAGTATTTTTGTTTTTGAAAATATTCTTTGAGAATACTTTTTTTCATTTTCTATTTCAGAAGTAAATAAATTAAATATACTTATAGTTTTTGCAGTTAAATAATCTAATTGCTTGGCAGATATGTTGATATCATTTTTTAATGAATTAACAAATTTATTTATTTTGGTCGATGTTGGTGGTTCGCCTTTTGTAAATAAATCTAAACTTGTATTAAATGAATCTATATTTTTATAGGCGTCACTCAATGCCTGGTTAAAGTCCGATATTAGATCTTGCTTTGTAATGTATTTGCCATTTTTTAGTTTGTCAGCTATAGAAGAAAGTGATGTGGCAACTTGATCAAAAATAGATGTTGATGGTGATAGTTGTGCCATATTTAATTGACCGCCAATGCTTTGGTTAATTTGTCGTAATAAGGATCATAATTTTTTGTTTTTGCTTTAATAAGCACTGCATCAATTGATGCCTGATAAAGAATTTTTGATACATTTTTTCTAATTATTATTCTAAATCTAGTAGAGTTAGAAACGTATTCGTAAATTACCGAAAATGAATCAGATAAAATCTGATTAAATGCTATTTCTTTGCCATTTTGTATGAAATAAACTCTTGAACTATCAGTAAACGATGGAAGATCTTTACTGTTGGTATAGTTTGTTAGGTTAATTGCGTAAGATCCATCCGACAAAAGTACTTTGATCGGACTATAGCCCTGATAGTCTGAGGAAAATATTGTGCCGTATGCGGGATTGTAGCTAGAAGTTTGGGCGTAGGTTGTATTGATATAAGGAAAATTACTTAGTGTTATTCTTCCCGTATAATCTGTCATTGGGAACCTTTCACCCTGACCCTGATCGTTAAAATATGATTTAGTTGACTCTTGAAATAATTTATTTTTAATAAAATCAATATTATCATAATTAAAAAGGGTTAAATCTGTTTTATATTTACAAACATATATAGAATTAATGTCTAATGAACTAATAATTATTGAATTTTCCTTTAAAGAATATTTATTTGGTGAAACCATATAACCGTCTTTATACAAAACAAATGTTTCTTTTTTAAAATAAAATCTTGTATACGCAGATAACGATTGTAAATCAAAAAATAAAACCTCTGAATCTATTTGATCGTTTCCATACTCCAGTATTGAAATCCAATCACTTTCGGATACAGGTATTTCTGTATTGGATATAGAAATCTCATAAGATATAGGTTCTTTTAGATCAAAATTAAATCTATTAAAATCTATTATATTTTTACTCTTAACCAAAGAAGCTTTTAGGGCTAAAGGATATCCGTTGAATGGAATTTTTTTACTAACAAAACATGCTTTATTAGAATCTACCTTATCTACTGCTGCAAATTCTATTGATTTAATAGAAAAAGTATATTCATATTGATCTATTTTTTCTAAAATAAATAAATCTTTAAATATAGAACGGTTTGATCTTGAAATTGTTTCTGCAAATAACTCTTGTGTTTTTCCTGAAAATATATTATTTGAATCTTTTTGCAGAAGCATTCCTGGTTTTTTAAAATCATAGTTTTCTGAAAATATAGATCCAGATTCAACAAAAGTTGAATTATTAAAAATTTCTCCACTGTCTTTAATCATATGAACAAAAAAGTTTTGAAACAAAGTAGATAAAATTGTACTCCATTTTTCATCTATTAAATTAGATTGAATATTTTCTTCTGAAAAATTATCTCTGCCCATTTTATTAGCGAATGTTTTATTAACATTTGGGTATTTATATGAATAATAACTATCATTCATATATTTATTTTTAAATAAATCTTTAATAGAATTATTTCTTAAAAATAAATTGTATACTAAATCCTGTAATTTATCTGTATTAGACCTTCTTATTTCTCTTATTTCTCTGCCAATATCATATACAGCTTTTGCGTTTAATTCACTTGATGAAGTAACATTCTCATTCTTGGAATAAACTGGTTGATTAAATATAAGTATAATTTTACTTACATTTCTTCTTGGAAAAGAAATTTCAGTAATAGAATCCAGTTGCTTCGGTTCCGTTAATACAGAAATAGTTGTCGTAGAAGATATGGGATCTCCAATGCTGTTGATAGTATACGATTCAACTGCTTGATCGGAATCTGTTGCTTCTTCTAAAATTGTTTCGTAATCTTTATAGACATAACTTTCTGTAGAGTCAGAAGACAGAACTGCCTGTAGCAATTGAAGGCCGTTCCCGTGGCCCGGTGTTATGTATATTGTATCTATTTCTTGTGGAAATGCAAAAGACATTTCAACAATATTTTGTGCACCATTAATATAAGAAGTATCATAAGATATATATTTTTTAATATCATCTATTTTTGATGTTAAAATAACTGGAGATTTTATACTTACGTTCCAAGAATCTGATTTACTATCATTTAAAGTTGCATAAAAACCACTGTCACTTGATTTATAGTTTTCATAATTGCTTTTAATTTTTATATCATCGATAAAATCGAGTGCGTTTTTGGTTGTGATACCACTACCAATTTTAAATACACCAGCTTTTGTATCAACAAAACCATTGCCATTCTCGTCAAAATGAGAACCGTCTCTATCAATTAAATCAAATAAATAACCGTCTGTTCTATAATCATTTAAATAATTATCAAATTTTTCTATATAATTTGAATTATATAAATCATCTTTTCCTGCTATAAATTCATAATTATCAATAAAAATCTGTAATGTATCTAAATCTTTTTCTACTTTTTCAATTTCAGAAAAGAAAATATCGATCATCGAATTCAGCATTAAGCCAACTGTATTGGCTGACGCATAGTAGCTTCTCATTCTTAAGTCTGCGTCTCTAAAAATGTCGATAAAAAACTCTTTATTCAAAGAACTAAATTGACTAAATATAGATGGAGAATAACTTGTGTCCACTCTTATTTGTGAAAGTTTTGAAATCAAGCTAGATACATCTGATTTATCAATCTTCATTTGATTGATCAAAGAAGATACTGTAGCTTGAGAGCTGTTTGAAAAACTATTAATTACATTTGGAAGTTGTTTTAACATTATATTTCCCAGATCTCTCCATCTAAATTCTGTATTTGGAAAGAAATACCAGCAGTTAGATTTCTACGAATTATATCATATATTTCTTCTATATTTTCAAAGTTATTTTTAACTTCATCTGGTATCCTAATTACTACAAATCCACCTCTTGGATATGAGCATCCGTGTATTGGGTACACGTCCCAGTTTGAAAGGAGATTATCTATCTCTGAATCTATCTGTACGAATTGGTGCTCGGCTGCTATGCCACCACCCCTTAATCTCGTATCATATATCTCTGTTTGCTTCTTGTTAGGGTTATTAGTAAAGTATATAATGCCGATTGGCAATGCGAAGGGGTCGTGCTTCGGTGAATATTCATTAAATATTTCAGAATTATACGTAAAATTATACGGATAACTTGGAACGTAATCCTGTAATGGCACATATTCAGCGGCGTCAGCTGAGTTTGTTGAGAGTTTATTAATCTTTATTGGTAGCACATATATGTATAAGGGTTTATTAAATTTGATATTTTTAGAATTTAAAAATGGATTAAGAGGAACTGTCTCTCCATTCGATTGATATATCATCAAATCAGAATTTTTAATTACATAATTTACTTTTATTAAATTTTCATCAGAAGGAATTATTCTATTGTTAAATTCTATTAAACCAGAACTGCAATTGTAATCTCTAACTTCAGAGAGGGATAATTTTTCCCATTCGGAAGATGAAGTTTCTTTTGTGTATATCTCAATCTGTGGTTTAAATAAAGGGGCTACTGAATTTTTATAATTAGTCGGTTCTGGCCAAACAACTAATGGTGTTTGTCTTAGCTTAATTTGTTTGTCAGAAACTAATATTGGTTTTTCATTTTTAACATCATAATATCCTCTACCAAAAATATTAGACCAATTTACACCCTTAGCCGAAGTTGTGTCATAAGTCGCAATAAGAGTTTGGTTTATATAATTAGATTTCCAATCCTCATAAATAGATATGTCTGATATATTAATCGATTTAGTAAAGGATCCGGATGTTATTATCAGCGGCCATGCTTGTTTTTTGTCGACATAAGAATCCATATTACCAATTTTTATTGCTGTTCCAGAATTATATTTAACAGAATAAACAGGACATATTTTTTTAATTGGAATATTTGTTGGGATAAAAGTTGTGCTGACTTTTGGTCCAATATAATCTATAATGTTCTGGGTATTACCATCTGAATCATAGGCAACAACTGCAAGAAATATATTGTTTATACCCCTAACAATCATGTCTACATATGAAACTGTATCTCCTAAGAATTCTTTCTGAGCAAAATCATAAAATCCATAAATAAATCCGTCTTGTTCTGGAATTCTATTTTTAACATAGACAAAACCCAGTCTCGCGTCTTTTTCTTGCTCTGTTGCTGTTGATCCAAAGTAACTCGAGATTTCAGAACCGCTTGGTATACCGACAGGTTTTCCAAATTCGTTACACAACAACAATGTTCCGTCTAATGTTGTTATAGATTCTTTTTTAGGCACTATTACATTGTTTAAATTTTTCATTAAATACTGATTAATATATTTAAGTGGAGTGCTAATTACGCTTGAACCGGAGTAGTAAGTGGCTGAAGTTTCTATTGTTAATCTTGTTGCATTTCCCGAGGATGGATTTGTTTCTAAATAATTTATACTTAAAACAGAAGATGGTGAAGACACATTTGATCCTGTTTCTGAAACTAAAGAAGTTAAAGAAACAGAATTTGATCCATTTAAATCAACATAAAGCTGCTTAGTAAAATCGAATACAACACCGGAACTAGCAGTAAAATTAGCCGTAGAAAGTTTAATAGAACTTGATAGAGATTCTGTGTATGATTTATTTAAATAGCTATATACCAAAGAACCAAATGTCAATGGAATTGTTTTGACTGTATTAGTATCATATTTGACTGTATGGTTTTTTAACGCCGAAAGGTCAGAGAACTTTTCCGCAGTTGTTGCCGTAACATATGCGTCTACAGTTTTTGTTATAACTTTTGTATCAGTTCTAATATTTTTTTCTGTATTTTCAGAAAAAGAAACTTCAGACCAAGACGATCCATTCCATGAATAATATTTTTCTGTGTCTACAGTATATATCAAATATCCAGACTGATTTGACTTAAGAGTGTTTGCATCATAATAAACATTTGGATTATTCTCAGTCCAATAGTTTGCTATATCTTCTATTTCTGGTTTATTCAAACTAGGAAATGCGTTGTAGGTTTCCGAAACTGGAACTTCTATTTCCTCTGGATCGCCATATACTGGAGCTGTTGTAGTTGCATTCCCAACTATGTCACATCTGATGCTTCTGATTTGATATCCTTCAGCGTTTCCATATTTAGACTGGTTGATTACTGTATCGTTAGTCCTAAAATAAATATAAACATATTTACAATTTCCTATTGGTTGATCGTGCATCGACAGGATAACGTTTCCAGAACTATCTGGTTTTTTGTTGACAGTATAACCATTGTATACGCTATTGTTTATAGTATTAGCAAAAGAAACATTATTAGCTGCATGGTTTACTGGGGAAAAACCATAAGACACTACTGTTACATTGCGCCAATTTTCAAGAGTTCCAAAATTAATTTTAATATTTTTTACCGTTTCTGCACCGTCGGGTATGGTGAAAAATATTACATCTTGGATTCTTGTTACCTGAGTTCCGATTCCTCCACCAGAATAACTTACTCTTCTATATTTTCCTCCAGAATTTATTTCATTTATATCACCCTGCGACAATGCTGCGTCGTAATACTTTGAAACTCCGTTAGAGCTACATAGGTTTTTAGCTGTTACCGAATTTATAATACCAAGTGACATTGCACTCACGAATAAAGATTTTGTTTGGCTATCTACTTTTCCGTCAACAATACCATCAAATCGTACGCCACTTGTTTCCATTCTGTTTTGAAAAGCAGATACGGCGGTGGATGCAGCGGAGTCATACGAGGTGTTGATCGCTCCGCTATAGAATCCTCCGGCTTTTAAGACTGATTTAATATACTTTACGTACTCTCCGGTCGTTCCAATTGTCCAGGCACTGGATACGTTTCCGGCATCCATGTCCCAGGTATAATCAAAATTTCTCCAAACAAGATCAGAAGAATTAAATACAGAATCTCTTCCAGAAGTAAGGTTAACGCACGGGATATCATTTTGTGATTGACCAGGGATTGTACCCCCAGCATCTACAACAGTTGGTTGACCTTTTTGAATTATTGTATAATTTCTTACTACAGTTCCTACAGATCTTTTTAACTGTAATTGTCCTTCTCCCTGATAGTGTATTCTTATACTTGAAGAGTATGTTCCCTTAAAACTAAGTGGTTTATCTGTTGCTGTTTGGTATGAATAGGCTGTTTCTAATTCAAATGGGTAGGCAATAAAATAATTTGTTGGATCAATATTATTATTAAGTAGTTTTGAATTTGAACTTTTTAGGCTAGGAATTTCCTTGACAACATACGGCCCAAATCCATCTGGTATATTTATAATTGGAGATACAGTATCTGTATAAGCTTGAACAAAATTGCTTGAAGATGGAATAGAAAATAAACTATAAGAACTTGCTATGTTTTCCTCTATCGAAGATGCGACCTGTGTTGCATTTGCTATTAATACATCTGGATTTGTTATCTCAATATAAAATTCTATAGAACTTAAATCAATAAAAGAAATTTTATCTTTTTGGTAGGTTGGAAGTGTTTCTTTTAACGAACGCAAATAGTATTCACCGATATTAAGCGGTGATGGGATAATACTTCTTGCATATCTGGTTTCATTTGAGCCAACAGTAACATTTACAAATAATTGTTCTTTTTCTTCTGTCAAAAGGGCATCTTGATTCATCGCCCAAGACGAATTCCATTCTCCAACAAAGTTAAATAAAGAAGATCTTGTATCTATTACCCTCGATGCATATGATCTTGAATAGAGGGCATATGAAACTGAGTTATATAAAAACTTAAACGGACCTTCTACCACTGCTGAAATTAAACTTGTATTATTTTCTTCAAAAACAGATTGTTCATTATTTAATTTTAGAACAGCAGATTTTGAGGCTATGCTATAGATTGAATTACAATATTCTAAAAAAGAAAAAGAAGTAAATATTATATTTCCCTGTGCTACGGCGTCGCCAATTGTTGGAAACTCAAATAGTGCGCCGACGGAGGAATTTGAAGATGAACTAATGCCTATGTTTAAAAAGCTTTTAGAAGAATTAACTCCAGATATTGTTCTATATGAACCCTTTTTTAGCCCAAAGATTCCATAATCTTCGTTTTCAAATATGGTAGAATCTATATTCCATCCACCATTTTTTGTTTCGTCAAGTATTTTTGAGGTTGTTACATATTGATAGTAAGTTGGGACAACTGTTGCATTAAATGCATTTATCTTTATTTCTGAATGTATGAATGGTTCCTCTGAAGGGTACAGTGACCCATCGACCAATAATGTTCCATTGTGTATTTTTACATAATTATTTATTAATATATTAGCTTTTTCAGAGATTTTTTTTGTTGGACAAAATGTAAGTATATCAAAATCTTTTAATGAATCAATAGACTGAATATCAATCATCCAGTAATTTGCTTTAGTTTTATCTAAGCTGTTCGCTGCTTCACTTATTGGATTTTTAAATGTAAATTTAGAAAAGTTAAATGGAGATTTTTCAAGTCTATAGAATACATATGGTTTAATAATTTCTAAAGATTGGGTATCAAAAGAATCATATAAGACACCAACGTTTACTGTTTTTTGTTTTATACCAGTAGTTGTTTCTAAGTCAGAAAAGTAATCGATTAGCTCTAGGTTAACTGACTGTTTAGACCTAGCTATTAGTCTCCAGTTAAATACTTCATAAGTTCTATTATCTGCTATTGCTCTTTTAGGAACAAAAACCTGATATCCAGTTGAATTAATATTAACATTAAATATATCTGAATATTTTTTATTAAACTTTTTTACAGAAAATACTTTTTTATTATAATTATTATCTACAACAAAAGTTTCTTCTGGTATTTGTTTAAAGTATTGAACAGTATTAATTGATTCTGAGTATCTTAAGTACTGTGAAGTCGCTTTTCCATTTGAACCGCATTCAATTTTATCGTAAATTAATTTAAGATTAATTGGATCAGAAGAATCTAAGCCTATAATTATCTTGTATGGAATTTCCGTATCTTGATAATTATCTTCCGTTATAAATGGTTCAAGTAATATTTTATATTTTTTTCTACCAGTATTTATATCTACGTGATCTTGATTTTGTGAATTCAAAACTTTGATATTCAATGACGCATATAGGGATTGTGGTATATATTCTGATAGACCATACGTGCTGTGGTTTACTGGAGCAGATATAAAAAATCTACTTACATAATAATAATGAAAAAATTCATCAGAATTTATTTCTGAAACTTTTAAGATTTCAGTTTGATAATCCTTTAGCAGAAAAGAATCACTTATTGATATGTCTTGGCTTGGGAATATTGTATTTCCTGTTTCATCTTCTAAGACGCCAAGCTCATTTGCATAATAAGTTTTTACTCCTCTGTCTAAAAATATTTTATTTTCAGGTATAGAATTTGATATGTCTATAACAGTTAAATTATTTTTAGGAGATAATTCTTCATTAACAAAATAAGCTATGTTTGCTGCGTCGTCGGGAACTGACGACCCAATTTTTATTGCGTTTTCTTTTTCGCTAATTGTTATATTTTTAAATAGCTTCATTTAGCTATCCTCGTAATCTGAATTTAAGTCTTGATATTCTGAAATAATATTTGGTGTTGATCCAAAAAAACCCATCTGATACTGATCATATCTACTTATCGGGAACCATCTCGGTGGCAGCCAATTAACAGTCGAAGCTGACTCATTATCAAATTCCATATTATAATGCTGATAAGTAAAACCTGGACTATCTATAATCTCTGAACCAGAGCTAGGTATTGCCGTATAAGATCCCGGAAGAGGAACTAGTTCATTTGAATAATGTAAATTATCATAATTCTCATACCAATAAACTATGTCACCGTATATAGTAACGGGTGTTGATGATGGCGTAGATGCTAATTCAGTTTCCATAGAAACAAACCAGTAACCTGGCTTTGTTCTATCTTGGGCATAAAACGGACCAATATTAAAATTACCGTATTTATCTGCGTATACCATGCCCGCAGTTCCATATCTACCTGGAGTACTTGAACTTATGGAGTAATCGACCTCCTCTAGCGAAGAGTAGGCTGTTCTTGCCTTTTTCCAATAAATTGCTGGAGTGCTTGACGGAGGGACATTGCCCTGTCTCACATACCCCTTGATATATATATCCCCAAGCCCATCAGCCTTAATGTTCATCTTGTCGGGGGCTGCTTTAAAATCATATGTATAAATATTGCTAAGAGCAAGATCAATTAAGTATGAGTCTTGAAATGCTCCTGCGTTGCTGTTTTCGTGCGCATTAGGAGTTGGATAGGAAATGCCAGAAATATATACTTGTATTTGAGTTTTTACTGCTGGAGCGGGGCCGGAATATTTGAAGCTTGTAGTTACAAAACCATTTTGGTTAGTTGTTACATACTGGTTTTCTGCTGTTATTTCATCACCATAAATTCTAAATGTTTGATATGGTTTTGGATTTCCATTTATATCATAGGAAACAATAGAAATATATATAATATCATCTGATGTATCAAATATTTTTTGTGGAGATATCCATACTCCAGCTGTATCAAAATCATAATCATAATCAGATACAAAAACAAATCCTTCATCTATAGGATTATTCAAGGAATTTAAATAAAGACCAGAAGGAGTACTAGACTTATACTTCGAACCCTCATATGTCACGCTGTACAGCGAAGTTAATTGTGGTGTTGATGAAAAATATATTTTTCCAAAATAATCATCTAAATTAGAATCATAATAATTTTTATCAATATAATAAGAATTATTAACCGTATAGGTAACCAAATATTCTCTACCTGGTATTATTCTACTTTCATAAGTTTCACTATCTAGTATGGCAAATTCATTTTGATTCAAAACATATACTTGATCTCCACTTTGAATAAAAGTAGAATTAAATATATAATATTCTGTTTCATCGTCTTCACCTATTATATAATTGCCATTTTGATCTACTGAAGTCCATATATAATATTCTGGATTCAAATTAGATTGCACTAATACATTTCCGGTATAAGTATCTTGAAGTGTAATATTAGAAATATTTGGATATGCTAAATACAGTACAGCGTTATTGGATCCAATAATTATTTCTTCATTGTAAAATGTTAAATCTCCAGGAGTAGCTGAATCAGAAAAAAGTAGTTCATCGTATTGTACTGTTGCCCCATCATTATATACGTTAACTATAACTGGAGCACCCTGTCTTGGTATATCTGTTAATTGCAATTCAAAAAAATTACCAATGTAAGCCTCTATAATTGGAGCTGAATATATATAATATTCATTATCTGGTAAGTCTAACCACCCAACATTTATATCTGGTTGTTTTGTATCTAAAAGGCTTATATTTTTATTATCATAATAATCTGCATAGTGTGCATTTACTTTTATTTCACTATATTCATACAGTTGAGTATCTGGATTATATATTTCTTGTATAAAATTTACAGCAGAGTCGGGGGCAAAACCGCTTGAACTAACTTGTTTATTGGGTATGGAAAGAAGAACATCTTCACCCGAGCTTACCGCATCTATTGAGGTTATTATATAATTTTCGTTATCCTCTGAGCCTAAACCAAAAGATTGTCTAGATAAACTACATGTTGAAACGAATGAATCAATCTGACTAGAATTTATTGATCTACCAGAATCTTCTATCGTTTCACCAACCTGATATGCGTTTCCATATTTATCTAAATATCCATAAATCATCGGCGTACTTGAAAGAGGTTCACTTAGCTGTGTCCAAACCGGTGATTTAAATGGATAGTATGGGGTTGCTGCTAACCCATTTGTTATAATCAGTGTTTCTGAACCAGTTTGATAATTAATCGTTGCTGCTTGAAAATAGTTTGAAGAGACTGGAGAATATATATTTTCTTCTAAGTAATCAAAATTTTGATTATAAATATTTAGCACAATATTAGGAGACGCTGGCACAAAGTAATCTGTGTCGTCAATATGGTTATGGGAAATGCCACCATGTTTTGGATCTTTTAGATCAAGAGTTTGGACTGTATTGTATAATGGTTCTGGATTTATTTTTTTGCTACTAAAATAAATATTTTGTGGAGTTGAACCAATCGGAAAAATTAAAGGTGCTTTTATTTCATCTTTTGTTATAAGCACATCATCTATTATTGATGGATCATTAAATGAATTAACAACCATCTTTCCCTCTATGATATCTGTTATCCCAGTTAAATTTTTTGTTCCGTATACAGTAGATCCTATTTTAAAATTTGAATTTATATAATTTATATTTGGAGTTGAAAGAGAAATATATGAACCAGCGGTTGGATTAACCCAATAGCCTCTTCCATCTTCATTAAATGCAATTCTATAACCAGCATATGAATTTGTTTGATAAGAATCTGTTGATTCATTCCATTTTGATTTTGCGACTATTCTAATTTGAGAAGCTTTAGAAACATCAATTGAATTAGTATTAGGCGTAGCTTGATTGTTTACGTATGAATAATCGTATGTCTTTTCTCTGAAAGAAAGATCCCCATTTGTTAGTCCATCGGAATTGACAACTTGTATTAAATTATACTCAGGACTTGCATCGCTTGACTGTAGGTAGTAGTTCTTAACAAAAAAGTCATCCCTATCAAGATATGACATATTCGTATAAAATACTGACGGAGTCGCATATTGATTATGCGCCGGCATGTGTAGTTCATAGACCAGAGAAACGCCAGCATTGTAGGGGGTTGCTGAGTTTGGATTACTTACATCTGGATCAGGGACATTCAATAGGTAGTTTGCATAGTATTCAAAATCTATTTCTATTGGATTGTAATGATCGGTATATGACGAAAGTGTAAATCCATCTGCTTGAAAATAACCCTCAAAGGAAACTGTTGCGGCATTGTCGGATAGTATTAAAAGTTTACCGTCTTCAAAATCGCCAAATCCAGATTGGAAATATTCTCCTAATGGCGTAGCAGTGTCGTATACAAAGGGAATGTGAGACATGCCCTCTCCAGATAACCCTGCATAGTCCCATATGGCCTCATCCCAATTGGCATATCCTAAATTTGATGGATATGTTTCATTTATATATCTAACAAAAGAATTAAAATCTTTTGTTGGATTTCCATCAAAAGAAAAATATGGAGTTGAGGATTCAATGTCGGTGATTTCTAATACTTCCGGTGTAGCTCCAAGATAGTCAGAATTTGGAGTAGCTCCATAAGCCCTCCAAATATCTAGTTCTCTTCTAAGTGTTAACTTTAATCCATTTAAATCTACTGAAGGTGGATTTTGATATACATCTAATATTCTTTTTTTATAATTAGAATTATTTTCTAGAAATAATCTTTTTAATGCTACTCTTGATCCAAACTCATCAAATATATTAAAATACAACATGGCATCTTGGTCATAGGTTTTGCTATCTATAGACAAATTATTAAATTTTTTAAGAGTTATTATTTGATTATCTATAAAATTATGATAATAAATATAATCTGTTATTCTTGATTCATAAAAATTTTCTAAAGAACTAGATCTTGCAAGTTCTATGCCATCTCCAGAAACGGAAAGAGCCGACGATGGCACTGAATAAGATACGTAAACCCAATCAGTAATATCTTCATCTGCACTTGATATAAAAGAATTAATATCTTGTAGATTTAATTCTGATTCAAAGTCATCTAAGTATTCTCCAACTAAAGATGAAATAAATTTTCCACCAACGGACTGTGCAACCTTTAATGATGGGGTAGCTCCTTCTATTGAGTCTTCGTAGAGTGCGGTCCATGTTGGAAATTTAGAAAGTATACTTCTAGCTGAATCTGATATAACAGGAGTTTCTATTTCATGTATTAATACATTAACGAAAAGCAATAGGCCAAGAGCGGTTACATCTTCTACTTCAGAAAATATTTCTAATTGTATTTTTATATATCTTTTTGAATTAGATAAAAATATAGAAGAAGAATCTATCGTTATTTCTGATTTCATCCATGGACCAGACTCATCATCTGATTCATATACTAGAAAATTAAATGTTGGTGTTTCGCTTCCGTGTAAGATTTGTAAAAGCGTGCTTATAGGAAATAATATCAACTCTTGAAGTTGTATCTATAAACCTGATAATATCAGGAGAAGCTGATTCGTAAATTACTTCACCATAATTTGTTACATAAATTGCATTGGGGTCATGCGATTCTGGGGCTAAAACCGAAGTAGACGGTGAAGCTAATTCAGTTCCAACAAAAGTATAATCACCTACTAAATTTAAACCAGTAGAAGATCTTTTGTATGAGTAGTTTTTATAGAATTTGTTGTTGTATAAATAAATAGGATCAGTAGTCCAAATATTACCAACCTTGTTGAAGTCTCCACTGCGAAGACCCAAGAGATAATTTTTCATTACTAATCCTCTTTAATTAATCTAGCCAAATAGAGTACTCAGAAGTAATTCCATTTTCTGGGTGCACGAACATTAAATGCTGACAAGGTCTGCTCATAGACGAGAAGTATTCTTGAGCATAGGTGTTATAGCTTTCTGGGGAACCAGATATTCTTAACATGGAGCTTCCTATTGTCATCTTAAATTGCTGATGATAATGGCCCATAAAAACATCATCAAAATGTTCAGGAATTGCTCCATCTTTCCATCCCATTATTTTTTTATAGTAACCATGGAAAGCATTTGGTGCAGGCATTTGATCGCCATGAATTAACAAGCTGCTGTAATTGCCGATTGTATCAACGGCATACCAGTTTCTTTCTCCTACGCCATCTGGGATGTTAAAGGTTACTCTTTCGTCATCTCCAACAATCAACTCAATAATCTTATAGAGCATTCTATCCATGTTGGTTTCTGGATCGTGCTGTTTGCGTGCTCTTCCGCCTACCGCTCCATGGTTTCCTATCACGCCAGTAATGTGTACGTGATTAAAATTTTCCAATGCGGTCTTAACAAAGTTCCCAAGTATTCTTGGACCATTAACGGCAACTTGTCTATACAGGCCAGAGTCTATAAGGTGGCTTTGCCCAGGAAAAATCTCTTCACCTTCGACTATATCGCCTAACAACCAAATATGAAGGTCATTTACTTCATGATCCATTCTTTGAATCTCTGTTATTTCTAACAGCTTTTCTGTATATCTTTCTATTCTTTCTTCTAATACATTAGTATTATAGTCAGGTGTTACCTTACCCATTTGCCAGTCTGCAAAGACTACTACTGCAGTTTCGGGAACTTTTTCTTTATTCTTCTTTAAAGAAGGAGCTTTAATTTCTGGGAACTCAAAGCCGGCAAAGGCGTCGTAAGCTGCAGCGTAGGCTGCTCTTACAACCTCATCTTGCACATTCTTAAGAGTCTGTACTCTCTTAGCCAATCTTCTATTTTCTGATCTTAGAAATTCATTTCGTGAATCAGATACATCTGACACTGGATCAGTTGAGTCATACTCTTTGTCTTCGTACATAGAAGGATCTTCTAAGGTAATGACAGAAGATTGAGTGTACATTGAATCTTTATCATTAATAAAATCAGTGATTTCATCATCACTTATTTCAGCTGCATGCAGCGAATCACCCAATATATCGCCATTGCCGACACCCTCAAAAACAATACCCTTTGCTTGTCCAATGTTTGGAGCACGCACTATATACTTATTTGTTATAACAAAATTTTTCATATATCAAAGACCTGTGACTTTTTGATGTTAATAATTTGATTGACCCATTATAACAGATAAAACACTAACACTTCCAGCTCCGGGGTAAACTTTATCGCTAGACGGAGTAAAATCTTTTATGGATATAGATTCACCATTTGCGCTTAAGGCGTTAATCGTGACATACCTAACAAAGTCTGAAGAAAGTCTTACTTGTCTTTCTATTTCTCCAACAGAAACGGTATCTCCTATCGTAAGTGAATTTAAATATCTTTTTACAAAAAGAGCTGCTTGATTCTTTATTCCAGCTTCTATTGTGCCATTTGCGGCAGATGCTATTGTGATACTGACCTGAACATCTACCGGTATTTGTTCTGCTATTCTAACATTAAACCTTACCCCAGCTGGCTTAACCGATGCTATAGAGGAAAGTATTGTGTCTGGCATTCTTTTAATTCCAGACAATGATTCTGGGACTACAATAACATCACAAGATCCTATGCCGTAAGAACTTTCTCTTATTCTAACATCTCTTACGCCCTTAACAGAAAGGGCGGCAAATCGTACTGACTCTGTTGTTCCTGCAGCTCGAGTTTTAATTGATGAAATTATTCTTCTTCTAAAGTTATCATCTGACTCAGAATTAATTGCTGAGTATATTTCCTTTGTGTTCATGCAATATGCAACAACTCCTGGTGGAGCAATAAAGTTATGTTGAGTTATGGAGCCACTCGCAGCAACGTAGGTATTATCATCAAAATCTGGAACTGCCAAACCATAAGCCCTAGTTGTGCCGGCGGCTATTGTTATGTCGCCGTTTAGCTTAAATCTATACTGTCTTACTGCGTAGCTTTCTACGTTAGTATAAAGATAGGTGCCACCAGGAATTATTATATTTTGGCTATATGGATTATCTATAAAAAATTCTATATTAAAAGACTGTCTTTCAAGTGCGGCGGCATCGGATATTTCTTTTCTTGAAACGCCGTATAGTTCACCAATTAAGTCAAGATTTCTCCCACTTGCGGTAGAAAGAGCACCCTGCCTAATGGTGAAGTTTAAGGATGAATATAGGTCTGCTATTTCTGTACTAAAAGCCTCAGCAAAAGCTCTAGCGATAGAGCCTGGATAGGCAGCTGAGATCCCTGCGTTACGCTCCATTGAATTCAGTACATTAACTAAAATGTCTGCTTTTTCTTTTTCTCCATATATCGGCATTTACGCTCCTAGGTTTTGAGTTACAGAAAGAACGATTGGGTCTGTTTTATCTGTTATCATATGAACATCAAATCTAATTGAGTCTGAACCGGTTGGAATTGCATCTATGACGATGCTTCTTCCCCTAAAGATATCTTCTCTTTCTAGGGCAGCCCTTATCAATCTCTTTCCCATTTCTCCGGTTTCCTTTGATTGTGGCATACCATATAGTACAGATAAATCAGTCCCTAAAGAAGGATAGATATAAAAATCTCCAGGTTCAGTCATAAGCCTTAGATAAACTTGCTGTATGTCGTCTTGGGCAGAGGATGATGTAATGGCTATATCTTTATTGCCATTGATTAATATATCGCCAGTCATAGTAAAGTATAAATCAGACATTCTTTATTTCATCCGCCTTGTTCTTTGCTTGCGCAAATGTATAACCTTCTTTAATTAGACCAACCATATACTCTATATAATCAGGAGTATGTTCAGTTAATATGTTTTGTACTAATAAAATTTGATCCTCAGATAAACCTTCTGTAGGAATTCGAGAACTATAAACTTGAGTAATTTCTGGTTCTTTTGACGCAAAACCATAATCACTTTCTATAGTAATGGTTTTTTGTTTTTCTGATTCTTCTATATCCTTAAGTTTAGCCAAATAATGATGTGCGTCGTTTTGAGCATTATGTATTGACTTGTGGTCAATTTGGACTAATGTTGGCTGAGAATAATCAATAGCTGAATAATTAAAATTAAAATTATTCCATCTTAATTCATTTTCCGAACAAAAAAATCTAATTTTATCTGCAAATAAAGATATACTTCTGCTAGCTCCACTTATAACTATTCCTACTCCTGGGGATGCGAAAATCTCTATATCGCCGTCATCATTTAATCTAATAAATGAACTATTATCTGGATGGTTTAAACCAACTTCTCTTTTTGAAAATTCATTTCTTCTTTTTAATTCATCAGATATTGGAAAATTCTTTTCTGGCTCTATATCACTTGGATAGCTAATCGTCATTTTTACCTCGACATAAACTTCGGTACACCGGTATTCACCGTATAATTATACATGTAATTTGAATCTAATGTTCCCTCTTCAAAGAAGGTAATTATATAGGCGAATCTTTCATTGTCATCCCTAAAACCTACTAGACATCGTGCTCCCGGATTTGGGGAAACTGTTTGGATTCCTGGTATTGTAGGGCACGGGACTCCGGATATAATGTTGCCCATTTCTCCAGAGTATTGATCATCTATTATAACATCAGCTGAATTTGTTACTGGATCAAATTTCATTATTACGCCAGGCCTTGTTTTTGCCTGACGCATTCTTGAGTTATCAATTTTAGATTGAATTTTATTATCAAATTTTGGATAATTTATTGCCATTGTTTTTCCTTAGTTTTAATTTTAAGAACCTAAATTTACTTTTGGATAATCAACTCCGTCAATCCAATTCTCTAGAATTGTTTTATTATTTTTTGCTATCCAAACATCTTTTTGCAGTGTTCTTGAATTAGATAGAGATTCAGACATCAAAAATTCTTTTAAGTTTTCTTTTGTTTTTCCAGTCATTTTATTATAAACATCATAAGCGTCTGCAAATCTACAAAATGATCCACTAGTTGAAGAAACCCATCCATATTTAGGCGCATTAGAACCGCCATAATCTCCCCATGGGAATACTGGCAAATCATTAACGATGGATTTTATATTACCTCTATTTATTTTGGACCTAAGAAGCCATACTTGATTAGTTAAATTCCACAATCTTGTATCATAATTTCCTATTCCTTTATCTTGTGTTTTTCCTTGATCTTTAATTTTTTGAAAAATTTGTTCATTTGTTAAATTTTCTTTTTGCCAATTTACATAAGCCATTTTTCCAAATGGATCAATTTTTTCTGGTTGTGGCAATTTTATATAAACTGGAATATTCCCACCGTCTGTCGAACCTGCAGATATTTGCCAAAGTCCAATTGCACCATATTGATCAACTATATAAACTCTTCTAAGCGATTCTCTATTTGATAATGCAACAAATATAGCTGCAGTTTCGTCAGAAAAATATCCTACTTCTGTTAATGCCAAAAATACTTCTTCCGGTTTAGGCGAGTTAGTATTTTTTGTAAAATCTCTTCTGAAAATATTTGTTGGCATTGGGCCATATGGAGATGGTTGGTTTAGGACTAGATTTACTGCTGACTTTGCTGCCGAAGAAGTTCCAGAAGCTGAAGCTGGATTGTATAAAAGCCCACCTGGACCCGAATAAATGCCGCCTCTTGCTGGAGAAAAACCAATGTGTATATGGTTATCGTGAACCCCAGAAGTATCTCTTTTTAGTTTTAAGTATTTTAAATTTGGATACTTAGCCCATAATTGATTTGTCTTACTATCGTAAGTATCATAAGATTGATCTACATATTTTGCGGATACGGCAATGTAGTCTGGGATTAAGTACGGAGGCATTGCGTTCATTTTTTCCAATAAAATCATTAACTGTTCTACATGACCCTTAGCAGTATTAATGGGACTTGGATTTGATCCAGAAACTTTTTGTATTTTACTAAAATCAAAAGCTCTACCAAAAGCATGATCTGTTATTGCATTTGCTACAGCTCCTTCAACTTTTGGAGAATCATTCTGTCTTTCAAGGCCAAACCCACCTCCAATTTTTAATGATGAGCCAAAAGAGTCAGATAACAAAGCTAATAAAAATTCTGTTAATGACGCAGATACAAAGGCTCGTTCTGCTCCAGCAGATATTATATCTGCGGCTATTCTTCTGTCGATAGCATCGGTAAGTCCAGGGACTATAGTGCCTGTGTCATATACTGCTTCAGTATTTAAATTATTAATATCAAATAAAAAACCAGCTTTAATACCAGTGCCTAATTTTGAGTCTAGTAAACCACCCCTCTCTGAATACCACGATTTTTGAACAGCGGTTAATTTGGAAATTCTTGCAATGGGCATTATTCCAGCGCCAACCATAGCAGATTGGCCATAACTTACCGAACTATGGCCATAGCCACCTACATTATATACGGTCTCAGATAATCCTCCAACAGAATATTTTGATCTAATTGCAGAATCTAAATCACTAATTAATCCATCATTGTACTTCCTGCCAAAAGATCCGGAAGTTAAAAAATTAGATACTACATCTCCAGTGAATTTAGATTTATCTGTTACCTGATATTCAAAAGCACTTGTGGCTATCGAATTAAGGCTCTCCCTTGCCATATCTGCCCTAAACATATTTCCATAATTTTCATTACCAAAAAGTTCTTTACCCGAAGCTGCCGAAAGAATATCGGTTGAGTTTAATGTTTGTCCTTCATATCCGTCTTTCTGCTAAAGAAGTTTTTGTAATTGCTATTCCATTTTTAGGAACGATATTATCAACTATTGCTTTAGTGAAAGATTTAGAATCAGCTAAATTTTCGGAATTGATATTAAAAAAAGACATATTATTCCACCTTAGTTGGTATTCCAACAGAATCTATTGCTTTATTAACTGAATCAGATTCCGTTAATAAATCATTTGTAAAAACAGTAGCTAAGTTATTTACTACTAGTTCCCAGTTAAGGGTATATGGGGTTCCATCATCATAGTACTCGTCCCACAGCACCATTGGCCATCTTGAAGCTGATTTATATATTTGCTCTAATCTCTTCATTTCCACCATTGCGCAGAATAGTTTTCTAAGTTCTGGATTAGTTATTTCGCTATTCCCAATTATGTAGTTTGAAATATGATCTACTAAAGCAGAGGAATAAATAGAATCAAAAATAACTTGATATTTTGTACGCATAACTGAATCAAAAAAACTATCTTTAAAAGCTTTTTCTATTTTTGATTTATTAAAATTATTAGAAACAAATAAATTATATACAAAATCTTTAAGGCTAATTAGCTTTTCTCCAGAAACGTTATAGAAGATAGTAGCGAGTGTTCTATCGTATATTTCTTTTAGATAATTAGTTTCTTTATTAAAACCAGCACCGGGTTCAAAATTTTCTATATCAGATTCACTAGCAAGTCCGCCTGTTTCTCTTGATTTTTTAACTCTTAATAAGAATACTTTATTTTTTAATGCATTTAATGTAAACTGAGTACTTTTGAAACCTGGAGAAGATTTATCAATTATTTCTACTTCAGATGGTTGTTGATTATAATAAGCTGAAGTTATAATCGATTTTTCAGGAGCATTTATTCCATCAAAACGAACTTTAATTTTTGCATTACTCAATATATCGATGACATGTATTGTATCGGCGTCAATTACTCCGCTTTCTTCTATGCCTGTTGTTGTATCTAATCTGCAGAATATTTTAAAGAATGGTTCAAATGTAGTTTTTTCTGGGCCAAGACCAGAAAGGTTAAGAACCTGTGCGTGAACTAGAGCATTTTCGTAACTTATATATCTAACTAATTCTTTTATTTCTGTTTCCTGCCAACCAAGACTCTTAAATATATCATCACTTCTAACGTATGCATAGCCGTCTGATGTTCTGACTTTTCTTCTTACGCCCAACATGCCTGGTAGCAACGCTTTTGAATGGTATCTTCCAACAACCATTCCCTGATTATAAGAAAGACCAGCGTCCATTGGTTGTCCATTTTTATTTAGATATTGGACATAACATCCGTGTTGATCTAATAGATTATCTCTGACCCACTGCCAACCCTTCCAGGCAAGCTGCCCGAATATTGGCACTGCCGCAAGCCCGAGTAGGGCTGATCCACCCACCAACCCAACAGCTGCAGAACCACCAACAACTCCAGTTATTGCTGCCGCCGCTGTTCCGCCAGATACCGTGCCATTGTTTCCGTTAATTCCAGCTTGGTTTCTAATTGCATCAGTAAAGGTTGTACTTGAATCAAAACTACCGTGTGTTAGACTTGCAACAACATCTTTTATAAGAGCAGAAGAACCATGCGTATACTGTATCCCACCAAGCATTTGAGGATTTAAATTTTCTGCAAGTCTGTCAAGGGATATATCTCCACCAAGAGTTATCCCAGAATTATCTGCCCTAATAGCATCTAAGAATAATCTTGTGTCATTTCTTATTGCCTGCATGTTCATCCATGAATCGATCCATGATGTCATAAACCATTTTGCTGGGTCATTTACGGTTACAAGTGCATTGGGGGTTATTGAGGTTACAAAACCAAGTTCAGAAGTAAAGTGATGAATAACTTGCTCTACTTCGAATAAGCCATACATTCGTTCATACACGTCAGCTATGTAAACTATGTCGTGTGGCCTTATATCTGGATTGCCTACAATTAATAATTCTCCACTATATATATCTTTAATATTTTCTTTAAGATGTGAAAGGGCAACTCTTTTAGCCGCTAGCTCATCAGGAGCACCGGTTGCGTTTTTTGATAATCCTCTTCCGGTTTCAAACGGATGCAAAAATGGATGTAAGAATCCAAAGAATCCACTTCCAACAATATTGTCAAAATATATTCCAGTTTCAACTGTTGATTCCATTTGCCTTTCTGCCGGTGCACCTTTGTCAAGGGCTACTGTAACTGGATATTTTCCATCAGATACTGCTGTAATAACAGTGGAAACATTTGTTGTTGTTTCCTGAATCTGGTTTGAAAGAATATGGCTAAAGGAACTTAGGTAATGTATTCTTTGAAACGGTTCCCTAATTTCTACTACTGGTTCTCCATACTCTCTTGTGAATGGATTATCAACAGCTCTTAAAAGCGAACCAGATCTACCAAGTTGATAATAAATAGAATCATTGAGAGCTCTGTTTAGAATATTTGCTTGTTTTGATAGAGAACCTACTTGAGACAATCCATAACCAGTTTGTAACATATTTAATTTAAACATATTAATCATACCAGTCAATGCTGTTCCCATCGCACTAAAGATAGGACCTATGTTTCTATCCCAAAAGTTATCTAATCCACTAGTTGCTCTTGTTACAAAGTTTGAGGCTGTGCTGCCTTCGCCCTTATTGTTGTATAATAATTGTAAAAATTTCTTTTTATCTTTAGCATAAGTATTGTTTGGATTAATAAACGCTGCAAATATTTTATCTATGGCTCTAAAATCCCACTGATCTCTACCCGCAGCAGTACCTAAGCCAGCGCCTATTTTTCTAGATGGCCTAAGCACTAGCCAAGCTCTTGCATATGGGTCTGCCCACATAGCTTGTCTAAATAAACCAACTACTACAAGAAATAATTGTTGAGGAGTTTTAATTAGCGGATTGTCTTCTGTAGGCTTTTGTCCGCTTAACTCTTCTAAGACTTCACTATTATCTATTAAAAAGTTTTGTCTAAACGCTTTTATCTTATCTAAGGTCATCAAATTAAAATATTCAATTAGTCCACTTTCTGATGCTGGTGCATCTATAAAGTTTTTTCTTGCAAATTCTATTGCCGCTGTTCTTGATGCTGCTTCTTCGTTTCCAAATAAAATTGCAAATTCATCGTTAGCCGTACCACCAGTATCTTTAAACTTTTTAAATATATCTTTTGGTATATTTCCATCAACAAACGCACTCATTATTTCTTGCGAAAAATCATCTTGACTGTCAGGGTCTAATCCAAAAGTATCAAAAAATATTGTTTTAACAGAACTGTAAGTATGATATCCAAATCTAAATTGATCCCATATATCCTGAGCTATGTCTAAGTTTCTTCCATCTCCAGCAATAACTGAAACGCTTTGATCATATCCTTCATCGTAATATTTTCTTGCTTCAATTGATATTGAGTCTGCTAAGCTAAAAACTTCTTTAAATTGCTTTCTACCGTCAGCGGAGAAAGTTAAGGGGTCACCAGTCTCTGCTGATTCCTTATCTAATATATCATAACCCTTATCTCTACTGGTTACAGTTGCTATATCTCCATATATATTCTTATAATAATCTGTATAGTTTCCTGAATAGGTAAAAATTGAGTCAGGTGATAATTCAGCTAGAGAATAATATTCACCAACACTAGTTCTATATTTTTCATAATCATCCAATCTATCGGGAACAAAACCCTGTATCCCACCACTAAGCCCAGCTCCCTTATAGCCAGCTTTTTGCGTAGCCTTTAAAATATTGTCTGTTGCCTCAAAGTTGCCAAAACCAATTAGAAAATCTTCAAGTTGCTTATCTGAATCATCTACTAATGTAAATTTTTTGCCCGGAACAAAGGCACTTGTTGCTACACCTAATGGTATCGTGTTTGGGACAAATGCAAAATAACATTCTCTTGGAATTGGAAGATCACTATATCCCTTACCTTTATTGAACAATTTTTTTTGACCATCAGAAAAAATAACATCATCACCAGAAACTATTCCAAGAAAGTATGCTGCGTCTGGAGAAACAACAGCATCTATTGTTTTTTCATCTATATCTAAATTATATTCACTGCTACCACTAGATGTCCCTTCTGAAAGAAAATTTGATTTATTTTCTCCCCAAAGAAAGTACGCTGGTTTGCAAACTACGCCATTATTTGTATCTGGATTATAAACTAATACGTGGGCATTTTTGTAATCTTGTACACTTCCGATTAATTGATTTGTTTCTGAATTAAAATATTTTTTTGTAAATTTTGATATTTCAGATTCATTTAAATTTGGTTTGTATGGCCATCTCATGGCGATATAAAACTGTTCATCAGCTACACTTCTTGGCATTCCCCATTCAGAAAAGTCTATTTCTGATGTATTCGTTTTTCGGGGAAGTGGCATTGATATAACAAAAGACTCTGAACCGATTACATCTTCAATCGGTATAGTAAAATTATATGAGTTTTGAGCAACATCGGATATTTGTTCTGGAGAAAGTTTTCTTTCGATTACATTTATATTATCAAGAAACAAGTTTGAGGCAAAGGAGTCTCCGTAGACAGAGGTAACGCTTTCTATATAATTATCGTATACATCCTGATTTGTTTCTGAAGCTATTCCATCATCGTCACCGCTGCCAAAGATTTTGCGGAAAGCCCATTTACCAGCTACTAGTGGAGCATTAGTGAACAATTCACCAATCGTAGCAGTTGTGTTTAGTACGTCTTCAGTGATGTCTAATCCTCTACGAAATTTAGAATATCCATCAATTGAATCGTATTGAAATGCAAAATTTTCCAAACCATAATCACCGCGTACATCAGCTCTGTTTGTAAACATAGGGAATCTAAATCTTGAAGGAAGCTGAGGAATTTGACTATGCACTAATGATGAGGATATAACTGTAGAAGTTGTTTTATTTTGTCCATTAAAAACAGGATAAACCGGAAGGTGGAAACCCATTGTAACTACACCTTTTGTTTTTGGTATTTTTCCTACCGTTTTTCCTGCTGAGTTAATTAAACTTTTTGATTTATTAGAATCAAAATTAATTACTTGACCCTTTAGTTTTGCTGAAGTTCCATAATATTGTTGTGCGTTTTTTTGCAAAGATGTTAGCTCAGCGATTGTATCTGTTAATTCTGTATCCCTAAGAAATGCATTTGCGTCTGCGTATGAACTACTGTTTTTATTTATTTCAGTTATTATTTTACTCAACTCAAAATCTGGACTGACTATTTTAGGACCCATACTTATCCCAAGTTCACCCATTTTTTCATTGCCCGGGTATCCAGTCGTCACTGGTACAACGCCAGAAGTGTATAGCCAGTGAGGCTTGCCGTAAAATACTGTTGATCTATCTTCAAACGGTCTCACTGCAACTATGTAATTTGGAAGTAGTTTTGCACATGTTTGGAATAGATCCCAAACAGATCTCATATAAGTTTGAGCCCTAAATGAAACTTCATCAAAACCAGGCATGTCGTCATCTAAAGTTGACGTTAGACCTAACATATTAAATATACTATTGCCTCCCCTTGTGCCAAGTACTCCAAGAAGACCAGCACCAACACCAACTGTAATACCAATTGGTCCACCAACAACTGCAGCTATACCAATTAAACCGCCCATGGTAATTGCTGATCCAGTAGTTGCTGAACCAGTATTATCTCTTATTTTTCCAGCACCAGTTAAGCCCTCAATAGCTGTTTTTGCGTCGGGATTTTCTTCTCCATATTTTTGAACAAGTCCATTCCAACTTCTATCGGTTAATCTGGACAAATATTCTATTCTTTCATTTGGTTGAGAAACTGGAGTTATCGAAGATACAGATGTCCAACCGTCACCCAAGTCTCCACCAAGAAATTGAGCTATTCCTGTTCCGTTTCCTGGGTAAATATTTCTTTTAAATATTTCAAAATCTCTCGATTGCGAAAAGTTTGACCATAATTGATTCATCAAAGAAAATACTGGAGTTCTAAACTCATTTGTCCCAACAGCCATATCTAATGCAGCTCTTCCGGATCCAGAAGCATCCCCCGTACCAACTGCGTTATAAGCATCTGCTATAGCATCTATTCTTGCTTGATGCTTTCTTTCTTCATCTGTAGTAAGTGGTTCATAAACAATAGAACCAAAATGTCTTATCCCAAATTTATTTTCAGAAAAAACTAAACCCCTATTAGCGTATGCAATACCCTCTCTAAACCTAGACGCCCCCATGGAAAGAAGTCTCACCATTAGATCTCTTGGTTCAGAAAGCCAAAGACCAGTATTTATTCCACCATCTATTTTTCCACTATCGCCTTTTTTGTTGGTAGAGTTTACAACGGCACCAAGTTCTATTGCATCTGATTGTGCTGTAACCGTAACTATTTCACCAAGTTCTACCTGGCTGATAACACCATTAAATAAAGTTTGAAGCGAGTTTGGATTTGCTCCATAGCCGCCCCTCAGGTGAACTCTAACACCTGGTTTTAATCTTATGTTTTCTATATCAACAACATAATCATTTTGCATATGCGCCAATACATTTCTGGCTTTATTTAAAGTGACATCTATTATACTTGAAAGACCATCGGTAAGACCAGGATTATCTTGAGAGTATTCTGAATCTACAGAAAAAAATGAAGATGATTCTTTTGTTGAAAGTTTTGAATAAAGATTAGATACTCTAAAAACCAATGTATCACCAAGAAGATCTTCAGATTGTATAACCGAAAAATCTATTATTGATTGAAGTCCATAGAAGTTATCAAACAGTTTAACGCCGGCAAAATATCCACCTTCATCTATCAACCATAGCATATAGGTCGGGAATGCTCTTAACATTCTTCCGGATACATCTCTATACTGAGTGTCAACCAACATTTTCTCCCAGTGAGATTCAACTGTGTCTACTGGTTTTGAACTATTCATTACTTCTGGGCTTGTGCCAGCGCCGTGTGAATATGGTTGTTGATAATTTGAATAGGCCGTTGAACCAGCTATTGCTGATTTAGTAGCAGAGTACGAGGGGTCAGAATGCTTATCTGATATTCCCCTAGGTTCTATCTTTGCTCCTTTTTCAGTTTTCTTTACATTCACCCCGTCTAATGTAAGATAAAATCTTCCATCTTTATCAGAGTCAATATATCCCAGATTGGTACCAAGAGCTGTTTGTATCGAAGCTGGTATCTTGGATGGTTCATCTTTATCTTTTATCGGATAAATATTAATAATATGATGAAATTCTAATTCATCTGGATCAAAGCTTACTAACTCTTCATCTTTTAGATTATATTTTCCAGCTAAGGTTGCTTTTAACTCTGATAAAAGTTCAGAACTACCAGAACTAATGCTACCGACTTGATAAGGAGCGGATGACACCTTGTTCATGAATTCCCCTACAGCTTCATCTTCTGTCTCTGTATATTCTAGGTAATCTGTAATTAAATTTTTCTTTAAAAAATTTATTCTACTTCTTTCATTTGAATTATCCATTCCAAAATAATTTGGATCATAAATTACTTTTTCAAAAACAGAAATAAATTGATCAAAATTTATATCAGTTTTTTCAATAAAATAAATTACATCGTTTAATACTTGTTTTCTAGCATCTTGAACAAGACCATTTGTTGAATCTGAAGATGGATATGTTCTTAAGAAGTTAACTATTTCATTTGCTATATGAGAATGCATTTCTTTAGTTATTTTTTGTCCGACGCCATCATTCGGGTTTGGAATATCTAATTCTTTTGGAGCTGTAGATATATTATTTATAATATCTTTATCAAACATATCAAAGCTTCTAAAGTAGAAGTCTGGATCTAAGTGGCCAACAGTTTCATTCTTATTATTTTTTACCTCAAGAGGAAGATCTGGGTATGCGTTGAATAATCCCCACATCTGTTTTATTCTAAGGAATGGATTTCTTTTGGTAGAAAAATGTTCTATTAATTCTCTTTGTTGATTTGAGTCTAATTTTTCTCTAGCTTGTTGAAACACATCAAAGTCAATCAAACTTATATTTACTTCATATACATGTGGAAAACCTGGAATTGTATTAACTGAAAAATTAGATGGCAGAACATATTTAACGCCAGACAACGCAGTGACTATATTTTTTATTCCAATAAAACCAAGAACACCTGTAGAATGCTCTAATCTTGCAAGTGCGTTAACGTGATCAAATATTCTTTTTAATTTAGTTAATTCTTTTTCTCCAATAATTTTCATTGAAATATTAATAAAAGTATCTTTGCCACCTATGTGTTGATACGTCGGTTCGTCTTGCATTTGCAATTGCAACTTGGCGATGTTGTTACCGAGTGTCAACGACACGCCAGTAACTATCGCTGCGGCGGGGTCAAGATCTATTTTCAACATGGGGACTTCCCATTCTCTAAATGTAAATGCTCCCTGCTTTGCCCTCGCTGCTTCAAGTAGTTCTTCTATTGGTGCACTTTTAAAGAATTTTTCATAAAGTGTTAAATTAAATCCTTGTTTAATTTGATCTTTAACTCTATTATAAATATTTTTATATGCCGTAGATCCTTGTGCTACTGTATTGGGAACTTCTATCCCGGCTTTTCTGGCTTGACTATCTGCTATTGCTTTTGTCTGTTGCTCCAAAAGACCTTTGGATGTTTTAGCAATGTCTTTTAACAGCTTCTTCATTGTTTGAAGATTGGTATCTTCATATGAAACAGAATTAAATATATAAGTTTTTGTTCCAGCTTGTGCTGGAATATTTGTACTATCAAAATCTAAGATATAACTTTGCTCTACGCCGTCTAATGAATTTTCTTTAACAAATAATGTTGCAGCATAACTATAAACTTTTTTACGATATTCGTTATCATTTAATCCAGCTGTTAAAATATCCATTATTGTCAATAGGTGATATCTTATGTTTGGATTAATTCCAGTGTTCTTGGATAAGCTATATGTACCACTTAAGCTCAACCCGTATCCAGCTGATTCATTTATGTCTATTCCAAAACCATTTAAAATTTTTCCCCAATAGTCTTGGCCTTGATCGCTAAATAATCTTTCTTCATCATTTCTGAATGAAGTAGCGTCAGGTAAAAATATTTTTGTTTGAGTTTCTGCTGGAACATAAAAGCTTATATTTCTTCCATCGTTCCACTCTGATACAATATTTGTTTTTAGTATATCATCGTAGTATGCAGCAGCTTTTATGAGCGATGCCCCGTAAGGACTTACTTCGTATGTCCCAGTCCCAACTGTTACTGTTCCAGTTTTTACATCTGCATCTTCTGTAGATTTTTTTTCATCAGTTGTCTTCATTAAGAAACTTTCATTTACATAACTATGAAGAGCACCCGCTGCCTTTCCCATAAACTGCCTATATTTACCCCAGTGTATTGCTTGATTAAAATCGTTAATCATAGGCAGTAACGGTTTATGATTAAAATTTAAAAGCTCTACATCAACCGCTAAAGCAAATGGAAAATTTGGAACTGTTGATATAGATAAGCTCGATAGAGCTACGGCAGTTATTCCATGGACCGTATTAAGGTAGTGGTTTCTGATTGGAAGAAACGGAGAGTATTTAAATGCAGCCACTAATCCACGAAGCGAAGATAAAAACTTATCTATTTTTTGGTCACTTGCACCATCGGTTTTAAAATCAATTTCATAGTTATCTTTAAGAACTATCTTTGAAGCGTCATCTATGCTTATTCCCCAAATTTCTTCATAGTTGGGAAAAAATAATCTCATTTTTATAGAGCTTTCTTTATAACCAGAATTAAACTTAGGAGTATTTTTTTGCCTTAGTGCTCCGCCTGTTAAGCTGCCAGTTTTAAAAGCCGTATTTACATCTATCGATAGTGGTGGAACAAAAAAATTCGCCGCACCAATTCGTAAATGGAAAACATCTGGAGAAGTTGGTTGATTATTTTGCCTGTACGGAGAATTGTCTAATACTTTTTTCATTCTCTTTGCCGTATTTTCAAAATTAAATGCCATTGTAAATACGGCTTCCTTAAATGATTGATTGGAATCATTTAACCCTCGGCCAAAAGCTTTTTCAAGACTTGCTATAAAGTCTTTCATATTATTAACGCTGTCGTCAGACTCGCCATTAACCTCACCACCACTTGTTGAGTAGTCGGCGGTTACTGCTATTGCGTCAAATAAAAATGTTACAAGACTAGGAAAATAACTATTAATAATGCTAAGAGTAATAGGATCATATGATATGTTTCTAACAACATTGGTGAGTCTTGTTAACCAAGCTGTATCTCTGGTTGGATTAAGCGCGTCTGCGGCACCCGTTTTTGCAGAAGAGATAGAAGATAGTCTTTGTTTACCAAACTCTGAAATGGGAAATGACCAAAAAGCTAAATCATACAACCCTGTATCTATAAGTTTTTTAAATAATTTAGATTTAGATTTTCTATCTAAAACTTTAATTCTATCTATATCAGATCCACTAAAAACTCTTAATGTAGCGGCTTTGCTTTCTTCATAATTCTGGCCCAAGCCCCCAAGAACACTATACTTAAGCATCTGCTCAAAGTTATTTCTTGTAACAGCTTGGAATCTGTTATCCAGTTGTGTTAATAATTTATAAAATGTCTCTTCTGCTGCGTCAGGAAATACACTAATATATTGATTTTCTGATTCAGATGCATTTTCGTTATTAGACATAGTTTATATTAAATTATTTCTTTTGTTTATTAAACTTACAATTTGGGAAGAAGATCCTTCCATAGTATTATTTGTTCTATTGTCAATTATACTTCTAAAATTTCTTTTTGTAAAAGAATTTTGTTTTAAATCTCCAGAGTGAGAGGCAAAGTTTTTATTATATCTGGCTTTTTGGATTGATGGATTTAAGTATCCAGTTCCATTCATTTGGATGTGTGTCGAAGATCCCTTGTCTAAGCCCTCCCAGGAGCCCTTGAGAGCGTCAGATTGCCCCATGGTGCCCTTTGGTGCATATTCGACGCTTTTGGCTCCAGAAACGTCTGAGCCGCTTGATATGTTCTTGCTGGAAGCTATCCTTGCTGCATACTTATTCGAGGTTTGCGTTCTTGGACTAGTATCTATTCTTTTAGACGCAGCGTCTTTTAAATTTTTATTTTGTTTGTCTGCACCAAAAATCATATACATTAACCTTAATACGAGCTAGCTAGCTGCTGATAAGGATCTGTCCCAACTTGCGGGATTCCAGAATACATAGTAGTGTCCATGTCGAAGTTTCCGAGCCCCATAGCCATGTCTTGGAATTGAGAAACCTGTCTTCTATTGCCGTATAAGTTAACTTTATAACTTACTCCTGGATTATAAGAAGTGGTTCCTATTTGCGGAATTTCTGCAAGCCTGTTTGGATACTGGCCTTCATAGGCTGATCCACCAGGAAGTAAAGGTGGACCTTGAACTTTTTCTGGAGTATGATCTTTAAAATGTTGATATGCAAAACTGCCGACTATTAAAGCGCCTGCTGCATATATTGAACTTCTAAATAAATTATCATTTTTAAATAAGTTTTTTAATTCACCAGATTTAATATATTCAGAGAACCTAACATACTTACCTTTTGCATTCATGAAGGCAGTGTAGTCTTCATCGTTCATGGCTGCGTTAATTGCTTTCCTTAGGTTGTCATCACCGGTAAATGTTGTTTGACCTGTTGCGCCTAAGGCCTGAACTGTTGCTTGATCTTGTTGAAGTGCTTGGTTTGTTGCGTGAACCCTAACTGCTCTAGCTCTTCTTCTTGCCAAAGCAGCTTCTTCTTCAGTTGCGCCTTCTATTTCCTTACCTAATGCCGCTTGTGCCAAAAGACTTTCTTCTCGTGAAGCTGTGCCAGTGTTAAGGATATCTGTAAAGTATTTATCAATTTGAGATGCACTAGTCGTGTTTGTTGCTACTAAATCATTTAATACTTGTTCTTCTAAATCTCCAGCTGCAATCCTGATTGCTCCTGCTGTTCTTTTTACTCTTGCAGTTGTAACTTGTCCGGCAAAATTCTCATCATCTAAATAATAAAGTCTTGATAAATCCATACCGCGTTGGCGAGTTAATGATTGTCTTTCAGCTGCAACTTTATCTACGGCATTTATTATTTCTTCTTTTGATAGACCAGTAATTTGTTGTGCCCCGGTAATATCCTCTGAGACTTGCTGACCTAATCTGTATCTTCTTTCATCTGATAATATTTTTTCGTATTCTGAAGATTCATTTAATAATTTAGCTGTTGCATCTTGATATGATTCTGCGTGTTTATCAAGCAGGACGTTGGCTACTTTCCTTGCTTCTTCAGAGACATTTGTCGCAGCAAGAATATGATCTTGTGGCATTGAGGTAAGATTAAGTCTCTTTATTAAATCAAATTGAGTTCTAGTTTCTTCTCCAATTTTATTTAACTTTGCTAACGATGCGTATTTATGGTCTGCGGATGCTCCAAATAATCTGGTCAATGCTGCTCTACGCTCAGCTTCAGAAAGTGGAACATTCAATAAATCTTTTTCTAATTCATCTAATTGAGTACCAGTTAACGTTTGAGCACCCCTTGCATCTTTTATTCCTTTTTGAATAGATGTAAATAGATCCTCTATATCAGATCTTGAAAGTCTATCTTCTAATAAGATTTGATCTATTACTGGTCTTAGACTTGCGTCAAATTGTCCACCAAATTCCTGGGAAGTCATTAACGCAGTTGCTCCACCTATTCTTTCGCCTAAAGTTTTAACAGATTGTTTACCAATTATATCTATATTTAATCCATCTATTATTTGTTCACTAGTATAACCAAGTGCTTTAAGAGCTGCATTTTGTATGGCTACTTGATCTCCGCCTTGAATAATAGCTTGAGATACTAATTCATTAATATTTTTTATATTTCCTACAAAACGAGAACTTGAATAGTTAATGCTTGTGTCAATTGCTGTTTCTGAAGAAACTAGTCCTATTTGTTTTCTTAAAATATTTTTTAATTTGCCACTTATTTGAGCATTGTTTTCTATCAAATTAATATAATCATCAAATTGATTTAGTGTAGAACCAACAACCATAGTTCTATTTACGTAAACACCAAGTATGTTTCCTTCTTCTAGGGCTGCTGTTTCCATTTTTCTAAATACAGAATGAGTTAAAAGAGCTTGTAAGCCTTCATCATTTGAATTTGCTTGAACCAATGATGTTAATTGTGTTCTCATTGCCTTTTGATCGGTAATTGATAGTGCGTTCTTCAAATCCGTATACAAACCACTATTTAAACCGCTCTTATATTTGTCAACCAATTCCCCCATCTGTTTATCCAAAGTAAAATCAAATGCACCTTCATCTTGAAATACTTTATAGATATTGCTTCTACTATACAGATCTGTATTCTTTAATGCAGATGGTCCATACTTAACAAGGTTTTGGAGCATTGTGTCATCCATCATCCCTATGCTTCTGCCCATTTGATTATATGTCTTAAATAAGACTTCTTCTACTTCTCTTTCAGAAAAAGAAAGACCACCTGATTGACCAGTTAAGTTTAATAAAAATTGACCAGCTGTATAATCACCGTTGGTTAGATAACTCAGACAAAGCTTTTATAAAATCTTCTTTTTCACCAAATAGAGCTTTTATAGTTCTCATATCATCTAATTTTGCACTAGCGATAATACTTTCCTGCACACCAGAAGGTTGTCTTGTTAAGCTAAAAGCTAATCTTTTATTTCCTGCTGCATCATCATAGGTTGTAAGTCTTGGCAAGCCTTTGTCGTCCAAGTCGAATCCACCCAATGATTGAAAGAATTCTGGAACTGCACCAGGTGCAAAAAATAATCTTCCATTACTAATTCTAAATTTTAATAACTCTGCTGTTTCCGTTTGGCCAGCTAATTTAAAATTAATATTTTCTATACCCTTACCAAGTATCGATCTTTCTCCCCCGCCTAAAGCTGCTGCAGTCTCAGTGCTTACTGCAAATCTTGATACGTTAGGCATTGTGGGTAAATATCTTGCTTGCCCTTCTTTTGTGGTCATTCTAAAGGCTTCTGATGCGAACGTGCTGTGGAGCAAGTTCATCATTTCTGGAGATTGTTTAGGCCCTATACCTGATTGATGTAGTTCAAGAATTCTTCTTGCATATTCTTGGTTTCTTACTTTTGCCGACCTTACAGAAGCTGGAAGATTTGAAAGATCTTCTGTAATGTTTTTATTTAACATATTTCTAATTTTTTCAGGAAGAACATCTGAATTTATTGCGTCTTGAAAATCACCCATTACTTGAGCTGAATACTGCTGCATTGATTGAAGTTCTTCTGGACTTGCAAATATTTCAGGATGGAATGCAACAGAGACGGGATCAGCATACACATTGCCACTTGATGAACCAAAACCGCTAATAGTTATAAAGTTTTTTGATCCAGCTAAGCCTATTTCTTCTTTCATTCCAGATCTGCCTATTATCATGGCTACATCTTCGAAACCAGTACCTAATTCCCTAATATCAAATGCTGTTTTTATTCCAGCTCCACCATAATATCCTCTACCAGTTACTTGATAGAGATTTTCTGCCGAACCCATAACACTTTTTCTTTCCTCCAATTGTGCCAGTTTTTGCATCAGCTGCTGTCTATTTGCTGGAGATGTTGAACTTGTTATGTTTTGTTTTAGTTGTTTTATTTGGATATCTAATTCTTTAACTGCTCTATCGGTAACTCTTTTATTCAAAACTGCAATACCATCAAATTCTTTTTCTGCGTCATCCATAAACTGCTTAAAGACTTTATAATCATCGTCACTCAATATGCCTTTTACTTGTTGTATTAAATCTTTATTACTTCCAGATTTGGATATAAGATCTCTTACATCTGATCTTCCAAGAACATTATTTATAAATGCTTGTGGATCTTGAACTAAGTTTCCTAAAGATTTTTCTAAAATGGTTGCTGAATCTATTTGCCTTATTGCTTTTTGTTCTAGTGAATTTGCATTACCTAATCCAAGTTGCTTTCTTAAAATCTCTAAACCCTCTTCAATAACAACAGCCTTAGGGTCTTTAACTCCTAGGGCTGCTTTTAAAGTGTCTTCAGTTATAGTTATATCTCTTTCTGAGATTAAACCTTTCATTCTTTTAGTGATCTTTTCCATGAATGCATCTATTGGTTTATTGCCATTTTGTAATGGATCAAAAATACTAGCAAATTTTTCTTGATTAAATATTGGATTACCAATAACACTTAACATGTAATAGGTTTCTTCGTCGGATAATATTTTTCCACCAACTTTGAATTGCAGTAAGTTTGCACCTTCTTCATCTATAAAAGGAATAAAGCCACCTTTATTTGGACCCGTTTCCGACATTTTTCTTATTGCTTGAAGAAAGTCTTTTGGCTTTGACCCCTTTTGTGTTTTACTTGCTATTATATTTGCACTTACGTCTGTCCCAATAGAAGAAACGTCTATGCCCATTGCCTTGAGTTTTGCTGCAGTTGCTGGATCTAAACTTTTTTCTTTTAGATTTTTTTGTATTTCACTTAATATTTCTCCAACTTGTGCATACTTTGGATTATTTGGATTGTTTATTAAGTTTGATACAGAACCGGATGCCGCAGTTAGAGATTCAAACTGTGTCATCATTAATGAGCTTGCGCGAACAAATGCCTCTTGTGGACTACTCAATCTTTCGCCTGTTGCAGAAACAACATATTCTATAACATTTGTGGATGGATTTAATTCCACCCTTATAACTCCGCCTCTACCCATATCTGTTTTTCTAAGCGATTGTTGTGCAGCAGAAAGTCTCTTTGTTGGATCTTTAATAAAATCGTATAACATTATCTCATCCCTGCTGCAATGCTAATCTCATTAGAACCAAATGGATTCATTACCGGAGTTACTGTTCCAGATACCCCAGCACCACTCATTATTTGCCTCAGCCTATATAGCACATCTGTTCTGGCGGAAGAAGAATCAAACACTGGGTAACTTGGATTTGCTAAATTAGCTTCTTTTATCTGCTGTGGATAGTAACCCATTTGAGACATTTCAAGACCCATTGATTGACCTATCTTGACTTTTACATGATCCATGTTTGTATTTGGATGCCAACCTTCCCAAGATAAGTCTGGTAGTTGGTGTCTTTGGAAGTACTCAGCTAAATCTGGCTTCTCTTCTACTGGCATGCCCCATGCAGCTTCGTAGATTCTTCTTTCTAATCTGCCAGCTGTTGAAAGAATTCTTTCTCTTTCTGGTGCTGGAGCATTTAACATTTCTACAAAGTGTTCTCTTTTTCTTTTTGGTATGGCAAGTTTTAACATATCGATTGGCATTCCATAAAGGTCTGCTCCATACATTGTTCTTTTTGCAGTTTGCCTATATTGATTTGCTGCAGCAGAATCTCCTGCCTGTTGTGCCATGGATGCTAATCTAGTATTTTTTGTGTACGTTAATATATCTGAATATTCTTCAAGAGCAAGTTCTTTCTTTCTTTGCAGTGGCATATATCTTTGGCCAGTTAATTTTTGACTGAGCTGGGATATTGCAGATACACCTCCACCAACTAATGTGCCCACAGCACTACCAAATAATTTTGCCTTTGGAGTTCTTCCAAAGAATGAACCAGTTACACCCAGGGCTGCTGCTGCCGTTAATGGATCTCTCTGAGTTGCCTTATTGAGCATTGGTTCAATAAAACTTTCAAATGGCCTTTGCCATTGTGGGAAAGTTGCTCCATAAACATTTCTTCTTTCCCAATCCTCAGTTGCTGTTCTCTTATTTAAAAATTTAGTATTAAACAAAGTATCTCGATGAGCAATATACTCTCCAAGTCTTTGCATTCTTCCTATACTGCCGCCTACTGTGTTCTTTTGATCTGGATAAGGAGTAAAATCATATTTGCTTGTTGTTTCTTCTACTCTTCCTCTAATCTCTTGAACTTTTATTTTTTGATCAGGACTTAGAGCCATTTTGTCCATCATACTATTTAAAGATTTGAATTGCTGAGAATATGGAGCAACGTCGGCAAGGATTTTAAATTGATCAACTAATCCATACTTACCAGTTTCATCTGCTGATATTCTATTAAATCTTTCATATCCTCTTCCAGGAAGTCTTACTTCTCCTTCTTGGACTTTTGTAAATGGATCTCCTGTTTGAAAGTTAATATAATATTCTGGACCAGGCATGAATGGATATTGCTTGCCCATCGTATTGGCGATTGGATTTATGTAATCTATTCCAGTTCTTTCTTTTGGAATAAATCTTCTTACGATTTCAGAAAATTCTATATTACCCAAAGCACCTTGTGCTGGAATTGGAACGTCACCTAAACCACCAAGGTTAAGGTCCCAGAATGCTCTTGATGTTCCATAACCCTTTGATGCTGATTGTAACATTGCTTTATTGGGCTCAAAATCACCTTGACCAAATCCAAATTTTTCTCTAAGACTTGCAAATCCAAATCCATAAATACCAGCCATTTCTTGAGCTCTATAGCCGAATTCTCCAGATAGATCAGATTCTATTGGCTGACCAGCTGAAGCAACTCTTGGTGGCATTATTCCTCTTTGCTTTGGTGGGCCATAAGACATCTGCATCAGCGGTTGGTTTAATCCCGCTATGGAATTACGTGTCATGCCACGTGCAGTGTTTAGAGGATATTGTGCTGCTCCCCTTAAGTTCGCATTTGAACCACCAACCTGAGAAGAAACCATAGCCGAAGAATAAGATCCACCGGGACCACCACCTGCACCTCTGGTTATCGGTATGACATTTGAACCACCTCCCATTCCAGCATTGTAAGCACTGGCGTCATATGCCCCATATTGACCAGCTGGCACATACTGACCAAGACCCTGCATAACTTCTTGTTGATGCATTGCAACTTGTGGTTTAAGAACTCTGCCAACAGTCGCGTTGAGAACGGTATTTATAGGGCCAAAAGGACCAGTAAAATATTCTCCAGTTATTGGGTATGGTCTATCTTCGTAATGTTTTCTTTCAAATCTATATGGATCTAATGGTCTTAGCGGAGAAATATCATTGTTAAATAAGAATTTTTCTGCTGGACTTCCATATGTATCAGAAGTAAATAGCGCACCACCTTGCAGTTTTCTATACCAAGATGGCCTATAGTATTGGATCTTTCCACCCTTAAATGGCGTATTGCCCAATGGCCAATATCTACCTTGCCTAATTGGGACTTCTCCATCTAGAAGTTGTTCCTTCTTTTCCTCTTTGGTCATACCGCCAGGAGTTAGGCCAGCCGCTATTGCTTGAGTTTCAACTATTCCTCTAGCTACTTTTGTTGTTACAAATGGAGAATATGTTTTTTCTCCATAATTATCTTCTGGTCCAAGTGCTCCACCCAACATTCTGTCTGCTGTAAAAGCTGCTGTTCCAGCGGCATATATTGGAAGAACTCGCTTGCCCACCATTCCTCTTGCATATAGGTCTAATGGACCCTTGAACTTGGATACATCTAACTGCATTCCTAGTGTTCCAAAGTATCTATTCAAACGCTCTACACCCTGTGATATTGGTGTTGATGCCGTAGAATAAGAACTTGGATCAGAATATGTCGTTAAACCCAATGCACTCTTGATTGCGCCAAATGGATTCTTTTCAAATACCGTTCCAAAAGTCGGAACAAATGTAACCTTTTGGCCAGATCCTAATACGTCAGTTGAAAGTTCTCCAATTTTGTAAGGAGCAGTTCCAAATGCTTTTTTAAATGGTGGCAGGAACGAAGAGAATGGCCTCTTTATGTTTGTACTTATAACAGATGCAGAACCAGATGTATATGGAGTAAAAAAACTCTTTACAGCTCCGCTTGCTTTGCCCGTTGCAAATTGTGCCAATTGACCTGCGGCACTTCTAGCATTGTCGAAAAGCTGAGCGTCTCTCTTATACGTTAAGAATGCACTGGTATTGAATAGTGTCGATAGTGCTGCGGCTTGAGCTTCAGCAAATTCTGATGCAGGTAATTGTGATTTAAGTTTTAATATTACATCTTGCATTGCGATGAACATGTCATCTTGTCTACCTCCCAATGCAGGATTACCAGTTAATGCAGCATTGGTTTGCGAAACAAATCTAAATATTTCATTTCGCATTTCGTCCATTTTTGTTGAAATGGTCGGAGATCTTCCTGCAAGTTGCGAAGTTGCTAATAAATTACTTTCTCTTTGTAGTTTTCTTACGTTAGAAAAAGATTGTTCTATAACTCTTGGATCAATGCCCATTTGCCTTGCTTGGGCCTTTAGCATTGGGAGAGAGGCTTCTATTTCATCAGCAAAGTCAAACATTTCTTTTTGCGTAGTTAGATTTGCTGCACCCTTATTCAGTGGACCAAAAGTAAATAATGACTTATCAAAATCTTCTAGTTGCTTCATTACTTTTCTTGGAAGACCATATTGAAAGCTATTCTTTCTTAGGTCATTCATTGCAGTTAGTATTTGTCTTTCTTCAATACCGCTAACTGCTGCACCGGCTTCATCTATAAAGCTAACTCCACCACCACCAGAGTTCAATCTAATTTTTTTAGATATACTATCTGTTTTAAGTGTTACTTCTTCACCGGTTAATAATTTTGATAATATTTTTGGATTATTTACGTCAACATTTCTTTTTTGAAATCTAGATAGAAGACCAAATATAGAGTTTGGTTGCTCAGAATCAACTGCCATTCTGCTTTTAAATTTAACAGCTCTTTGATTATTGCTAGAATTATTTAATACTCTATCTAAAAATCTAGAACCAGATTGACCAGTTACTTCATATGCCGCTTGACCAGAAAGACCAGCTGCATACCTGGCATGTCTTGTGAGCATCTCTGTACTGTTAGTTGGAAGTGGTCTATATGTTCCTCTTAATGTTTTTCCAAATGTTGCACCAGATTCTGAGTTAACGGAGAAGCTAGTAACTTTTCCTTTTGTGCCAAGGAATCCACCAGTGCTATGCCATATATGGAAATCTGCCTTAGAAGATGCTAAGTCTCCAAATGGTTGCACCGATCTTCCAGGGCTATACTGAAGTGGACCTCTTCTAGCCATATCAGAAAAAGATCTAAATCCAAATAGATCAGCTGGATTTAATTTGATTATTGGTATATGAAATTCAGAAGCAAAGAAACTAGCTGTATTTGAAAATGTATTTTTAATCGTACTAAAATCAAGAATATTTCCTGATCTAGTTTTATATACTCCATCTAATCTATTGAGACCTATTGATTTTGAGACTGGATCATTAATAGCCATTCTTCCAGCAAGGTCTGATATTACTCTTTTTTGCGAACTTGGTAGTCCTCTAAATCTATCTTGCTGTATTGCCTCATCTATGAGCAGTGGTTTAAGACCAAATATATTATAGTTTCCACCAAATAAACCAGAAGATATTTGTCTCTTCTCTAAAAGAAACGATCTTAACCCTACAAGATCATTTGGATTAAAGCCTCTATTTGCTAATCCTCTTTTAATGATATCATCTGATACCATTCTTCCAGAATCATTTTTAAGTTTTATTCCAAGTACTTGTGCGGTTTTTCTTTGTAGAAACTGTTGTTTTGCCGAACTTAGTGGACCAACAAATTCATTATAAACAGCTTTTTGTGGCTTAAGAACTGTTCCAGCAATATCGACTAAATCATTTCTTGAAAATGAGTTCCATTGACTGTTAATTTTGTTTCTCATTCCAAGTTGGAATTCTTTACTTAAGAATTGAGAATTTGTTTCATCAATAATTTCTTTTAAGAAATTTTGTGGACTTGTTCCTCCAGCAGCGGTGGTTAAAGATTGTTCAAAACTTTTCCCATGTTTAAGAGTTTTATATTTTTTAAGAACAATATCGTAATATTCACTTTCATCTGCAACAATTGTTGATCGACCTATTGAAATTACGTTAGTGGAATGAGAACCTCTTCCAGGAGTATTTACTCTTAATTGATTAACAAAATCGTCTATTGCATCGTCGCCCATAACTCCTTTAGCTCTTAATCTCTGAGCAAGAAGGTCTTTATAAGCGGTTGTTTGTCCACCAGTATAGAATTCTGATCTTTGGAAATTCTTATCCCCTGGGCCACCAGCACCAAGTATGGATACCTGTCCAGCAAGGCGTGTTAATCTACTTGAATGCTGAGATTGAATTATTTGTATTGACTTTTCAAAAGAATTCCTAGAAGCAGTGCCCACTGCCATCGATGCATCAGATATTATCTGATTGTATTTTATTGAACTCTGAAGGGCATCATAAGCTTGCCCTGACATTTTGAATTCTTTATATCCAGATTTTATTGCACCGCTTAAACCTCTAAATGCAGGGATAGCATCAAAAGCTCCATATTGTACTGTTCTATTCGTTCCTGGAATTGTAGCTGGAGAATCAAGACCAAATGCAAAAGCTTTTACAGCTGCCATTGCCCTTTGTGCTGAACTTGAATTTTTTGCTCTAGCTGCATCAGCGGCAATTACTGGACCATGCCTAGCGTCATATAGAGACTGAACAAACCTCGGTTGTTCCTTAAACGCCTCAGCAGCTGCGTTAAATCCACCACTTAACTGTGATGATTTCTTTAAAAATTTATTAGAGATAGATGCTGCGTCGTGACCAACTTCAGACAATACCTCAGATAGATCTACAATATTTCTACTAAGAGCTTGCCTTCCTGGGCTCATACTTCTCAGTGAACCCATTGAGTTCTTGAAATTCATCAATGAACTTCTTGTTGCAGTTGAGCTACTTCCTAGTATTTCAAATGGAAGAACAGTAGTTGCAAGGTTGGTTACCGAAGTCTTAACGAAATCGCTTACTACGTCTACTGGATTATACCAATTTACTTTTTTCTTGTCTTCATTATTGCCAAAAAGATTGTCTGTCAAACCTCTTTGTGTGACATACAAAGCTGGAAGTTCATATGGAAGTCTTCTTCCGGCTCTAACTAATCTCTTTTGTATTTCATCTTGCATCGTAAACAATGCAGGGGGTGCGTGAGTTGGGCCTCTTTGAGCTTGTCTTATTTCGTCTTTTGTAAGATTATAAAGTCTATTAGATTCGCTGTTTACACCTTTATATCCAGTTGTTAATCCTTCTTCAGTTTCAAATACAAGCTTTGAGTATGGATCAACACCATCTTCGACAAATCTTTTAACACCTTGCAGTTGATCAAGATGTCTTCTTATGTCTGTTATTGTTCTAACTGAAGAAGTGGCAAAGTCAGTTGTAGAATTCTGTAACTTTTGGGCTAACTTGAGTCCACCCTTTTTCATCATTGCAGACATGACGCCAGCAACGGCTATTGTTGCTCCTGTATGAGCAAAGAATCTCATGACCGGATGGCCATCTAGGGCCTTTGTTAGTTGACCACTGTTGGGAGAAACACCTTCGGTTTCTCCTTCATTGAATGATAGATCTCTGGACGTAACACCATAACCTAAGTTATGAATCGGTCCACGATCTCTAATCAATTTAATTCCCCTTGGTTATTATTGCATACCCCAAAGCTTTTGGGCTATTGGGTCTTGGTAATCTGCTTCTCCTGTTTTCTTGGAAAGATTATGCCTTGCCGCTGACTGCTTTTGTTTTGCGGATTCTTCTTCCGGATCTATTAGCTGAAGAGTAATATTGGTTGATTCAATTCCATTTATATTTTGTTTTATTTCTATAATTTTCTCAGATAGGGCAACCATTTCTGCCAATTGAGAGAAAGTCATCTTATCTAAGTCCTCAGGAGAGTATGTAGTTATAGTAGCCAAAACAAAGGCTTTCATTAAGCTTCTTACTTCATTAGCTTTTTCTCTTTTAGATTCCAATATTTGCTTAGCTAAACCAGCGGAGAAGAATCCAGAAAAGTCCATTATCTCTTGAGCCAAAGAAGAGATTAATCCAGGCTGGATTGCATCTACAGAAAAGTTGTCAGGATATACAACGGCACAATTAATAATTAAATCTTCTGCGTCTAAAGAAGATGTTTCTTCAGAATTTTTATATTCAAGAATTTTGTCATATTCATCGAATGTTAATTCTCTAAAAATTACTTCTTGATTTTTTAGATTAACACTGAATATAGAACCATGTTTCTTTTTAAGTTCATAAAGCTTTTCAGGTTCTATCATGTTCTAAAATTATAACTGTCTTACTTCCAAAGCGACGAATCCGGAAGCCTCTAACACTTCTTGGGAAATCAAAGATGGAATACCAGCCATAATACCCTTCATCTCTATTTTGTCGTACTGTGGATAAAGAATACACAGTTCAGCAATTGCTTCTTCATTCCACATGTTAGCTTCAGCTGAAGTTAACTGACCAGCTTGAACAAGTTGTTCCATTTTTTTAACAAGGTTTTTATACTCAAGTCTATTGAGAACTCTCCACACAATATGCTTGTCAAAGGTAATTGATGTAACATACACTTCGCCAAATTGTTCTTTCCATGTTTTGATCATTCCGGCATTAGGGCCACCGTCCCATATTTCCTGATCATCAGGAAGAGACTCAACACTTACTGGCTCTTCAACTACGAGTTCAGTGTCTACATTTTCTCCAGCTGGACCTTCAACTGTTACCTCTGTTACTTCATCGGCTCCAATTTGTTCTGCTAATTCTGCGTTGCCTTTGATAGTTACTTTTCTTCCTGTCATTTTTTCTCCTTAGATAAAAGAATCACGATACATTATACATCATATATTTTTATATTACAAATTTAAGTATTAATTATCTACAAAAAGATATTTGGGTTTTCATTTCTTGAAGAAGAATTATAGTTTGTTGCGGTTTGTGTTGCAACCCCGTTCTGGAATAAAGAAACAGTAGGCTCATCTGAGCTATTGGTTGTTGTGGTATTTTTAATAAAACCTAAATCAACTTCACTAAAATAATAATCTCTAGCCATAAACTGATAATTTTCTACCAATGGTGAACCGCCAGATGCATAGGCAGTTGTCATGCTCATTAGTTGAATCTCCTGTAATACTATTTTCATTGGGCTAGCTTGGTTATTGGTGTTTGGTTTAATCAATCTTTCATTGACATCAGAAATCATCATTCTGTCTAAATTAGATTCTATAACTTTATCTTCTGCTTTTAAATAATCTTTTGCTGTTGTTGAAACTTCTTCAACTCCATAAAGTATAATAAAATTAAATGGTGGGTGAGCACTGAATATATTTTTATCTGAATCTACAACATTTTTAGAAAATGGATCGGTAGATATTCTATCTAACTGACTATATGCCCAATATTTTTGAATATTTTTTTCGTCTTGTAAGCTCCTTACTGAGGAGCTAGACGAACCATAATCTATATTTCTTAAAGTAGATTTAATTAAAGAATCATCTTTTCTTGGGTCTGGTTGCTGCGTTCTTGCCCTTGCAGCTTCTTCTATCAAATCTGTCATTCTTCTTGGGTATCTTGTATATATTGAAAATTCTCCAGTTATAATTCTTGTACCATACATCATGGCATCATAATTGTAAGACCAAAAACCATATAGTGGTTGCTTTTCTTGTCTTATATTGTAAGACAATGCAGCTATGTCTAGTTCGTATTCTTCAGAAAACAATCCGTCAATATAAACCTTAATGTCTTCTCCGCTAAAAAAGTAATCATAATAACTATTGAATGAATTTTTTTCTGTGGTGGGGCTACCCGACCATATCAAGTCTAATTGATTAGACAGCGGATCAAATCTTTCGTTTCTATTACCGGCCATTTTTACCTACTAAAGAGTGTAAATTTCATCTATAAAGTTTTGATAAAGAGTAGTTACGCCTACCCCTTCAATGTTGTCCCCAAATATATTTCTATTTCTTTGAGCTGCTCTTTGAGCATCTTCGTCTGGCATCTTCATCATTTCTTTTTCATTAATCATCTTAGTCATTGGCTGAATGCCTCTAGCCATAAACGTATATGTTTGTTCAGTCATTATATCATCAATCGACATGGTTTGACCTTCGTCGACTATGGTCACTCCATATATTTTCATCTTTGAAGCATTGCCGTATTCATTAAAAAAAGTAAATACAATATCAAATGGTGGAAGCATGTCTGCTAATGGTGAAAAAAAACCGTTAGTTCTGGACAGATAATCTTCATACTCTTTAATTTTATACCAAGTGTATTCATTAAATACAGTAAATATTAATGATCCAGCTATAGTTCTAGATCCCTTAACAAAGCCTCTCACATTTGAGTGACCCAATGTTCTTATTGGAGTATTCTCTCTATGGATTGAATAGGATACAGTTTGCAGATCACCTATTTCGAGATAGTCTCCAGCTGTATTGGCGGTTCCCATCGGAGGCAAAATCATTGTGGCGACAATGTCTGCTCCAGCGTATGATACATTATTTAATGCATCATTTATATTAAACGATCCATCCTTTGGATTGACAGAAGAAATGGTATACGTTTTACTGGCTTGTGCCATTTTATCTCCTAAATAGAACAGTGCATGAAGGGAGTCTTCCCCTCATGCACTACTCAGAATTATTATTAAGATCTAGTTATGGACGAATTATATCTGTTCTCATACCCTTTACGGCGTTTCCACTCATAATATCAGAAAGATTGCTTTGATCTTTTTGCAGAGCAGATGTCTCAATGGTGTACATTGGTCCAAGTTCTCTAGCAACGTAGGTCATTGTTTCTTCAATTACTATGTCATCCATCGATGCTCCCGAACCTTCGTTCAAAAGCTCAACTCCGTAAATTGATCTTACTGCTGCGTTTCCGTATTCGTTAACAAATGTAACTGTGATATCGAATGGTGGAATTTGGTCTGCGTAGTAGGGGACCTTTTTTTGAACATCTCTTGTCCAGTTATTTCTTCCTTCTGCTCCAATTCCTGGGATTCCTCTTCCCATTGCATTGGTGTCACCCGGAAGTGTGTTGTGGGCTCTTGTGAAGAAGTCCATAGGCTTATTGTTTGTGTAATTTTTTTCCAACATTGTGTAAAGTGCTGGACGATCAAACACTGTAAAAATTAATGAACCAGCAATACCACGCTTACCTCTTGAGAATGAGCGTGGGTTTGGTGAACCCATTGTGTAAATTGGTGCTTTTTCTCTTGTTACAGAGAATGTGATTCCTGAAAGTGCACCTATTTCGACACCACCAAATGTGGCTACGATATCTGCACCTGAGAAAGTTGTATATGTGTTTAGATATTTGTTTACTGAATTTGTATCAGAAGCCATTTTTTACCCTCCAATCGGTATTATATATTAACAGCTATTTGAACCTCAATCGATTTTAGTTCGAAAGCAGGTGTGATAATAAGGTCTACAATCGCCTTGTTTAAGTCTGGAACATATGTGACGTTAAAATCACTTGCCAGCAAGGCTCCTATTAATTGCATTCCTCTTAGTGCTGATGAAATCGCTGTCTCCATTGATGTTCTCATTTGGATAGTCGATGGTTCACCAACAAACTTTTGGCATGATTGACGAACAACGTTCGCCGCTTCATCTACAACCCTCTTGGTAGAGAGTCTTGAGTAGTCAGAACCGGTAGCGGCAAATGTGAGTCCGTCGCCATATACTGCGATTTTATTAAAGTTAAGAACTACTGAGTTTACACCCTTACCCGCAAGTGTCTCTTGCTGTGTTCTTGTTGGCGCATAACGCATTGCTTCTACGTTGTATATTGGTTTTGCTGTAACTGAAGAGTACGCGGCAAGTTTGCTCAACGATGCTGCCATTGCGCATGCTCCGTTTGCATAGCCATAATCTTCTCCACCGCTTGTACCATAAGATACCGGTTTAATCTCTGTTGCGATAACGCAAACATAAGGACCATAATCCTTCATATTTGCGTTATCTCTGCTTACAAGAGTGCTAAGGGCTAGATGCGAGGCAACAGCTGCTGGTGTCATAGTTTCTTTTGTACCAGCATCATATGGCTTAACACCCAAAATTGAAATACATGGATGTATGTTTTCTGCAATATTCTTAGTCCTAAAAGCCGCCTTGTATGCCCAGCTATTACCATATGCTGTTGCATTGTTAGCGTGGAAGCCATACTCTGTGTCGCCAGGAGTTGCTGGAACTTCCCAGTCATCTGAATTCCCGCCCCTGCCCCAAGGAACGATAATATCAGGAAGAACTGTTTCAGCTGCAGCATACGCAGCATCAAGCATTGCATCTAATGTGTATCCGGTTGCTGTTATGTAACCATCTGTGTGATTAAATGCAGTTGTGCTTGGAAGTGGAACCATATAGATTCTTTCAGCTCCTGCAGAAATTAATTCTAAAAATGCCTTATGAAGGTCTGAACCTTCACCAAAGGCAGCAATTACATCTTTTTCAGTTGTGGCCAGAACTATGTCAAGGTCACTAACATTCTCGGTTTCATTTGCAGTGTCTCTTCTTGCTATTACAACAATTCTAGGACCTGCTGGTGTGTTTGAGCGCGATACACTATAGAAGCGATCTCTGATTATGGTGGTTACTCCAGGAATAGCCATATTATCTTTAAACCTCCGACTAAATTATGGGGCATTAATTCTTCTTTTATAGTAACAGGTAACTTATAAAAATAACTCAACAACCTAATTTAGATCAGTTTTTTATATACTTAATTAAATCCAGGTGTGGCACCCTGTTGTAGGTCAATAATATTGATACTTATATTGTCATAGTTTGGAGTAGCTTGAACCAATAACTCTGACTCATAGGCCATGCCAGTTCTTACGTCAATTGCAATCTGCTCAATGACTTCTGTTCTAGCTGCAAATGTTTTCTCTGTCGTAAGCATGTAGGTTACTGTTCTTTTGTGGATATCTTTAGACTCTCTGTTTACTTCTGAGTCAGATAATCTTCTTGAATAAATTAATTCTGAAGCTCCTATTCTTTTAAAGATAGGAGTAAATTCCATCATAAAATCTTCGAAAGTTTCGATTAAAGACTCAACCAAATAAGCGTTATCTTGATCATCAATTCTTTCATTTTGATTTGATCCCGACCTATTTCCTGCTGGTGCGAGTGCATGAAAAGCTATTACATTTTGAAATCTTTGCCCGTAAATATATACATTCCCACTAGTTATTTGTCTCATTCTTGGCTTTGGTTCAACAGAATGTGCTTTTCTTAATTCTAGAGAATAAGTTATAATTGCTGGTGTATCTTCCATTCTTCCTGTTGTTTGACCAGTAGAGGGATCTACATAGTTTGGATTGAACCAGGTAAAAGATGGGTCAGATGGAGAAGAGGATTTAATCGGAAAATTAGGAAAAGATTGTTCCCATAAAGATTTAACTGTAGAAATAAATTCTAAATAAGAAAGATTTCCTTCTGACTGAAGGGGTTCAGCAAACCTTAATTTTGTATATGAATCTGTCCCGCCAAATTTTGGCCAACCCACTGTGTTTTGTGCCATGTTATGCTCCTGGCCCCGCTGCCAATGATAGATTTATTTTCTTTAAACCTAATGAAGAAACTATATTTATGTATAGTAAAATTACACCAGACTCTGAACTTGATGGTTTAGCATTAAATTCATAATCTACTATTACCCCATCTTGTTTTAGTTTCTTGAGAAGTTGTGTTGTATTGTTAATTACTTTATCGTAACCAAATTTACCTATGGAATCATAACCAAAACCTTTTACTGAACTTGATAGATAGGAGGCTAATCTCATTTGTGGTAGTTTTGAAAAAATTGAATTTATATTGGCCATTGTATAATCATTTGTTAGATATACCTGAAAGGGTTGTGCCCTTCTTGCCTTATTGCCTCTGTATATTGTATTTATTCCTATTGCATCAAGTCTATTCATTTCTAATGAGTTTAAGTTTACTCCATACACAGACATTGCTCCGGGTATTCTTTTTCTAACCAAACCAAAATTTAATGGATTAGAAACAATTAATCCAGCTACTGCAGCGGATACCGAATTAATATATGTAGTGTCTAGTTGTGCGTGAGAAAATAAAGCTTCTCCATAAACTGGAACAACATATCTGCCAAAGTCAGATATAATATTTCCAGAAATGTTATATTCCGTAAACTTACTAGATAGACTTTCGTCGTTTTCAATTTCATCTATATCTTCAGAGGTTATTCCATTTGTTCTTGATCCAATAACGCCAATTTGGACATATCCAGTTTCATTATGAAACGAATTACAGTATGTTGCTAACTGTGAAACAAAATCTATTCCACCAGTTTTAATTATTGAAACCTCTAAGGGAACTATAACATCAATAAAATCAAGAACACTTAACACTGAATATGTTACCGATAGTCTTTCATGATATCTTTCATAAAAAGTCTTACTAGTTGGTGTTGCGGATTCATAATCAATATAAGTTGAAGATATCAATCTTTTGTCTATATCATCTACATATTCTGACATCGGAGCAGCAGCACAAATAAATATATTTTTAGCTCCAGCGTCATACGCATCAAACACCCCTCTTAGAAGTGGGCTATTCATATCTGCGTTTAATAACTCGACTGCATGTTGAACCGATCTTATTTTTATCGGACTATTTAACTCAAGACCATCTGCATGACCAACAAGCAGCAGTGATTGCATGTTTGAAAAATTTATATCCTCATACGAAGGCTTATATGTAACTACGCTTGATTTATTCCCCATTGGAACTGTGGGAAGGGGTTCGTATGCTTCTTCTTTTACTTCAAATTTAGATTCTATTATAATATCAGAATTACCATTAACAGTTTTTGCAACTGCGGTATACATTCCAGGATACATTCCCTCTGGAACTTTATAATTAAATATAAATTCAGAATTTACAGTTCTTTCTATATAGGCATTGGTGTCTGGAGTCGCATTTGTATACAGATAAGAAATTGGATTTCTAATTATTGCGGAAAATCTATTGTCTCCCCTTACAACGGAAACTGTTACGTCTATTGGTGTAGCAGATAAAGTTGGGTCATATACTTCACCAGAATCTACAAACAAAAATTTAATTTTTAGTCTTTGATTTTTTTTTACAACTAACACATTAAACCTGTTTTTCTTTTGTTGCACCAACTACCCAAAATATAATTTTACCACTTTTACCACGCCTTGGAGAGCACGTATCTATTAAGTATATTGTTTGCTTACTAAATGTATTCGGTAGTGATTCATATATTCTGTCGCCTTCTTGCGGATTAATTTCTGCCTCAAAATAATACACTACTTCTGAATTAACGGCAATTCCTTCAATTTGTTCTTGTGAACTTTTAGCATTAGTTATTCCAGATGAAAAAACATTTCTTGTAGTTACTCTTTCTAGGGTGTCTCTATAATTATTGTTTGGCATTATTCTTTGTATGTAGACGTCGTGGCCCCATTCTTTTAATATCTTTTTAAAAGATCTTTCAAGATTAATCATATCCGCGTATGCCTCTGTCCGGCATTGGGTCAGCACTTAGCGCTGATCTCCTACTTGACCCATAAAGATCTCTGTCGGTAAGATACACATCCCTATGTGTATCTGGGTCAACAAATCTTCCTGGATTTGATATTGCAGAAGAAGGAAGACCTTTTGGTTGAATACCTCTTGGGCCAGTTTTCATTGCCAACATTTCCTGCCTAAGTGCTGTTGCGATTTGGCACCAGGTAACAGCATTGCCTCTAGACGTAAGGGTTCTTGGAAAGTTTCTTGCAGTTACAGTTAAGTCAGCTAATGTTACTGAAACATCGTCGTCTCCACCATAATTGTACATTCTGCTGAGATCACAGGCGACAGCTGCCTTAATGTATTCAATTGCAGCATAGGCTAATTTATCAGCTTGATACGTAGATTTTATGCCGTAAATACTTTCTACCTCTAAGGAATGAAAATGAATTAACTCTCCTATTTCTATTAAAGAAGCTTCTGGAAATAATGGAAGAAGTTCTTCTGGACTAAGATAAAGGGGAGTAACATCTGGAGCAAATGTCATTATTTCTTCAGATTTTAAAGTTATTGTTGGCTTATATTCGTCACTAGAAGTGCTTACGTAAAGTTGTTGATTGACTGTAATTTGCGTGCCGTTAGACATACTGCCAACAAATTTAATTTTGTATGTATCAGCTGTTGTAGGGGTAAAATCATAATAATATTCGGAACTTGTTAATGCCGTTGGAGTGGCGGAGACTATGACAGTTCCATCAGCTTTTGTTATTGTAACAACTACAGACAAAGGGCTAACTAAAATTTGTTCTCCAGTAGATGCGTTAATGTCAATAAATTTAACTTTTATTCTTACAGTATCATTAACGAGTACGCTGCTAGTAGTCATTTTTTCTCCAATAAAACTTGCATTTTTTAATTATAGTAGCCTATTTTAGCTAACTATGGATACTTCTCCTGGTGTACCAATAGATATTACTTGAGCTGATAATATCGCGGACACGTCTTTATCTAATACTTCAAGGGTTAAAATTCCACTTGGGCTTGTATCCATGCTCAATACGGCTATTGTCGTGTAGTTCGAATAATCTTCATTTAAAGAATATAATATTGTTATATTATTTAATATTATTGGATCGATAAGGCTTTGCGCCTTAATTATTAATGTTCCATTATATAAATAATTCGGGTTATTGTAGCTTAAATTAGCATTATATAGCATAGTTCTCCCGGGTTAAACTAGCTGTTATAGTAACGAATTTAACTTATTGCTCTACAAAAATTGTTGTATTGACAAAGGACTTGATCATTTTTGGCATAAACCACTATATATCTTAAGACTTTGTAAAGACAACGATTTTACTTGCGGCATCAAAGTCAGAATTATAAGTATTTATTTCATCAATTTTTAAATTATTTATTATATTTTTTCCAAGACAGATTTGTAAAGCCATATAAAAATTGTCATTTTGATAATGATCGGCTTTAATACTAAAGATTGCTTTTCCTTTATTTTTTAAATAATTCATGCTTTCAATTAGCTCTTTAACTCCAAGATGACCAAGTGTAAATGTTCCAGCACTAACTATAAAATCATATTTTTTTTCTATTAATTTACTTTTTTGGGTAAAATCTTCGCAATAAAGAGTATAATAACATGGTAATTTATCTGCTCTTTTTTTTGATTTAGCTAGGTTAATCATCTCAATTGAGATGTCTACTCCATCTATCAGGCACTGGGGTCTATAGTTAGATAGGCTTTCGCCAACAATGCCAGTTCCACAGCCTATATCTAAGACGCTAACTATATTATCTGGGATTACAGTAGATGATACTTTAGCTATATGATCTGCTAGTATGTAATTAACGTCTTGAGCATATTTGTCGTATCCCATTGCCCAATCATTATAGTATCTCTTTAAATCTTCAGATGATTTATAACTGTATACGCTTTTTACATTAAAGTCGTCTGGAGTTTTCACATTTAGAAAGTATGAACCCAAGCCGCAAATTCTTCGTCAGATTCTCCAAGATGCTCAAATTCTATCGTTCCAGCTTCTTCAAACTTTTTACGCAGCCAAGCACCATTTCTATCAAGCAGACCAAGTTTGCTTACATTAGGAATAATTTTTGCAGCTAGCATTTTTCTAATCCAAGCTTGTGCCGGATCGTTAAGTAGAAATGGAGCTATGTCTTTTGTTTTGACTCCCATTTTCTCATACACCTCTTGTTGAAGCACTCTTTCTCCAACCTTAATGCTGGCTTCATAAGCAAATTCCTGACGCTCCATGATTTCAGCGTCTGTCATTTGGGCATACACTTCCTTCAATGTGATTACGCCAAAAGAAATATGTCTAGACTCATCTGTCATTACATTTCTAAGGAGCTGCTTTAGTAGTGGCTCTTTTGTTAGTTCGCGCAAATACGCCATTGATCCAAGACCCAAACCCTCAACCATGATCTGCATGCCAAGATATGTTATATCCCAACGGTTATCAGAAATTGTATCATCTACAAGGCTCTGTATGTGCCAGTTAAAAGGTAGAGTACCACCAAGCTTTGTATTTGCATACTTTGCAAATACTTCTACGTGACGAGCTTCGTCGACAACTTGAGTAGCCGCATATAGTTTTCCATCATACCATGGACAAGTCATTACTTGCTTAGAGGCGCACAACAATGCTGCCTGCTCTCCATGGATAAACTGAGAAATTAACCACTTTCTACTTTCAAGACCAAATTCAATCCATTCTTTTCTACCCCATTTTTCAATTGGGCTACCTTCATAGACCGACAAGTCTCTACTAGTACCAAATCTTGCATAGTCTTCCAATAAGGTCTTTTCTTGATCTACCGGTATAGACCAGTCTAAAGCTGTTTCGCCATTCCATTGATTATTTTTAGCCTTCTCATAAAGCTTTCTTAACTGATTATGGACAAGAGAATAATCCCAAGTCAGCATCGCATCAAAATTTGTTTTAACTACATGATTTACAGCGTTAAAGTCTACATCTGGGGCATTCATTATCGGATCCATATCATTAATATTAATATTTCCAATAAATTCTTTATAGGTTTCTTGCGTAATCACCTTATTCTCCTTGAATATCCTATGTATTATATAGACAAATTATATAGTAGTATAATTTTATCTATAAAACAAGTCTAAAAATTAATTATTATTTTAAGGTATTTTATATTCTGACCAATCTGGATTTATATTTAAATTTTCTTTTAATGGCTTAAAATTAGCGCTTATAACTATTCTTTTTTCATCACTATAATGACGATTTGTCATATGATATATGAATGAATTAAATAGTGTTAACATTCCTGTTTCTGGTTTTATGGTTGTCGTATTTTCTATTGTGTTGCAATATGGTGTAACGAATATTAGCTCTGCGCTTCCAGCTGGCGCGTTAACATAATACGATATTGAATAATAATCCAATGGATATAATTGAGTATTAACCTTGTGAGTATGGCCCACAACAGACTGCCCACGTTCAAGCGTAAGAGTCCAAGCAGAATCCATAACCATTTCCCTGCCAAGAATAGCGTTTACTGTTTCGGTTATTTTTACTAAAAGTTTAGCACATTCTGGTTTTTCAAATGGATAATATCTATCTTCATAAAAAGTATGTGCTGGATGAGGATCTTTAATATCAGGAATATTACCAGAAAATTCTTTTATTTCCTTTTCCACTAACCCATTGTCTATTTCTTCGATTGAACATGTGTGAACATCAAGGGATATTAAAGTAATTTTTTTATTCATAATTTATTGTTTGACTACTACTGTTAGCCCATAAAAAAGTGGAACGTGATACATTCTACAGTCTTTTCTTAATTTTATTTCCTCATGATACGCAGCTGTGGGTGAAGCGACTGTATCGTTTTGATATAAGAATATGCTATCCGAAGAATTTTGTATAACTAGAATACCATTAGTGTTTAATCTATCTAAGTAAAAATCTGGACCAACAAATGGATTTTCCATTTCCTGCGACCACCCTATCATCATATCAAACATGTAGGCATTGCAGTTATCTTTTTCTAAGTCTTGATGACTAATAACCGCATGTTCTATGGGTGCATATTCTTCTTGAAATTTTTTATACAAAGATGTTTTTTTATTATTTAACATATATATTTTAGAGTCATAAATATCTTGGAATGGCTTTAGTTTGTATGTATCCAATCCACCAGATATGGCTAGTATATGTTTTGGCTTACATACGTCCGCCAAAAGCTGAGTTAACAATATTGGCATCCACTGAGATTGCCCATAAGAATCAGCTAGATTTGGTCTTGGATAATGAATAACAAATTCATAATCACTTGCACCACCGGTAGCTATATTTCTTTTATCCACCTTAATGGTGTTCCATAAATAATCAGCTATGGCTACAGATTGTAAACCATCCTCTTTTGATGCTTGGGTTGTATATTCCTTCCAATCATATGCCCAATTGGTAAAATCAAAAGATTTTTTAGTTTCATATCTATTACTATTTGTCATTTTTTACCTCATAAAGCGCATACTGTATACTAAACCAGCATCTTCTTATGCCTCTGCATAAAACAATATTTTGTTTTTTTATGTATTCTTGCGCGGCAACGTTGTAATCGGGGTTGCTATGCTTATAAACATACCTAGATCTAATTAGATTTATGGCTTCATCTATTGAAAAATCATTAAATCTATCTTCATCTATTCCAAGTATATATAGAAACGATGCTAGATGTTGAGAATTTATTTCTAGGTCCTCTAAAGAGTTATAACTACTCTTTATCTTTGTCATCAGTTTCTTCTTCCTTGTACATTGCAACTCCCTGGCACATGCTGACTGGTTTGCCGGAAACATAGTATATGCCAGTGGCTGAATCCCATTCCATTATTTCATTATCCCAATCTGGAAGATCTGTTATAGATTCGCCTTTTCTTTGCGACAAATCTGATTTATTATCAAATTCGTTTGTTTCTCCAATGCTACTCATGATTGAGCCAATTTTTTATACGAAATTATTTCTTCAATTAGACAGCTAAAAGCCTGATATTGAGGAGTTGATTCATTAAAAGGATTTTTAGAATCTTCATCTAAACTTGTATAATCTACATCTAAAAGTGAGCTTAGCACGTCTATAGATTTAGCCAGAAACATTCTAGCTTCGTTTTTTGCCTTAACTATGTCGTATTGTCCTAGTTCCATTTTTTTCCTTTATATTTTTTTTACCTTATTTACCCATGTATAGCATATGACTTTGTATATATATTGTACCACAAAGATATTACTAGATTAAGCATTTTTTGGAACTTTTATATATTTGGAAAGATTATTACTGTAAGAGTATCTAGGTCCATGAATTACTTTAGTAACTCCGTGTTTACAGTGTTCAGCTGAACTATGCACGACCATATCTCCTGGTAATGGCTTGTATATTAAACCTTGATTAGGGTAATGCAGTGCGCCACCTTCAAAGTCATTAAAATAAACAATCAAACCATAAACAGTATATTTCACTAATTCATATGGTTCACCTTCCCTATAGGATAGGCTCAGTTCTTTTATAGAACGAAAATCGTGATCATCAGAATGGACACCCCATTCGTCGCCAGCCAATAATCTATTTAAACACGTGTGCTCATTTATCATAAAATTATTTTCAAAAGTTTCTTTAATTCTACACATTAAAGAGTTAAATTCTTTTATTGGAAAACTTATTTTATAATTAAACCACTTGTGATCAATGTCTTTTTGCCAGCCAAGTTCAGGGTCTATGTCGTTAATTGCCTTATTGTAAAATTCTATTTCTTTTTCTGAAAGAAAATAGTTGTAAACATATATATCTTCACCAAGTTTTTTAAAATTTTTATGAAACACAAAAATCCTTAATCTAAGCTATTAATTTCACCAAAGCCAAGGTGGCTGACTAGTAAAAACATTATACTCTAGGTTGAAAACATCTCCTATTTGTGGATACTTTCCACGAATATTATTGTCATAATCATAGCATCTTTTAAAGTGTACATTTGGATGATTTAATTGTTTTGTATAATATTCTTCCCATTTTTCAATTGATCCTAGAATCGTTGTTGCGTCACTGTCTTCTGTGTTTTCTTGAAAATCTTCTAAAACCATTATAACAACATTCATTTTATTTAAAAGAGCATAACTCGCCATAATTAAAATTAACCTTTTTTAAAAATATATTTTTTATAGGAACATTATATCATATTATCTTATATATTATTAATGTTCTGATTCTATATTATTTACTTTATTTAAAAATTTTCTTTCTTTTGGCCATCTATTTGCTAACTCTTTATTTTTTGAAAAAAATCCTTGAGATACAAATCGATCTCCACTTATAACCGGTAGCACTTCGTGAGCAGCGTCTTCGATTCCAACATCAGACCATATCAAAAGAGAATTTGCTTTTGGCTTAAAGTTAAAACCTGTCATTGGCATATTGAAATTGCCGCCTTCGTAATCATCATTAATGTAATAAACTGAAGAGAAATCAGTTCCTGCATTTTTTTCAGGTAAGATGGTTCCGTCACAATGAAGCTTCATATGACTGCCAGTCGCAGCATGGGCTAGCCATGGTTCGGTTTCTCTGTATATTGTATCGCCCCATATATCAAAAATTATTTCTTCAGTTTTTTGCTGTATGCTTTCAAGTATATCGTAAACTTGACCATAAGTAGGTATGGCCATAGATATTTTATAGTTATCACCATGTCTAGTATCTTCCGGATATGGTTCATCTATTTGACCACTATTAAATAAAATATATTCTTCTTCTGACATTAAAAATGAACGTTTAAATTTTACATCTGGATTTTTTGTATGGGTATATTCTTTCCATCTTATTGGTCCACCATACCCAACGAATTCAAAATTATCTTTTTTTTCTATGCAGTACTTATGTACAGTTTCTCTTTCTTCTTCTAAAAGAAAATCTGTGAATATAGTTATCATTGGAGTGTAAACTTTTTTCATATTTTATTTATCCTTTAAATTATTGAAAAAAATCCTTGAGAAACAAATCTATCTCCGTTTAAAACGGGAAGCACTTCGTGTGCCATATCTTCGTGGCCAGAATTAGACCACATAACAAGAGAATTGGCTAATGGTTTAAAGTTAAAACCCATCATCGGCATGCTGAAATTCCCACCCTCATAATCATCGTTTACATAATAAACCGAAGAAAAGTCTGTTGATGCATCCCTGTTGGCTATAAAGGTTCCATCACAATGTAACTTCATGTGATCTCCAATTGAAGAATGCGTTAACCATGGACCACTTTCTCTAAATGTTTTGTGGCCATATGCATCAAGAATTATTTGTTCAGTTTTTTTAAGCATGTGTGTTAGGGTTTCGTGTATCAAGCCATGCGTAGGTATGTCCATATACATCTTATAATTATCGCCGTGCTTGCTATCCTCAGGGTATGGTTCTTCTATCTTGCCATTGGTAAACGAAGAGTACTCGTCTTCTGTCATCAAAAATGATCGTTTAAATTTTAAGTTTGCATTTTTTGAATGCGTGTACTCCCTCCATCTTACCGCAGACCCATACCCAACAAACTCAAAGTTATCTTTATTTTGCCTACAATATTTGTCTACAATTTCCCAATCATTTTTTGCAAGGAAGTCAGTGAATATGCTTATCGTGGGAAAATCTTTTTTAATTAAGTTATTCATAATAAAATTTTCCAGATGATAAAGCTGAAGGTGGATTATCCTTATGCCAAACATTAATAACAACAACTCTTCTAACTCCTGATATAGGAGGAGTTGTGTTGTGTATTACGTGACCTGCATCGAATATTATTAGCCTATTCGGCATACAGGCAATTCTTTCTCTAAGCTCTATAGGAACCACTAATGGATTCATGTTTTCTTTTTCAAGAGCTTTTTCAGAATCCTCTGATATAGCTGTCGGATGAAGTTCTAAAAAACCACCAACAACATCGTTTGTTTCTGGATAATATACACAGCCGATTATTGGGCCCCTGAATACTTTAGTGTCAGCGTATAAAAAAGTATCTTCATCTACATGAACATCTAAGAATTGTCCTGGCTTAAAAGTTCTAGTCCAATACTCAAATCCACATAATTCCTCAATTGGAAAAGGAAGATTGTTTTCCCAAACTGCCCTAATTAGTCTTTTTCTTGGCGTATTTGCCTCAGATTTATGCCAGCCATCCCAAAACATATACGGGGCAAAGCAGTCGCACAGCTCGTCGTGATACCCATTCAAGACTGTCGCAATGCGTTCTTCATTGCCCATTGACTCTGGGAAAAAGTCTTTTGTATATTTAATTTCATCCAATAACATTGGATCTTTTATAAAATCATCTAAAATAATCATAATTTATATAGTACTACAGTTTGACCGCATATGTAACAGCAGCGCCTGTTGGATTGTGATATACGCATGAATTTTCTGTATTTTTAAGTTTTTCGTGAACTTCGTGAAAGTCTGTAAAAACAGATTCATCTCTATACAGAGAATCCGTGCCAGTATAAAGTATCATCATAGTGCCGTTTTTATTTAACATATTAAAGAACTCAACAACACTATCGGGATCATGGAGCACATCGTGCACACTCATGCATATAAAATCGTATGTTTCTTTTGTGCCGAGCTCTACTTCTTGCATTGAAAGAATATTATAATTCCAATTTTCATTATCTTTTTTTATTATTCTTTCAAATAAATTTAACTGATAATTATTTAATAATGTTAGTTTACACTTTTTATGCATTAGTCTCAATAACCCCGTATTGAACGCGGGCAATGTCATCAAACAGGTTTTTGGATTGGCTGTTAAAAATCCAAATTCATGAGTATTTGCCGCATAGTGATACGCTTGATTAGTGTTCCAAAAATGACTTTCTTGGCTAAATACATCAAAATACCAAATAAGAAAATCCATCCCCGATGCTATCTTTCTTTTGTCTAGATCTAGGGTGTCTAAATATTCTTTTACATTTTTACTTTTTTGTATTGATTCTTCGACTGATTCTATATCTGTATATTTTATTAAGTTTACTAAATTATCAAAATAATCTTTTTCATACATCATCTTTGATAGCTCCAATCGCTAGTTGTCGCATATGCCAAAGTCTTCTTATGTTTCCTATTAAAGAGATTCGTTGATTTTTTAAATATAGATAACATGGGTCTTGACCTATATTTATCTTGCCAGACTCAACATCGTCTATTGGGGCTATTGTTAATAGTCTAGCAGCAGATATAATTTCATCTATGGTGTATAAATCTATATTTGATCCATCTAAACTAATACAATATAAATAAAAAGAAATTTTGTTATCTATATACTCCAAGTCTTTTATCGCATTATATCTCATGTTAGATCTTCTATTTTTGGAGATAAGGGCAAGATTATATATCTGTTCATTTCTGCAAAATCACTCGTTAGCACGTATTCTCTGGTCGTGCCACCATTTTCCATAATTATATTTTCATCTTCATCAGAGTATGATGGAATAAAATTATCCATCTTTTCTGTAAATTCATGTATAAGTTCTTCACTAACCTTTTTGGGTTCCATGTTAACTTATTTTTTTAAGAGCTACAATTTGATTGTAAAGAGATGTTATTGCATCTGTTTGCATTTGAGATTTTTCTTCTTCACCCAAAAGATCACTTAATGAATTTGATGCCATTGCTTTTTCCATATCTTTTCCAAGAAGAAGACATAGTTTATAAATAGATTTTGTTAAATATATACTGGTTTTCTGCTTAATCAAATTAAGCTCTTCTTGCCCAAGAGCAGCCATTAGTACTGCTCCATATTTAGTGCCACAAGATACTGTAGTGAATCCTCTTTGTATCCTTTTCCTTCAATTTGTTTTAGATAGTCTTGTCTAAGAAATGGAAGATAAAGATTTACCTCCATTGTAGAATTTGCTGGGTCTTTCAGCGGATCAAGAACATGTTCATTAAGTTCTTTGTTTGGACTACCATGACAATACCAACCGAGATAGGCGTATCTTACTCCGTTGTCTGTAGGTCTTATTTGATGCGCTGCCATATAATCACTAGGGAACATTAATACATCTCCCTTTTTAGGAGAATAGTCTATATCTAAATAGGGGAAAAAATGAGAGCCTCCTGTAAAGTTTTTTCCATTAAGTTCGGCGTCTGTTTCAACATTATCATTTATATAGAATATTGTTCCAACTACATTTTTCATGGCTAGCTGCTGACTTGGATGCGGGACGCCATACATATAATCTGTTTGTATATCTGCGTGTGGGCCCATATAAACATTAGATTTATATTGAGTTATGTGACCTCTGCTCTGCCACCAAACACATTTGTATACCAATGGAAATATTTCTATATATTTTAATAAGCATTTATATTTAACTTCATCAATAAAAGCCAAAGTTTTTATTGCGTGCAGTTCTTTATCTCTATGAATTCTTGTTGCCCTATATGGCATTTGTTCAATTTGCTCAATCGGAAAAAAGTATCCACTATTATTTACGTAAACTTGTTCCCCCGTATTTGGATGGATAGTAAGTGAATACATTTCTGCTTTTTCTTGTTCTATACTTCTTTCGCAAAAACCATACATCCAATCCCAGTCTATGGTGGCAGTATTTTCGAAAAGAACGACTCCACCACCAAGATGTTTTGGCTCTACATCAACGTAATTCATTGTCATTATTTTCTCCTGATTTATCGTCTAATTCTGCTAGTTTTAACATGCCCTTAACTCCTGGCCCAATTTTATTACCATCTGCATCTAAGCCAGTTTTTATTCCCTTTACCCATGTCCATGGTTTATCTTTTGAATTTTGCATTTTGAGATCATTATATTTTCTTCTTGATTCTTCTAATTCTTTGTTGTCCCATCTATTTACTACTTCAAACTCAACACTCGGTAGTAAGTCTGTTGGATAGATAGTAAAGAATAAAAATGGACTTCCCTTAGGGAATACAACAGGTTCATTTACCTTATGAATTACCCAATTTGTTTGAACTTCATCTGGCCACCAGCCAGAAGGGATGCTTGCGGTCATCGGTGACGCACCATCTACATAATAATTTGGCGAACCAGTTGTCCACAAACTATAACCTTCTTCTGTGTTTATTGCCCAACCAGTTGCGATTGATATCATTCCATGTATATTTGAGTGAGCAAAATTAAATCCATTGTGAACGCCTCCACTAATTATTCTTGCTGGGCTTGCTCCCCCGTCCCAAATTACCACTAGTTCTTCTGGGAGTATCATTTCCCAACCGCTAACATTTGCTGTAGTTACTGGTGTGCATTGGTATGCGTGTTTGTTATAGGTATTATCCATCCAATCTCTTTTAAGGCGGGACTGCCTTATTTCGACTGAGTTGTTATGAGTTCTTGATAGTATTATTTTTGTCATGCTAAATACCTAAAAATATATAATCTGAATCTAAATTTTTTATTGGTCCAGGCATTTGGCCATAAAATCTTGGACCTCGACCGGCATCTGGATCTGCTGGTGACCCATCTAAATTATGCCCATATTGAAATCCTTTATGAGTTCTCTCGTTATAGTCGAACATTGTAACAACTGAATATTTTGTGCCAGATACGACTGGTAACGAACTATGTGCATAAATGTATGTTGAGGGAAACAATATTATGTCTCCAACTTTTGGTTTTATTTTAAATCTAAGTGTATCAAAAACCAATTCTCCACCATCATAATTATCATTTAAATAAGCCACAGATGATACAGTACAATTGTAGCTATAGCCATGATCTGCATGCGCAGAGAAGTGTTCTCCTGGAACATATTTAACAAAATTAAAGCTTTCCATAAAATCCATTTTTATACCGTGTCTTACCTCATAATCATAAAGGCATTCAAGTAGTGGAGATTTTACTGCTTCGCAAACCTCTTTGATTTCTTTTTGTTCTGGAGAATTTTCCCAAACGGTGTTATCTGGATGTATTTTAAAATCACTACAATTTCTATAACTTTTGTTTTTATTTAAATCCCCAGTTGTTCCCAAATCCCATTTAAATCTATCATTAGTGGATTTTTCCAATGCAAGCTCAAGTTTATCTATTAGGCTTTCTGCATCAGGGATGGCTCCTCTGTAGACTATAACACCTAATCTTGCATCAAAAACATATTGTGGGTTCATAATTATCTATCTCCGATAAATGTGTGATATAATTTATTAAAAGCAAAGCCCATTATACCACAATTTTTGGAGAGCTAATTATGTTTAATGAAGAAATAACAGAAGAAAAACCCTGGAAAGTTCTGCCTGGAACATTTGGAAATTCTACCGATAATATTAAAATTATAGAAAATTTTATTGAAAAAGAGGATTTGTTATCTTTACAAAATTTTGTAAAAAAAATAGATGAATGGGACAACTCAAGAGGAAGTGAATATCATGAAGACGGAACTATTAAATATGGTGCCGACGTTTGGTTAAATAGGACTTGTAGTTCTTATATTGTAAAAAAATTAGATAGAAATATTTATGATCTAATTGATTTTTATATTGATAAAATGACTGAAAGTATAAACAGTAATTATAATTGTATTGTTGAAAAAAGACCACCAGTCATTGTTTGTTGGCGACCTGGAGATTTTCAGATAGCACACGCCGACAAACAGCTTCAAGATGGAAGACCGAATGCTTTTCCAGATTATGACATTAATTCATTATTTTATATTAATGATGACTATATCGGGGGAGAATTATTCTATACCCAACATGGTAAAAAGTTAAAGCCAGTAGCAGGTATGGCAGTATCACATCCTGGAGATGTGAATTACATACATGGAGTAACTCCAGTACTATCCGGAGTTAGATGGGTTATCCCAGCCTTCTATGCTGTTAAATCTTTTTAATAAGATTATTTAAATCCTGGAGGACTAAAGAAAGCTGGAGGACCAAAGAATCCTGGGGGGGCAAAGAACCCTGGAGGAGCGAAGAATCCTGGAGGACTAAAGAACCCTGGAGGACCAAAAAATCCTGGAGGACTAAAGAATGCTGGAGGACCGAAGAACCCTGGTGGAGCAAAGAAAGCTGGAGGAGAGAAAGCTCCTACAGTATAATTAATTGCCGTTCCCAAAGGAGTTACAGTTGTGTCGGTAATCGCTGGAGTTACAACATCATTTAAGCCTGAATTTTGTGTTGGGGTTGTTGTTACTGATCCAACAGTAAAACCAGCAGCGGTTATTGTTGTATTAGCTGTAGTCTTCGCGGTACCTTCTGCAACTGTAGGTTTAGCTTTTTTTCTATTCTGTTTTTTACCTGAATTTTCAGCCATATTATGATGCCAAGTCTCCTAATGCTACCCATGTATCGGTAGCTCTTTTGATGATTGTAGCAGATGACCACTGCGCACGCAACTTCAAACCTGGAGTATAGTTAATGGTAACTCCAGCACCAGCTGTTAGCGTGCACTGTCCAGCTCCTGTTTGCAGCACTGTGATGGTGGTTCCAACAGGAAGGGCTACTGAAGAGTTTGGTGGTATTGTCAAAGTGTTTGCAGAAGCGTTGTTCATTTCAATCATCTTACCGCTGTCCGCTAAGACTAAGGTATAACTAGCTATTTGAGCGTTGGTGACTGTGTCGGTAAATATTCTTTGATAGTTAGTGCCATCATTAGTGAACTCCCAACAGTCTGTGGTTTCATTCCAGCGTAATTGAACGTTTGTTGAAGTACCACGTTCAACTTCAACTCCAGCATTTTCGGATGGAGTTCCAGCTTCATTGTTATTTAACACAATCAAATTATCATTGATTGTTAAAGTTTCAGAGTTAACAGTTGTGGTTGTACCAGAAACTGTAAAGTTGCCAGTAACGGTAAGATTACCTGCCACTGTTGGGTTGGATGTGTTAACCCAGGCTGAACCATTGTACAAAAGAACCTGGTTAGAAACTGCAGATGTTATTGTAACATCTGACAAATTGTCTATTGTAGCATCTAATGATACTGTAGCTGTTGAACCTTCTGATTGAGTATGCGCAACAGATATACCTGTTCCAGAAGCCACATTAACCATGTAGTTACCAGTTGTATCTGCACCAAGATCAACGGCATCGTTCACCCAAGCAGAACCGTTATACTTAAGGAACTGACCCGAAGCAACAGATGTAATTGTTACATCGGTAATATCATCAATCGCTGATGTTGGGACTCCCCAGTCAATGCCTTTGGCAGCGCCGCTATTAGCCCTTAAGAAGTAGCCATTTGTTCCTACGCTTAAAACAGATGGTGTATTATCTGCTGTAGCGGTAAATATATCGCCTTTTGCATTAGCGAGTGATTTAGCAACAGCGTCGCTTTCTATTTGATTAATTACAAACTCAGTTGTTGCAATTTGCGTATTATCTGTATTCGTAGCTGCTGTTGGGGCTAATGGTGTTCCAGTTAAAGATGGGCTAGCTAAAGTTGCATAACCTGCAAATGATACGTTAGATGTTGTTGTAGAAGTTACCCTTCCATACGCATCGACTGTATGACCGCTAATGAATGAAGTAACATTCGAACCAGAAGAATTTGTTTGCTCTACTGTAGCAAGATCGATACTATCCGCATTAACTACTAGTCTACCCGAACTTGCTGACATAACATTTACTGTATTATTTGTTACTACCAATCCATCGCCAGCTGTAAACCCACCAGTGCCAGTGAATTGTGCGTATGTTAGATTGTCTGTGCCAAAAATTATGGCATTATTTGCTCCAGATGGGGTCCCGGTTAAGATAAAACCACAGTTTATATTAGCAGATCCAGCTACTACAAATACAGCATCTCCCTTTGTGACTTCACCTGCAGGGTTATTGTCTGAATCTGTTCTCCTTGTAAGAACAAATGGTGTGCCAACAGCACCAGCGGTAGTCACTGTATAAATACCATTTTGTGTTGCAGTAGCTTGATTCTTTACAAGAATGGAATAACCAGCTTCGGCTGTTCCTAGGTCTATTGTAAGCACACCGTTTGCTGTTGCAGTTAGTGTAGCACCAACACCTGCAGTTCCATTATTATATGTGCACGATGGCAGTGCGGCAGTTGTAGCCAATGCCACAGGATTTTGCCAGCTAACTCCAGCAAACAGATCATCTACATATCCTCTTGTGGCAAGAGCTGTTGATCCACTTCCAGCATTCGATGCAAAGACGGACGTAACATTCATTACGCCATTAGCTGCTATATTACCAACAACAGTGCCGGCAGAGTTTTTAAATTCAACCAGTGGTGCAGTGGCACCAGACGCTGCTTTAAATACAACAGATTCATCATTAACTGTAATTTCTGGTGCGGTTTCTGTTCTTAAACGGGCCATATCACTCCTATGGAAATTGAACTCTTGATTTATAGTACTAGCAAAAAGCTATTTTTATAGTAATGCCTTTATCACAAATTTATTGTGTTATTCTCTTTAGAAATTCTAACATTTTTCCAGTATATTTTATTCTTCCAAAATGAGTTAAGTTTATTGTTGGATCAACCCAAATCTTTCCGCCCATCTTTTGCCAATAACGGCAAAAGCCATAGTCTTCGGACAAAAATCTTCCATCATCATCAACGTATGAATTAAACAAAGCATACGCATTTTCTATTTCATTACCTGATAGAGCGCCTGTATCATCTTTATATTTTAACTTTTTATATTTCTTAAACATTTTGTCAAATACTTGACGCCTAATTAGCATAAAACCAGTGCCCGCTTCATAACATTCTATCGCACCATTATCAATATTAAGTTGTGTTTCTCCGGGCTTAGTCATGTGAACAACATATCTAGTTGCATATTCCATAAGATCTTTAGCCTCTAAGTCTTTAGAAGCACCTTCTTTTACTTTATCCCAATTTATTTCTTTAATCGGATACGAGGCGGTCATTACATCTTTTTCATGCCAAAGCAGCTTTAATATTGCTTCTTTATCAAACTGAAGATCCACGTCAATGAATACCATATGAGTAAAATCTGGATTGCCCATGAATTTAGCAACAAGGTTATTTCTCGCACGATTAATTAAAGAATCAGATATTGTACATACAGAGTATTTTAGGCCTATCTCTTTAAAAAAGAGGCAGGTCTGCAAAAAACTCATCATAAATGGTTCTGTTACATGTGAATCGTAACAGGGTAGTGCAAAGAAAACGTTCCATTCTTGGAGTTTTTCTTTTGGAATTGTTATATTTATTTGTTGTTCTTCTACTGGCATAATCTATATTCTATACTGTTTTTTTTCCCAAGTCAAATTACGATTTTCCATATATCTTATATCTAAAGGTTGGTTGTTATCGCCGTTGTTATTGGGTATACCTTCTCTATTCGAACCAACGCTCATATGTGATTCACACGCTGCAGCTAGCTTTTTTGGAAAATCGTAAAAAATTAAATCAGTTGCTTTTTCGTTACAAAAATGACATTCAATTTCTCTTAATTCATTTAATATAACATAATAATTTTCTCTTTTTTCAGTAAGTTCTTTTACATTAAAGGGCTCGTTAACACAATATGGGTGTATTTTATTATTATTTTTAGAAATAAATGTTTTACTTTTTACACAATTATTTAAAGAATATGTTGTATTAAAAAGGCCCATTCCATCATAGGGTATTGCTGGACAAGAAAAATGATCTATTATTAAATCACAATCTTTTATTTTTTCGTCCAAATATAGATCAAATTGAACTTCTGCTGGATAAATATTATCCCAAATTTTTATTACAAAATAACCATTTTCTAAAACCGAAAAACCAATTAACCCTTTAAAGGATTCATTTTCGATATAAGAAACTGATGGCTCACTAACTTGTTTTCCTAAATAATTTTCATGTATTAGACCAATTATATGATCGCACTCATGTTTTTCATCATAAATGGTGCACAATGAATTTATGAAAGTAACAAAACAATCTATATCTTTTATCGGATTAATGGTAAAACCATTTATCGTTAAATGCGATACTATTTTTTCATTGTGATTAATCATATTTAATTAATAATTTATAATACAAAATTAATTCCAAGTAGACAAAGCAGATCGTTTCCATGTATCTGTTGCTATGCAAATATAAATATGGTTGTCGTCCCATGCCATATCTCCGTATTTTCCTGGACTAGATGGAGAGACGGGAACATCTACCGATATATCGTCGAAGGATACTTGATCCTTTTTCCCTCCTAATCCTGCAAAAACTGTAACAAAGCGATCAAAGGCACCGGGGGGGGAGGAAAAATGAACAATAACATTATTATCATCAACTATAGAATAAATTGTTTCAGTAATATCAAACAATCCAGTAGTATCCCTTATCACAACTCCAATATCGCTTGTGTTTAATTTGTGATTTATATGTATATTTTTTGCACTGCCGTCACCAGCCATTTGACCAAAATAATATCCTGATAATGGCAAAAACACTGTGGCAACAAGTGAGTCATTTGAAGGTGCTTCTGAAAAATCTAAAATTACTTTTTGTGTTGAATAAGATTGAACAGCAACTTGGACTACTTCATATGGATAAGTATTGTTTCTGACACAAACAATCACATCTCTTGATCCAAGATTATGGTTTAATTCAATACTAGAAGTAGAACCATCTCCAATAATTTCAGAAAAATATATTTCTTCACCAGCAGAAATTATTAATATATCTACAGAATTGGATGTTGGTGGTGTTTCAAAAATAATTTTTGCTTGACTAGTACTTAGGGCTTCCCATCTAAATTTAATATTTTGTTTTACACTTATTGCACTAGGCGTCGCGGCATTTGACAATGCATTACCTTGTACATAGCCAAAAACAACTATATCTTGAGTATCAAGATCGTGAGTAATCGTATATTCTGTAGATGATCCATTTCCTATAGTCGTGGAAAATGAAGATATTTCAGATGGGATTATATCTACTGCGTTGGCTGGAGATATTTTTGTACCGTCAAACTTAAGAACTTGACCATTTGTAACGCCTGTTAAATCCAGCTCGATACCATTAATAGTTACGGTAGAGCCTACAATAAGGCTATTCTTGACTACAAAGTTTTTGTCTGCCACTAAAGTTCACTGTCCCTCTAGTTTTAAACTTATTATTAAGTTTTAAACTTCTACTATTTTACACTGCAATCAATGTTCTTGCAACTTTTACGGTAGCTTGTGTTGACGCGGCATCGGTGATCGTCACTCTCAGCAGTACGTTTCCTGAAGAAATTGAAGTTGAAACGGTCATTGGTATTCTTGATGCTCCAAGCTCAATTACTGCATACTCCGACATAAAGGAGTCTGTGCCGTCGTGTGCTAAAAGCACTTCAGAAGTTGTGTACTTAGTGCCTTGAGATACTTGGATAAGGTACTTAGCTGTTCTGTAAGCTGTCTTACTAAAGCTGTCAACGGTTGTGATTGTGTTAACGGTAACTACTTGAGTTGATGTATTAAGTTCTCCAGTAGAATCAAGAGTGATTGCTCCAAATGATACTGAGGCATTTGTTGCAACGTCTTGGCCAATCGAGAAGGTTGGGTTTGCGCCTTCGCCACCAACATTTACTATTGTAACACCAGTTCCTGCGGTAACATTTGCAAGATAATCACCAACAGTATCTGTTCCAAGATTAATTGCGTCGTTAACCCAAGCACTTCCGTTATACTTTAGGAATTCTCCTGCGGCACCACTGACAATCGTGACGTCTGTTAAACCATCTAATGACAGTACAGCAGCAGATTGCGCATAGGATTCAGTCGCAATAGCTCCATATGTTGTTCCATCATTTGTGATTTCCCATTTATCATCGGTTTCATTCCAACGAAGTACGACATTTGTTGATGAACCGCGTTCAACTTCAAGCCCAGCATTTAAAGAAGGGCTGCTAGTCACTCCAGAATTAAGAACAATAATATTGTCTTCTACCGCTAAGGTTTCTGTGTTAAGAGTTGTTGTATTACCGTTAACTGTTAAGTTACCTGTTACGGTAAGATCTTGGCCAATGGTAACATTTGAAGGAAGACCAACTGTTATTGCACCGGCAGAAGCTGAAACCTCGACTTCATTTGCTGTACCAGTCAAAGACGTTACTGCGTTTGAAGACAAATCACTTACTTGTGATGCACGGATGCTAATCGCGGTGTTTGCGGCTGCTGTAAGGCGTCCCTGAGCGTCTACGGTGTAGTTTGGCACCGTATTGGCATTACCGTAGCTACCAGCTGTAACAGCTGTGTTACCAAGGGTTAAAGTAACTGCTCCAGAAGTGCCGCCACCAGTAAGTCCAGTTCCGGCCGTTACTGACTCAATGTCACCTGCGTCATTTGTGAAACTGATTACACCAGTGCTCGAATTGTAGGCAAGATCGCCAGCAACGCTTATCTGAGCTCTTGTATTAGCTGTAAAGTCTGAAACTTGGCTAGCACGAATGCTAATCGCATTTTGTGAAGCTGCGGTCAAACGGCCTTGAGCGTCTACAGTAAATGTAGCTGCTGTATTTGCGTTACCATAAGTTCCAGCTGTAACAGCAGTATTGTCAAGATTAATAGTTATAGTATCAGTTGCGCTTGCTATAGAGCTTAAACCCGTACCACCACTGATGGTCAAGGTGTCGGAACCTGAAGTGATTGTTTGGTTTGAGCCAGAGTCACCCGCAACTGCAAATGATGTTGCAATATTAGCAATTGTGTTGCTAACATTTGATATTGCATTGTCCGTGTAAGATGTGGCGTTTGAATAGGCGGTGCTTACATCTGTGTTGCTGGCAATGTTTACATATGTTGTTCCATCATTACTAAACTGCCATTTGTCTGCTGTCTCATTCCAGCGAAGTTCAACGTTTGTTGAAGTACCGCGTTCAATTTCAAGTCCGGCGTCTGCTGATGGTGAGCCAGTTACGCTTGAATTGAGAAGAACTTTATTATCTTCTACAGCAAGTGTTTCTGTATTTAGAGTTGTTGTGCTACCTTGAACTGTAAGGTTGCCAGTAACGGTAAGATCTTGACCAATTGTAACATTTGAAGGAAGGCCTACAGTTACCGCTCCATTTGATGCCGAAACTTCGACTTCATTTGCGGTTCCAGTAAGTGAAGTAACTCCTGCGCTTGCAAAGCTAATAACACCAGTTGAAGAGTTATAGGCTAGTTCACTGCCAGATGCACTTATTTGTGCTCTAGCGTTTGCTTGGAAGTCTGAAACCTGACTTGCAAGAATACTAATAGCAGTGTTAGATGCTGACGTCAAACGACCTTGAGCATCGACGGTGTAATTCGGGATCGTGTTTGCATTGCCATAAGATCCAGCTGATACTGAAGTACTATCAAGATTAAGGGTAATAGTATCGGTGTTTGAAGTTACCGAGCTAAGACCTGTGCCACCCAAAATGCTGAGTGTATCTGAACCTGAAGTAATTGTCTTACTTGTTCCGGAATCGCCAGCAACTTCAAATGCAGTAGCTACGTTTGCAACTAAGTTAGCAGCGTAGTTCTGTGCTGCGGTTTGTGCACTGGATGCTGCACCGAATGCATCAAAAGTATTTGCTGTTACGGCTATTGTTGGAGTAGAGCCTTCACCAGAGTTATTCGTAAGAGTGATTGCAGTGCCGGCAACGAGTGACTCAACATACGAACCAATAGTATCCGTTGAAAGATTTACTGCATCATTGATCCAAGCTGAACCGTTATAACGGAGGAAGTCTCCATTAGCAGCTGAAGTTATGGTAACATCACCCAAGTCATCAATTGAACCTATTGTAATGGTGGAACCAGCAACTGCTGCGTAAACGCCAACTCTTACAGAGCTAGCAGAAGGAGCTGCCGAAAAATCTAGAGTAACTGTTCCAGTTGTTGTGGCTTCCCAACGAACATCGATTACTTCATATGGACTTGCTGCATTGCGTGCAACAACAACAACATCTCTTGTTCCAAGGTTATGAGTAATGGTGAATGTAGAGGCTGTGCCATCTCCAATTGTTTGTACATAAACTGTTCCAGCTAAACCAGTATCTGTTCCTGGAACAAAACTATTTCCATCAAACTTAAGAACTTGGTTTGTTGTTGCACCTGTTGGATTAATCGTAACACCATTAACGGTAAGAGTATTGGCGTTTAAGTTACCTGTATTTACAGTAGATGGCAAAGAAAGAGTGTAGACACCTGAAGTTGCATTAGCGGTTACAGAAACTTGATTTGCGGTGCCAACAACATTTGATATTAAATTAACTCCGTATTATAGCATTGGCCGTGCTATTTTTGTAAAACAGTTTACCATCAGCTACGTTTAGGGCTAATTCACCTAGAGACAAAGAGTCTGGTGCTTGGCTTGAAGTGTCTGACCTTTTAAGAAGTAGGGTATTATTTACCGCAAAAATTGAACCTGAAAACGCCACGGAAACTCCTTTAATTGAATATTTAGATATTTAAATCTTTATGAATAGTAACTAGTCTATCATTGATATTAATGATAACAAAATAATTTTAATTCAATTACAATAAATATTTACCATTTGCCCAGAGGACACTTCGCTTCTTTTAATTTAACTTTTAAGGTCATAACACAACCACACTCTTTGCATTGCTTTGTTAGTTTTATCAAACTATCACATTCCTCACAAGTTTTTAGCCTATTATCAGCTAACTCATCGGTTGCGCGTTCAACATTGGGATTTAATAAATCCCAAGGACGTGTTTCTCCAAGCTTCTTTTTATATTCCTGCCATGCGTTCATATTTAGGCTGGAGGGTGAAATCCATCTTCATCATATGTCCAGCCTTGAGTTACTGATGTCATTAATTCTTCTGGGATTTCTACTATTTTTGGATTAGATGTAAGTGCGGCGTACATTAATTCGATTTCTTTTGGGACAGACCAATTAAAGGTCACTTCGCCATCAACAACAACTGCAAAGATTGCTTTATCTTCTGGATTTTGTAGCATTTATTTCTCCTATTAAAGTCTTTGACTCTATATTATATCATAAAAAATACTATAATTTGCTTAATAACATCCGAAACATGCGCAACACATATCGGAAACAACATCGTTATATGCCGGACAAGCACACGACGAACATCCGCTTGGTTGACAAAGTGGAGCATTCCAATAATATCTTGTAACTATCTTTCTACATCCGTCTTGACAATATGAATTTACAGTTTCAGTACGGTTCAATGAACCAGTACAACTTGTGCATTGTGGAGGAACGAAGAACCCTGGAGGACTAAAGAACGCTGGAGGACCGAAGAACCCTGGAGGACTAAAGAACGCTGGAGGACCAAAGAACCCTGGAGGGGCAAAAAATGCTGGAGGAGAAAAAGCCCCAACGGTATAATTAATCGCTGTTCCTAAGGGCACTACAGCTGTATCAGTTAATCCTGGAGTTACAACATTATTTAGGCCTGAATTTTCTGTTGCTGTAGTGGTTACAGACCCAACGGTAAAACCAGCATTGGTTATAGCTGTATTAGCGCTTGACTGAGTTGTTCCGTTCGGATACAGTCGGTTTGGCGGCTTGCCTCACTCCTTTTGAGTTTCCTAATGGAATTGTCATAACTAAACCTTAAGATCGCCTAAAGCCACCCATGTGTCTGTATCAAGTTTAACCAGTGTAGCAGATGACCATTGTGCTCGCAATTTTAACCCAGGTGTTCCGTTAATAGCTACTCCAACGGCATAGCCTATTGTTAACTCACCAGAACCTTTTCTTAAAATATCTATTCTGTCTCCAATTTGAAAAGAAACACTTGAATTTGCTGGGACTGTCAAAGTCATAGCAGAACCGTTGTCCATGGTGACTAACTTAGCTAAGTCGGTTAATTGTAAAGTATAACTTGTTCCCGTTTGAGCATTGAGTTGAGATCTAAAGCCTGCCCTAGGAGCTCCCTCTTGCAATGTTGTTGCTGTCACTGAATTTGCTGCAACAGTTGCAGCTTGCCCTGTGTAGTTTGTTGCAGAAAGGATTTCTGTTCCATTTATTTTTAATACTTTACCTGAAACTAAATTTAAATCCTCAGAAGAAGACCAAGCTAAACTTGAACTAGACCAAGTAAAGGATTTATTTGCTGCACCATCTGGGACTATTATTCCAGCTCCATTTGCTGTTGTATTGCTTGGGGATGCAGATGACCCAAGTTCAATAGTTTTATCTTCAACTGTTATTGTTTCTGTATTAAGAGTGGTTGTATTACCATTAATAGTTATGTTTCCAGTTACAATTAAATTATTATTAATTGTTGCGTTTCCACTTACAATCAAATCATCGTCAACAATTACTGTTCCACCGGTTGAGTCAATTGTTAAATTGCCAGAAGTTGTATCAATTTCTCCAGCAGATGTAACACCAATTGTCACGCTATCAGCAGTTAATCCAGCAAAGGTTACATTATCAGCTGTACCAACAGCCTGACCTATTGACAAAGTATGCGTAGTTCCTTCTCCAGAAGTTGAAGCTGTTGAAGAAACACCAGTACCTCCAGTAATTGTGGCTACATAATCACCAGTTGTTTTTGTCCCGAGAGCAAACGAATTATCTGGAACTGTAACAGTTCCGGTAAAAGTCGGTGAGACGAGGGGGGCCTTAGTGTCGATTTGGGTTTGGATAGCAGAAGTGACTCCATCAAGATAGCCGATTTCTGTATTCGAAACATTGGCAACGACTGCTTGGATTGCGGTCGTATCAACTGTAATTGTTGGAGTGGCATTTTCTCCTGAGTTATTAGAGAGTGTTATTCCAGTTCCAGCGACCAATGATTGGACAAACGATCCTACTGTGTCTGTACTTAAATCAATTGCATCATTTACCCAAGCACTGCCATTCCATTTAAGGAATTGACCAGAAGAAGCACTTGTGATTATTACGTCACCAGCGTCATTCAAGGAAGCCATTGCTGGTCCAGGGACTGGCTCATACCCGTCACCTGTAACAGCAGAAAATACCGAAGCCCTAAATGCATTAGTTGTTACTGGGGCAGAAAAGTCTAAAGTAACTGCGTTTTCGGTAGTGGCTTCCCATCTTGCAGATATAACTTCATATGGAGAACTATTATTTCTTGTTATGACTACAACATCTCTTGTCCCAAAGTTATGAGTTAAAACATATGTATTGTTTACATTGTCACCAATATTTGAACTATAAGTTAATCCACTAGAACCAGAACTTCCTGGAGAAGTAGCGTTGACCCAGGTATTGCTAACGGTACTATATTTTAATACTTGATTATTTACTGGACTTGTTATCTCAACATCGGTTAGATCAGTAATATTGGCAACAACACTTGCAACGCCTGGTACAAATTTATTTGTACTTGAGTTGTATTTTAATACTTGAGTATTTGATGCTCCAGTTGGATCAATTTCAATACCATCTACATATAGAACTGACATACCTACATTACCTGTGAAGGTAGGCGAAGCAAGGTTTGCCTTGAGGTCTAAAGCAGTTTGGCCTGCTGTAGATACTGGTTTATTTGCATCGGAAGTGTTGTCAACGTTTCCTAAACCAACGTCACCTTTTACTAAACCCGAAGGTGAGGTAATTGTTTTGTTGGTGAGTGTCTGTGTTCCTGTTGTCGTAACAAGAATTGAAGTATCGGCAATCCCATGGATATTTGTCGTATCTGCTTCGTGGTTAGTGAGTGCCGTAGCAGCATTAGTTGCTGCTGTTGCTGCTGCGCCATAGGCGTCGAAAGTATTTGTTGTTACGGCAACAGTCGGTGTTGCACTTTCTCCAGAATTATTTGTTAGTGTTATTCCAGTGCCAGCAACAAGAGATCGGACGTAATCACCAGTAGTATCTGTACCAAGTACTAATGAATTAATAGCTATTGTAGTCGATATATCCACATTGCTAGAACCGTTAAAGGAAACAGATCCAGTTACATCTCCAGAAAGAGAAATTGTTCTGGCATTCGTCAGTGCTGCTGCAGTACCGGTTGTATTTGCATTAATTGTTGCCGGAAGACTCAGTGTAACAGTTCCAGAACTAGAACTAACATCTATTTCATTTGCTGTTCCTGTTAATGAATTAACAAATGTATCTTTGTTAATTATATTAGACCAATCAACTTTTGCTTCTAATTCACCAGCTGTTCCAGAATATACTTCGCTAGTGTTTGTGGCATTAGGGATAAAAGTAAATTTTCCAGTTGAATCATCAAAACCAAAAAAGCCCAATCTTGCTGCGGTTCCGTTATGCCATCTAAATTCTATTCCTCTGTCTTTGTTGTCATCAGAGGTTGGATTTGTATTGCCACCAAGTGTAAATACAGGATCTTTAACATAAACAGTTGTTGATTCAACAGCGGTTTGAGAACCGTTAACTATTAAATTTCCATTTATTGTTAGATTGGCCTCTAGTCTAACATTATCTGAAGTTGACGTTGTTGTACCGTTATACTGAGACCAATGTAGTGTTGTATTTACTAATGTATTTGAATTATTTTTATAAAACAATATTCCATTATTTGGATCTATTGCTATTTGACCCTGTAGAATATTAGGAGTTGTCATCTAAAACCTTCGCTGTCTTTTAATTTTTAGAAGGTTCCACCATCAAATGTTATCCCGTCGATGGATCCACCAGTTATCGTAATGTTATTGGCGTTTTGAACCGAAATTGTTCCTAGGCCAAGATTAATTCTTGCATTTGCTGCGTCTGTAGCGCCAGTGCCGCCGTTAGCTATTGCTATAGTTGTGCCATTCCAAACACCTGTAACTATTGTTCCAACTGATGTCAAACTAGAATTAACTATTGTAGAACCAAGTGTTGTATTACTTAATACTAATGTTCCACCAATTTTAAATTCTTTTCCAGCTAAAAGATTAAGATGTTCAGAAGATGTCCATGCATCTGTTGCATCAACCCAGTTAAATGTTTTGTTTGTTGCGCCAAGTATTGTTATACCAGCTCCATCAGCAGTAGTGTCTGTAGGCGACGCTGCATTGGCAAGTACAATATTTTTATCTTCTACCACTAATGTTGCAGTATTAAGAGTTGTAGTATTGCCTTGAACTGTTAGATCGCCAGTTACAACAAGATTATTAGATATGGTTACGTTAGCTGGAAGGCTTACCGTTATTGCTCCGTTTGCTGCAGACACAGCTATTTCATTAGCAGTTCCAGCTAGGCTAATAACTCCACTATTTGTAATGGTTAATGTATTAGATCCATCATTATATGATTTAGATATACCGGTTCCAGCTGTTATTGCAGAGTCAATTGCATCTTGTGCAGCTTCGTTAAAATCTGAAACTTGACTTGCAGTTATTGCTATAGTTGTATTTCCTGCTGCTGTCAATCGACCCTGCGCATCGACTGTAAATGTTCCCACTGTTCCAGCAGCCCCGTAAGATCCTAATGTTACAGATGTATTATCAAGATTAACCGTTACTGTATCTGAAGTTGTAGCCGAACTTAATCCTAAGCCACCCAAAATGCTAAGAGTATCTACTCCTGATGTTATTGTTTGACTTGAACCTGAATCACCTGCGACAGTAAATGATGTTGCTACGTTTGAAATATTTGAATTAATATTTGCAATTAGACCATCAACATAGAGTTTTGTTGTTGGATGTGTGTTTGCAGTTGGTGTTGGAACAACTATTGTTCCAGAAAAAGTTTTATTACCAGATATTGTTTGTTCTGTCCCAAGCGTAGCATATGCTCCATAGCCTGCAATCGCTATGACATTGGTGGCAGTGCCACCGGCTCCGCCAGTTCCTTTTCCATAATAAAGGGTATTGTCCGCTTCGTTAAATGCTAATTCAGCATTCTCAAGACTCCCTGGGGCGCCTGCTGCTTGTTCGCTAGACCTTCTTTTGATCCTTAGTGTATTAGCCATTTTTAAAAATTCCCTCCATCAACAAGATTTGACTCTGCATAATTGATCCACTGAGAACCGTTATAACGCAAAACTTGACCATTAGCAACTGAATTTATAGTAACATCAGTAAGACCATTTAAAACCGATTGAATTGAAACATTTGCTTCTACGGCGACAATTCTATCCTTTACTGTTAAATGCGAACCAGCTGGATTAATACCCACAACAGTCTGTATTGCCTCAACGGCGTCATTCAGATCTGAGTGCTGTTGATGATGGGGTACAGTATTAGAATTAAGGGTATCGGTAGATGCCGGATTAATTAAATTATCTAATGCCGATGGATATCGAATGGCCATTTCTTCTCCTATATTGATAGTATTTTATTACTATCATTACTCCAATTTATAGTAACAGCTAACGGACTATTACTACCCTCAAAGGGTAGACCATCCGAAGTGTCTATATAGAATATCAATCTTGAATTTGAATCAGAAGATCCCACTTGATATAAAACTATTGCATCAAAAGAACTTCCAGAATATGCAGATGTAGATACGTCGTCTGCATCGAGAATACCATTTGTTGTTGTTTTATTCGTTAAAACTGATGATCTTTGCTTAATTGCAGATGAAGAAATATTGGACACAAACTCATCAGTATTTTGATTTGCCGTATAAGTTGCTGTATTTATAAAAAGTATTTTTAAATCATTTGTATCAACAGCTATATCTCCATTTAAAAGAGCTTCTTTAGCTTTTTTATAAATAAAATTAGCCATAATTAAATACCTACATCTTTTGATATTTTAATTCTATATTTGTAACCTTTTTCAAAATAATTTTTACCTTCCGTAGAATAAGAAGGGGTTGCATCATTTAGTGAAGGGAAATCTACATAGACTTCAGATTTCCAAGAGTGCATACTAATTTGTGCTGTTACTTTTTCCCATCTAGATGGAGCTCTTTGTACTAATTTTCTTTGACATGTAAAATATTTATTATTTAAAAAGTTAGAGGCCGGCCTATCACTGAATGTAACTATAACTCTTCCGTTATTGTAATCATTATATAAATAGAATTCTCCATCTGCCGGATCAGTTTCTACTATATAAAATAAAGGATTTTTTGCAAGTATCTGATAACTTACATCTATATCTGTTTTAATTGATTTATCTTGTATTAAAACAGGAACTAAACCTGGATCAGTAATCTCTGTCGTGTTAGGTGTTGCGCCACAACCAGACCAAGTAAATTCTATTTCTTCTGTAGAAACTATGTTTCCAGAAGCATCTACTAAATTTTCTACTGTTATACAGTATTGTGTATCCTCAACTAACTCTGTTGTTCTCCAGTAAAGAGTTAAAACTCTTGAGATTTGATTATAATCTTTTATTGTATTAATAGCTTCAAATGGAGCTGATACCTGAGTTGGTGTTGCTCCAGCGACAACTAACCCAAAATTTTCATTTTTTAATGAAGATATTTTTACAGTTCTACCAAATTTGATAGATACTAAATAACACCCGACTGAAGCTTGGTCAACTAAATATAAGGCCACTTAATTCTCCAAAAAGATAAATTAACTATAATAGTAAGTGGTTTATCGCAAATACGAAAATAGGGGGTGGAGATTTCTCTCACACCCCCCACTTTCTAGGGATTCGTAACTATAACTAACCCTAAGGATTATATTAGCTAAGTGTAACCTGATTTGTAACTTGTACTTCGTAGTTACGAGCAAGGTTAATATTCTTGGCCACTGTAATTCCTTCACCATCACCAAGCATCACGATGTCGTAACGCTCTTTCATCTTCATCTGACGAATGTCGCGACTTGGATCAGCGAACTGATCTGTGGTCATGTCATCCTTGACAAGAAGTGAACCGACTTCATTGCGGTCAATCAAGAACACGTCAGACTTAGCTGGCGTTGCACCCGACTTTGCAGTGAAGCTTACGAATGGTGATACGATTACATTCAAACCCATAGGAGCGGTGTTGTTTAGTGCACCTTCTCTTGAGTCTGGACGGTAACCCCAACTTGTATTGACTGCTGCTGCAGAACCACCTGTGTGGAAGATGGCATCCTTGAGGAATACCGACCACATAAGTGGGTGGAGGATAAAGTCTGTTGGGACATGATTTTCTGCCATAAGAACAGCAGCCATGTCGACAACATCATCCCAGTGAAGAGTGTCGTTGAACTCGCCATCGATCCCTCTACCGGTTGTGCTATCGTAACCGCCATCAGCATTGTCGAACACAATTGTAGCTGCGTCCTTGAAACGTGACAAGGCAATTTGTTCCTTAAGACGAGCCATTGCTCTACCTGCAGCGCGGACGTGAAGGCCTACGATATCCCAGAGTGAGTCTGAAATGACTTCTTCTGTAAAGGAGAGCTTGACGCCCTTCTTGGATACTTTGCCTTCAATCTGCTTTGCAAAGGCGAGCGCTTGCTCTGGATACTCTTGGCCCTCAGGAATCTCTGCTGCTTGAATAGCATTGACTGCTGGGAACTCGAGTGAACGGCCCTTACCTAGGCGTACTGTCGAGAGAAGTGGAGTCACAAGAAGTTGTGGCTCTGCTGCCTCTTTAAGTGTACGTGAAATAACCTTTGGGAAAAGTATTGCTGCATCAGGTGATGCAAATGCTTCCTTAATAGTTACTCTATTATTTTCGTCTATATGCCCGTCCTCGGTTAAAGCGTTCTCCCAAGCTGGGAGACCCGAGAGGAGCTCTTGGATTGTCTTACTCATCTTAGGAATATTCCTCCTGTTTAATTTCTAAAGTGTTAGATTGACACGGAATGCGCCAATCACATTATTTACGTCCAAATTAGAACGTATACCCAATTTACCTGAGAATGAACCCGAGCGTGTAAGCTCGTATACAGTTTTCAGGGCACCTGGATCTGATGGCAACTGCATGTAGGAGAGAAGGCCGTCATCAAAGTTTGTAGCAAACTTCTCAACCTCAACTACCTTACCTACTTGCAACCATGGGTAGCTACCACAATCGTTCTTTGAAAGAACTACTGGGCGGCCCATATGGTCTGCCTTAATTAATGAACCAACAGTTACATCGTTATTAACGAGATTAACCATTGGGTACTCAACGTATCCATGAGTAATGAATCCAGCGCCTTGCGAAGTGCCTTTATCAAACGGACGGTAGAGGTCATACTGAGCACAACCAATTGGGATTGATCTAAGCTCTACTGAAACTGTATCAGTTGCACCCGAGCTGTATGATGGTGTTGCACCATCCAAAGGATCCCACGATGCTGGCATCGTGTCGCCCCAAGTTACTGCAGAACCTGTTCCGTTTGCAGGAACAATTCTTGCATCACCGCTAGCATCTGCAACGACCGAAAGAATTGTACCCTTAGTGATTACAATTTCAAAACGATCATCTTCTGAATCTGAATACCATGTTGGCAATCCTGCTGATGGAAGCAAGTAGGCTGCTGGTGCAATACCAGGAGAGACTACAAAACGACCAGCACCTGTTTTAGTGCCAACTTTACGAAATTTAGCTAATGACATTTAATATCTCCTTAAAGTTGTGATTAGAGTTTACGACGACCCATGAAGGCATCTACAAAAAGTTGTTCAACAGCATTGGTCTTTACTTCTTCAATTTCTTCTTCTTGCTTATCTGAAAATATAACATTTTGTTCATTTTCAACAGCAATTTCAGAATTGATTTCTGGCATATTAACACGCTTTGTTTTTGTAACAGGCATGCTTGCCAAATCTCTTAAAGAATCAGCCAAAGAAGAAGCTGTTCTATTTGAATGATCAGCTATTAGTTCTTCTCTTGCTTCATATGACTCTATTCCGTTTGCAATTTTTGCATCTACAACTCTTTCAACAAGAGTTCTATGCAATGCATTCTTGAGTTTCTGATTTTCTTCTTCGAGGGACTGAAGCTTCTTTGTTTTGTCATCGACATCTTGCTCAGAGGCTTGCTCATCGGCTTTTATTGTGCCAGTGAGGTCTGTCTTTGACTCTTCAGTCTTCTCATTTTCTTTAGAAGTAGTAGTCTCAGAAGAATCAACAGTATCAACCTGTTCTTCTTTTGAATCTAAAACCTCTTCAGATCCTTTAGCATCTTCTTTCGCTACTTCTTCAGTTTCATTTGAAGTTGTATCAATTACTGATGCTTTTACGTTTTCTAAATCTTTAATTTTTGCAGAAAGAATATCAACCAAAGATTCATCTTTGTTTTCTTTAGCAATTTTTAGTGCATTATCCAATGCTACTATTAAATCTGAGCCATCATTTTCTTTTGATTCATTGGACTCATCTTTAGCAAGTACTTCTTCTTCTGTTCAGCTTGCTCTTTGTTCAGCTTGCTCTTTGTTTTGCGCTGCATCCGTAGTTTCCTCTGACGAGGATGGAGAAGTTGCTTGAGATAGATCTTGGCTAAGCTCTTCAACCGTAGCCAATATATCTTCATTCTTGACTTCATCATTCATGTTTAATTTCTCCTCAAGAATATCTTTCTTATGATTCTCAACATATAGTAATGAATCATTAGTATATTTGTAATCTTCGCTTTCGTGAATCGCATAAGCCGTTAAAAAAGCCCCCTTCAAATGCATATAAAGAGGTTTTGATTCTTTAGATTTAAGGCCTTTTAATATTGATTTATGTTCTTCAACCGAGTAAATTTCTTCTTCGTTCATGCTTAAAACAAAAGCCGAACTCCTTGCTACCCAGTCATTTGATGAATTCTCAACCTTAACATCTTTATTTCCGGCTTTTCTTACGCCAGACTTAGAATCTGCTGGTTGATTAACAAAAGAATATTCCTTAAAGGATATATCTTGCATATCTACAAAGGCCAGTTTACCCTTATAAACTTGACCTCTTTTAAATTTAGCCAATTTTGGTCTGCCGTCTTCGGACTCTGCGGCCAAATCTTCTCCGGTAATTGAGCATACTGCTTTGCCGGCTCTACCGCCTACTGAGCCAGTTAAATATCTTTTATCTAAAACTTTTTGTATTGCGTTAGGATCAGTGATAGCAACCTGTAACCTAACAAATGAAGAACCATCTTCTTCTTTGTCCATCTTTGCTGCCATAACTCTGCCAATTGGCTCGGAGTTCAAATCATGATTAAGTATGATTGGTTTCGGGTATGGCTCAACCCATGATTGTAAGGCGTTTTCTAATGCTTGAGCTGAATAATTGTTATAGTTAGCTGTTAATCCGTTCGTGGATTGCAGCTACCTCAATTATCAAACCTTTATTTAAATTTTCTGATTCAGAAAAATTAAAATCTACACCAGAAAAATCCGGAAGTTGAACCCTAAAGGTTTCAACAAAATCAAAGGCCATTTATATCTCCATTTTTAAGAACTATACGTATAGTAATTTGTTTTTATAACATTAAACAATTTTATATGATTATATCAGACTTTTAGTAGGTTTTCCAAAAATTCAGAACTTCTCTTATCACCATTGCGTTTATACTCATCTAAGTGTGCCGGAGACATAATATGAGGTGCATAGATATAGGATGCACTAAACAACGAAAAATTATTTTTAGTTGCATTAGCTGACCAACCCAAATCCTCTCCCTGTTGATGGAATACATAATCTACATTATTGTAAACATCTTTAGACATCATTTTTGCAGCCATTATTATATCTGACTGAAAAAAAGATCCAAGTGGATATGATTTTTCTCTGTATGCCATTTCGCCAACTTTATCTTTCCAGCTCATTACGCTTGGGAATTGATTGCCTACTGGAGTCATATACATAAGAGGGGAAACTGCATCGGCTCCGGCTTTAATGTGTGCTATTAATAGTTCTAGTGTGTTTGGATTTTCCAATAAAATATCTGAATCCAAACTTAGATAATAATCTGGTTGATGTTCTCTGACTGTTTGAAGAACAGAATTTCTTAAAGAAATCATATTATGATATTTAGATAGTGTCCATTGTCTTCCATTGTTTTTGTGTTCATAATGATTAATGTCATTTCTTTCATTAATCACAAACAAAGGAATTCTTGGATCTAGCTTTTTCCAAGCATGAAGTGCTTTGGTGGTGGCAATATCATCAGGAGCAGTTTCAAAAACAAAACCAATATTAGAAATATCTAATGATTGCTTTAATATACATCTGATCCATTGAGATAAAATCCAATCTCTTTTGTAGATTGGACATCCTATAATAAGTTTCATTTTTTATTCAGCTGTTTTAGTTTCTTTTTTTACTACTGGTTTTGCTGGTTCTTTTTCATCTTTTTTAGATGCAGACTCTGCTAGCAAATCTATTTTTTGTTCTTTATTCTGTGCTACTTCTTGTGAGGCGACTTCTTCTTCTTCAGGTTCTTCCATCAAAACTTGGAAACCTTCCATAAAGGCATCGACTATTTCAACTAGAATTTGTAATGCAAGTCTTATTTGATTATTTGCTACAGCTTTTCTAAAGCCTTCAATTGCATCTTCTTCAAGAAGAAATTGTTTTGAAATTTCAGAATTAATCATTAAACTCATTGGTGTTTTTGTCCTTAATTAAATTTTCAATTGGATTTTCGTCTTCATTAGTATACACTACATTATAGTCTTTTTCTAGCGCATTTTCAATTGCTGATAACCAAGACATATCAGATCTTCTAATATTTGGAGAACTATTTCTGCCATTTTGATTTGCTGGTCTTACTGAGTTACCAGTTCCTCTTCTATTTGAAGGAAGATTTCTTTGACCCTTAGGAGCAGAAGCTTGTTTGTCTCCATCCTTTTTAACATCAGTAGCTTTAGCTGGAGTGTTTTGTGCTGCTATTTTAGCCTGAGCTTGAGCTATATCAATTTGGACTCTACCCTGTATTGACGGAAACAAATTCTCCTCATCAACTTCTGGATCTAAACCAAGTTCTACTCTTGCTTCGTCTAAGCTAATTAGTGAATTAGCATATTTTTGCATGATATGTGTTTCTTTTTTAACCTGAGTATCAACATCAATTTCTTTAAACTTAAAGAAGCATCTGTCTGACACAGTTTCTTCGACTGGATTAACTATAGGATCATAACCAGCTTCGAATAGAAGTTCATTAAATATGTGAAGTCTAATCATATCAGAAAATTGTTTTTGATATTGTTTAACCTTATCGTATAGCGCAACATCTAATCGATCAGTTACCGATCTATTGCCACCATTCATCATCATGCCGAGATGATGAGGGGAAACACCAAGTCCTACTGCAACTCTTTCCTTAAAGTGCTCAAGGTAGCTTGATGCATCAAGTGCCTCTTTACCAGAACCAACAATTTCTATATCATGTCTATGGGGCAAGATCAACCCACCCTCTGATCTTAGATTTTCTATTTCTGCGGCCGCTCTATCAATTTCATCTGGCTCAGCTGGCTGTTCTGGAGTTCCAATTCTATATTTATATAGCGGGAACAATTCTCTATGAACTAAATTTTGGATATCTTCTTCTATTTGCCTAAGAGCAACAACGTCATCTAAAACTGTTGTAAGGAATGGGGTTCCAAAAGCTCTTCCAGTTTTTCTGTCGACACTTATATGTATAACCCTATCTGCAGACCAAACTGGATTTTTATTTGTAGGAGAATACGTTAAAGGATCTGTCATCTGCTCATACATCTTTGGCCTATTATGCTTATCCCTCATTATTCTGACTTGTTCAGTGGGTATAAGATAATAGCCAACAATTGACTCAGTTCCAGATATAGGATTTAATTTTGTTGGGAAATATTCTGATATATCGGCGCGTGCTTTTACAATAAAAACATTTCCATATTTAAATAACTGATCTGAAACTTCTAATAAGAAATCTGAAAATGGTCTTTTCATAGCCATTTCCATAAAATCTATTCTTTGGTATAAATACGAAACTGCTTCTGGATTTTCTCCGACAATTTGCCAGCCTTCTTTCCAAAACAATTCTTTATATTTGTTTAAAGCTTGTTTAACATACGAGTCTGTATCAACAGCCTGCATTATTCTTTCAAAGTCATATGGAGACGGCTCAAAAGTACTTCTAGTATTATACCAATACGTAGAACCCTGATAGCCAAGTGCTAGTGTAGCAACTTTCATCGTCTTTGAGATTGTTTTTACATCTTCTGGTTCTATAGTTCTAGCTATAAAATCAGAGTTAGAAAAACCTTCTACTTGACGAAAGGGTATATAATCTTTTAAAGCCATTATTGTCTCCTATAAAAACTAATTAAAATAGTACTAATTTTAATAGTTTTTATAACTTAGTTTTGTGAGATGCCGGCTTTGTCAAAGGTATTCTTAATAATAAGTCCCTTAACTGATTCAAGCCAAAAAATCGTTTCAGCCTCAGAAAAGTCAGAACGATACGAAAGATTCTTATCACTAATCTTAATTTCAACTACGAACTCAGTTTTTACTGGATTGCTTTCATTTGTTTCTGTTGTTACTTCATTATTTTCACTCATCTTAGTGTCCTTTTTGTTTTTCTATTATTGCTGTTAATTGCTTTATTGTAGCATCTTTTATTACTACCTCAGTCATTAATTGAGATAGTTTTTCTTGAAAAGATGCTATTATTAAATTAATATCTAAATTAGAATCATTATTATTTTGTGGATCAAAACTTTCCGATAATTGCATTGAATGTTTTTCCTCTATTGTTTGTTGTTCAAACATTAAATCTTGTTTATTTTTTTTGATAAACAGTTTTGACATAAGTATATTATATACTATCTTTCAATAGTAGTTTTGTCAATTCTAGTATAATATTATTTTTCTAATTCTAATACCCTTTTGCGAAGATCTTGAATACTTGCAACGGCCAATGCCAATAGATCAAGATGCTTATACATCTCAATTTCTCCGTCGCCATCTTCTTCGTAATTATAAACAGACAGTAAACCGTTAGAAACTTCTTCGACTTCTTCTGCTATAAATCCAATATTAATAGATGATTCTCTTCTTATTCTTTGTTCTTCTGTTTCTGGTTTGCGACTATTAATTTGTGGTTTCCAGGTAAATGTTACTGGCCTTAATGAATCTATAATTGAAATATTATTAAAATCTTGTATATTTTCTTTTAATTCTCTTTTAGAAGAAACTCTAAAAACTTCACCGCCGCTAACACATAAAGTAGTTCCACTACTCGGACTTGTTGAAAGACCGGTAATACGTCTTTGTGAAACAAATTCGTTATAATTAATATACCAAGTTTGACCTCCAATCCACGAGCTGCCAGAGAAGCTTGTATCAATAAGCAAGCCTTGATCACCTCCAGCAAATATATAACATTGTGTCGCACCATCGGGACTGGCAGTCCCGAGCGCTATTTGGCCTCCATCTATAGGGAGAGAAATTCTCCCACCTACAGTCAAACTAGTTCCACTAATTTCTGAACCAGTTATTGAGGTACCAGTAATATTGACTCCATTAATATTTGCTGCAGTGATCGTTCCAGTTACCAGATCGCCACCAATGCTTCCAGATGTTGCGTTTATTTCTCCACTAATATTTGCGCTTGTTGCCGTTAAAGAGCCATCACTATTTACTTGAAAAGCACCGTTGTTAATATCTATTGAAGTTCCAGAAATAGTTCCACCAGTTATTAAATCTCCAGATATATTTCCTGAGGTAGCATTAATGGTTCCAGTAATATTTGCATTGCTTGCTACTAAACCGCCTTGGGGCGTTACCCTAAATGGCGCACTTGAGAATGTGCTATTTCCTAAATAAATTCCGCTTGAATCAGCTTTAAATATAGAATTACTAGAACCAATAGAAATAGTTCCACCACTTAACTCTCCAGAAAAAGTTCCACCAGCAGCGGAAAGATTTCCAGAAAAAGTGCCACCAGCTGCAGAAAGATTGCCAGTAAAAGTTAAATTTGTTCCATCCCAGTAAAGATATTTTGTAGAACTTCCTACTTTAAATTCTGCAGTTGATATAACACTCCCAGTTGTGTTCGCCTTCCATCTGTTATGTTCGTTTATAAATACTGCACCTGCTTTTACTGTTCCTCGTATCGCAGCTTGGTCAAATTCAGCAAAGCCGTCTCCTCTTATCAGCCATCCGGCAGTGTTTGCCGAATAGTTGGAAGATCTAATAACTGCCGTATTAGCTGGGGCAGAGTATACAGTTGCGGCACCTGCTTGGGTCAAAACTATTTCATGAGCTCCAATTGTCCCAGCTGTTATTTTTGCAGCAGTTAGGCTTGCTATATATTGATTTGATATAAGAGGATTTGCTTGATCACTTTGAACTATTGGAGACCAACTACTTGGATTATTGCTGGAATCTATTGTTCTTATTCTTCCAAAATATCTTCTTGTTGTTGAATCTGTGCTATTTGCTACTGCAACTGTAAACACATTTGATCCAGACGTTCCAGAAGAATATATGGTCGCGTTTGTTATCGGAGAAATATTTGGATAAGATCCAGAGACCTGGTTAGCCTCATAAAGCTCATAACCATATGATCTTGCGTCTTTATCTGATGCGTTGTCAAAAACAAACATCACCTTTTCAAATGAAGAATACAGAGCAAGGTTTAGTGGATAATCTGGAATTGTTTGATCTGTTGGAACAGAAAATATTATTGCTTGTGATGGAGCGGAATTTATATTTAAATCTGAGTCTTTTACTCTAGCTGTTAATATGTAATTTTTTCCGTGGTTTTAAATTTTCTATTTTTCTTCTGACTTTAGCCATTAGACTGTTCCTCCAGAAACTATTCTACCAAATAAATATGGACTAACTTCTTCCTTATCTATTTTTGCATAAACGTTGAGTGCGTATGAATAGTGGTCAACCTCTATTCTTCCATCTTTAGAAGAAGGATTTCTTTCATAGTCTGCTTTTATTTCAAAAATATAATCTTTATAATATAAATCATCTGTAGAAAATACTAATATATTTTCTTTTTTATTCTCACTAAACAAATCTATCTCCTGCCAATCAACTTCAATGATATCTTGAGGTGTTGCATCTGACGATAAAGAAATTATCCTTAATTTAAACTTTCCTAAATCAGGGCTTTTGTTGCAAAATAACTCAAAAAATGGACCAGTAAAAGTTCCAATTAATTTTGCTCCAGGATTTTTGCTAGATCCATTTTCCCAATCTGTTTCAATATTTAAATAAGAAAATGAATAAAATGCTGAAGTATTTGAACTTACATCAAAAGATGTTTCATCTATGTCCGATGACTGTGTTATGAATTCTGCCTGTTGTTCCGAACATGAGATATAGTCTTCATAAACGCCATTGTTTACTTTTTTAATTTTTTTAATATCATCTGTTTTATAGTAAAGACTATATTGATTTTCAATTTGTATACTTTTTTCATGACTAGTAGCTGCTTGAAAATAAATTCTATTACCGATAATATGTGATTTAACTGCTATAAAATTATAGTCATCACTTGATTTTGATTCATAAACAACTATATATGAATTTTGTTTTACCTCTTCTTGCAGTGAGGAGCTAATAAATTTATCTATTGATACATTAGATATATCTACGAATAACCAATTATCTTTTTCTACATCCTGTTTTAGGATAGGAATATTTATTTTCCTTCTAAGAATCGGATATACATATGAAGTATCCTGATTGGGTATAGACGGATTGGCCGTCACAGGTAAATATCTAAACCAAGTCATAATTAAATTTGAATAACCTCAATTACGTAATCGTAATTTTCATTATAAAGATTGTCATCAATTTCAATATCAATTATAGCATCTGCAGCTGGAACTCCACCATCCAATATATCTGTTATGTATTCAACAATGTTTACAGAAGTGGGTGATGGGGGTATTGATTGTTCTGTTTCTCTTACTGATTGATAATCTATATCGGTTGATCTAATTCTTTCAGAACCATCTGATCCAGTATGAGTGTGTGTGGATAAATTTACGCCATCTATTTTTGCGTTATTTTTTACAAAAATATCTCCATCAATAATTCCGCCATTCTTTAATAAATATTGCGGGTGATGATTTTCTGTTAGGTCATCTAAACTAGAGTGACTTGATACTAGATCACTTTCTGTCCTGTATGTTTGGTGAGTTAAATCAAATATCTTAGCGTATTCATCACTTTTTACAGTTTTAATTATTACTGGCTTTGGTTGACCCTTAGAGGATAATTGATATATGTAATTTGAGTATCTTCTTTTGCTTATTACAAGAGAAAATAATTTTTCTACATTAAAATTAATAACATTACTTCTCTGTATCATATCTGCCAAAATCATCCCAAAATTTGAGTTAATAATATTTGTTGCAGATAATAACTCTTGTGTCATTACAGGTAGCTCTCTTGACAATGCTGTTGTGTAATAATCCAGTTCCATTGAAGAAACTATTTGGTTTTTAAAATCAATAGATTGAGATAAATATCTTTCATAAAAAATGTCACAATTATCAACATAATCTCGTTTTAAAGATTCTAAGATATTTTTAGTTTCATCATGTAAAGCATTTAATTTAATTGAAAAAAACGCTTGGAATTCGACTGCTTGTTTTTTTGTTGTTTTATCCAACTCGGAAGCTGGTATTTCGCCTGGGGACGATATGATTGTCTGCCTGATGTACTGCGTGTGTTGTGACGCCATCTTGGCCCACGAGTCAAATTGTAGTGCGATCTGTTTTTGTGAGTCATCTTCATAATCATCTCCAAACTTTAACAATAAAATATCTTTTATATTTGACGCCTCGTTTAGCATAAATATAAGTAAATTTCGTAAATCAAATAAATATGCAAAAGATGACTGTGAAATTGATTGATGGTAATTTTCTATCATTCTTCTAGCACTTGTGGACATAGATCTTTCTGCATACTTATATTCATTGAAAGAAATGTGATCCGGTGCATTTTTTTGTGTAGAATTATATTTTAATAATTCTTTCCATAATTTTCTATGTGATTCTTCTAAAGAAATATTTATAGATGGATTTATATAAATATTTAATAATAATTTTTCTAAAGTTAATTTAGTTTGATTTAAAAAACTATAGGTTTGCATTATTTGACTTCTACACCCTTCTAGGGGTATAAAATAGTCTGGCCTGAGAGCGTATTCAAACTTTCCAGGAATAGTCCCAGTCTTGCTTGCATTTATGGTTTCTTGAGGTGTTCTTTGTTCAAAAAAAGAAACGTCAGCTTTTTCTGCTGAATAAAAATTATTTGAACCATTTACATTTGTTTGTATATTATTAATTGACATAAATTAACCTAAAATATTTTTCTTTTTAATTTTGGTTTTCCAGCCATTCTTCCAATCCTAGAAGCCATAAGAGCATCTGCCCTACCAACCGATGGGGTATGCTTTGACTCTACACTGTCTTCCGAGTTACTCGGTTTTGGCATATAAAATGTGTTGGAAAACGATTGAGTTTTTGTAGTATAATTTGATTTCATAAGATCACCATAATTTTGGGTTATAGCCAAAAGAGCCAACATGAGCGCATCATGCGCGTGATCCATTGCTGATCCACTCGCTTCAAAAACTGGTCTTCCTGTTTGGGTGGTTCTTACAACTATATAAGATATTAATTGCAAATAAAGTTCTTCATCTGTTTCTGAAAAAAGAATTTTTTCTTTTTCTAAATATTGCCTCAAGTTGTCAACCATAAATGGTTTCATTTCTTTTTTAACTGGAAGATGAGTATAGGGATCTTTTACTTCTATTGTTTCGGCAAAAGAAACACCCTTTACTCTTTCTCTTAGTTTTGTTTGAGGATTTTCTACTCCAGCTTTATGTAGAAGTTCTACTTGAACTTCACCAAAACCTCTGTCTACATAAATATGTCTAGGTTCGAATATTTTATTTAATTCCATTATTCTATCTACAGCTTTAGTTAAAGTATATTCTGAACGAGGTATTTCTTCTCTATAACAAACTCTTGTTCTTCCTCTAAATCTCTCGTCTTCATAGTTGTCATTGCATGCTTCAACTATAACAATATTTGTTCCAGCTCCATATTTATCCCAGTCAACACCTATGGTAAAAAATGATCTAGCCGAAGTAACTTCGGGGTTGTATTTCCAACCTGGATTAACGAATGCCGTGTCAACATATTTTCTTGGGTATACGCCTTCTGAGTCTTCGCCCCAGTCAGCTTCTATTTCGTGACGATAACCCATTTCTGTATATTGTTCTCTAAACTCATCTTCTTGTTCTTTAGAGAAATAAGGGTTGCAGTATGATGGAAACCAAAACTCTTTAAATCTTTCGGACCTACACCATTCCCAAAATTTTTCTCTTCTACCAGTTGGAGTAGAAGCGCCAATCATCATCTTGTCAGGTTGATCTTCTGCGGTTTTCTGCAACATCGCGTACAATGCATCTAGGTCGTCAGTATGCATGTAATCCATTTCGTCCAACACTATCACGTGTGCTTCCTGACCACGAGCTACGTCTGACTTTCCGCCCGAACGCATACCAGATGTAAAGAATCTAATAGTTGAGCCATTAGAAAATTCCATCATGAATTGAGGGCTGCTAACTTTTCTTGTTATCGAATTCATAACAACTTCGTTCTTGCCGGCTATTCTTCCAATCTCTTGATAGATGAGTTCTACTTGCGTTTTCATTGGAGCAATAACAAGACATCTTCCGTCTTTGTGCGTATAGCTATAATGTAAAAGTGTTATAGCTAGTGTGAAAGTTTTTCCTAAACGACGACCAGCTCTTAATACTTTTCTTAATGATGGGTCTCTTAGTATTAATATTTGATAAACTCTAGGTTGAACTTGTAAAAAGTTTTTTGCCCAAACAACAGGATCTTTAGCTATGTGCATTTGCCTTTGTTGTTCTGCTGATATCCCAAGATCCAGAAGTTCTCTATCCATCTCGAATGGTTCATCAATCAAGAGGGATAGTTCTTTATTGGTTAAAGGTTTACTCGTTACCGGTGTCCCGTCAACCCAGTTAATGTGTTGTAGTTTATTTTCAAAAACCCATTCAATTCTATTAACCTGTTTAAATAATTCTATATCTTGATCTTTAATTAATTCTAAAAGATCTTCTCTAGAAAGTTTTTCTAATTTTTTTCTAAACTCTTTAGCTTTATGATCCATAATTATCCAAAATGAGATGCCATCATTGCAGCTTCTGATCCTAGCACGCTTCTTGCATTTAGTCTAGAATTTTGAATAGCCATGACGCCTCTTGCTCTTGATGTTGCAGCTGCTTCCGTATCTTTGTAGCCCATTCCAAACATTGGTTTATTAATTGAACCTTGAAGAGATTTGTTCGCATCGCGAGCTAGGTTTATTCCACTCTTGATTACTTCTCCACCCATTCTTCCTAAGTCATAAACAAATGATGCTGCGGCAACAAACTGTAGACCAGGTATTGCCATTGCCGCTGCTCGTGCTCCAAGAACTTTTGCTCCTGCTGAAGTTCCAAGTACTCTAGCGGTACCCCCCTTGCCAAGAGTTTTAAGAACACTTCCTTCAAGGGCACGTGTTGCAATACCTGGACCCTGAAGACCAATCTTTGCTAAAGCTGTTTCCATATGGGTTACTGCCATTTTAGCTCCAGTTTCAGATGCACCCATTAAACCAGCTGAATTTGCAAAACCTTGTGCTCCTCTAAAGTATCCACCAAGATATTGTGTTCCTTTGCCACCCATAGAAGATGCTAGTAAGTTTCCAGCCACACCTTTAGCCTCAGCACCACCTGCCCTAATAGTTGACATCGCCGTACCATAAACTGAGGTATCTACTGGGCCAAGTGTTTGACTTATGAATAAATTTTTATTATTCATTCCACCTAGTCTTTGCATTCGTGTTCCAAAAGACTCAATATTTCCAACACCACGTAAGTCCATTCTTCTTGCAGCTGATATAGATGCTAAAAGACCTGGCCCCAGTGCAGCTTCACCAGCATTAACCCCAGAGGCTTGTCTTAACCTGCCCATCCCAAATTTTTCTGTTTTATTAAACATTCCATGGCCTTGAGCATAGGTATATAAGTTATTTCCTTCGTTAGCACCAAACACGCTTACTGAGTGAAATCTTCCCAATGCCCTTGGCCTTAACGTGGCGTTATTTACTCTTGATGGTTTAAAAAATGAAGTCTTAGTTCCTATAGCTGCATCGTCTGCAAATCTTCTACTTCCAAATAAGAATGATTTTCTTGTCGCCGGAGTTGGTGTAAGATCGCCGTTTTGGAATACTTGATAGCTTGCTCGTCTTGTAGCTCTTCTTGAAGCATCGTCAAAAAATCCTCCACGCAAGAGCGTGTTAGCACCTCTTCTTGAGCTCATTCCAACTGATGCAGATATTCCCGGGGCAGCCCCCATCATTCGCATAGCCAATGGTTCGTTGGCTTGTGGATTAGCGTAATCCTCAAACTGTCCAGTTAATGGATTAAGTGCCATTAATATCCGCCTCTTGCATTGTGCATTCCGAGAACTATGTCTCCCGATGCATTTAATTCAGTTGCCAACTGTCTTGATTTTGCGTAGGGGCTTTGAGAATAAAAATCTTGATTATTTTGTATTCTTCTGCGTGTATAATCAAGCGGTGCTATAGCCCCTATTGCTGCTCCAGCTATTGCTCCTATCGCTCCGCCCTTTTTGCCGCCAATTCCAATTCCACCTACTACACCACCCACTAACCCACCAATACCAGTTGATACAGCTTGCATTCTTCCGGTGGGAGCTACTGGATTGACTTTCATATAATCCATCGGAGCAGATGCTCTCATCAATCCACCAACTGAACCACCAAGAATTGATCCAGCCAAAAATCTTCCTGACAATTCTGTTCCCAAAAATGCTCTATCTGCGTCAGGAGTACCAAAAGCCGCTTCCATCATTCCTTCTTTAGCAGACTTTCCTGCAGTGTTGATTGCGCCTAAGCCAAATAGAGCTCCAAACCCAACTGCTGCACCTACTTTTATCATTTAACTACCCTCCGAATAAATGATTATTTTTATCATTTCCCATTTTATGATGATTTATTTTATTTCTATCTAAATTGCCAACAACGCCGGCTGTTACCAGTGGATCTCTTCTATATGAGTTAATAGTACTGCTAACTGGATTAGATTGATTCATCATTTGTCCAGTTGGCATTCTAGTTGGTTGTTGTTCAATTGTTTCATCATATAAAGAATGCTCTCTATATTTCTTTGCGGCCATGTAACCCAACCCAACAGCACCTAGGGCCAATCCTGCTACGCCCATTTTTGTTTTATTATTAATATAAAATTCAAGCATTTTGTTTGGATTTTGACCAAGCTTAGCTCTTCTTATTTGATTTCTTGCTTTTGTTGCATTGTTGCCTTGAGATAGAATTTCTGCTGAATCATTCAAGAATCCAATAATACTACCTCTAGCTCCATCGAGTGCTCCACCCAATCCAGATCTTCTTGCAACCTGTTGATCAACCATTGCTCCAACCCTTAGAACATCATCGCCAACAGTATCTATAATCCCAGACCTCATACCTCTTCCAACAACGTCGTTTGATAAATCTAATCCAGCTTTTTTCAAACCTAGAAAAGCTTGATCAGCTGCATCCCCTTCTAAGTTTGCAACTCCAACTCTTCCTGAAACTAATCTTTCTGTAAATTGATCAATAAGATCATCTTTAGTTATTTTAGAAGCTGTAAGTACTGCTTTTGTTTGAGTATGAAATTCCGCAAGTTGTTGCATAACGTCTGCTTCAAATCCAAGATTTGCTTTGTTTGCTCCATTAGCTGCTTCAGATAAATCAAATAAACTTGATACTAAATTTCTTGCATCTTCTTTTGAAGTACCTTCTGCCAAATGAAACATTGCGTTCATTATATTATCAGAATCTCTTGTTGCATATGAATAACTGATTTCACCGGTTTTAAATAAATTTGTTGTTTTTGGTATGGCTGATTTTTCTGCCGCCTTTTCCATTACCGATAGTGGCATAAAAATATTTTCTTTTAATACCGATTCTGTACCAACTTTACCAAACACATCAAATTCTCTTACACCTTTAAGATGGGTTACTCCAAATTCAGCCATGATATCACCATAGTCAGCGTATTTCATTGCATCCATTGTCCCATTTGCTATGGCTGCAGCTTTTGCCCTTTCAACATATGGAGTAGAGGCGTCTGCCATTATTGTGCTAAATACCCTACTTCTAATATCTAAGAAGGCATATGGGTCTGCGGCTTTTTGTGCGGCTGTGGCAAATTGATCAACTGCACCAGGTGCTCTTGCAGTATAATCTTCAAGTCCAACACTAAAGTGCCCACCAAGTGAAGATCTACCTCTTGCAATATTAATTGCATCTGCTGTTGTTTCTGGATCAGAACCAAATAGACTATATGTTTGCCCTAGTCTTGCCATCAAAGTTGTTTCATTTGCAGACGCTGTTACTTTTCCTAATGTTTTTTGAAGGTTTGTTACTTCATCTATCTGATGAGCTTGAGTATAATTTATTCCCAAATCTATAATATTTAAATCTGATTGATTTGCCATTATTGCTGGAGCGTTAGATCCATATTGAGATAAAAATCCGGGAGTTTGCAGAACTCCAGTTCTTGCATCATTTAAATTTCTTGTTATTATACTTTCAGCTAAACTTTGATCTACATCAGATATATTTGCACCTACTGCAAATTTATACTTACCTTCTTTTCCATCAAACTGAAGTAACCCAGAACCAAGTCCAGCTATATCCGTACGGAGCTTTACCCCCTTCATTCCACTTTCTGTTAAAGTTGATTGAAAAACTTGTTCGGATAAATTTGAAACACTAGCTATATTAGTTGTTGGTGTTACCGCTGAAGCGCCTAATATTACACTTTGTGCACCCTTAACTAAAGGAGAGTATTGAGCTCTTGCGGCAGATTCTACTACATCTAATTTATCTGCTATTTGATATTTTGCAACATAACTTTGCAAGAATGCGTCAGTATCTGCAATGTGCGTACCACTATATATTTTTTCAAATAATTCCTTTGCCCCGGAGTCTCCAGCTATCATATCTTGTTCAATTAATTGTAATAAGTTTGTATTTGTTGCAATAGCTTCAACAGAAGATGTTCCAGTTGATCCACCAAAATGAATTTTTGACATAAAATCTTCAGAATATAACAGGTCTCTAAATCTAGATAATTCTTGAGCGTCTGATCCTACTGCTGTAGAAAGTTTTTCATTTACTTTATCATTTAGATAAGCCCTAGAATATTGAAGTGTATCAACTATAAAATTTTCATCATTAGTCATTCTTTGTGTAAACATTTGAACTGCTTTTTGTGCACCCTCGTGCTTATCATACCCTGACATTTGCTGCATCGTGCTGAATAGTGCATTTATGTCAAAATATATGTTGTGACCAGCAACAACTTCTGCTTCCATTAGTTTATTTAAAAATTTTGAAGACTCATCCAAAAATCCTGCTCCGTTTGTTCCATGTGGAATAACCTTTGTGTTACCAGCTAAGAATTCTGACATAGCCATTGAGCCACCATTGGCATTTGCTACATTTAATCCACCCATTTGTCTTGAGGCGTAGGATAGGTTGTAGTCTGGAAGTATATTAACTTTTCCGCCGCCAATCATTTCAGCAATAGCCATTGATCGTGTTTGTGCGCCCTCAAAAAGTCCAGCTGTTTCTACGTCAAATGTATATACTTTTTTATTTTCAAGTAATTCTTTTAAAGTTTTTTGACTACCTTGTTTTACAGTCCTAAGTCCAGCAATATTTGACATTCCAACATTGAATGCTTCTAATCCAACTCGTTCTGGATTAACGTTTAGCAAAACGCTGTTTAGCAGCATCCCTGCTGGGTTTCTTGAACTGGTATCAACTTGATACCTAAATAACTGTCTGTACAAGTTTGCTGAAGGTAAATTTATATTAGGAAGACCAACTTCCTGCATTAAGGCAGGGAGCCTGAGAATTTCATCAGTGTAGCTTTTTCTTAATTGATCCCTTGCAGTCTTGTTTAAAACTGATAAATCTATTTTTCCTTCACTTCTTAATATTTCTAAGTTAGCTCTACTCGCAGCTCTTGGATCCAATTCTGTTTCTAGTGCTCTTAAATATCTTTGCTGAAAACCTTCATACCTAGAAATAAATTCATCAGATGTTCCATATACTTTATCTAAAACTGTTTTATCTATTATTTTGCTAGCAACCCCTCCGGTTAACAGAGGGTAGGTTTAAGCCATTTTTAACAAACCTTCCAACACCAGTTGTAAAATAACTATCATCTATTTTCATTTTGCTCTTCTGGAATTTCTACTATAGTTTGAGCTTCAATATATTCATCGAGCTCATAAGTACCAAGTTTTTGTTTTAATAATTTTTCTTTTTGGATTTCAATTGCTTGAACTTTATATAAAATATCAGATATTGCTTGAGCACTATCAATCTGCATTTGTCCAGCTTTTGCTTTTGCTTCTCTAGTGGCTAACAATTGATTTCTTAAATCTTTTCTTCTTTTATGAAGCTTATCTTCTAACTCTACAGCTAAGTGTAATTCTTTTCTAAGAATTGGTTCCCCACTTTCATCAATTCCAATAATATTTTCTTGAATAAAATGTTCTTTTGCTAACAGTTTTGTTTTTCTTAAGTATTGAACTTCTTGATCAACTAAGTCTCTTATCATGGAAACTTCAACTAAATTATCATAATGAACTTCAAGTTGGTCCATATATTCAGCTGTGAATTGAGAAACGATAGACATTTCAATTGGACATGGCTTTCCTTTTGGTGCAAGATTTTCTTTAAGTAATGGGCATGTTTCGGCAAAAATGCATTTAGTCGCTTCGCAGTTCATTGGTATTGAAGAAAACATTGATGTTCTTGTTTTCTGTGGACGTACGAGTTCTACAACTCTATCCTTTTCTTCTTCGGTCCAATTTTCTGGAAAGAATAAATCTGGTCTTAGTGATTCAAATTCTTTAATAAAACTTTTTTTTTGATTTATGTTTTCTAATTCACCCATTAAAATCTATCCATTCTGAGCTATAAAAGCTATCATTTTTAAAAGTCTCTATCACCAAACTGTTACAATACTGACAAAGATATTCATTTTTTATAATTATATCAGATTCTTTATCATCTATAAATTGCTCTTTATATATTAAACCCATGGTGCTATTACACCTCGGGCAGAGCATCTTACATCTCTTCCAAAAGTTTCATTAAACCTTTTTGTAATTTAATCTGGAGTTCTGCATCGTGTGTGGCATTAACGAATGTGCTTACTTCCCTCATCTCATCTGGAGATAAATAAGAAGATATTTTATATCTTGATCCCTTGCATATGTCGCAATAGATTTCTTTCTGACCCAGATAACATTCACATTTCTCAATGATATCAAAATGCTCTAGTGCACTAGCTACATCTAGCCATTTATTCTTGAATAACTTTTTTGTCTGCTCTTTATAAGCCCTAAGCTTTTGGGCATCGTTTGACAGAAGTGTTCCCATGTCTAAAGAATGTTTCATTAGTTCATTTATGCTTTTATACAAAAAATTAGCTAACTGAAAATCTCCATTTTTATCTGTATAATTCTTCCAATCATCCATCACATATCACATCTTTCCTATATAAAATATTAAGCGTATCTTCCTGATCCCCTAGGTCCCTTGTAACCGCCCCTTGAACCATCTCTATTTCTCATCATACCAGCACCACCAAACAAAGCGGCACCGGTGAGAGCTCTTGCCCCCACCTGCCTCTGCCTAAGACCTACTGCTGTTTGCCTAGCTGTTGATCCTGCTGCTGTATTTTTTGAGGCTATCTTCATTAACCTTTTCGCCCCGCGAGAACCATTATCAATATACTTTTGTGCTGATGCTGTATTATGCAGCATTGATCCAACACGCCTTGTTGCACCTGCTCTAATCCCCATAATTAATGACCGTACATTCCAGTTGGCCTACCAGGAGTTCTCCTACCTGTTCCGCTTCCTCTTCTTTTTGAAAGTCCAGACATCCCAGCAGCTCCGCCGACAACCATGCCCGCCCTCATTTTACCTGACCTTGCCAATGCTTTAGTTCCAGGGTTAGAGCCAGCCTTGCGACCAATTGCCCCTACTGCACCAAAAAAACCATGTGCCTGTCTATTTGCACCAAATGTTTTTCTTGCTGCGGACCCTGCTGCCATTCCTTGTTTAAACATTTAAAAATATCCTACTTTGCTAGTTTAGTTTTCTTAGATGGTTTAATTAAATTAAAACTAAATTTATCTTCATTGTAATCGATATTGAAAATAGTACCTTTAGGTATAGTATTTTGAACTATTATCCTAGATAGTTCAGTCTCTATTTGATCTCTTCGTATTTGTGATAAACCTCTTGCGCCCTTTACTGAATCAATACCCTTATCAATCAAAGCATTGATTACATTGCTATTGTATTCTGCTGAAAAACCTTTTTTAATTAATTTATTTAAAACTACTCTCATTTCTAGTTCTGCTATTTTTTCACAATCTTGTCTTGACAAATGATTAAAAACTATTATTTTATCTAATCTATTAATCATTTCTGGTTTAAAGTATTTTCTTATTGCATCCATTGTATGTTTTTCTACAATATGTTTGGGTGGTAATGCGGTTGTAGAATTAAGATAATGAACATTTTTATTAAAACCAGTTCCACTTCCAATTAAATGATCCACAGTTTTATCGTTTCCTAAATTTGTTGTAAGAATAATAATTGTTCCTCTAAAGTCAACCTTATTTCCTTTTGCGTCTGTTACAACGCCTTCGTCAAATATCGTCAAAAATGTATTCCAAATATCAGGGTGAGCTTTTTCTACCTCATCAATAAGAACTACCGAATTTGGATTCTTCTGAATCTGGTTAACTAATTGCCCACCTTCATCATGGCCTACATATCCTGGCGGAGAACCAATCAGCTTAGCACCTTCGTGCTTTTGTTGATACTCGCCACAATCAATTCTTACCATTGGCGTATCTGAACTGAATAAAAAATCATGCAGTGTTTTTGCAAGATGTGTTTTACCCACTCCAGATGAACCAGATAATAAGAATACACCCAATGGCCTATTGACATCATTCATATCAGCCTGAGATCTCAATAGTGCTTGACACACTGCTTGTATAGCTTCATCTTGGCCAATAATATTATTTTTTAAATAATGTTCTAAAGAAATAAACTTTTGTTTTGAAACTTTCTTTATTTGTTTTTGTTTATTACCTTTACCTAAAGGTTTTTGTCCATATCTTGATATTATATTTTTTATTTCATCAAAATTTTTATCAAGCTCAACTTCTGGCTCTAATGGCGACGATGCATATGCGATTGCAATCCAATAATCTATATCTAGACCTGGATTAAGCATTACACATCCGGTATATAATGCTTCTATACATCTTTCGGCATTAGACCTAGTCATCATTCCTAGTGCGGCTGAGATATCTGTCTTTAAATTAAAAATAACATGTTGAAGAATTTTTCTTCTTCTATCTTTTTCTGTTTTTACTGTTATCTGAGAAACGAATTCATCAATTTCTTCCGGTTCCAAGACTTTGTATTTTACATATACATTTAAATCTGGAACGTATATTTGATATATCTTCATACGTTCTCCCAACCATTTTTAAAAATAAAGATTCTATATATACTATATATTATAATAATATATATATATAGTAATATTATATATATAGATATATATAAAGGGGTAGGGGGTAGGGGGTAAATTCCCAGTCTACTAAACTTTTTATGCTTTGTCAAATTCACTTTGAATATTTTTCAACCGAAGGACAATCTTCCATGCATGGTCCGCAGAAAGACCAAAATCTTACTAAATCATCAACAGTATTAATTTTTTTTTCAAGTAAAAACTTTGCTCGATAAAAATCTTCTTTTTTTGTCATATTGTGTCGCATTGATATTCCGTTCTATGTATACTTGCCTAGAGCAATTATACCATCCATCAAACACAGGAGACTATATGGAAAACACCTTAATCGACTATAAAAAAGAAATTGATGAAAAAATTGTATACATTAAAAAATTGGTTAAGTTAAAAGAAAAAGTACGTTTTGTGCAACTTGGCGCAGATGTACAATCTAGGGTAGAATATAAGTACATAGAAAAGCAAGTTGATAAAAAAATTGCTGAAACAAAAAAAATAGCCAATGAACTTATTCTTAAACAAAAAAGAAATCAAAAAGGACAATAAAAAAAATGGCAAATGAATCCAAGGGGCTAGAGCTAGCAATAGCACAACTTGAAAGACAATTTGGATCAGGCTCTATTATGAAGCTTGGTAATTTTACGACTCAACCTTGGCCGTCAGTTCCTACTGGTGCTCCGACTCTAGATAGAATTTTAGGTAATGGCGGTTTACCTCGTGGCAGAATAGTAGAAATATACGGTCCAGAATCATCTGGCAAATCGACTGTAGCTTTGTCAGTTATTGCTGAAGCACAGAAGATTGGTTTAAAATGTGCCTATATAGATGCAGAACATGCTCTAGATCCAATATACATGCAATCTCTTGGGGTAGATCTCGATGCATTGCTTTTATCTCAGCCCGATTATGGCGAACAAGCACTAGAAATTGTAGACAAGTTAGTTAGAACAGGTGAAATTGGAGTAATCGTTATAGATTCAGTTGCTGCTCTTATTCCTAAGGCAGAGCTGGAGGGGGAGATGGAAGCCTCTCAGATGGGTCTACAAGCTCGTCTAATGGCCAAAGCGATGAGAAAGCTAGTTGCACTAGCCTCGGAAAATAAAACGCTCCTATTGTTCATAAACCAACTTAGAAGTAAAATTGGTATTATGTTTGGAAATCCAGAAACAACTCCAGGTGGAATGGCCCTAAAATATGCAGCTTCTGTAAGAATAGATCTTCGCAAGAAAGAAGACATTAAAGATAAAGAAGGTGTGTCTATTGGAATTAAAGTAAAAGCTAAAGTTATTAAAAATAAAATGGCTCCTCCATTAAAAATGGTAGAATTTGATATACTTTACGGTAAGGGAGTTGACCAATACGGATGCCTATTTGACATAGGTATTGAGAAACAAATATTTACACAAAAAGGCGCATGGGTTTACTATAAAGATGAAAACTTTGCTCAAGGTAGAGATAATGCAATTGAAAAACTTAAATCAAGAGAAGACATCATTGATCAAATAAGATTATGAACCCAGTATTGAATCCAGCTGTTTGCGAAGAATGTTCTTTTCCACCTAATTTTGCTGTTAATTGCATTTCAAAAAAAACAGATGAAGTTCAAGTTTTTACAATTAAATGTAGAGATTGCGGAGATCAATGGAAGGAGCAATTAAATTAATATGAATATGTTTGAAGAGTCTTTTAGAAAAAATCCAAATATAGAGCAAATCGCACCAAAACTTTTTATTTATAGAAATTTCATAAATGGTGATTTATTAGAAAAAATAAATTCTATCTTAGTAAAACAAATAGATACCCCGTCAGTTACCCATAATGTTGATTGGTATAACGATAGATTCACAACTCTTATTCCAGAAATGCACGAAGTATGGGAACTTGCCTCTGAATTAATTTATCCAGAACTAGCGATGCACCCGCAACTTTGCCTATTGAGGGCTAAAGTTGGAGATGATGGGATGTATCATCACGCTGATGCACCTGGTGCGCCACACGAAGATTGTGGCCCAATTTGTGGCACGTGTGAGATAGCAAAAAGTGTTTTGATATCCCCAGACAGATGGGACACTTGCTGTAGACTTCACTATGGATTGATAGTATATTTTGGTGACTTTGAGGGTGGAGAAGTATATTATCCAAATTTTAATTCAAAAGCAGAGTATATTGGTGATTTTACCTCATTTGAAAATGATGATGAGTTGCGCGTTAAACCAAATAATGGAGATTTAATAATTCACGGTTCACATAGAGATTATTGTCATGGAACAAAAGAAATTACAAGTGGAGTACGCTTTGCTTTTTCTAACTTTGTAATACCAGCACATACTAATCCTGGAACTTTTTATAACTATAAAACAAAAGAATATTATGATCAAATAGAGTTTATAAAACAAGACCCAGATAGTAGATGGTCAACTTGGTTTGAAACGATTAATGGATATGCTTGGGAAGAACCACCAGCGGTGTTAGAAGATAAGAAAAATGGCATAACAGGCATTAGGTATAGAGATCTATAATATTTATTATGTTATATTATTATAATAATTTAATTTATTTAAAAAAGTTTTAGATTTATGAAATTACATTGGATGAGCGTTCATGACGACAGTAGCATAGATAGTTTAAGAGAAAATTCAAAAATATTAAATGAATGCAATTATTATTCAAATTTATTAGTTTATCATTCAACAAATAATGACTATTGGATAAAGTGCGCAAATGTTTTAGATTTAAATCATAAATTTAAATATCTTTTAGCAATCAGGACTTATTCTATAAGTCCAGAATATTTTGTAATGATGTATAAATCGTTTAATGAAATTCAAAAAAATAGAATAATGTTTAATATAGTTTCTGGAGATATCCATGATGGTGAATTTTCGATAAATGATCTTGTTACCGGACAAGATAATTTTAACACAGTAGAGAAAAGAGTTGCTTATACAGATAAGTGGATGCAAAAAACTTTATCTATTTTAAATAGACAAAAACAAGAAATACCAGAAATAGTCATGTCTGGCATTTCGGATGAAACACTAAATTCTTCTGCAAAATTTGCTAACTATAATTTAGCTATGATGTCTGAATATATAGAGTCACCAAAAAAGTTTGAAAAAAATAAAAATAGAATGATCGCAGCTGCTGTAGTCATAAGAGATTCTTATGACGATGCAGAGCGTGTTGTTGATCAAATTGACCAAAAGCATCAAAAAAAATGGACAATTTTTGGAACAGAAGAACAAGTTATAGAAAAAATAAAATATTTAGAGAGTATTGGAGTTACAGATTTAATGATACGAACTCATAGAAATGATGATCAATACAATTTAATACACACCTTAGCAAAAAAGAACCATGGAGTAATTTAATAAAATGAAAAAAATATACTTAATTGGAGACTGTCATTTATCTAGAGTTTCTGAACATTATGAAGAAGATAACAACCAAGTTGACATGACTTTTTGGGGCAAGGCAGCAAAGAAAATTTGGGATCTAGATTTTCAAGAAATGTATAAAGAGGATGAATTGTCTTCTGGCAAAGAGTCACAAAAATTTCAAAATGATGGTGTTATTCCATTTTCTGAAATAAAAGATGATGGAATATTATTTTCTTGGTTTGGATATGTAGATGTAAGAACATTCTTATCAGCATATGATAACGCAGAAACTGTGGCAAGAAAGTATATAGACCAATTAAAACAAAATTTTAATAATTCAAAAATAGTGATAATAGAACCACTCCCGCAGTTTACGGAGATGCTATTAAAGTATGAAGGGATCAGCCCATCTTATACCTATGAGCAAAGATTGGAGCAGAATAGAAAGTTCTTAGACTCCATGCATGTGCATGCGCGTGAGGCTGGAATAACAGACTTTATTCTTCAATCGGAGATACTGGATTCATTAGGTGTATCTAAGTTAATTCCTGAAATGACACATGATAAAGCTCCTCATCCAGTAGATGGCCTTCAAGACAAATATAATAAAAAAATATTAGATCTATTTATAAAAAAGGCATTAGAATTATAAATGATTAAGTTAACTAAAGATATTTTATTATTTACAGATTTATTTGAAGATTTAGATAAAATATTTTTAAATTTAACAGAACTAGACTGGAAAATGTGGGGTCGAAATAACAATGATCCAAACTACAGAATTGGCGAAACAGGCACAATAGACGATAACGAGTATTTATCTACTCAGATAAAATCTGCTACTCAAAAATGCCTAGATGATTATATGCTAAATTTGGGTATAGATAAAAATTTATATTATCATTACCAACATGGTCTATATGTAAGAAAATGGGATTTTCCAATGGCCGGCATGAGTGCTCATAGAGATTACACTTATGATGATCAAGGTGGAATCAAAAAAGTTGCATATACAATATGCGGTTACCTTAATGATGATTATGAAGGTGGATTAATAGAATTTCCGGAACACGATCTTTCGATTAAACCGCCGGCTGGATCCGCAATTGTTTTTAACTCAAATGAATTACATCTGGTAACAGACTTAAAAGATAAACACAGATACATGTGGTCTTGCTTTGTTTATAACAAATAATCGACTCATGCTAATCCTTTGATCCCCCGCCCCAAATCCGCGGCGAATTATTTTTTTTATTTTTAATAATTTGTAGTATTATGATACTATAAGGGGATGGAAGAAAAATACTTATGGATACTTTTAGGGCTTATATTTGGAGTTACTATTAGACTTATGAATGAACACATCTTTAGAAAGATTCTATCCTTTTTTATGACCTCTAGAGATCCGCACTATGACGAGTCTGGCCTCTGTTCATTTGCAGTTGGTGAATCTGAAGAGTTAACCAAGTTTATCACCATTCATGGAGACGCAAAAGGTAATCTTATATTCTCTGCTTTTGAACCAGAAGAATGGGAGATGATGGTTGGTATGTGTGAAATTACCGGTAAAGACATTTCTCAGTTTATTGAAGAAATCCAAGAGGATAATAAATCAAGAATGCTAGTAGTAGATCCAACTAAATTTACAGATGATGATGAGGATCCATTCGGAATGTTCTAGTAAGATATAAAAAGATATATAAAAAAAGACCCCTATCCATTCGGAGAAGGGTCTTTTTTAATTTATATAGGTTTTTAGAAGTCTGAGCTATATTCGTAGTTATCCATATCATAATTATCGTAATTTACTCCAACTTGGGCTGAAGCGCCATAATAAGTCTTTACACTAAGAGCATCCTCAAATTCATCTTCAACCCACTGTAGACAGTCTGGACAACGTAGATTATCATCATACATTCCCTCTGATACCACTATCTCTGATGAACAGTATGGGCAATCTATAAAGCTTGACATATTCTTATCTTCCCTTCGCCTTATTAGGCATTGTTGTTATGGATGTTTATTCTTCTTATTATATAACAGCTCAATCATAATACACATTTGTATAGATCAAAACAACTCCTGATCAAACTTTTTTTCTGCGGGCCAATTCTTATTCTCAACCTGTATAAACATATATAAAATTCCTATAAGCCTAAAAAATAGGTAAAAAATATAAGGGGGTAATAGTGAGTATATGTTGTGCTTCATAAGTTTTAACGAGGCCACCCCTGTATACCCCATCGCTCCTCTGTTTACAAGAGCTAACCGTTGACAATGAGGTTATAAAACACAATGTAAGTCTGACACTACATAGGCGAAGGTGATATGGATGCACCTACCAATACATCCCACTACATGTTCCTTAAGGAGGAGACATGTTTACATCAATCATTGAGTGGTTAGTATTCCTTACAGTAGTAGGCAGTATCGCAGCATCTGTAGGCCTGATGGTCTATGGTGTGTATGTGGTCGTGTCAGATATAAGTACTGTTAATGCAGTGCTGGTCTTGACAGGGCTATTTGGTACAGTGTTCTCACTGCTTGCGCCATTTATATTCAATGGTGTTATCCCAGCTAATAACTGGGGATTAATGGTTGGTTTTAGCTGCTGGTTGGTAGCTCTTCCTGCCTTTATAATACTGGGTGCTTGGGCTATAGAGCGCAAGTAATCAGTTAATCAACTAAGAAGGCTCTTCCATGGTAGTGCATGGGAGAGCTTTCTTTTTTATGGCTAGGTATAAGACATCTAGCTATGTCTCATCAGATCGACATTAACTGTCTGTGACCCCAGCGTAGGTAGTGGCTGGACAACACACTGCTATGGAGACACGCGTGCCATATATAACAGCGTGTAATAAGGAGGTAGCTTATCGCTGCTATAACACAAGGTAAGACAGTTACATTCAAGCAAGTTGATGATATCATCAATTCTGCCGCTAAGGAATACCGGGTTTACCACTACAATGGTGGACAGGTCTTCATCCGTTTAAGCGCGTTGGATAATATGATGATGGTTATCGACCATTCAACAGTAGACATTACAGTTGAGTTGTTTGACGGAACTGCATACTTGGCTGCATATGCCAATAACAACACTGAATACAGCAACCGTTTTATTGCTGCGCCATCACAATTGGCTGTGTTGTTTGCTTAAGTAAGTAATAAAGAAAGATACCCTGGGGTCTTCGGACCCTGGGGTTCTTTTTTTATGACTAGGACAAAGGTCTTATGTCAATACTCTCTAGGAGGGGAGTAGATATGAATATGAAAGACAAACTAATAATGGCAATAATTGCAGTATTATCAGTGCTTGCAATTGTTAGCTTTGTAGATGCAAGTAACAACCCAGTATCCTGCCAAGTTGACAGTTTGGTAGCGACATATGGAGATACCTATTGGACATTGAGCAGTGATGCTGGTTGTGTTGGTGGGTATGATAAGCAAAGTAGGGTTGGGCAGATAATTGATCTTAATGGAGGTTCTGCGGATCTCCGTCATGGTCAATTGGTAATATTCCCAACTAAGTAAATTAAGTAAGTAAACCCAAAAAGAATTCCCCGAGCTGGTACCCTCTGCCAGCTTGGGGTTTTCTTTTTATGACTAGAGCTCAGGCTTTAGTCGGGCTATAAGCGTTACGCCCTGAAAGTAATGCACCGGTCGTTGGCTACCGTAAAGCTAACACCTGTTGCGCAATTTGGGACTTTCTCTCCCAAAAAAACAGGAGGAATACTAATGATTACAATGATCATTATCGCAACACTCATGGTTGTGGCTGCAGTTGCAGTTACAGTCTGCGTGATGCAGCAAAAGGCAATCGTTCTGATCAATCAGATCAAGAACCTCATCGTTCAATTGAGCGAAGAGAAAGCAAAAGCAGCCAAGGTTCTTTCCGAAAAGGAACAAGAACTGAGGGAAGCCAAGGATACAGCACGCCGTCATTTAAATGATTGGAATGCTCTCTACTTGGAGAAAAGGGCAGCTGAAGCCAAAAAGGCAGAAGCAGCAAAGAAGACAGAAGCGAAAGCTACTGTAAAGAAGACCAAAACAACCAAATAAGACAAATTAGGGAAAGTCCTAATTGCGCAACAACAAAAGATGCCCTGGGGGTTAACACCCCTGGGGTTTTCTTTTTATACCTAGAACATAGGTCCTTATAATAAGTGAAGGGAGGTGAAATAGAAATGGAAAACGCTAGGAATGGCATATTCCCACATAAGTGTGGATGGCCATCCTGTGAGTTTGTAGTGGAATTGGACGATGAGCCCAATTGCTTTACTCATTCACCAGACAGCGGCAGTTCCGAGGTCGGCTACTCTGCAAGGAGAGATGCTGAACGCGGAATCGTACGGTTCTGATGGGATGGCAGCCAACTGACTAAGAGTCGGGGCAGATGAATAGTGCCTGGCAACAGAAACTATCATGAAAGAATAATCTCAGGGGTTAGCATCCCTGAGATTTTCTTTTTATGACTAGGGAAAAGGTCTCTAGTCTGGTTAGCAGACCATAATCTGTTTAGCCGTAGCTGTACATACGGTGCCAGCGTGATGGGCGCATCCCATCTTTATGATTTCTTAAGGAGGAATCATGTTCGGCATCATATTGCTACAAAACTGGTTGACTTTTGCGATATTCGCAATTTTGATATCAGTCTCGGTAATGATCATTATCGAGGAAACAAAAGGTAAAGGTATCATTAACACTATCCTATACACTTTAGGATTTGTGTCACTGTTGTCTTTATGGCCTGTATTTAATATCTATACAGCCATACCTATCACAAACGATAATAATTTATTATTTATAATAGCTTTATTTACAACATATTTTGCTCTGGTATTTGCTGGAACAGAGTTGATGGATAAAGCTACAAAATAATAAAAAACTAGAATACTTTAGTTGTACAGAGCTAAAGTTTTCTTACCAAACTAAGAAGTCCTTGGGGTTAGCATCCCAGGGATTTCTTTTTTATGCCTAGTGGATAGGTCACTAGGTAGGCAATCTTATTATGCCTACAAATAATAAGAGGAAGGGGAGCCTCATCGTGTCTGACACCTTGAAGCGCTTTCCTACCCTGACCTTACAATGCGCAGACACAATCTGCTTCATTTGTAAGACAGAAACCAAAGTCAATGGGGATACCAACCCCTATGACCTTGGTTTTGCCAGGGTAGGTGGCAACTCCGCCAACGGGTACGAGATCTATCACATCTCGTGCTGCAACGGCTGAGTTAGCCTAATACTGGCCACCTGTGCCTGTCTCATAACTGGGGGACATTAAACTACTCAGTGAGAGGGTAGCCCAAAGCATTAGCTAGGGCTACCCTCTTTTTATATGACTAGGAGAAAGGCTTCTGGTTAAACCAAACATACAACAAAGGAGAAACCATGCGTACATCACCACGCTGTGTTGGTATAGTAAAACCAACAAGTAGGCGAGTGTTAAAGAAGGGGTTGGAGAGGTATCCTCAGATAAAGGGGGATGTAACTCAACAACGGTGCTTAAAAAGTATCAACTGCCCACACCACAGGGTTGCTAATGCTAGAATTATGGAGCTTCCATTAGAAGAACCATATGTAGAGCTAACAAGAGAGCAAATAAGGCAATTGATTAACATCGGTTACATGGCTGAAACAGGCCGTCCATACTACTTATAGACCATAGGTCAAAGGAGAATAACAATGAAATCATTAAAGCGTTTATTAATAATCTCTACTGTTGCAATTTCTTTTATTGGGGTCAATGAAAGTTCTGCTTCAGCTAGAAATAACAAATGTGTAAAAGTTGGCACATTTAAAACGGCAGTAAAAGTTAAGTACGAATGCAAGAGATTGACCACAGGTCTCAGATGGGTAAAGGTACAAACAAAAGTTGTACCAACAACACCTGCTGAAGTTATAATACCAATACCAACTGATTGGTCAAATATTGAAAAGTATGCACAAAACATACCATACGCAGCATGGAAGGCAAGTGTTGGCGCGATCACCACTGGTATGCCTCAGATGCCAACAGTGAATATCATTAATGGACCAAATGCCCTTATAGCTTATTCAACTCCGGAAGTTAAGATTAATTTAACATCACGTTTATTTTCATCTGCAAAGCAACTTTCGCAGGTAAATATTATGCGTTTTGGGTATGATGATATTGGATGGGCTAATTCAAAGTGGTTAGAGCAATTTAATGGCCAAGATAATTCTGTTCCAAGAGAAATATTCGATACGTGTAAAACTACCACGACATGTTGGGGTGGCATTTCGCGCAATACCAAAAGTGGAATAGCTTGGTTTGCTTTGGCAACAATGAAAGATAATCTATCTGAACCTAAACTTGTAAACGGGACTAACTACGCGCACTCATATGCTCATGCAATCCAATACGCAGCACTGTCTGAAATACCAGCACAAAGACTGCCAAGATGGTTGCTTGAAGGAGTTGCTACTTATTCACAAGCTGCTGTTGAAGGCATGGTAAGTTTTGATTTATACAAGTCTGAACGCACAAGAGAAACAGGAGGATTAAATAACTCTCTTGAATGGCTTGAATCATTTCTTGCCCCAACAGGCAATGATTGGTCTCATTGGAACAAATATACTGGTAATGATTCTTGGAGAGTTTATGATGTTGGTTTTATGGCAACCGAAGCGTTAGTAGCCCTCAGAGGACCAAACACTGTAATGAGTTTGTATACAAAAGTAGGAAGTGGTCAAACTTTTGATCAAGCGTTTAATGAGCTATATGGAATCTCTTGGGCTGAAGCTCACAAGATAATTGCTCGTGTAATTTCCTTACAAATTAACAAATAATCTTATTAAAGAATAGAGGGTCCTTCGGGGCCCTTTTTTCTTTATGACTAGTGGATAGGCCACTAGTCTTTAGTTAAGGAGAAGAGTAATGAAAGAAATGGAATGGTGTGGATGCATGGATGTGCGTTCATGGAAAGATGGCTTTGCTGATATTTTTAGCAGAGAGTTAGTAGAAGGTAAAAGAAAAGGTGAGTTGTATGAATTGTTTGAAGTTAAAAGCTTTGAAGAATTTAAGGATGAGTTAAGTGATATTGCATGGGGTGTAGGACGTATTGTTGGTGGTTTGGTTGGTAAGCCATATGTACGGATTATTGGTGATGCAATACATTACAATAAGGTTGTTTCTCGTATGAATGAATATGGTTGTATGAGGAGCAAGCGATTTCTTATTAAGGGTGAATGTCCTAATAAGTGATTTAAGTTAATTAGTAAATAATTGACGGGGTATGCCCCTAGGGTCGTTTGATCCTAGGGGTATATTTTTTATGCCTAGTGGAATGGCCGCAGGTTATAGATTATAGGAGAAGAGAAATGAAAGAGAAAGCAATTATAGTTGATATTGATGGTACTTTGTTTGAAGAGGTGCCAGGTTGGACAATGGAGACTGATGCATGGTGGGTGGAAGAAACACTTAAGATGCGTGAGTTGAAAGTTGGAATTGGATTAATTAAAGTATTTAAGGAAATGGGATTTAAGTTGGTTTTCTTGACAGCAAGAGGACAAAGCTGCAAGAAGAATACTTTGATTAAGTTTAAGGAAGCTGGTATTGATAACTTGGTAGATTCGATGTGGCACAGGCCAGTTAAGTGGAATGGCGTGGCACCAGTTGAATATAAGAAGTTCATGATGCAACGGATTATGAAAAAGTATGATGTTGTGTTTGCTATGGATGATAGCGACAAGAACTTGGAAATGTTTAAGGGATTGGGTATCAAGGTATTTGATGCAAAGAGGTGGTGGTGAGGTTATTGATAAACCTCAGACCAAAGAAACTAGGGTCCTTCGAGGCCCTTTTTTCTTTATGACTAGGACACAAGTCTTAAGTCTGTCTATTGGTAGACATAAACTTCATGACCCCACTATTGGTAGTAGGTGGCAAATCATACTACCAGGGCACAGCCTTCACTGTGACTAATAAAGGAGAATAAATTGGAAATGAACGAAGAGCCCAAAGCAATGCCAAAGTGGTTGGGTAAATTCCCAGCCTACATCAAACAATTGTGGTTGGATTCAAACAAAATTGAACCCACACCACCAGTGGAACCATCACTGCCAGCAGAAGGCGAATTTCGTTTTCTGTTGATTCCACAAAATGACACAAGCAACTCCGAGGCGGTACCGATGTTGGTGCTCATCCAGAAAGTACTTCAAGATGGGTACTTCCAGGTAATGCTTACTCATTGTGAAGATGCAATGCAAACATACTCTGATCTTTACGTCACTAGTGGCGAAACAGGTTTGGGGTATGGTGTTTTCATTAGCACCGCAATACAAAATCAAGCTAACGTGAATTGCTTGAGCGAAACTGCAGTTGGTAAGTTGATTCCTTCAATGGTACGAGCTAGGGGTACATACAATTTTGGACCTAATGATGAGTGGCGCAGAGGACGTCGCTTTTCTTCAGATCGATTTGTTGCACAACTAGATCCACGTTGGAAGTTCGTTAATGAACAACTTACTGCAATGCAATACCTACTGGGCGCATATGAAGATGAAGGCGATACTCGTGACTCTGAATTGAGCGCAAAACACCAAGCAGAAGACATGAAATCGTTTTACCAAGTTGACCGTGACAATGGTGAACTTCTTCCATCGCAGAAAAACAACTAAGTAAGTAATAGGTCTGATTGGATCGACCTTAACTGTCCATGAACCAACCGTTAACCAAGAGGTTGTAATTCACATGGTTATTTAATCACAAACAAAAGGAGAAGGATAATGTCAGATAACAAAAACAAATTCCAGTCAAGGCTGGATGCAATCTCAAAGGTTGCAATTGTTTTACATGCCTTTGGCACATGGTATGAACTACAAATTGAATCCAGTGACAAAAATCGGTTGACTGATGGGGCACTGAAGTATACACAGCATGTTAGCTTGTTCCCAAGCAGCAGAACATTGTATTCTTTTGTTGGTGTTTCAGAAGATGGTGCAATTGTCAATGGTTTCATGCATGATGGAACAAGCAACGACAATGGTGGTTATGGCAGTGATTCGTTTGAATTGACGATGAAAGATGGATCACACAAAGTCATAACAGGACCATGGAGCTCAAGACCAGGAGTTCATACTGTTAACAGCGGTATTCAATACACTGAAGTTAGAGTTGGTTATGGTATGTATGGATTCTCAAGGGAATTCATTGAAGCCATAATTGATCGATTTAACCTCGATGTAAATCTTGACTCAGTAACTTTGGAAGACAAAGAAATTAATCTGAAAGTAACACCTAAGTAAGTAGCAGCGGTGAGCCTGGAGTTAGGTTTCAGGCTAAGGAAATTAGGGTCCTTCGGGGCCCTTTTTTCTTTATGACTAGGAATAAGGTTCCAAGTCCGTCTGATTGGATCGACGTAAAATGTCCATGACCCCTGGTTATTGGTTACCCAGGACAACTACGTAACCAGAGAGACACTATCTCTCTATAATAAAAAGTGTAATAAGGAGGAATGTTATCAAAGAGCAAATCAACAAAATCAACCAGGTCACTGATGGTGACAAGGTCAAGTGCGAGCCGTGCTTTGGCACAGGTAAGTACATGAGCAAAACCGTCATCGATGGAACATGTTTCCGTTGCAAAGGCACTGGTTCAGAAAAAGCAATGTCAATCAAGCAATACAATTTCATCAAGGAATTGTTCATGGCATTGGTGAAAATGAACATCATTGTGAAAGAGAACAATGAATGGCATGAAATGGTTAACACCATGAACCAACACAAGGATGGAATTACATTGCGGTCATCCAAGTGGGCATCAGACAAGATTGAGGAATACAAGGCTCGCAAGAACCGTGTCCTCAAACCTAAGAGGCCAGTGTATTCAGTTACCCACTGTGGAATTTGAGCAGTGGGATGAACCACAGTGGGTAACTGAAGAATGGAAAGCTGGAGAAGATGCAGAGGCTGACATATACTAGCACCGCCAGGTGTATAGGTAGTCATCAAGTCAAAGAAGAGGGGGTCCTTCGGGGCCCTCTTTTCTTTTATGCCTAGGACACAGGTCTCAGGCTAACACTCTCTAGGAGGGGAGTAATCATGAAGAATAAACCAACAACAAACAAGGAGGAAACGGTGTATAAAGACACTGTCTACGCAAAACTGAGAAGGGCACTTTACAATGTCATTCTCGAAGGTAAATTCATGCAAGAAACTCAATGGGACGAGAATGGACGATGCCACATGGTTCAGACATTTGGTGACCGTGGAATTATTGCAACAATGCAACGAAAAGCAAATAACAAAGGATGGGTTGTATTCTTTACTTTGTGCATGTACAAGCACGAGCAAAATCACATTCCATTCATGCGTGATTTGAAAGTTAGATTGACTATCAATGAAACTCCATCTGGAGTAAGATTATTGTGGTTTGTTAATGGTAAGCCACAATGGATGGTAGAAAGTAGTCAAATGGCTTTCTCAAATAAATTCCATCATACTGGACATATAGTTCAAGAAGTTATTAATCAGATCAAGAGTATATATTCTCCTGAAGATTTTATACCGATCTTGAAGTACATGCAAAATCCAACATGCAAAGAGTATACTTTGTATGGCCTTAACCAAAGGTGGATGAAAAAGTTATCAGGTGGAACAAACCCTAGGCAAATCTTGAATAAAATCTATGGCAAAGATGGGCAGGATGGGTTGAGCAGAAATGCTTTTGGTTCAAATATTGGCAAAAAGAGTTTTGCTACATTTGCTATAGCAGCTGAGCTAGTGCGATATTTGAAATCATTTCCTACATCATTCTTTGATAAAATCATTCTTGATGACTTTGCAGTACAAGATATTGCATACTTGGGGATGATGTATCAAGATGTAACTTACATCCAATATTTCATTAAGTACTTTAATCACAGTAAAATCCAACAAGATTTTATTAATGCGATTAATAACTTTGAAATGTATCCACATTCTGATTATGACATTTCAGATGCTACAGAACGTTTCTTTAGGATGAGCATTTGGCAGGAAGCACGTGATACCGGCAGGATGTTCAAGGAAATAAAGAACAGAGCTGTTCGGAGAAACATCATTGCACTTAAAGGCACGGTTCAAGAAACCCATGACCTTGTCACTATCGAGAATGCAAAGCTAGCTCGAGAAGATAAGCAAATCAAATACAGTGATAAGAGCCTTATCCTGGATGGTCAACAGATAACAGATAATATTATTTCTGTTCTTCCGAAGACAACGTTTGATTTAATATTATGGGGTTCACAACAGCACAACTGCATAGGTAGCTATGGAGATCGTGTTGCTCGTGGCACAGGTGCGATTGTTGTTGGATTCAAAGATGTGACAACAGATACTTGGGTCGGCCATGCTGAACTCAATAACTATTTCAACAGCTTTGGAAGTTCTTGGACAATCATGCAGTTGAGGGGCAAATATAACTCAAACCTTGATGAGTCAGATGAAACTACTATTCGTTTGTTTCTGGACAACATACTCAATGCTTGGAATGAAGAGTTAGTATTGCCATAAAGTTTTACCTCAGGTAAATAAGAGAGAAGGGTCCTTCGGGACTCTTTTCTTTTATGCCTAGTTCACAGGTCTCAGATCACTGAGGTCGCTAGGCAAGTAATACAAACCAATAAACCCTTAAGGAGGGAATATGGAAGACCAACCGGTCAAACCGCCCGATGCAGCGGCCAATGCATCAACAAAGGAGAAGAAGATGCCAAAAGGTATCATCACTTTCCTGAAGGGGCGCTTTCGCGTTCTGACAAATAATCCAACTCCGAAAGAGGAGCAGGCATACAATTTGTCTCAGGAAACCAATAAGCCAGTCCCGTTTGGACGGATCAAGACTGTTACTGGATACAATTATGTCCAGGACGTCTACGCTGTTCAGACTGGTGACTTCACCTACTCCTTGTTGGAGAACAAACTTACTAAGCGGGGAATTAAGTTCCGTTTAGGAGTCGTCTCTAACAAGGATCTATCAGAGCTCGTAATCAAACACGAACTGTTCAGTCTTAATGACATGATCAGTAAGTGCAGGTTCGCATGGGCTAACGCATCATACACCTTCTTCCTGGAGGTTCAAGACAGTAAAGAAGCATCAAGCTTTGATCTGTCTGATCTTGGGTTGGAGGTCTATGACTTCAAGAAGACCAGCAAACGTTTGCAGGAAGTGACTCGTATCACTCAAATGCATTCGTCTGGTCCGATTGGCAAACTTGATTATCGCATGTTGGAAGATCTTCCTGGTGAAGAACTTGCATATGATGGTCCAGTATTTGTCAGCGACTCATTTGCAGTGCGTTCTTGCTTTAGTATGACTGATGGTCCTGCTAAGAACAAGCACATTGCAATGATCAATCGCGGTAAGATCGGTCCAATGATTGGTCGTATTCTGATGGATCAAGGTGAAGTTAAGGGCCTTGTCCACGTTGTTCCACGACAACAGCTAGGTGCGGATGTGGTTTTCCACAAATCTGCTCTGAAGCGAGAGTTAAAGACTGACGATGGACGTTGGCACTATACTGCCTTCAAACACAAGAACCTCCACACTGCTATGTGGGATATGCAAACTATGTTCAATAACCATACCTGGTTAATGACCAAAGAGCAATTCACACTGGACATGGAGTCTGTTATCACTGACTTTAACAAGTCTGTTGAGAATGGACAGCTTCCTGACTGGATTATCCACCAGGAAACTGACGGGCACAAGGATGACTCAGCTCCACAAGTAGAGCATGTGACATCTGGCTGGAAGAAGAGTTACATCCGCTGGCAACAAGCTGGTTTGGATGTAACTGCATCTAGCAACCTCGTCTACATGGCTTTCGGATCATTGCTGAACCAAATGCGTTCTGCTTTGAAACGAAACACGTGGTGGGTTCCCATCTCTAATGCCTTTACGGCGACAGTAACCACCTTCGATGCTTTGGAGGTCATGGGTAACTTTGAGCTGCCTCAGCACAAACGAGACATGGTGTTCTTTGATGAACGCTTTGGCTGTATTGTGCCGACTAAGCGGTTCATTGAGACTGCTGACCTTCATGACACGTGGGATCAGGACGGTGACCAAGCTAAGTTCATCCGCATTAAACTGTGGAGTTCTTCGCTTGTTATGAGCCTTGATGGATACAACCATCCGGAACTCAGGGAAACATATGTCATTCCTGCTGATTTGGTAGTGCCAAGCACTCCTGAAGAGGCAATTGATATGTGTGTCGTTATCCGTTCACCAAACGGTCCTGGCGGTTACTCTATCGAACGGTTTGATGCTGAAACGATGCCATGGCTTCGTGTAGCGGAAGATCGTGTACAGGTAATTGATCTGGCCAAAGCACCAGCTGCAATGAGCACTTTGCTCGTTACAACTGAATGCGGTCAGATTAATAGCTCCACTACCTACAGCAAGGAATTGTTCAACCGGGATCATGCTCTTAATATGATCTTGGCACAGATGAATAACCCTGGTGTTGGTAGGTACGCTAATCTCATTATGGTTTGGGCTGCAACATTTGGTCCAAGCTATCCTGATAAGTTGCCTGCAATTGGTAACGATGTCATTGACTGTGTTCAACAGACCGCAGACCTTGGTTCATTTGTTCAATTGCAAAGTGACTACTCAGAAATGGCTGAAAGCATTGCTCAGGCGATCATTGACAGCGGTTGTGGTATTGACCGTTATGTTCTTGAGACCCGGTTCCCTGCACTCAGCGATGAGACACGCCAAATGCTGGTAGATATTGCAGTAGACGGTCAGTTTACTGAGATGTACAACGCATACAATCAAACTATTACAAAGGTGCAAAATATCGCATCCAAGGGTAGCTTTGATCTGCGTTTGACATCTGACACTCGTAACAAAGTGTACAATGCAATTCCAGCTATGAGGGAGTCAACCTCTGTTTGGTGCCGTGGCATCTGGTCAAAGTATGAACGTGAACTCTCAAGGGTTGACGGTAAGTACTCTGAACTGTCCAAGAATACCAATCGCTTTGTAAAGATGTCTGCTGTTGCACAACGCACAGAAGAAATCTCTACCATCATTGGTGCACTGTTGGATGAAGTCAAGGCAACATCACATCCTGAGCTCTATGCTCTTGCTATCTACCGTTGGATCATTGATCCGGAACTGACTCGCAGTAAGTATGGCGTGTCTGACCGTATCATCTTCCAGAACGGAATAGACGGACAAGAGACCATCATGGATCTCATTATCACAGCAATCAAGGACCTGAAGTAATAGGTTCTTCCGAGTAAAGAGAGAGAGCCCCTGGGGAAACCTAGGGGTTCTTTCTTTATTCCTAGATCCTAGGTCTTTAGTTATTATATTAATATTTTTTTTTCCTAGATCTTAGGACCCTATTCTAAAGTCACTCGGCGATTGCTTAGCCCTCAGACTCAAAATAGGCTGAGATTCTAAATCCTCTTTGGCTCATTTCCCTTGACGGGCTTGGGCTAAAAGGGGGGATTTTCTCTCTTCTTTGCTCAATGTCCCTAACGGGTCTGGGCCAAAAGGGGGGGATTATTCCCTATTATAAAGGCATTCTTGGGAGCCTACAATTCCAAGAGAACAAGGAGACGATTGTGACACTCACAGTCTACATTAATACCCCTCCTGCTGTTCGGGAGAACAAGACCACAGGTGAGACTTTCTTCTCATCTTTGGTTGGCGTTTCTGCCGAACTCAGGGCAACACTTCCACAGGTGGACGTTCTCAACTGGAACATCCAAAAGTGGGAAAACCTCACGCTTGACGCTGAAGTTGCTGCACTCATTGGCTACACCGCTGATGAGCCAGTTGACGAAGTGGTCATTCCAAAGCACGAAGCCATTGACGCCTTCTTCCAATCTGCTGTTGCAGGTGGACTGAAGTTGGCAATCGTTTGTGACTCCGTCCAGCACGGGAAAGTCACTGAAGGTGTTAACCCTAACACTAACAAGAACGAGCGCCGTATGGCTATCTGGCCTGAAGGTGAGTTCAGCATTGAACTGTTCAAGCCGACTGCAAAGGCTAAAGTCAGTGCTGCTACGGCAGACCGCTTGCGTAACAACAAGCAAGAAACAGCAGTAACTTCGGACGGAGATGCACCGTTCTGAGTTGACTGCTCATTCCCCAAGGTGTGGAGTGTGGGACATTTGCTTCGGCGAGTGTCCTACACTCCCCCTTTTTTTACTTAGTTCCTCGGCTACTCCTACGGAGTAGGCCTCAGAACTAATTCGCTGGCTGACGCCAGCTCAGACTCTTGCTATCCCCTCCTTGGATGTGCTAGCTCAGTAGTATAATAATATTGTATTACTGGGCTAGACATTCTAAAAAAAAATTCAACTAGTACAATAGTCACCAAAACTCAACTACAAAAGGGGGGTTTTCTAAATATTCCTATCTTGAAAGGATTGTTATGACATCAGAAGATACCGTATGGCACATCTCAAGTGCAATCATTGCTGCAATGTTTCCACCTAAATCATGGTGTGAAGAAGCAACCAACGATGAACTTGACAAAGCATTGTTCAGGGTCCTCAACAGTGAAGGGGAATCAAAAATCTCTCACATCAAAGGACTGAACAAGTTGGATGAAGTCCTTGCTACTCTTGCTAAAGAAGCAGGAATAAAATAATGTCAACAATAAGAATTAACACAAACACGTGTTTGCATTGCAAGCAAGAAGGTTTCATCGAAATGTCAGAAGATGAATACAATCGAGGCATCAATGCATTCAACGAAGGAGAATTAATTCAATGTGCATTCCCAGGTCTATCTGTAGATCAAAGGGAACAAGTCATTTCTGGAACTCATCCAGAGTGTTGGAATGAACTGTTCGCAGAAAAAGAACATTAGATCTACGGGCATTTGTTTGTAAAAGCTGACCCTTTTTGGGTTGCGCAGACATTTGCGCCGTATACAGGTAATCAACACCTGAAAACCCCTCGGTAGTCCTATCGAGATGAAGTTGATTATGGATAGACGAGCTATAGCGTCTTTAAACATTTAGGATAGCCTAGGCCACTGGTACAAGGGCGACACAAGAACACTGTCTGGTATATGCAGAAGAAGCGTTGTATCAATATACTTTTAAAAAATAAGACTAGTACCCTACGTAAAAGGGGGGAAGGGCAATATGAAAACAATAACATTAATATTAACATCATTCATCGCCGGCGGACTTACCATGATCGTATGGGTTCGCAGGATGTTCAAAACAATGGAAGGACAATTATGAGTTACAAAAAGTTATTTTGGGGCTATGTAACACTAAACGTTATTTGGGGATTTCTTTATGGAATCTACCTTGGTGGCAAACAAGTCCAAGCAAGCGACAGGATCAGTGAGTTCAAGTTCAGCGATAAAATGCAAGAAATGGTCAAGTACTACGAAAACAAGAATAAGGAACAAGTAGCATGATGATCCAAGTCATAGATGGTGAACTACGTACAGGCGTATGTGCAATATGTCACAAAAGAAAACCAACCATAACTGTATCAATAAACACTAAAGGAAGTCGGATACTCACCACTGAAGATTGGTGCTTAGAAGACTTTAATAGTCTAAAAGAAAGAATATCACTAAAATGAAGAAACTCACAGCAATCACTACAGCAATAGCATTTGTTCTTGCCGGCTTAGCCGTATATCTCAAGAAAATGAGACTATTCAAAAAGGATAAATCATGAACTCAATACTTATTATTTCACTTGTATTGTCTCATCTACTAGCCATAGCCATAAGCGCAAAATGGACATCTAAACTCATCTACACTGACATTAAAACTAATTACGATGTTATTGAGTTTGTGCGGGTGATAGAAGAAGTTCAATCTAGAAGAAACCACCCCACAGCTAGGCCTCAGTTCTATGATTGGGAAACGGAAGAAAAGTTCGAAAACATCATCGATCAATTCGACAAATAATCATTCTAAACCACCTCCTATAAAAGGGGGGCAATCATAGAAAGGGGTGATGAATGTTCGATTGGTTCTTTGATTTAATAGCTGATCTAATAGATGCAATATTCGGAAACTAATGAAAGGAAAAAGTATGCGTAAGCTTGGAGAACTGCTTGGTAAAACCACAGCAGGAAGTAAGGAACTGGTTAAAAGTTCAATTACTGGTTCTAAGAAAGTGGCTTCTGTCACTAAAACAGCAGTAGTCGATGCAAAATCTGACTTTGTTGCTGGCTTCAAAGCTACTTCTGGTACTCCTGTTGTTCCAACAGTAGATACAATAGAAGTTATTGAAGTAACGGAGTAAACCCAAAAGGGGGGATTGCGTATCTAGTGCAATCTCTTTATATAATATCACATAACAACATATCCCATAATATCACAGAAAGATAATATCATGTCAACACTAAGCAATATGTTTGGTATCAATAGCGATGATCTCGCTCTTGTTACCGAAAATCCCGATGCGTTCAAAAGCCAAAGCAATACCACGCTACTCCGTAAGGATAAGCGGGTAAAGGCAAAAGGCTCGATCAACAACATCGAAATCCCAACCTACGTCACACTTGAGAGTGCCTTCTGGACTCGTCTCACTGTGCGTGACCACTACATCAACCGTGCAGGCGCAGAAGCTCGTACCAGCCAAGTATTTGGTGGTGTCTTCAAGCCAGTCAAAATGAAGGTTGAAGTTGAAATCAACGGTAAAACTATGCTCTTGCAAGAGCTCATCCGCGACCTCATCGCTGAAACCTCTGCAGGCAAGTCAGCCGACGAAATCAATCGTATCATTGAAGATACAAATCTTCTTCGTGGCTTTGCCGATGGTATGCCGTTGATGTTCCAACAAATGGGTGCCAGCGAAAACGGCTTCCAGCATGCAATTGAAATCTTCCGTTCCGCAGGAGCAGTAGATGACCTTGCTTCATTGAAGGGTAACAGCCGATTCCACACCTGCTATGACATGAAACAGAAACAGGGTCTTGAAGTTGTAGCCTTTGAACTTGGTTCAGCAGACCGCACACAATCAAAAACAGGACAGGGCTTTACTGACATCATTGATGCAGTAATCAGCAATCTTGTTCGTGTCATCGGTCACAAAACAACTGCTGCTATTCTTCGTAAAGAAATTGAAGAAAAAGTTGCAAGTCTTTCGCAAGGTGACATCAAGGCTAAGCAGACTAAGATTGATTCTGAATTGGCAATGAGCCGTCAGTATCCAGTCATTTGGTCTGGTGCTGCGCGTCAGAAAGACACAACAGAAACTGGCGATATGGTTACCCGTGATAAGTACAATGCTGTCAATGCACCTTGTGGTCGTTGGACTGTACTTCTCAATGGTCAAACAGAAGATCTGGATGTATGGTCAAATTCGACCAAGCAACCAATCAATGCTGTAACCACCGCAACTGCAGTTGTAGATACAACGGTTAAACCGTTCTAACTATAACCAACATTTAAGTTCTGCTCTGGAATATGTTAACCTCATTGCATATTCCAGAGTAGACTTAATTAAAAAAATAACACTAGACCTTTAATGAAAGGAAGGCTCTATGTATATATTAGCATTAGCAATCCTTCTTGGACTCGCTGTGGCAACCGTCACAGAAATTGTCTATGAAGTTGCACCAGCTATAAGTAAGATTAAGTACCTCGGCAACCCAGATCTTCTGTTCCCACTGCTTGCAATCCTCGCAGTATGGGCAACTGATACATCTATCCTAGGTGCCTATGGTCTTAACGGTGCAGAATGGTTTGACGTTGTAGGTTCAGGTTTGGCTGTCGCCGCTGCAACCAAAGCAACTGATGCCGTAGTTAACTATCTTAACAAATAGTAAACTATAAACAATGATGTTAGCGTGGGTGGTAGAACTCTATCTCTATCACCCACACTAATCATAATATTATTTTTTTATTCTAACTCAAAAGGAAATAAGATGAGCACACCAACTGAAGTAGTCGAAATCCAACGTTGGATGAAAGACGCAGCATGTAAGGGGAACACTGAAGGTGACTGGTTCCCAGAAGCCCCAGGCAATAACTCTGGAGTAAAAATAGCTTTAGCAATATGTAAAGATTGTCTAGTCAAACAAGAATGCTTTGACTATGCAATAACAAGACCAGAACTATCAGGTATCTGGGGTGGAGTAACATCACGCAAGCGTGGATCCTTACGAGCCGAAAGGAAAAAAGGTGAGTGAATACCCAACAGATTATCCTCGCAATGGTTTCCATATCTGTCATGGGTGTGGGTCTATGGCTCCGCATCATAGTCAAGAAAGCCTTCCAGATAATGGATGGACATTCGATCTCAACCTATTCGGATACTATGGCGGTTTTACAGATCCCATTGGAGAAGAACCACAAAGAATAAGGTTATGCCACGACTGTGTGCTTAAGTTTCTAAACACATTTCCTCTATTAGGAGTACTCATAGGATCAGGCTGTCATAGTATGTCTGGCCCCAATGAAAAACCATGCTGCAAATATGCATGGAAACTAGACTCCATAGAGAATAATCATATCACGTGGATAGCCACTGAAGATGGTGAATCTTGGACTGTGTTGTAATGCTTCTTCCCTATAGGCTTATCTATATATGTCTATAGGGAATAAGTACCCTTTGCCCTTGTTTTCGGGGGGGACCCGCGAAGCGGGGGGGTCCCCGATATTAAAATGACAACCCTTGTGGTTGTCTTAAAAAATAGAGGTAGTCTTTAGACTACCGAATAAAAAATAAGCCTAGGCTTTAGTCCGCCGGCTTAAAAAACTTTTTCTACTACGTGTTGTCATAGGCATGTTATACCTGCTATGATATACATATCAAGTAGTACACGACGATAGGAGTAATACAGATGCCTCGGCAACATCAATCAAAAGCAATCAAACGGGTCTTTTCAGAACTGACAAGACTCGGCTTTGTAGTAGAGCAAAAAAGATCAGGGTCGTATAGGATTGTACCCCCTTCAACAATCCAAGGACCCGTATACACAACTCACGGTACAGAGTCGGCATTGCACCCAATGCGCCGTGACTTTAAAAAATATTATAATATAAACTTAAACTCTATCTCCTAGAGATGCGGTTTACTCCTTGTAGGGTGTAGGGTAATATCAGAGCAATCTGAGTTACCTTACACCTTAATAATAAGATTTAACTATAAGAATAAGAATAAGAATTAACTTAAAATAAGAATAAATTGTTATCAATATAAAGAATTGGACCCCTCTCAGGGGTGGACCCATTTATAACATATATAAAGTATACAAAGTGTACATATATGTTCCCCCACATGTCCCCATTTATCCCCATTCTTCTATCGTTATGCACATAACTCAAAACAATGCTTAATTACTCCTAGAAAGAATATGAGGATTACTCATGAATAACCCTAAGATTGTAGTAGAACAGTTCCTATCAGATCTAATCAATGATGTTTACCCTACCCTTAACAAAGATATGTCTTATCTCTATGGAATAGAGAATAAGCAATGTTATGTTTCGGGGGCGGCTCAACTGTTAACTACAAAAAAAGACATATACCAAATACTAGAAGATGATGCGACAGAAGCTTATACAGCTATGTATGATATTCTCGCATTCTTCATTTGGGGATGGGCTGCACCCCTCCAATCAGATGAAGACCTCAACGTTCCACCTAGTCAACATCCAGACAAAGTAAGAATATTCTTATCTATGTTCTCCTATAGTGATGGAACTATAATGTCAGCGTTAAAACATTGTGAAGATCCAAATATGCAGTTGCAATTCCAATATGGAGAAACGCAAGGTCCATTATATGAAACCCTATCTCAACTATATAACTAATCTCTAAAACGTCAAAAAATTACAAAAAATTTTGCGGCGGATCGCCCTGATAGCTTAGTGGATAGAGCAACGGACTTCTAATCCGTAGGTCGTACGTTCAAATCGTACTCAGGGCACGAGGCATGGTAATCTAAAGCAATGGCTTATTACCAAGCCACCAGCAGTGTAATCCCCGGGCATGAATTGCCCTCGTGTGACAGTAACCAATCAAAGATTGAGTCTCTACCTCCAGTTAAGAATCTCTTTGTGTCCACCCAAATTACCCCATAATTGGGTGCCGGGGTTTACACCCCTTTTTTTAGAAAGGCAATATCTAGTATATTAGAAGGAATGAAATGACTATCTTAGAACAAGAAAGTAAACTTAAGTCGTTAGGCACAAGAGTGCCTTTGACGGATGATCCTAAAATTAGGGGCATCTTAGCAGTCCATTACAGCCTTTGGCAGGGCCGCGAATCTATTGAGCATAATGGCAAACAACTGACGGTTTACCAGCCGGCACATAAAGGATATTCATCCGTAGTTATCCCTTCAGAATCGGGTTATAATTTTCTGTGGATTACACAGAATATGGAACCCTCTAAAGATAGCTACGGTTCAATGGCTATCCGTAGATCTCAACAGCTTGGGGACAACAAAATGATCACCTGGATTGTAGACAATACTGGTGGTAAATTTGTTTATGTAGGTAGCATACATACTACCCATTACTTCAACGGAGACCAAGATGTTATAATCGAAAGATACGTAGAAGGACAGACTGAAGTAGTCTACACAAACATGCCGTTCTATTATCAAGCTAAATCCAAATATTAAAATTGTTATACCCCTAAATTTATATAGGTTTGCATGCCAACCCTATATAATAATATATGAGTTGTAACAATAAAAAAAACATTATCAACAAACTTGCTTAATTTTCATTTTTATACTATAATATTTATATACCCTTATACACCTAAATAACCCACAGAAAACGGAGATTGAAATGGCTAAGCCATCAAAAACCCCACTTATTAATCAATTCATTAATTCCAATACAGACAAAATTTATTCCACAAAAGAAATGTGTGTACAAATTGGCGTTAGCCTTCCAACACTTCTTAGTTATATTAAGAGCAACACAGAGCGTTTTGAACTTGTTCAATACGGTGTTTACAAGATCGTTAAGAGTGGTCAACAACCTATTGCAGTTGAGATTTAATAGTTAGTTTATTTAAAAATAAAGTTACTATTATTGCATCATCTATAAACATAGACGGTGCGCAGTCAAGTCTGCTTTAAAACAAGATCTTTTAAGTTAAAAGATTAAGTAGACCCAACCAAGGAGTATTGGTATAAATACTTACAATAACAAGAAATGTGATATAATAAATACAATGCCCGTAACATGCGGGCAGGGAAATAATCCCTAACGTAACAGAGTAATACTGTGAAGTCGGAGATGGCTAACCTGCCAACTGTGACGGGCATTTCGTATCTGTCCGCACATCTTCGGTTTCGCAACCTGCGCCGTACTAATGGTGTTTCGCAACACCAGACAAAGACGAAAAGGAGCGAACACGAAATGCAAGTAAAATACAAAAAAGCAATGCTAGTATCTATTGTTGCAGGAATATTCCTGTCTTCTGGTATAGCCAATTCTAGTGCTACTAGGATTGAACAACCAGTACAGGAACCTCCCAGTACCGTCAAGGTACTAACTGCACCCGATAGATTAGACAAATATAATGCAATTGATTCAATTGTGTTTAAACATGGAGATATATCTTGGCTTCCATTATTAGCCAAAGAGGCTGGTTGGCCCCGTAAAACGTGGGACAAACTAGGCGATATTATTCTCCGTGAATCAGGTGGATGCCCCAATCGAATTGGTGGTTCCATAGTTGACAAAAATTGTAATGTAGTTGGGCACTCAGGTGCTGCAAATAAATCCGATTCAGGATTGCTACAAATCAATGGAGTCAATTGGGATCCCAAAAGAGATGGCAGACAACTACTTTGTGCAGATTATAGAATCTGTACTCAAGAACAACTCCTGGATCCGGTTACCAACTTAGTTGCAGGCTATGTCCTGTATCAAAAATCTGGTTGGGATCCATGGGACCCATGTGCATGGGGGCCTAGTTTTGCCCATAGGTGTAAAACTGGCAAATAATTACAAATAAATATTATGAATAAAAGGGGGGGCCTTGTGCCCCTCCTTTTTGTTAATTCAAAACAAAGCATCCCATCGAACTAAAGAAAGGCTAGTTCATGCTACTAACTATGATGTTAATCTTAGCTATCACTTCAACTCTAGTAGAGTTGTTGATTGCTTCTAAAGTTAAATGGTGGAGACAGAAGTCTCACGACAGCAAACTGTTCAACATGTTGAACTCGCTATTCCTATCATTCTTGATAGGTTTAGCATTCAGTGCCTCTGGCTTAATTGCCATGGGTGCTGGCGTAATATCAACCGTGTTGTCCGTTCCCGGCTATCAATTCCTGTATTGGAATTATGATGGCCCAATGGCACAAAAACATGGTGGTAATATGATGTTACATTTGAAATCTAAATGGTTTCAAACAATTAAGGATTTCTTTACACTTGTGTATAAAATCCTGAGAATAATCACATTCCCAATTTGGGGAACTAGATGGGCAGTAACTAAACTAAAGACAATCAAAACTAAATAAAAAAATCGAGTAGACCGTAGGAGGTAGCGTGTCACTAATCACATACAGACCAATTGTTCGGCTTCGCTCAGAAGCAAATGGGCCACTTCGCAGCATGAATGATTACCAGTTCGGATTTTACGATACTGGTTTTCTTCGTCAAGCTATGAAGTCTATCCCTAACGCAACAAATTATCGAATGGCTACTATGCCCATTCCACAGAATCCACACGAAGCTCGGATTGCTGAACAGATTATTAAGCACCCCGATGTATGCTATGCCGTAGTTGATAAAAATAAGATTGCAATTGTTATCATAGAGAACAATCCAGGATGGTTGTCAATCTTTAAAGAAATGGGCTATGAAGTCTTTGCCGGCGATAAGACTGGCAAACGACTCAAGACCTTTCATCGTCCAGCATTGTTGAACGCTCACTTTGAAAAAGATGAGATTAAAGTTCACGTTGCTGATTCAACAGACTATTGCTCATATGACTTTGAGAATGGAGAAGTTGCAAAACAATTTTGCGACCCATCCATTACTAAACGCCTTCTTGATGGCGGTTTTGTAATTTCTCGCAAGTTCGTTAAAAGAGCAATAGAAAATATTCCAATGTATCATCCAGAAGATACAACTGACAACAAAGAATATTATTATGATTGGCGTATTCGTAAGAAGCTTGTAAAGAATCTTATGAAAGCTCCAATCCTTAATGTTCGCATTGTCTTTGAAGGAGGCTTCCTCAAGGGCAATGCAATCGTTGTTGACGAAGAACAAATGCCAGATGATATTGATATTATTACCAGTAGTGAAAATATTAAATCTGAAATAAAATATCACAATGGTTTTCAATTTCTGGCCGAACCTCAAGGTTCCCATGAACGAGTCATCACTGACGATCAAACTGTAATCAATTTGGATAATCTTTTCATCACATCCGATATGGATTTCTGGTTAACAGAAGAATATGAGAAGATGTTCAATGATGCTATTAATTCTAAACTATTGACTAATTGGCAAGAAATTTACAAACGTCAGTTTCGTAATGTTGCATCAGCAGAAGATGAAGAAGCTAACTCTCGCATGTCCTATGTGGGATATCGTTGGGTGGCAAGCGGTATGAAAATTACCGATTCTCCATGGCTCTTTGAGACATTAGCAACAAGTCATGCAAAGCCATTTCAAAAGCGTATTCCAATTCCTTGCACAGTTTATGAGCAAGTAATTCCAGAATCTTTAGCTCGTGTGGCTGGCTATGACATTGATGTTGAGACAGAAACTATTCAGCGTATTAATGAACTTGGAGTTCATGTTGTCAATGATCTTGACTGGCTTGAGATGTATGAATCTCATGGCGGTCACGACGAGGACGACTACTTCAAATGCTTTTATCGCACAATGGTTGGTGGACAACAATTCGATGGCGAACGTGTCGTCATCATTTGTCGTTCTCCTAATGGCTATGGTGAGTATTCAATCTTTAGATATGTAGAAGGACAATGGTCTCCAACATGGCATAAAGCAGATGGTACTCCAATTCAGTTTCCTGAAGTTTCTGGACGTGGATGGCCAACTCGTTTGAGTGAAGCTATCTACCAGAATGAAGTTAAATATGACAAACTTCCATCTGAGTATCAAAATAAAGTAAAACCAAATGGTCATTATACTCCAGACGACGTTATCCACGACATGCGTGTAGCTATGGGTGGTGGTAATGTCGGTGGATATGTAAACGCCGTTATGGCTCATTCCCTTGTTTTACACACTCATCGTCCAAACCAACTCTGCTCCATGGAGAAAGCAATCGACAAATGTATCAATCCAGATTATATCGAAGATGCTCTTGCTATCGATGCCGAAGCTAGAGCTATCGTTAGAGAAATCATTGATTCTAAACAACCAATCGATTCTGAATTCTGGAGCCGCAGAGGCTTTTCACGTTATCTAAAAGATGGTGAAACAGTAGATCTTTTCGAAGGAAAGATGAGTCACATGAACACATTGTGTTCAGAAAAATATCGTGACTACTGTTCTCGAATTCGTGAATGGTCACAAGCAAATGCTGGCCCACCACAGATAGTTCATGATCTTGGTAAGCGTTTGTATTTTCACGCACTGCCTATTGTAAGAAACTTTAGAAGTACTATTTATACAGTAAATACTTCTGAAGCTACTCAAGCAACAGGTACAATTGTTCGCAATTCTTGGGAAGAATTGTATTCTGATATTGTAAATATTGTTAATTCTTTTGATAGAGAAGAAGACAAGCATGATTTTATTATTGCTATGTATTCTGTATCTTTAAAAGTACCAACTTCTAGTGGTAAAATAACAGATCAAATTGTTATGAATCGATTTGTATATCCTTATCTAGAAGCAGCTTTACAATTTTATGGCATTGCAAATACCGTTGTATTTTCTCCTACCGAAGATGGAGACGTTGATATATTCAACGTTGAAAACAAAGAATGGAGATATCCTAATCCAAATGGAGATATTGTAGTTTACAATGATCCAATTGAATTTCAAAATGCTCATCGAATAGATAGCACAGTTGTTTTTACAACTCAAGAACCACCAGTCAGACAATCTAATATATCCAAATATTAATAACTAACAGTGTGAGTATATTCTGCTCACACTGTTAGTATAAATAAAGAAAGGAGTGCTCGTGAGCACTACTACATCATATACCAATACACATCCAATTGATGAAATGTTTAATAATATTCGTAATATCATTTCATCTCAACCTATTAGGTCAGATTATATTCCATATGTTGAAGAAAGAAATTCTGTTTCTTACAAACTTGGAAAATATAGCCGCAAAACTGTATCTTACTTTAAGAGATCAGAGACAAAAGCCTCTATGTTAATTGCAACATGGGCTGTAGAGAGTTTAGCATACGCTCTTACATTCCTAGTTCTAGTAACTTCTGGAGCTTTTATCACTGCAGCTCTTTGGACAGCTCTTTATGGGTATATTTCATATGCATTCTTTGCTATGTTGCGCGACGCAGCTGTAGCAAATGTAATTTTTACAAAGAAATAATTACACAACAATGAACTATTCTCAAATTAAATCCTATGTTTCTGATCCAGAACAAGAGATATTGTCAATAAAATCTTCTTTTGAAGAACACGTATCTTTAGCTGGAAAAGAAACTTATCGCCCAAGAGTTATGTTCTATAACTTTTTTGGCGAAAAACTTTTTGGCATAGTCTCTAGGCCATACGTTGATCAAACTGATTATATTAGTTCTATCGCAGAAATGATGTATTCTTATACTGCTTTAACTGCATCTTCTGCTGTTATAGTTTTAGAAAGTAACATCACTAAAAATGGAAACCTAATTGGCAGTTGTCTAAATGCTTATTTGGTATCATCAGATACTGCTCACGCAGTAACCATTCCTTATGATCATGCCCCAGATAATAAAGTTATTTGGAAATCTTCTGAAGAAATTATTAAAGAAGTAGATATGAATACAAATTCAGGCATGCCTTTGGAAATGCTAGAATTATCATATGCTTTTTCGCATATTGATGATGCTCCATTTTCAATGCCAGAATTGTTATCGTATTATACTTCTATGGGGTTTATATTTAAATCCTTTAAGAAACTTAATTATACATACATAGATTATGCAGAAAATAATACATAGATTATGTCTTACTCAAACTCCCCAGAAAAAAAGCAAAAGCTTTATTGCTCAATTAAAGATAAAACTGTTATAGTGTACACTAAAACAGAACCACTTACCGATGAACAATTAGAAGACATGATGGTAGATTCTTTACCACATGGATATACGGAACCTTTTATCTAAGGAAAACATGACTATAACATTACGACCATACCAAACAGAAGCACTGCAGTCTATTGTAGATTATCTTGAAAAAGGAATAAATAAACAACTAGTAGTGCTACCAACTGGTTCTGGTAAAACTGTAATATTTAGTCATATCCCTCAGATCATACCTAATAGTTTACCAATGTTAGTATTAGCTCACCGTGGTGAGCTATTAATCCAAGCAAAAGATAAGATATTAATATCTAATCCTCGTCTTGATGTACAAACAGAAAAAGCAGAAGATACCGCAGAGCTTAATGGCGATGTCGTTGTAGCTTCTGTCCCCACTTTGGGAAGAGCAGATTCTAAAAGATTATCTAAATTCCCTAAAGATTATTTTAAAACTATAATTGTTGATGAAGCACATCACGCTTCTGCTGAATCATATAGAAGAATTCTAGATTATTTTAAACCAAACTTGTTGCTTGGTGTAACTGCTACTCCTCAAAGATCCGATTCTGTTCGTCTTACAGATGTCTTTGATGAAATTGTATATTATAAAAATATAATTGATCTTATTCAAGAAGGTTATCTTTGTAGACTAGTAGGATACAGAGTTAAAACAGACACCGATATATCAGAAGTGGAGACTTCACATGGCGACTACATGGCTTCCCAATTGGAAGATACGATTAACACTCCTAGGCGCAATGCTACTGTTGTTAAGTCTTATCTTGAGTTTGCTCCGAACAAAAAAGCAATCGTATTCGCATCCGGAGTTGCTCACGCCAAAGACTTGGCCACATCCTTTGCGCAAAAGCAGATACCTGTACGAGTAGTACTAGGTGAAACATCAGATGAAGAAAGAAAAGAAATCTTTTCTAAATTCTCATCTGGTGAAATTAAAGTAATTGTTAACGTAGGTGTGCTCACTGAAGGATTCGATGAACCCTCTGTCGAATCAATCATATTGGCTAGACCTACTAGATCTTCACTTCTTTATACTCAAATAGTAGGACGTGGTACACGTTTATTTGAAGGTAAAGAAAACTGCATTATCATAGATATTGCGGACATGACCAAAGGTAAAAAGCCTCTAGGTTTGCCAACCTTATTGGGCATGCCTGCAGATTTTGATTTGCAGGGTAGTGATCTAGTAGACATCTCTGAAAAATATAAAGAGCTTGAAGCTTATTGTCCGGGAGAAGCAGTACGTGTACTTTCTCCTGATGACATAGACTTAGCTTATAAGCGTATTGATCTCTTCATGCCTCCTCCACCAAATGAATTCATTATGCAATATTCCAGCTTTGTCTGGGCTGAAATTGCAGAAGGTGAATATCACCTTGGATTAAATAATAATGAATCATTAAAGATTTTTGCTGATACTTTAGGTAGAATAGTTGTATCTCATACACAAAAAACTACTGCTGGTAATCCTCCAAACATAACTATTCTAGGTTATCCAGATGATATTCGAGAAGCATTTGCGCGAAGCGATAGATGGGTGATGAACAATCGTCCAGTCTCAGTAAATCTTATTAACAATACTGCTGCTTGGAGAACTGATTATCCAACTGATAAACAAGTTAAACTACTCAAGCGCATTGGTGTACCAGTTACGTCAGACATGACCAAAGGAACAGCAAGCAATATTATTTCTAAATATTACGAAGCTAATCCTAAACCAAAATGGCTTGAAAACAAAATAACTTATAACAAAAAATGGAATTGATAAATGACTAGAATATTAGCTAAACATCCAACAATTCAACCTGAGAATTATCAAAGAAGTAAAAATTCAAAAGATTTACGTGTTAAATCTTTGCTTCTTCCTTCTTCTGATTTAATGTATCCAGAATTAATTTTTGATTCTTCTTTAAATATAAAAGAAAAAGTATTTTATAATTTAGAGGATATTTACCTACTTCCATTACATCCTTATTATCATATCTATATTGATAAATCTGTACAGTATGATTTAAAAAATGTTAATCCTGTAGCTACTTACATTTATCGTCAATCTATTCGTTCTTTTATCGGCAAAAACAGTATCGAAACAATACATGGAGATGTATTATTTTTCGGTTCTGTTAATGCAGATACAAAAGAGAATGATGATATCGACTATTCTGTTCCTTACGAAATCGTAGAACAGATAGCTAGATATTATGATTTTAATATTTTCCCATCTAGTTAAAATAAAAAAATAGGGTTCGTCAGAATTCCTATAAAGGAGACATTCGTGTCACTAAGTATAATGATAAATCAAACATCAGAAGATATCAGCATGATTTCTTCTATTAAAAGTTATCTGGTTCAACTCGATCATAATAGTTATGATGTATCTGAATTAGATCTAATACCTTTAGACAACACTATCAAGTGGTTAAACAATATATTATTAGTTCTTGATGATCCAGAATTTGGTCAGGAAGAACTTTATAATCCACTTGAAATATCTGGTTAACATTAGCCCAGGTGGCGGAATTGGTAGACGCAAGGGGCTTAAACCCCCTCGGCTAGAAATGGCCGTACGGGTTCAATTCCCGTCTTGGGCACATTAGATAGAAAGTTGAGTTATGCGGCATATCCCCAAAATCAAAAATGTATTATATAATGTTTCTTGGATGAATAAAGCCGCTTGCAAAGGTCTTACTCATATATTCTTTGGCAAATATGCAGAAAGACCACAATCTACTGTAAGGAGAGAAGCCAGAGCTAAATCTATTTGTAGCCAGTGTTCTGTCTTTGATCAGTGCCGTCAATATGCTAGAGATAATATGGAACTTGGTTACTGGGCCGGCGAAAACGAATATGATAGATATTTAATTTCTCCTTCTGAAAAAGTTCCAAGCATACATGCTAGAGCTTTAAAAACTTATTCTAATAAATTAAATAAAAACAATTAAAAAATTTATGGCGAGTAGCTCAGTTGGCAGAGCAGCGGACTGTTAATCCGCTTGTCGTAGGTTCGAGCCCTACCTCGCCAGCTATGACAAAACAAATTACAGACCTTATAGATAATGCTATTAAACAAATATCAGGAAGACAATTAGTTTCATCTTCCGAGATGACTGATCTTCTTCTTGATATTAGACTTCATCTTATGATAGATGAAGAATTAATTAAGGTTAATTAATGAACCCTTTACTAAGAAAATGTTCATCGCTTACAATTAATAAAACTTCTTGTAAGCGTATAGCTTTAAGGTTTAGCTCTTATTGTAGAGCTCATGAACAACCACACAAAAGAAAGCATTCTTTATGATTTCTTCTATATTAAATCCTGGTGTATTTGAACCAGATTTTAGACCAATGATTATTTTAATATTAGCTATGACTTTTTCTATAGCTTATGTTATTAAAAAAAATTGGAATAATATTAAAGATGATTTTGATGATGATTGGGAATCATAATATTATAATATAATACAAGGAGCAATATGAGAAAGTCTATTTCCTGGATTGTTTCCGCATCTTTGATCGGAACATTATTTTTTATAAACAGTCCTCAAGTTGATGCTAAGGTATCAATGGACGTAATGCAGGCCACTGGTCCTGTACAGTTTAAATTAAATTTAACTAAAGCTATTCCTTACATCTCTGCAAACATCCCGTACGATTCGGGATACAAGGGACAAGGTAGCTACGTAGTAGTTATTGATTCTGGTGTGCAATCTGATCACCCATTCCTTGCAGGCAAAGTAGCTCTTGAGGCATGCTTTGCTCCTGTATGCCCTAACGGTACCACTAAGCAGATTGGACCGGGAGCTGCTAAACCAGTTCACTGGCACGGCACTCACGTAGCTGGAATTATTGCAGGTTCCAATGCAACCATGCACGGTGTTGCACCAGAGGCAAAGATTATTGCTGTCAATATCTTTAATGCTGCTGGTTCAACTTACGATGAAAATATTATTGAAGCACTTACGTGGGTTGATTCAATATCTTCTGAGTATAATATCGCAGCGATAAATATGTCTTTGGGTACTTCTCAAGTATTTAAAACTTCATGCAATAATTATATTCCAGCACTTACATCTATTATCTCTACGCTTAAATCAAAAAATATTGCTACTGTTGTTGCCGCAGGAAACGGCTATGCATACGGCATGAGTTCTCCTGCGTGCATTACTGACACTGTTAGTGTGGCAGCAACTTATTCTGACAGAGATCTTATTACAAACTTTTCTAATGTTCATGAAGATACAGATCTTTCTGCTCCCGGTAGTGGAATAAATTCTTCAGATTCTTATTCAAGCTATCGTGTAGCTTCAGGTACATCTATGGCCGCACCAATGGTTGCTGGTTCATATGCTGTATATCGATCTAAATTTGGCATTCAATCAGTTGATAAAGTCACTTCTGATTTTAGAACTACTGGTATTGATGCCAAAGATGATTATACTTCTGTGATTACAAAACGTATAGATTTTAAATCTTTATTTAGTACTGGTTTACCTCCAACTACTACAACAATACCTCCAACAACAACAACTACTTTACCCGGAGCAACCACTACAACAACCACAACAATACCTCCAACGGATGAAGAAGTAGAGTTTGGTTTATCAATTCCTTATATTGTATCTTTAAAGAAATATAAACCTAATACATCTTATATGTATGTAGATTTTGTTTATAGATACAATGAAACTAAATTATCTTCTTTCATTCTTGATTGTAGATATAACAATTTGCCAAATGCTACAAAAGAAGTTTCAGACCGTAATAAAAATTATAATAATTATTTTATTAAAATTTCTACTGCGTCTATTCGTTCATGCAGAATGGCTGCAGTAGCTTACGATGGTACAATCGGCCAATATAGTAAATTTGTTTTAGTTAAATAATTTTAACAAAAAACAATGACTTTGTTGCGCTTTTAGCTCAGCCGGTAGAGCACCGGACTTTTAATCCGTTGGTCCCGAGTTCGATCCTCGGAGGGCGCACCATACTAGAAATAATAACATACTGTGATATGTCTTTCTAGCTTTTTTAATTACAACAACATTAGGAGAATATATGCCACCATTTGGTAACAAACAAAAAAGAGCAGAAGACAAACGTTCTTCTAATGAAATCGCTATAGATTCTGCTAAAACGTCTACCTATAATCTGTGTACTCCAATGTATAAAGCCGAACATATTCGTTTACGCAATCCCATTACTGGCTTAGACAAGCTGTACTCTGTTTCTGATCCAGCATTTTATGAAGCTTTTTATGAACTTTCTCAATTGGGTCTTCAAGATAAACTCATGCTTGAAATTGAAACATTTACTGCATCTATAGATCCCGACTGGCAACCAGTCTATGATTCTCTTCAAGGCTATTTAAAGGCTAAGGAAAAAGAAAACCAAAATGTTTAAAAATATAGTTCTTAAAAATATAGATTCAGCTCAAAAGAGAAGAGATTCTTTTATCAAAAAGACTCCAGATGATATCTCTAGTATTCGCTTTTGGGATGGATACATATACGCTTTAAATACACTTGTATCAGTTCTCCCCGAAGAGTCTGATCAACAGGATATCGAAGATGAATGGTGGCAGGCAATTAAATGAAAATTAATAATATTAAACCTGGTAGTTCGACTATACTTATATTGAACTATCTTGGAATGAGAAAAAGAAACAAAAAACAATGGACTACTTTAAAGGAAATTGCAAACTTTTTTCCTCATAAGTTTACAAGTAACACAAAAAAAACTGGTAATCTTTCTACTGCTATTAATCGTTTAGTTGAATCTAATTTTATTGTTAACAAAAAAATTAATAATGTAGATAACTATTCTATTACTTCACTAGGTTCTGTTGTACCTTTTCAAGTTGCTTCCAATGCAAAAAAGAAATCAAAAGGTGTTATTTATGAATGAACTACAATTACAGATAGAGGAACTTAAGAAAAAAATAGTTCCTGAATACTGGAAATCAATAGATGTTGACGAAGGCTGGTATCAAATTGTTATTGATTGCGATAAAGAACTAACACAAATAGATCCTGACTATCAAATATATCAAATAAAAGAAAAGTTTGGTAGGCTTCGTTATTATCACAAGGCTTCTCAACCATTTGAAGAAAAAATTTATTTAAAACTAGCATCTATCGTAAGTAAATATGAAGCTCTTTCTAGTTGCACTTGTGAAGCCACTGGTCTTCCCGGTTTACTTATGAAGTCTCCAAATGGATACTACAAAACATTAAATCCACAATGGACTTCTACATCTGAAGTTTATAGTAAATATACTATAGTTAAACATGATACTTATAAACAAACAGATGACATGTTACCTTGGCAGCATTCTGATGATAGTGACTACATCTGATATGGATACTGTAGATTGGTATAAAGTTTCTCAAGATTGGAAAAAAACAGCAGAACTTTTAGCAATAAATATTGGCAATGTTAAATCTGCTCAAGAAATTTATCAGGATATTGCTGATGGTTTATATGATAGAGTTCGCGAAAAAATGGCTATTGAAAAAAATACTCAAAATACATTTGATTCCATTCATGATTATGTAAATGTAATTTCTCAAAAAACTTTAATGGCAGAAGCCCAAAGATCGTTAGCAGAAGCTGATGGCACTAGTGATTATTATTACTGGGAGGGTTATGTTGACGCATTAGATTATGCTATCGATCTAGTCCCTAATTATAATGATTCTCCAGAAACTGAATCACCCGCCGTAAAAGCTGCTTATGATCTTGAAGAAGATTGGTGGCAAGCAATAAAATAATAAGAGGGCCGGTAGCTCAGTGGTTAGAGCAGGGGACTCATAATCCCTTGGTGGTGGGTTCAATCCCCACTCGGCCCACTATATCTATAATTAACAAAGGATACTATATGAAAAAAATAAACGGTAATAAGCTGCGTAAAAAGCTGCACAAAATTCTTCCTAATTCTTCTTTTGATAAAGATAATGAAGGTCAGGTTATTATTTACACAGGTTTAAAAGAAACCAAAAACCAAAATTACAAGGTAAAAAAATGAACAAGAAAAACTTTATTTCTTTATATAAGATGAATCGCCTATGGGGCGACAGTAGACTTGAAGCAGCATACTGGGCATTGCGCGGTAAAGCATTTCTTACTTCTTTTGAAGGTCGTCTATTAGAAGACCAAATAGTACAATATGAGAATTGGGGCGATTAAATATTGTGTCTCAAGGAATAAACTGCAATCCTAAAAAAATTATTCAATGGTTTACTGATAGCGAAAAATGTTTAATGCATTCAAATACATCGTTTCTTGAAGTTGTTGAGATTACTTTATCCAATGATCAATTAGACGCATTGATTAAACAGGGAGAGAAAGTTACTAATCAACTTAAAGAAGATAAAAGAAACCCAAAATTATGTTGACCGATTACATTGCCCACACATTAACAAAATTTAAAAAACAAAAATATGAAAACAAACGCAAAGATTCACACTCTATACACATGCGTATACGTCGTCATCAATCTAAGCGTAGGATAGACGGAGACTTCAATGCTTAATAGTAAATTTAAAATTGCAGTTTATATCACCATAGCTACTATGTATATGTTTTTTATGATTTCACTAATTGCTTCTTGCGTTGAAAGTTTATAATGAGTGATCAAATTAAAAATACAGAATCATTTAAACTTATTCAACAAATGCCAAGAGGAGAATGCTCTTATTGTGACCTAGAGTATGACAAGCCTACTGGCTTCTTTCCGCCTCACACAGCGTCTCCTAGGTGCCAATCAGGGCATTATAATCACTGTACATGTGATACTTGTTTTTAAACAATATTAAACAACAAAGGATATATTATGACAACTTTACCAGCTATAGAATTACCGCTTAATCCTGAATCTTATTACGGTCAAAGCAGCACTATACCAAACCTCATGCCTAATTCTTATATATATATTGGCCCTTCCCGCACTGCTACAGCTGTTCTTGTAAATCATATTAATTACAACCCACAAGGGTGGCATGAATTATACACAGATCATGCTGTTTATATTGCCTTACCAAATACTAGAGTAGCTTTTAAAAATGATAACTTATAAGGAGATTTACTATGGGCATGGATGTCTATGGAAGAGAACCAATCAGTGAGGTTGGATCTTATTTTAGAAATAATGTTTGGTGGTGGCGGCCACTTTGGAATTATTGCATAACTCAATATCCAGAATTAACTGAAGAAGTTGCAGACAATGGTCACAGTAATTCTGGAGATGGATTAGATGCAAAGAAAGCTTATGAATTAGGTAAGAAGTTACAAGAAGATATAGATTCAGGAGTTGTTCTTCAGTATAAAGAAGAATATATGCAATATATAGAATCTTTACCTATGTTAGATTGCGAATATTGTGAAGGCACTGGAACAAGACGTGACAAATTAATTGCTACTGACACTCCTACTGTGCCTTGCGGTTCTGCTCCGGTTAATTGCAACGTATGCAGTGGTGCCGGTAAGGTTAAAGATTTTTCCGCAAATTATCCATTTTCTGTTGAGAACGTTCAAGAATTTTCTAAGTTCCTTGTTTGTTCTGGTGGATTTAATATATGGTAGACAAGTCAATTCTTACTGTTCCTCCAGTTCATTTTATGACAAAAATACTGGAACGTTATCAACAACAGCTCAAAACATTGGGTTATATAGATGCTCTTGTAAATTATAAAAACTCAATGCAGAATTTGTATATTAGATACAATCCTCATATCAGGAGAAGATTTATCACTAGAGATAATGTTCTTCCTAATTGACGCCCGTTTAGCTCAGTGGTAGAGCTCTGCACTTGTAATGCAGTGGTCCTCGGTTCAATCCCGAGAGCGGGCTCTAGACAGCAGCGTGTCTTACTGGAAACAGTGGGTGAACCTAATGATGTAATTAGCACGTGAGACACATATTCTCTTGGCATCACTGCTGTCTTTTATCTTTGATAATGATATGATAGGATCAATATGTTTTTTAAAAAAACTGTCAAAGTAGTATTGATATCTGATTCTACTGATAGAATTATAGATACAATAAAGTTTTCTAAAAAAGAATTTGATCTATTTAAACAATTGGCAGAAAACAACAATATGACCATTGATCAGTTTTTTTCATTTGCTTTAAACAATGCTTTAAAACAGCACCCATTAGATTTAGAAGGAAAGTTACAATGACGATTAATCGAATAGGCAGCATATAAGACACAGGGCGGTATACCCTCACTCTTATAAGGTGTTGAAAGGTTAGTTGGTTCACGTGGGTTCAATCCCCACCCGCCCTACTAGAAAGAATTTTATGAAGAAAAATCAAGTTGATCAGTTATTTGAGGAAACTTATTCTTCTTATAGCAATAAAATAAACGATAAAGTTATTGAAATACAATCTATTATTATGGAGATAACAGATACTACTTCAAAGTATTCTTCATTAAAAGAAACTCTTACTTCTCTTTTTGTAAATGAAGATTTTGATGACAATGACACGTTACAAGTTTATGAACTTTTTTCTGCTATAATAAGAGATATTAATAGATTGAATCAAGATCTATTTAACATCATGCAAAAAGAAATTAAATAATTTTAATGTTAAATCAAAATCCTAATGAACAAGATTTTACTTGGCACAATAAAGCTGCATGTAAAGACCTCCCTGCAGATGTATTTTTTCCACTTAACTATAATGCCTCTTCTTTAGAACAAGCAAAACAAATATGTTCTAGTTGTCCTGTCAAGGTTGAATGTTTTCAAGATGCAATTAGCAACAACGTTTACGGTATATGGGCCGGCACTACAGAATACCAAAGAAGAAATATTGTAAATAATTATTACAATGGTGAATATAAAGTAATTACTTTAAAAGAAGCTAAGTATATTTTAAATTCAATAATAAAATCTTAAATCTAATTCAAAGTACTAGACCTACCTTAGTAAGGATGTACTCCCATGAGCGAGAATTCATATTCTCAAAGCGATGATGATCTTTTCGATTACGATCCTTCTATCGAAAAACCAAAAGAACAATTATATAATCCGGTTTCAGATATTAAATCAGATAACACACTTCTTAGTGATTTATCCCGGAATATAAAAAATAATGATGACCAAACTTTTGATGGTCACACGGAAATACGTGTAAAATTAGCTGAAGCAATTCTTGGTTCTTACGACAAATGGATTAATAACGCTAGTTCTGTAGCCTATTTTAGCACCTTAAACACAATGCTTGACGAACTAACAAATGGTCGTTTTAGTGTTATGTATTTCTATAACACAATAGAACAAAAGATACTTCGTCGGATTAATATTAACACTTTAATAGGTGAATCTTTTATTGTTAAAAATGACAACACTAAAGATAGTTTAAAAGATTTCTTAGGCAGAATAGGCATCTCTTATGATGGCCCTTATCTTTCAACCTATGTAGGAACATTGGTTAGAATATCTAATCACATTCTTATACGGGAAAGAGCAATGTATCTTTCTTTGTCTGAAAGACTTCAGCTTCCTTGTAATCCTTTAATTTCTCAAGATAGTCCAAACTTTGAAGAAGTTATTGCACTAAGCCAATTTACTGTTACTGATCAACAAGAGAAAATTATTCAAAATCAATTTATCCATAATTCTGACGAATACTTTTTAGAAAAACTTAACAATATTAATTTATCTAATATTAACTTTAAAATTAGATCTATATGAATTCAAAATTTAAGTCTATTTTTATGTTAATAATTACAGCTTCAGCCCTTGCTGCGATAAATTATACTATTGTTCATTCACCAACAGTATTTATTATCACTGCTGTACTTATTGCTCATGAATTGGGACATTATTTTGCTGCTATTTCTAATGGCGCAAAAGCAGACATCCCATATATTATACCTTTTCCATTTTTTGGAATAGGAATAACAAGAATTAAAAACTTTAAAAAATTAGATCCACAGGTTAGAAAGTCCATACTTCTGTTTGGACCTACTGCTGGTGTATTTACTGCTATTATAATTTTATTATTGTCTTTTATAACTTCTCTTATAACTCCAATTTCAATTTTAATTATAGCATTGTTTGAAATCTTGTTTAATTACTTTGGTTCTGACGGAAAAAAGTACCGTCAAGCTGAAAAAGATATAGTGTTTGCTGCTTGATATATTATCATATCCCACACTTATCTCACAGAAAGATCTAACAATGAAAAATGAACAGGAACTTCGCAATACAATATCTGAATACCTTGATGATTGTTGTTTTGATATTCACGGAATATCCTCTTCATCTTCTCTATCTTCTGCTTCCGAAGTTCAGCTTGCTAGAATTCTAACAAAAATAGCCATAGGAACTGCTTCCATATGGTGGTCTGTAATTGAGTTTAGAGATTTTATATCTAACAGAAAAATATCGAAAGGGTTGTAATGACTAATATTGATAGATTTCATTTTTCATTTGAAATGGCTTCTAAAGTAAAAAAACAATTGGAAGATGAAGCTTTTATTTTAAAGCAAAGAATTGATAAAATTGTTGATCATTTTACAATAAGCGACACACCCATATTGAGGTTTATTCTTAATATGGAACCTAATAGAGATGACTTAAAAAAATTATCTAAAGCCTTAGATCGCTTGGCTGATATAGTCCAAGTTTATGAAGGCATTATGACAAAGCTTTCTGTTGTTAAAGCAGCGGAATCAGATCCAAATTGGTTTGCTTTGGCATTTGGTGATTTTGAAAAAGAGATTGATCAAGATATAGAAACGTTCTTTAACGCAAATTAATATATTGAAAGGTTGCAGCATAGTGAATTCTAAAGCTGATTATACATTCGTCCAGGAAAATGATTCTATTGTTTTTCGTTCTAAAGTAAAGTCGTTTGATCTTGATCATGTTACCGATAAAGATTTAGCGTCTTTTTATTTTAGCTTCTCTAAATATGCCACTATGGATACAGGTTTACTTCCCCTTGATGGAACAGGTCTTCTTGGTATACGTAAAGCCGGCGATCATACTCAGGTGATATACCAGCATAAGCCTGGTACATATTACGTTAATTGGGGCCAGTACGAAAGAGATGTTAATGCTAAAAAATATTATCTTGCTCAACCTTATAGAATTATAATTGTAGATTTTATCAATGACAATTTACTAGGTGCAAGAACTTTTTATTCCCCAATCCCAGCTACACATCCGGATATCCCTTTGTACCATGTTAATCTTCCTAACATAAATTGCAGAGGATATCGAGGCAATGCTGTTGGTTGGATTTGCTTGTATCACAATGAAGATTGGTCTAATCTTCCATTTAACGAAAGACTTGTAAAAGCTATTGATCGCTGTTCTGGCACAGAAGCTTACAATGATGGAAACATGAGTGAGACTGATGGTCCAGGTTTTTATCGTGATCACCATAGAGATAATTCTGATTACCAGTATTTGTGGAATCCACAAGAATGGGAGAGAAAAACTTCTCAAGAAGGTTTTCTTTGGACCTTAGATGAAGATGCTTGGATTCCAGTTCATGTTGATTCAATTGATTCACAATCTCAACACAATCCAAAAGGAGAAGTTCTTACTCTTAAGATGGCTATTTTTGGAAATTATAAAGCCTATTATGACGATCAATATATTCCCAAACCAATTAATGCAATTCAACGTAATGAATTTAACAATGGAATTAAATTAATAACCAGTTGGTTTACACGAGCTTTTGTTACTGCAAAAACTAAGTATAGTGGTTTAGATTTATTTTCTGAAAGTTCTAAAGTTAGACAAGAAAATATTAAAAATGTTTATGATCTTCAAACTGAACACGAAGAAGATGAACCAGATGAAGATCACAACGAAGATGACGAAGGACCATTTTAGTTCTTTAAAATCTAAATATAGAATTTCTTAATAATTTATTTAATTTTAATATGAAAGGAATGTTATGTCTCAAGTAACTATGGACCAATTAAAACATTTTTGGATGCCCTCAGGGGTCCCATGTTTTATCGCAGATCGTTCAGACATCTGCGACTTAGTAGAGGGTATGGGTTTCCAAATTTATTACCTTTTGGCTAATGATATTAAAGAAACTAAAGTAACACCTAATACTGCTCACCAAGGAAAATCTTATGGATATGGTGCAACTACATATACTTATAATTCTCCAGCCGCTCCTCCACCTCCAATCATTACAAAAAATACAAAATTATTTAAAGTAGTTAATAATTTTGTTGGAAGATCAATAGCTATTTCCGCCGACCCTATGCCAGATGAGTTTTTGTCAATTAACGAATCTTGCGAATACTGCATGCCCCCAATTCCTAATGTAATCATTGATAAACTTGATCAATTCTTTAGACTTGTTCATAGTCAACATGGTACAGAATCAATTGTTATTCTTACTTACAATATGAATGCAACTGGCTCAGAAGGTTGGGGCGTTCTTGTTCCAGATCAAACAAACACTCCAGCACATTGCAAATACGATGCTGACAGCATTGCTGAATTAAAACCTGAAGATGTTATGATTGTCGGATCTGTTCATAGCCATCCAGAAATGAGTGCTTATGCTTCTGGCACAGATCATGCAGACCAAGCAGATTTTGATGGTTTACATATTACTTATGGTTGGCAGAAGTCTCAAAACAATGGTGCAACTCAGTACCATCTTGAACTTCAAATGTCTGGTCAAAATTATATTCTTAAACCAGAAGATGTTTTTGAAGATATTTCACTTTTAAAAGATCCTGATCCAGACGTTGTAGAATGGTCCAATAAAGTAAAAAAAGTTCACCCCCCGTATTCAGCGGGGGTCCCGTCACAAATAACTCAGCAACAATTTCAGGCTACCCCTCAACGAGCTATACAACAAACGGCTGGGGACTTTAAATCTTTTCACAGTAGTACCCCTCAAATGCAAGAGGCACTATTGAATTTAAAGCTTCCCTCAGATGCTATTGTTGCTATTGAAATTCAACTTGAATCAGACAATAAAAGCTCTTGCCCATGTTGTGAATATGAAATTGATATTCATGATGTAAACAGTGGAGCTTGTACTGTTTGTGATATTCCTTTAGTTTCTACTACTGATTCTATAAATCAAATGTGTTTAAAAATTCATGATTATATTTCCAAAAGAAAGATTAGTCATACTTCAGCAGTATATCTTTGGGGTTACGATGATAAAGACACCAGAGATTTTATTATAAACATTACTGAAGAATATGAATTTCATGCTTCTAAATATTCTACTAGTTATTTAGATTTAGGTAATTCCGTTGTACCGGTTACTTCTTCTCACTGGGATTATTGGAGAGATGACGTTGATGATGATGACTTTTTATTCAACAGTCTTCAGCATGCAACTGCCTGTTGCAACACTCCGATGACTAATGCTCACAGCCAATGCGAATGTCCTGTTATGCTGTTTAAAGAAGATTTAGTTGATTTTGATATTTATGTAAATAAAATAGAATCTGACATATATAGTTATGACGGAAATTGTTTTAATTGTTCATATTATCACACTACTGAATGCCCTGCTTTCTACAGTTTAGTTTCTGCATTTGTAACTGATAAAAGTAAATTTCTTTTAGATGAAAACACTCCTAAGATAACTGATTGTTCAAAATTTAAATTTTTTACTTACGAAGATGAAAGTTTACAAAATCAAACTATTGATATAACAAAAGAATAGGAGTAAATTACATGACTGATAATAAACGTTTTGTTGTCATTGGTGCTGGCGGAATAGGCACTTGGCTTATCGCTGGTCTTGTTAGGCTCTTGGAATGGAAACTTCCTGGTTCAGGTTTAATTATAGTTGATGGTGATAACTATGAAGAGAAAAATAAAGAGCGTCAAGATTTTGGAAAATTAGGTAATAAAGCAGTTGTTAAAGCAGCTGAACTTACTTCTCAATTTCCTTCTACCACTATTATTCCAGTTCCTAAATGGGTTGTTTCTGACGAAGATACGGGTGTATCTGCAGATGACGATGCACCAAGGATTAAAGCATCTCAGCTTATCCGCGAAGACGATGTAGTGTTTGCGGTAGTAGACAATTTTGCAGCACGGAAGATTCTATTTGATGCAGCCGCTAAATTAGACAATATTGATGTTTTTACTGGCGGCAATGATGATTTATTGTTTGGTTCTGTTTATCATTATCAAAAAAGAAACGGTATACAAGTAACAGAACATCCCGTTACGTTTCACCCTGAATACGAGAATCCACCAGATAAAAATCCTGGTGAACTTTCTTGTCAAGAAAGATCTAAACTTGAAGGTGGCACTCAGCTATTGGCTACAAACATGGCTGTTGCGTCCTTTATTTTAGGAAGAGTCCATAAGACAATAGTGCTAGATCAAAGTCCTGACGAGACCGAAATCTATTTTGACTTAGGACTTGGTAAAGCTGAACCATACAACAGAACAGTTTCTCAGGTTACACAACCTGTGATGATATAAAAAAAGGAGATATAACATGGATCAATCATCCAATCAACAGCAGCCATCTGCTGGAAATGGAATGGCAAACGTTAGATTTGGCGTTTACAATCAACCAGGCAATATCGCTGGTAAGTCTGTAAAAGACGCTAGAGACCAGTTTTCACGCCTTTGGGGAATTCCTCAAGATGCAGTTGCCTACAAAGGCAAAGATAAACTCGACGAAAACTATGTCATTCAAGCAGGCGACAACGTGGAATTCCACCGTCGTGCCGGCGAGAAGGGTTAATTAGTTTTTAAGATCGTGGGGGAATCCGTGCGCCTTTCTCATGGGTTCCCCCACACATTTTTTTACAAGGCACTGATCTATTCATAGAAAGAATATTATGCTCTTTAATCAAATAAAATTAGGCTATCCATCTTTATGGATTAAATCAACAGAGTTTGATAGATTAATTAATTCAATTGTTCAATATAATTTTAGAGAGTATTTTACAATTGATACTGAAAAAGGATTTTCTCAGTACATTGATGGATCTTGGAAACCAGTTCTTGTAGACATTCCAGATCCAGAACAGGGTGGGACTATATTAACTACCCCATTTGATTTGTCTTTGTGTTACGAATATATTAATAAATATATTGAATCTTCTAATAAACAAGTTAGTCTTATTATTAAAGTTTTTGGCAAGCCTGAATCAATAATGAATTATGTTCCTTTAATATCATCTCTCCAATCCAAGCACCGTAATATGTTTTGGAGTGATGAAATTGCAAGCTATCCTCAAATTATATTTTTATCTTCTTTTGATGTTCCAGAAGATTATTCTTATTTATTTAAATCTTCTAATTTTGCATTTCCAAACGCGCAAGAATTATACCAAATCATTGATCATATTAATGTTTCTTCTGAAGGCAAGTTTGTTGCTCAAGATTCTATTAAAGAAGTAGTTAGATCTGGTTTAGGTCTTAATGAATCTGAATTTATAGATTATTGCTTACAGTCTGTAGTCGAAAATGGAACTGTTGATCCTAAATATATTTATGATAATAAAATGCGTTCCATTAAACAGCATGGAATTCTTGAAATTATTAAGCCAACAATGTCTTTTGATAACATTGGTGGTTTAGATAATATTAAAGACATAATCAGAAGAACTGCTTTTCTACGCGCAAATAAAGATCAAGCTGATAAGTTCGGGGTAGTTCCAATCCGCAGAGTATTGATGGTGGGTATACCTGGTACTGGTAAATCTGCTATTTGTCAAGCTACTGCTAACGAGCTTCAACTTGACCTTGCTAGAACTGGTATAAGCCAAGTAATGAATTCTTTTGTTGGTCAATCAGAAGCTAATATGCGTGCAGTATTTAATCAGATTAAAGCAATGAATCCTCTTTGTGTTTGGATTGACGAGTTTGGTCGCGACCTTTCTGGTGGTGCTTCTTCTGCTTCTGTTGACGCTGGCACTACAGACAGAGTTCATGGTGAGTTTTTGACTGGTCTTCAAGAGTTGCCAGAAGAAACATTTTTGATGTGTGCTGCCAATCAATTGGATAATCTTCGTCCAGAAATGTTACGCGCAGATAGATTTGATAAGATTATATTTGTTGGTATGCCTTCGCTTAATGAGAGATTAGATATTCTCAAAATTTATCTTAAAGAGATCAACACTGATCACCAATTTGATTATTATGCTCTTGCAGAATCAACTGAATATTTTACCGGTGCAGAAATTTCTTCTTTAATTCGAGAAGTAAAATTCTTTGTTGTTTCTCAAGATTTTAGACCTATTAATACTCAAGATATTATATCTTATGTTCCAAAAATTAGAAATACAATTTGGAACAAACACAGAGACATGGTTCAGTCTATGTATCAGTTCGCTCTCGAACAATGGGACTGGGCCTCGACAGAACAATATAATGATGCTAATATGATTATATCTGGCAGATCTTCGGTATCCCCTGAAGTATCTTGGAAAATATAGGAGTTAAAATGGATTTTGAAAACATCGATGAGTTTATAGAAACGGTTGAACAACCAACTGTAACAGATACTCTACAAAAAGAATACGATAAAGACCTTTATAAAAAATGGTTTCGTTCTAAAACTCAGAGTGGATTTTTGTCCATTAAGCCTTGGTATCAGGGTTTAAAATTTAAAGTTGATATTGGCAAAACTTCTATCGATGGCAAATTATTGTCTAGCACAATGGTTTATTTAGACGCTATAGATTTTTCTGCTTATCTTAATTCTGTTGCTAATGGCACTGGTAAATTAAATTATATTCAGAATGATAAAAGTGGTGTACCAACAACTGAAGGATTTGTATCTTACGGTGGCGGCATTATAGAATCAAAGCCTATATCAAGAATATTTAAATCTCATTACTGGCAGAATTCAGACCAGTCTTATGATGATTCTGCTTTTGTATGGAAGTGCGGTCATTTTGCTGCTCGAAAAACTGAATCAGGAGCTTTTATACCAGACATGAAAACATCTCTGTCTGTAGATAGTATCAAAGTTACAAGAGCTGAACTATGCAGCATTGCAAATATTATTAACCTATCTTTAATATCTCATGTTACCAATAAGTCTGATTGGTACGCAGTATGATTTACGATAACGATAATGATACTCTCCAGGCTACTTTAAACACTATGCTTGATACTTTAAATAAAACTGTTCAAAATTCTTTTTCTGATTTAGACAATCGTATTGAATCTTTAGAAAAACAAATGGCTACTTTAGTATTGGCTTACGGCGAGCAAGCTGTTTTTATGGAAGCTTTAATTTCTCAAATTTCTTTTGCTTCTGAACAGGCTCAAAAGTCTTTTCATGAGACTCTTAAAGAAGCTAGAAAGTCTATGTTAGAGGTGATGAAAGATGGAGCAGAAAATCTTGTGGCCCCAAGCGATCCAGTCCTTGGACAAGCCATTGTCAATATGGCTTCTGAAAAGTTATCTGACATTAATAAATGATAACGAATGTGCTCTGTTTGTTGACAAGCAAAATTACGAGTTACTGAATAGTTTCGAGTATTTATCTAAAATATATGGGTGTGCTAAACAAGTTTACCCTTCTTTTAAATCAATGCATTTTATTAATTCAAACTTTTTAGAACATCTTAGATCAAATAAAATAGAACTATATTCAATAGAGGTCCTTTAATGTCAATTATATCTTCTCCAATATCTAAAGCTGATTTTAATGAATTGTACACTCAACGGATACAAAATTATAATCAGTTATTAAAGCTTAATCCTGTTACATATTTTGCTGCTTCTGTAGGGTCTCGTTCCTATCTTAGGATGCTTGTTTCTGGACAAGCACAGGATCATGTTCCGGAAACTCTTAGACAATCAGAAATTGAAGTTATTTTAAATCATATAGATAAAGGTAGAACTGTTACTCCATTAGCTATTGAAAAGATTATAAATGAATATCCCCATGTACAGGTTGATCATTCTGGCCAATATGTATTTCCTGGAGATATAGAAGAATTTTCTTCGACATTTTTTCCCGGTATGCTTCCATCTATAAATAAAGTTATTATTGAACATTTGTTATTTAATAAAGTTATAAACGTTTTTGGTTCTTCAGCAAAACGATTTTTATTACTTAAAAATTACGATATTTCTGATATATCAATTACCGTAATTCAAAATAAAATAAATTCATGTTCTTATGATAAACAAAGCTATGATAATTATTCTAATGTTTTAGAAAAGTATATCGCTACCATTGATGAATCATTAAAGAATTATCAGGTCGATCAACAGTATTTACTTGATATAGTTGATCGTTTATCTAAACGTGTTTTTGAACTGGAAACTGCTTTGGAAACTCAACAAAAAGAAGGTGTCAGTGGATATCTTCTCAGTTGGCATTAAATTGAAAGGTATTTATAAAAACTATGGATTCATTTACTAATAAAGAATATTATCAAAAAATACTTCAGTATTTTTATTCTAAAAAAACTGCTCAATATCAATTAATCCCATCGGAAAAAATAAACACAAAGGTATGTCAATTAAGTGTTTCTTTGCCCGATATTCCACCGTTTACATATGGTGTCATGCTTAACGGCAGAGAGAATTTATCAGATAACCACATTGTTATTTGGGATGTTTTTAATACTGGTGAGTTTTATGTCAGCGATGGAGTTTACAATGCTGTAACTTACTTTAAGGGATTATTTCCTGTATTTTATATTCATAATCTTAGTGATCAAAATACTGGTGTTTTTAATCCAAGTTTAGGAAATTCTTCTGCTGATTCACCAATTGCTCAAAATATAGGAGAAAAAACTTTTATATATTATAGATATAAAGATAATAATTATGATGGTTGGGCTTTTACCTGGACTTCATTGTTCAGTAATGAACCAATAGATCCTACAGATTTTTCAGATAGTGATGAAAACAATTCTCAACTTGAAATTCCATTTGAAGTTGATAGCAATATAGACGTTAACAATGTCAGCAACGATATCTTAGCTAATCTTTTCTCTGCGCTTTCAACTAACCAAAGTGCTTCTATGACAAATGAAAAGATTACTAAATTAATTAAAACTATCAAAATTGGCAAACAAGCTAAAAATCTTTTGTCTCAAATAGATGAACTTTCTTCTGATTCTAAGAGTTCATCTTCTTGTATTTGTTCTAATTTTACTTGTGTATCAAAATCTTCTTCTATAAATATAGTTTCAAAAGATCATGCTTTTGCTAATGCACCAGAGGGGTTTAGTTATTGTTCACACAAAAATGCAGAAAAGTCCTTTAACGGAACTGTTGCAGTTTGTGCTTGGCCCACTGGTAGCCAGCCTAGATGTTCTTTGTATAGTCCAAAAACTGAATTAGTTGAAAGAAGAAATTCTTTAGATACTTTTGGGAATATTTTATATGATTTTGAAGTTTCATTAAATACATTATCTAATTTTGATAATGTTATTTTTATTAAAAATATGATTAACAATGAAGTTGTTAATACAATTACTTACCCAGCCAATGCTAAAAAAGAAGATGTAATAGCTGAATCTATTCGTGTTCTTGAAGAGTTAATTTTAGCTTGGACAGATCTTCCTCAAGAAAATAAAAATATTATTTTTCCACAAGTTGAGTCTAGACCAAAGAAAGAAAGTTATATACTTTCATTGGCATAAGAAAGGTTTAATATGATAAATATCTTAAATTACGATAGTCAGTATACTGAGTTGGTTACTCTTAATTTTACTAAATATTCTGAAGATTATTGTTACGTAAAAGATTCATATTACCATAATACAAGAAGTATTCTTCCTTCTATTTTTAATCTTTTTATAGATGCTAGTTATCAAGTTCCAACTCGTTATATAGATCACGACAGGTCTATGAAGAGTACAATTGTTAATCCGAATAGTTTGTATCCTATTGCTGTTCGGTATGTAACTACAGATAATGTTTACGTAATTGAACGACCTCCTTTTAAGCTATCTGTTGATTTTAAAAATTCTCGAGCTGCTCATAATTCTCCAAAAGTAGAACCTGTTGAAATTTGGATTCCTTGGACTGTAATGGTTCTTCCTTGGAATCAAGTAGTTAATGGTGATCCTAGCAATTTAAGACTCTATTTTAATGATGGTCCAATACAATCCTTAGATGATTGTGTAGTAGCACCTTATCTTCCTAATTCTTATTCAGATGGAAGAATATGCTGGTCTCATTCTTATAATCAGCTCTTAACTCAGCTTAATGTTTCTGAACCAAATACTGTAGATGTTAATTATTTATATTCCTCTATACTTAATGATTATTTAATGGGTGGATGGAACACGGATCTAAATTTTCATTATCGTTATCTTCAGTATAGAGATTCTCACACATTTAATGCACAACTTGAATCTAACAATTATCCAATGATTTCTTTATTTGTTGATACATTAAAAACAAATTTAGATTTTTCAAATAAAGTTAGGTCAATTCTTGAAAGTAAGTTTGGATTAACTAAACGCAGAAGTCTTTCTTGTGTTGATGGTTCTATAATAAAAGATAAAAATAATGTTCCTTGTTCTAAAGATATATACCTTAAATTATTTGCTTTTATGTCTGCAGCGTCTCTTTCTGATACTCTTGCTTTTGTTTCTGAACTAAAAAGTATTTCACATTCTTCAAAAAGTATTTATAATAAAAAAAATACTATTTTAGAAATATCTTCCGTTAATCAAAATGCACACAATAATGATGATAGCATTACTTTATTAGCTTCTACATCCCCGATTAGAAGTGCCGCTGTTAATAATTCTATAGACCCAGAATTGCGAACAATGAATGCTATCGTAGTTTATGCTAAAGATTATACTCCTGAGGAATCTGGATTTGTATCTTATGCTTCAAGAAGAGGTGATAATCTTGAGGCTATTTTAAGTGCGGATTTTGCATCGGAAAGTGATTTGCATGAGCTTATATATTTGTCAATGTATAAATTATGTAAACATAGATATAGTTATGAAACACAAGATGAGCATAAGCCTTTTGTTGTTGTTATAAATGGTAACACTGGGACATTATCCATATATGATACTGACTATTTAGATGTTTTATTTTCTCAAGTATCCAGTAGAATAAAAGAATCTATGTCTAAAAACACTCATTTGAAATCTAATATTCGTGTATCAACCTATGTTGAACAGCATCTAAAGGAGCAAAATGCTTGATACAATCAGTGTTGTAACTGTTAATTCCCCTTATAATTCAATATATTCTGTTGCTAAAGTTGTTACTCAATATGGCAGTGAGTATGTTTTGAATCAAGAGCAGACAAGAGATTATTTACTTAATCATTATTCTTTGGGATATACTACTTTTTCTTCTCATTCTAAACCTACTGGCCTTATGCCTCCTGGTGTAAAGGCTATTTTCCCTAATGTAGTTGTTTTTGAGCGTCCGCCAACTTATCAGAATGTATTCTATATTGCAGATACAGTATCTGAACGAATGTCTGAAGAACAACATGTTTATAGAGTTGCTCTTCCTTGGCAGCTTTATGTTGCTGTTTATAATTCTGATTTTTATTTAACTAATGTTTATATGTATTTTATGGATGCGCCTCTTACTTCTATACAGCAGAATATTTATGCTCCAAACATTCCCAATTTCTTTGCAAATGGATTATTGTGTAGGCCTAATTTTTCAACAATGGATGAAGTAGAAAGATATTCAAAAGATGTTTCTGGTATTATTCATTCTACTTTTGATTGGGTTTGGAATAACGGAACCAATCACGATTTAACTGAATCAATGGTTCTACTTCCAAAATATACTAAAGATCTTTCTACTACAGTAATCGGTGGCTTACCTATATCTGGTCATTATTTTGATAAAAGCTACTGCAATGGTTATAAGCTTTCTGTAGCACAAGTTAAAACAGCTTTTGCTTCTTGGGAAAAAATTGAAATTAAAGATATTTTAAATTATAAATGGGTTTCTCCATCTACCCAACTTCATGATGTCAACAGTGATAATTATATGTCTTCTATTCAAGAGTCTGCTCCTTATTCTGATAATGTTTATAGTTGGTTATCTGACCATTATTCCGATGAAGATGAAGACGATATTATTAATAGAATGGATAATGGAGAATATGATATAGCTGAATATATTTCTTATCTTATAGATAATAATTATGTTTCTCCTCCATTTAATAAAAGAGCTGATTTTTCTTATGAGCAAATGTTAAATGTTATTTTTTCAGAAAACAATACTTTAAGAAGAAAAACAGTAGGTATTTTGTCTGATATTAAAAAAATAACTGAGATACTTCAACCTGTTTCTTGACACATTTTTCTTTTAATGCTACTATATATAGATATATAAACTTAAATAAAGGTAGATAAAATGGTCAAAAATGCTATTACCGAGCCAATATTTAATAGGTCCGAAGTTGCTCAAATTCTTAATGTATCTACTTTAACCGTTTCTAATAGGGAAAAAAATCGGTAAATATCCTCAAGCTAAAAGAGATTTAAATAATTATAGAGTATATACTCTAAATGATTTATTTAATCTTCAATTAATTACATATAGTCATGTAGATCCCAAGCCTATTATATCTATATTGTATGACAAAGGATATCAAAATATAAAAGTCTTGGGTCAAATGATTGATGATATCTTATCAAAGAGGGTGTGATGGACAAAGAACGTTCTAATTCAGAGTCATACAGTTTAGTAGATGAAGTCCCCGAAGAAATATCGACTGATGTTATAACCGACCTTAAATCAGGTATTTATAATTTATTTATATCATTATACAGTCACCTCGTAATTGATTTTGGTGTTGACGAAGCAGTCAATCAATCAACTGCTTTTATCGACGACATATCACTAAACTTTAAACAAATAACCAATAAAAACACAGAAAGCCAAACAACATGATAGATCCAAAAAACATAATAAATATTACCGGTGGAGTCGTTGCTGATCCAGAACTAGTAAACGATGGAAAGATTGCTAACTTTACCCTTGCAGTTGACTACGCTGGTTCAGAAAAAGGCTCTGATAACAATACAGGTTATTTTGATATAGTTTACTACCTCAAAGATGGAAGTGCTTTTGCTAGCAAAAATGCATCTTTTATTCATAATCAAATTTCTGAGTCTAAAATCAAAAAAGGTGCTAGACTTTCAATTGTTGGTCGCGTAGTCCAGCAACGTTGGAAACAAGATGACAAAACTAGAACTAAAATAGTTATCATTGCAGAGCACATTGCTTACGCAGTCACGTCAGGTGCAAAGCCAGCAAATGGTTCAACTACTTCTTCAGATGCAAAAGAAACAACTTCTGCTTCAGCCGCTTCGGTTCCAGATAGCTTTTAATGGAAGAAGAATTTGACGAAGCGTATTTAGCTTCTTTAATTGAAGAAGCTTTAGGCGATAAAGGCAATAACCAAATGCATCCGTCTTCTGGCATGCATCTTGGTTTTGCCGAGTCGAATTTGATGTCTTTGGTTTATGATAAATTAACTAAGTATTTTCCTGAGTCTAATTTAAATTCTTTTTTTCAAGATTTTAGATCTGATTTAACATCAAGAAAAGTTTCTTTGTCTATCAAAGAATTGCATACTATAACCAAAAATTGCAAGAAGTGTTCTTTACTTTCGGCTGCAGAGCTTCCAAAATGGAATGTTGTAGATCCTGATGTTTTAATAATATTAGAATCTCCAAATATACAATCGGATGCTGTAGATCTCTTGGTTAAAAAAATAAAATCAATTGGATTTACGTCTTCACAGATGTGTTTGACCTATGTCAATAGGTGTCCAAAATATGGTAAGTATGAAAATAAAGAAATAATTAATTGTTCTCCTTATTTGCATAACGAAATACAATTACTTAATCCCAAAGTCATTGTGCCAATGGGTTCTTTAGTTACATCTGTTTTATTAAATTCAGACATAAAAATTAAGGACTATCGTGGTAATTTAGTTTGGCTAGGACATTGGCCTATAGTACCAACGTATTCTCCTTCATATGCTTTGCGCTCTGGTTCAACCGCGCTGCAGAGTTTTGAAAATGATTTATCTTATGTTTATAAATTTATAAATACATGACAGGAAAAATATGACATTACATACTATCTACAATAGAAATGAATTATCTGCATTTGAAGCTTTAGTCACTAAAGATGTTAAATCTCAAATATCTGATTCAGAGATGGATACACTTGTTCTAAACATTGATAAGTGGTTATATTGTTTATATGTAATGAAGAGAGATGTGGAATATTATCTTTCTTCTAGAGTTTCTACCAGAAAAATTTCTACACAACAAATGAAAGATAGATCTGCTCCCCAAGAGGAGCTGACTGTTTTTCTTGCTTCTGAATCTCTTTGGAAAGTTAATACTTTAAAGTTTTTAAATTCTTTAGAAAAGAAGATTTTGTTTGTTAAATTTTTATCTAAAGAATTATCTAATTCTAAAACATTAGAAGCTTAAATGTCAGAATCACTTCTTCATACTCCAGAACTATTGTTTTCAATAGATTCTACTGTAGATGAAGAATCTTCCTATAATTTAGTTTCTTTGTATAGGTCTACTTTTATTCTAAATAATTATTATGATTCAAAAGAATATACTTTAGAACAAATTTTGTATTTATGCACACAATTTGCATTATTTTCTGGTAGAGTAAAAATTGCTTCCAAACAGGATTCTCCCACTATAGCCTCTAAAATACCTTTAGAGGTTTTTAGATATAAGATGTTAGATGATGGTTCTTGGTATTATGCTAAAACCACACCTAGAAATCATAAACCTGGATATATAGTAGAAGGTGCTCTATGGACAAATGGCATGTTCTATTTAACCAGAACTGAAGATACTAAACAGATTTTAGAAGCCACTCTATCCGTTGATCAATATACAAAGGATTTACACGGTTACCCATGACAATTAAAACAACTTTTTACCGGTCGAGTTCATTTATTACGAATGTCTCTTGGGACGATGATACCGAAACTTTACTTGTACAGTTTATCAGCGGAACTACTTGGTTATATCATGATGTACCTCAAGATACGTACAACCGTTTAGTTCGTTCTCCTTCTGTCGGACAATTTTTTAATAAAAATATTAGAGACAAATATCCAAGCGAAGTAATAAATAGAGCATCTCAGCAGGTGGTGAAAAATGGGGAAGAAAAATAAAAATAAACGTTTTAAAAACTATGGTTATAATTATAGAAACCAGCATTTCTATGAGAATTTTTCCACAAATACCACTGGTTATATCGCTAAATCAGACCAAATAAATAAAATTGCTTTAGAAGTTTTTGGTTCTTTACATTTTCAAGTCACTGCAGAAGACTAGAATATCTGCTATAATGTTATTATGACTACCATAGTTGCCCTCCAAGGTGACGGCTTTGCTTTAGTTTCTTGTGATTCCCGTATATCAGATGTAGACAGTAGCGGTTATATTTCACAAGTTAGCACCTTAAAAGAAGGTACTGCAAAGGTTGCTTTAAACGGCAAATATCTTTTGGGTGCTGCTGGCGATCTTAGGGCAATAAACATTCTTCATCATGCCTTTACTCCTCCTCCACCACCTGCTGGAATAAAGGGTAAGAAACTCGATCAGTTTTTTACTGTTAAGTTTATTCCTGCACTTCGTGAATGTTTTGAATCTCAAGGCTATGCTACTCCAGACAAAGACGAGAAAATGCATATGGCTGAACATGATTCATTATTGATTGTTGCTGTATGCGGGAATATTTATGTTGTTGACGGCGATTATTCTTGGCTATCTGATACATCCGGAGTCTATGCTCTTGGTAGTGGTTCTTCTTATGCTCTTGGAGCATTAACCGCGTTAATGCCAAAGACTGCACTAACGGTGCAAACAGCAAAAAAAACCGCACTTAAAGCAATGAGTATAGCTTCTAGATTTGACCCTCACACTGGATCTCCATTTCATACTTTTGTTCAGGAAAATCAATAGCTTATAAATTGTTTATAATACGTTTTTATTGATTATTATATTCTTTAACTACATTATTGATTTTAAGGTCTAACATGAACGAAACTTTAGTTTGCACAGTGTGTGACAAGAAATGGCAAAGATTACGTGCCCGTGGCAGAAAACCAATTGTTTGCCCTGCATGCGTTGTCCAAGAAGCTTCTGACAATAAAGAACTTCTTACTACCCCTAAAGTTGAAACTCATAATAATGATTTAACTTCTGATGTAAAAAGCATTCTTTGTAACGTATATAGTGCTTATTATCCGAAAGATATTAATGTTTACAAAATAACAGAATCTAAACCCAAGGTAAAATGGGTTTGTGTTCATTGTAATTTTGAAATGGTTAGTGTTATACCATTAACTGCTGTGCCTTTGCACAAGTGTTCCAAAAACACCTCTTCTCTTACTGAACTATCCTTAGCTAAGTAAGTTATATATTATATTAATATATCACTCATTTCATAGCTCAAAAGGATTATATGGAGACTCAAGAACAAATTAATACACCATTAGATAAGATAAAATATTTTTTATTAAATTTAATTAAAAAGTTATCTGATTTTAAAGTTTTTGTTAGAATAACTGAACTTATATTATCTTTATTATTTACTTTTATTTATGGCAGGAAACCTATAGTATCCTGGTAATCCAGAATATTGGATTTTATCTAATTTTATAATTTATTATATTTTTTTTATTTACCTATTTACCACAACAGGAGTTTGTCATGTCTACCGCAGCCGTTTCTACTGAAACACAAGTTCATTTAGTCCCAAAAAGGTTTGCAATTGCTGAACCATCAAAACTTCTCACCTTTCTCAAGGGAGAACCACCAGTAAACGCAGGCAAAGGCCGCAGGCGCAATCCAGTTATCACCCAGATCTACAACTCACTTATCGAGAACCGTAATGTATGGGCACACATCAACATACCAATTACAAGCAAAGAGCAGCTTGCATCGCTTCGTGCAGCACTGTACTCAAGAGCAGAAAAAGATAATTTAACAACTCAGACTTCATCATTGTTTAACGATCAAACAAAAATGTATGACGTTTGGGTAATGCTCACAAACCGATAATAAAGTTTTACCGTAAAAGTTTAAATGCTTTTTATGTTGCAAGCATAAAATAGCTCCTTTCGTTAGACTTTTACGGTAATTAAGTTTTACTATGGGGTTAATCTTATTATTTGTAAATACTTATTGTACTCATTTGTATTTATGCCTATAAGATTAACCTCATGGTAAGCCAAATTCTTTTTTTTTATTTTAATTCAAAAAGTCTTTTTTTATACTAGTTCCTCAAGTCGTAACTTTAATGTGGTATAATAGATGTTTAAAGTCCATAAAACAAAGGATGCATAGAATATGGAATATACTGAACTTTATCCAAAAGTAGATGTTTATACCGGGCTCTTGCCTGACGCAGATGAATTATATAGAATAATGAAACAGTCTGAAACTGATGCCGATGGAAGATTCTATTTAAGAAAATGGGATCAATGGTCCGTATTCGGAACATATACATTGCCAAAAGACAGTGATCTAGAACCAAGAGAATTTGGACAAAGATGCGATGAAGAAAAATATTTAAGCGATAGAGTATACGAAGCATATAAATCAGCCATAGATGATTACGTTGCTCGTCATAATATTGAACTTCCAGAAGGATCTCATTTAATGACTTCGTCATTTTCTAAATACAATGATCAGATTGATTATCTAGACAATGACCTAACCATGCAGTACCATACCGATTTTATAATTTGCGAAAAAGACATGCCTGGAGATAAGTTCTTTTTGACCTGCACTACATATATTAATGATGATTACGATGGCGGAGATATTTGTTTTTACATAGATGGAAAATTTATTAATCATAAACCAAAAGCTGGAGATATATTAATATTTCCATCAACCGAACCTTATTACCATGGAGTTAAATCAATTACAAAAGGCAATAAGTTTTTTGTAAGAAATTTTATTGTTTATAATTTTAATGGAACTGAAGAATGGTTAAAGAATCAAAGATTCTATGGTGCTCATAGGTGGGGCAAAGTAGAACAAGAAAGAGTTGAGCATGAGATGGCCCGCAGCATGCTTTACATCGTTGATGGTAAAGTGGTACCCTTCGAAGAAGCAAGACCAGATCCAAGATATAAAAATTTAAAAAAATAATATCAAACAAAATTATGAACAATAGATTATTTATATTTGATTTAGATGGTGTTTTAGTGGATAGTAAAAAAATTCACTACGATGCTCTAAATGAGGCTTTATTTACCGTTGGTGAAAAATATATCATTTCATTAAATGAACAGAAAGAATTTTTTGAAGGCCTAACAACAAATCAAAAGTTACAAATACTAACGCAAACTCGTGGGCTTCCTGAATATAAATACGATTTAATTTGGAAACAAAAACAATTAAATTCAATAAGTTTTTTTCAAGAATTAAAAACAGATACTGAATTAATAAATATTTTTAAAACTATTAAAAATAATAATATTAAAATTTGTGTTGCCAGTAATAGTATAGAGTTAACAGTTAAAACATGTTTAGAATCTCTCGGATTAATGGATTTTATAGACTTTTATATAAGCAACGAGAGTGGTATTTCCCCTAAGCCAAGTCCAGATATGTACATCAAGTGTATGGAGCATTGCGCAGTAAGCACTAGCGATACGGTAATTTTTGAAGATAGTTACATCGGAAGATTAGGCGCTTTTAAAAGTGGAGCAAGAGTTGTTTCTATTGAAAATAGGATAGATTTAACTATAGAAAAAATTACAGATGAAATAAATAAACAAGTTAAAAAAATTAATGTATTAATACCTATGGCTGGAGAAGGCTCTAGATTTAAGGCTGCGGGATTTGATTTGCCTAAACCACTTATTGACGTTAACGGCATTAGCATGATAGAAACAGTGTACAAAAATATAGGCATTAGTGCTCACTATATTTTTATCGCGCAAAAAAAAGACATTGATAAATATGAAATCAAAGAACATTTATCAAAATTCTGCATGGATTTTACCTTAGTCGAACAAGATGGTAAATTAGACGGAGCAACTAAAAGCTGTCTTTTAGCCAAGAATATCATTGATAATGATAGTCCGCTTGTAATAGCTAATTCAGATCAATATGTTAAATGGAATCCTAATTTTGTTATACATCAATTTATTAATTCTGGAATTGATGGATCAATACTTACATTTCATTCAACCGACACAAAATGGTCGTATGCCAAAAACAATGAGCAGGGTGTTGTCTCAGCTGTAGCAGAAAAAAATGTCATTAGTGATCAAGCTACATGTGGAATTTACTACTGGAAAAAGGGTAGTGATTTTGTTAATTATGCGGAAAAAATGATACAAAAAAACATTAAAACCAATAATGAATTTTATGTTTGCCCTACTTATAATGAAGCTATTGAAGACGAAAAAATTATTATTACTCATAAAGTAGAAGAAATGCACGGTCTTGGCACCCCCGATGATTTAAAAACTTTTTTAGAAAATCATAGTATTTGACCATGCATCTTATATCTCATAGGGGAAATATTAATGGAAAAATACCAGATAAGGAAAATAGTCTTCGCTATATAGAGTCGGCTATAAATCTTGGATATGAAGTAGAAATAGATATTTGGTATTTAGTCGATGAGCGTAAATACTATTTGGGCCATGACAAACCAGAGTACCATGTTGATCTATGGTTTATAGATAATATAAAAGATAAACTTTGGCTTCATTGTAAAAATAAAGATGCTCTTTCATATCTCAGAGATGATTTTGATAATATTAATTTTTTTTGGCATCAAGAAGACAGTTACACGATAACCAGCAAGGGATACGTATGGGCTTTCCCTGGTGAAAAATTAGTAAAAAATTCAATTATTTTATTTCCAGAAAATTATCCAGATGATAGAAACAAGTTAATTTTATCTTCTGGCATTTGTAGCGACTATATCTCTGATTATGAAACTTATAAGAATATAGAAAAAATTGAACACAATGAAAACGAGATTATTTTAAAATTAAAAAACCCAGTCTATAATTTTTTTAGTCATAAATTTAATATAAATACAAAATATGAAAATGAATTAAAACTAGCGAGCGATGAAGAGTTTGCTGGATTTAGCATGGGCGTGTCCGGGGACCCATCTATTGATCGTTTATTGCCGATAGTAACTGAATTAACAAGTATCGAAAAATATTATGAATACTATAATCACATATCTGATGAAGCTTCTATGAAAATAGAAAATGTTTTTATTTATCCATTTACTGTAAGATATCACCATAATTTAATGGAACTTTTTCCTAAATTAATTAAATTAAAAAACATTGATCCAAATTTTACATTTTTATTAGCTTCTTGGGCACACGAAGAAGATATAAAAGAATCTAGTAAACATAGGGATAAAAATAATAAAGATTTATATTTTAATTATTTAATTGAATTTTTAAATGTATTAAATATAAAATATAAATTTATTTATAAAGAAAATTTTAATGAAATAATTTTTAAAAATAGTTATATATTTTATGAAAAACAAATTTCTGTTAATCAAAACTTAATTAATAATAATGATTCACCACATAATTTTCTTGAAAAAAAATGGGATGAAAAACTTTCCATTTATGGCTATTCCCATAGCCAATTATTCTACAATTTTCACCCAAGCAATAATCAGTATCGATTAAAATATATAAATGATTATATTAATAATAACTTAAATTTAAAACAAGATAATTATCCTAAAAAAATATTTATATCAAGAAAAAATTTTTCTGTAAGAAAAAATATTAATATTATAAATATTGACAATACTAAAGAAAAAAACGTAGAAAAAGTTTTTGAAAAAAATGGATACCATGTTATTAACATGGAAGATTTTAATTTTTTAGAACAATTAAAATTTTCTTACAACGCATTAGTGATAGCCTGTTTTGTTGGTTCATCAATTTTAAACGCATTTTTTTCTCATAAAGATGTAAAAATTTTTTATTTAAACCCAATAAATGAAGAATACAACAATGAACCTCACTTAAAGCGTTATTATGATTTTATCCTTGGGGATGCCAAAGTGCAGCACAGTAGTTACGATATAGACATGAATAGTGAAAACTTTATTGAATTAGAAAATATAATAGAAAATTTATAAAAACCTAGGCCTCAGGTTACTTCTTTCAAAAACATATATGCTATACTAGAGGAACGAAGTCAGATGCTCTCCACGGGCAGGGTTAGCAATAGCTCTGCCCGTTGAGTTACAGGAGATATTGTGGGATTATACGACTCAATTCACTTAGAATATAAAAACATTCCGATGCCCCTCAATGCCAATGAGGAAGAAATAGAGTTTATTAAGCAGGCGGTTTATACTGATTCTTTTCAGACAAAAGATCTCGCCAACTGCCTTGATCATTTTTTAATTGATGAATATGGAAGATTTTTTAGCCTAAATGTTTCTGAATTTGACCAAACAATTGACAAAGAAGAATATATACATCAACATATAGAGTGTTATATGGTGGTAAATGTTGATGATGACAAACACTGGTTAAACTACGACATCAAATTTACTGATGGAATTGTGTCAGATATAAAAGTTTTGGAATGGAAAAAGATGAAGATGGGCCTTCAAAAGGGATAAGTAATGATTTGCGGTTGTAACTTAACAGTAGAGTACATGAGTTTCCGATCCATGGTGTGAGGGTGCAATTCCCTTCAACCGCTCCAACACTGTTATGTTTGAACGACCTAATTTTATTAAAAATTATTATGATGATTTAATAATAATAAAATTTAAAAATCCAAATTTTTCTTTATTTAAGATAAAAAATTCCCCAACTTCTCCTGTTCCATTGCCAATAAGCGCAGAAATAAATCTGAATAAACATATAAATAAAACTGTTTTTGTTACAGCATTTACGCCTAGATATTTTCATCTACTTCTAGAATGTTTTCCATTAATTCTTGAATTAAAAAATAAAGTTAATTTATCTGATTTAGTTATTGTGTCACCAATGCCTTTGGATGAGGAAACTGGTTTATTCAAACATTTTACAAATAAATATCAATATCCATACTATGATATAAATAATCCAGAAGATACAAAAGTTTTTAGCTTTACTTCTTTATATGGTATTAAAAGCAATTTTAGTATAATACCAGATTTTTGTAAATATTTTGGGATTAACTTAATCTGCATTCCTGAACACGAATTCAATAACACATCTTTCGATTATGCGTATTTTATCTATGGAGAAAAAAATCAATATGTTGATGATGAATTTGTTTTTATAAGTGAAGAAATGTTTAATCGTGGAACTGTACAGGCAGTTGATCCACCACGTGTTTTAGTGCCTATAAAAATTAGAAAAGAATATGGAATAATTTGTCCAGAAATTATACAAAAAGAATATATTGACTACCACATGCTTCTTCCTCATAAAACAAGAAAAGATGATTCGTTTAATTCTTTTAAATTACTTATAGATAGTTATCCAAAATTTAGTATTATACCAGGAAAAAAAATATATGTATCTAGAAAAAATTTTCCAGATAGAAATGTTTATGAAGAAAAATATGTAGAAGAATATTTTAAAAAATTAAATTATGAAATAGTATATTTTGAAAATTTGAATATATTTGATCAGTCTAGGATTTGTCAGGAATCAGAAAAGATAGTTTGCTTGTATGGAACAAGTTTATTAAATTGTGGATTTTGTTCAGATAAAACTATTGTAATTTCAATAAAATATAATATGCCAAAAAATGATTATACAATTAACAGCGCCTACAATTCTATCTTTAGGGGAAATTCAATAGAACATATTGAGCTAGATTACAATGGTGATGATCTACTTGGTTTTATCCAAGATCAAAAAGACTTGTGGTAATAAAAGGAACTACTATGAAAGAAAAGAAAATAAAGAGCCACGAAGAACGCAGAGAAATATATTTGAAGCGTAGAGAATATATGAAAGCTTATCAAAATAAATGGATGCAAGATCGTCGTACTGAATGGCTTCAGGAAAATGGACCATGTAAACAGTGTGGTTCTTGGGAAAATTTAGAGATTGATCACATAGATCCAAATCAAAAAAAATATAATATATCTACTTTATGGAGTAGAAAAAAAGAGTTTAGAGAAAAAGAATTGGCTAAATGCCAAGTTCTTTGCAAGTCATGCCACTTCATGAAAACAAACCGAGAAGCCAAAGAATTCGGTCACGGCACGCCCGTAAAATATGCTACCTGTAAATGTGTTCTTTGCAATCAGATGAAAAAATTTCATCAAAAGAATATTATCAAGTAATTGCCCTTAGAATAGTTGCTGCGGCTGCAGCCTCTCTTAGCAGGCCAGATTTTGCTGCTCCGCCGGCAACATGGGCCGATGCTTCAGTCGCAGCACCAAGTAACCTACTAGTTGCTCCAGATCTTTGAACAACTTTTTCAACATTATCCTCAATTGTTTCCATTGCTATTGAGCCAGCTATCTTTGCTTGTGTAGCTGCAGTAGCTCTTTGTATTGGCATTCTTCTTGGAGCACCAGCAATTGTTTTCATTTCTGCGGGAGAACCGACTGCTAATCCCTGCATAGGGAGTCTTCCTGAATTAGTTTTTAAAACATCATCTATTGTTCCAGTAAAACCAATCCCCTTTGCTCGGCCATATTCTTCTAAATGACTTCCAATTTCTTTTGAAACAAATTGCCTATCCCCTTCAATCATGGCATCTAATCCAGGGATTTTTGATGATTCTACGCCAGAATCAATAGCTTTTTTTGTACTATGCAAATAGGCTTCAAATGGTGTAGCGCTTTTTGGCAATTCGTCCATAGTAACAGGCACGGGTAAACGACTACCTGGGCCGCCAATAAACGTCTCGGTCATTGCTGGGTTATGCATTTCAACATTAAATCCTCTGTTATCTTGGACATAATCTATTCCATAACGAGCTGCTTTCATTCTCTCTCCTGATTGATGCATCATTGTGCCAATATCAAGCGCTCTTCCATACTTTTGATTCATCCCAGATATTCTTCTTAGCGGATCGGATAAACTTTCTACGCCTATATGCTGCGGTTGAACAATCATAGCCTCAATATCGTGCATTCCTACACCAAGTGTCATGGTTTCAAATTGACGAAAATTATTAACAGAACCTCTACCTGGTATAAAATCGTTTGCAGATTTAATGTGCTCCAAACCTGAGCGACTAGCCTGAGCGGATATATGTTCTGCATCGGTGCCAACAAGAACGGATGCTTGAGCGCCTTCCGATATTTGAGATAATGGAATTGTAGGATTTTTATGACCTAAGTAATCTCCGGAGGTTATTCTAGTTCTATCAGCAACTTCTCGTCTAAGAATTATTTTTTCACCCTCCAAACGCGTTTCTGTATCATAACCAAAAGCAGAGAATGCCGTTTGTCCCTTCTCGACGGTCGCCCCATAGGCATATCTGTGCATGATGGGGATGTTCTCCCCATAAGTAGCTCTAAGTTCATTTGCGCGAACTTCAGATAAACTTCTTGGAATATTTTCTCCACTTGTAGGCCTTAGCCCAGGTATTGGATCCTTTTGTCCTTGTGTTGCATTGTAGTATGGTAATCCTTGTTCAAGTTCTGCATTAGCACGTATTTCTGCTAAACTAATTTCGTCAACCAAACCCCCAGTGTGGCCAACGCCCTTAAGGTCATGGGGTGTCAAAACAACTCCAGAAGCTAATATTTTTCCTGATGTACCACGCCTAGCGTGAACTAAAGATCTTTCATCACGACTTGCAGCCCATTGCCCTAATGCATTCTTTAGCCCGGGATCTGGGGCTTGAGGGATTAACCTTTTAGCTGCTTCAGATAACTCAGAATAACCTGGGGCTGAGACTGAAAGAGCTTGTCTGATAGCGGAGGTTCTTCTAGATGAAATCTGAGATGCACTATTATAGAACTGGTCAATTGTTGCTGCCATGAGAATCCTTACGGGGTTACTACTATATGTTTATAGTAGCACATCTAGGAGGTGTATCGTGGCCGGTAAAAAACCAGCAAAAGTTAATTCTGGTGGGAAAATTAAACAAGAAGATAGACCAGGTAAAGCTACTCTTTACGTAGCTGGATTCAAGGCGGAGAGAAACATATGTCCAAATTGCAAAAAAGAAACACGAAAAGGCATTGTTTATGAGCATCAATCATTGTTGTATTGCAGTAGAGGTTGCATAGCAGCTAGTGGAGTGGTACTATAGCACTATGCAAAATTACTGGCTTTCAGATATTGACTATCAAAAATCGTTAGTTAAAAATATTAACGAGATGAAAGATGGGCAGATGCAGGGCAAGGTCGCTCCAGCTGAAAGAGAATTCGCTGATTCTTTATTATCAATTGCAAAAAAATACGGCAAGCTTTCGGATAATGACGGTAACGGGATTTGGGTTGGTTACGTCCCTGAAGCAGAAAATGACAACTACGAAATTGGAGTACGTTGCGAAAATTGCATTCTTCATGAATCAAAGTCAGTTTGTAAAATTATCAAACAAAGAATCCAACCTGGAGGATATTGCAGACTAGCTGCTATACCAGACGGAGTTGTAGGATCATCTAAAAATGATGATGATTCAGATGAAGAATAAGTTTATAAATAAACAATGAAAGTGTGGATTGACCAAGACCTATGTTGAGCGTTCCTGACCACATTGTGAAGCCGCCGTACGCAGAGACTGGCAAGGTCACGCGCTGGCAGGAATCTGCTGTGAAGTCCCCTGAAATTATTGAACGCATGCG
>Ga0209299_1000005_pt1 | contig 161391 bp, 204 predicted proteins | sample S_140806_MF_Meta_FD_187326 | JGI IMG/M metagenome (GOLD analysis project Ga0209299, IMG submission 187326) | Freshwater microbial communities from Lake Simoncouche, Canada to study carbon cycling - S_140806_MF_MetaG (SPAdes) (version 2) | ecosystem: Environmental > Aquatic > Freshwater > Lake ...
ATATTAACAGCGCAAGGGAGGGTTTTAGCTCTCCCTTGCACAGTTATAAATACAAGTAGCATATGGCAAAAACATTACGCACATCAGGGGATTATACAATAAAAGCAGGCCCTAGTGGATCAGCTGGAGATAAAATTATTACATTGGATGCGGCCGATGTGAGAATACCTGGCAATTTAATTGTTGACGGTGCGACCACATATGTAGAAACTACCAATTTAAAAATAGAAGATTCAATAATAATTTTAAACAAAAATAATTCAGGCGCAGTAGATATCGATTCTGGTATAATGATAGAGCGAGGATCCAACGGTAATAATGCTGCAATATATTGGAATGAAGGAGAAGATGTATTCAAAGCAGTTCTCACAACATCAGGACACGACGCAACATCTATCTCTGATACCACATTAGCAAAAATTAGAGTGGGAGCGCCCGCAAGCGGCGACGATGCAGCCACAAAAGATTATGTGGACATAGCGATATCAGCAGCAGGCACGATGTCAAGCTTCAACGTGTCAGACGGGGTCAGCGCAGACACAATCATCGACGCAGAAACCATCAACCTTACAGGTGGACCCAACATACAAACTTTGCTGGACTCCGGCAGCAATACCATCACCATAGATGTCAAGCAAAATTTAACCAATATCAATTCTTTGAGCACAGGATCCTCAAACGCAGATCTTGTGTTGGTGTCCAACGGTACAGGTAAAGTGGTTATTAATAACATTTTAACATTCAACAGCAATGCTTCCACACCCACAGCAACAGCAATTACCAAACTGTACAGCAAAACCCCAGGATACGGAGACACTGGTGTATATTTTGTTAATTCTGCAGTTAAGTCAGGAGCAGAGCAAGAATTGATAAGTAAGAGGAAAGCAACTGTATTAGCAATTGCTCTAGGATAACATATGGCTATAACACAAAAATTATGTAACTCATTATTAACTGCAAATGATTATGCATATCTTGCCACAGATGTAGTTGCAGTAACAACCATACATCTATGCAACATCACAGCACAAGATTCCATAGTGAACGTTTATATATTACCCTATGATGGTTCTACCACTACACCATCTGCCAACAATAAAATTTATAGCTCTCTAACTGTTAGAGGCAATGACACATATATCATAGATTCAGAAAAATTAATTTTATCAGCCAATGATAAAATCTATATTGAAACTCCAGATTCATCAGGATTAATTGTTGCCACAATATCAACCATAGGATTATAATACCATGGGTAGATCATTAAAAAACATATCTTTAAATGGTAGCAGAAATTCTGTTGCACTTCCAAAAGGAACCACAACAGCTCAACCCACATCAGCAGTGGCAGGTATGCTAAGATACAACACCACAGAAAATAATTTAGAATATTATAATGGCAGCAACTGGCTATTGGTTGGAGGAGGAGTTGGCGGTATTTCTAATATCACTGTGGACTCCTTGACTATCGATGGCGTAACACCAACTTATGCATACACAATGTCTCTGCCTGTGGTATCTCCATCTACAGAAAAAAATATTTTAGTTTTTCTTGAAGGAGTTTATCAAAAACCTAGTTCTTACACTGTATCTGGTACTACTATTACATTGGGTGCTGTACTACTTGGTGATAACGGAAAAACTTTAACCGTATTACACGGATTCGACGCAGTTTAATCTATAGAAACAAAATCTGACCAGGTTCCTGGAGAACCAGCCTTAACGCATACCCACCCTAGAACAGAACCCTTAGCAGGCTGAGTATTCCACACTATATCACCTTGACTGTGTGTGCCAGCCACTGGTGGTTTACTGTCATACTGATGTATCTGTCCTTGAAATCTTATAGGACCAGCCACGTCTAAATCGGCTTTGGGTTTTCTAACTTTAATTCCAACTCTATTATCATGAGAAATAAACAGTGTGGGTTCTCCCCCAACACCAATACTGAAATCATCTGAATTGGCTGTGCCCACATAAGCTGTGGAACCTTTTACATCTGTGACTATTTGAATACTACCGTTGGAAACTGCAAAAATACCTGCTGGGTCTTGTGTATTAATACCCACACTCTTTTTAATAGCGTATAGAGTATCTGCTACATTTAATTCATTTAACACACCCACTTCTTGTAATTTAGATTTGGTTACAGAATTGCCCAATCGATCTTTCCATAGAACTTCGTTGCTGTCAATTCTCACAGAATTTAGAACATCTAGGTTATCCGCTTTGGCACTGTAATAATAGATTGTTTTACAATGCACTGTGCCTTTGACTTCTAAATCATTTTCAATCACAAGCCGATCGTCGTTGATGGTTACTCGTTTCTGTGATGCTTGATCTTGTATACCTGTACTGGCAAAATTTGTAATGGTTCCACCAGTTATTTTATCTCCTGATAATTCTCGATCTGCTATGATGTTATTATGACTGGCTAATTTTTTTAGTGCTTCATTTAATTTGTCTTCTGTCCATTTTAATTTTTCATTGATAGCTCGATTATCGCTGTTTAATCTATCAATGTAAGCACGAGTAACTTTTTGTACTTGCTCGTCTATTACTTGTTTTATGCTGAGTTCTATGGACATATATCTGTATATTTATAGGTATAATTTAATCTTAAAAAACTTATAAATACTTGGTAAAATTATGGCTATACAACGAATTCCAGGACAGATGCTTGAGTCAAACTTGACTCGTTCTACGGATCTAGCATTTCAAACTAACCTATTATACCTTGATGTAAGCAACAATCGAGTGGGTATTAAAACTGCTGCCCCGGGTAACTTTGCTCTGGATGTAAATGGCACAGCAAGATTTCAAGATTCAGTTCAAATCACAGGAGACTTAACAGTCACAGGACAGACCACAGTGGTTAATACAACCAACATGGAAGTAGAAGACAACATGTTGTTGTTGAACAGCGGAGGCAGCGTAGGCAATGATGCTGGTATAATGATCAAGAGGCAAGGTGCAGGCAACGATGCAGTGTTCTACTGGGACGAAAACACCGACAAATTTAAAATAGTGTTGACCACATCGGATGGTAGCACGGTAACCAATATTACAGATACAGAATATGCAAGAATGGCCGGTGCTGATCCTGTGGATGCACAAGATTTTATAACATTAAATTATCTAGCCACAGCAGCTACAGTAACACTGGGGGATTTTTCTTTTTCAACCAACAGAATTACTCTACAAAACACCAATGCTGATTTTGAATTAGATTCTTCTGGCACAGGAAATTTTGTATTATTGGGCACATCAGGATTAGTAATACCTCAAGGTAACACAGCATCTAGACCCGCTGCTCAGGCAGGTATAATAAGATACAATACACAAACTGGCAAATATGAAGTTTCACAAGATGGCAGCACTTGGACCAATCTTAGAACTGAACAAACTTCTAGAGAAGTTATTAAAGATGTGTTTACAGGCGATGGCAGCACACGAACATTTGTATCTCCTCATGTTTCCACAGCACCAGAAAATTTAATAGTTTATATCGATGGTGTAATGCAAGAACCGGATTACAGTTATACCACAGATGGTTCAACTTCTACAGTAACTATCACAGATGAAGCTCCACACATAGGAGCAAGAGTAGTGGTTATCAGCGGGTTTGCTGACGCACAAGTTTAATAAACAAATATACCGTCTTTATTAGATTGTAATCTAAACATCATTGTTCGACCAGTTAATTGATTAACCACAGCTAATTCTGGTATAACTTTTAATTTATTTTGTTCTTGAGTCATGAGGAAATGATACAGATCTGGACCATCCTGCCACCATGTTCTAAGACCGGTCATGTTATAATTTTGATCAATCTTTATAGGATTTTTATAAGTTTTACAAATATCAATTATACGAGTGGTATGCTCATTTATTTTATACACTAAATCTGGTCTGTCTTTTAAAGTTTGTGTTGATCTATTACGGCACATAGGAGGCCACTCTATCATTATATGATATTTCAAAGAATCTATTTTAAAGTTTTCCGACATATTTTTTATAAAAATCTACAAATTGTGTTTGATCTATTTGTTTAACATTGGGCATGTCATCAAATATGCCAACTTTGTTGCTCTTTTTTCCTCTTATAAGAAAAAATTGTGTGCTAGAATATATTTTCATAATAGCTTTAAGTGCTGGATTTTCTTTCTTTGATTCTAACAAATAATCGAACAGAGCTATCACAGGACTGCCAATCCAGCATGCTGTGGCCAGTGCTAATACCTGTTGAGAACAATCTAGAGGATCAAAATTGTAAGGTTTAAGATCTTCAAATATCGGAACACATTCTATTTTGTTATAGAACACATATTTGGCATACTGATCTCGAGGTGCCAACACGATGGTTTTTTCTGCTTTATTTTTTACAAGAAAATTCAACTGTTCAGCATTGTTGGTACAGGCATAATTGGCCTGCTGATACAGTGCATGCTGCCCTGCAACCACTAAAATACCTATGTTTTGTGCTAATTCAGCATCTAATCGATCGGGTTTAAACTCTCCTAAATCGCCTGCTACGGATATAACATGATTGGCCATAATATACTTGGATATTTAACGGTTTGTTTTCATGGAATACAAATAAATAGTAGGTAAAAGTATTTAAAAAACCAAGGGTCAAGCATGGCAATCGGACGTATATCAGGACAGATGTTAAAAGCCAACCTATTAAGGTCGGGCACAGATTTAGCATTCGAAACAAATTTATTAGTATTAGATGTTACCAACTCATACGTGGGTATTGGAACAGCATCACCAGCAAGAAAATTACATATCAGCGACACAGGAGCTCTTAGATTACCATCAGGATCAGATGCTCAAAGAGGCACAGCAGCCAACGGAGATATTCGATACAACAGTGAACGAAATATCATGGAAGGCTATGTTAACGGTGCTTGGCAGAATTTATCATCAGCGTCTTCATTATTAGACACAGAAGAAAACACTGGAGTACAAGTAGAAAGAAACACAGACGAAAATCAAATTCATTTCTTCGTAGAAGGACAAGGCGATGTTGCTCATATCCGAAGCAATGGAAATATAGAATTAAACAATTTACAAATAGCAAATCAAACCATCACAGGATTATCTACCAACACAGATATTACAATAACTCCAAATGGCACCGGTTCAGTTGCTATGACCAAAGTTAATATCGATGGTGGATCCATTGACGGTACCACAATCGGTGCAGCAGCAGCAGCCGCTGGTACATTCACTACTGTGGATACTTCAGGTAACGTAACAGTGGGTGGTAACTTAATAGTAAATGGTTCAACCACAACCATTGAATCCACAACATTATCAATTGAAGATCCATTATTAATTTTAGCAAAAAATAATTCAGGTGGAAATGCCAATACCTATGACCAAGGTATATTATTCAACAGAGGATCGTTCTCCAACGTGGCTTTCTTCTGGGATGAATCATTAGATGAGTTTGCATTTGCAACCACATCAGCAGAGACAGGATCCACTGCAGGTAATATCACAATAGATTCATATCAAAAATTACATGCAGGTATTATAGTAGCAGGAACATCTCTAGACACAGGTGCAATCAAGGCACTAGACGGTACAGCAGCAATCACTATTGCTTCTTCAACTGGTGTTATCACAGCTTCTACAAATTTAAATGCCAATGCAGGATTAGACATTGCTGCAGACTCACAATCATTCACAGTGGGTGCAGGTGCAGATTTTACTATTGCTCATGATGGCACAGACACAACATTAGATAACAATACCGGAATATTAAAAATACAAGGTGCATCTGGTAGCTCAATACAAATTAATTCTGATGCTGCTTCTGTGGACACACAGATTTCAGGAGACAACACAGCAGCATTATTATTTGTTAAAGCTTCTACTGACAAAATTGGTATTGCTACAAATTCTCCATCATATATCTTAGATATCAACGACACAGGTGCTGTGAGATTACCTCAAGGCAACACAGCAGCTAGACCCACTGCTGCTACAGGTGTTATAAGATTCAACACACAAACTGGATATTATGAAGGATCACAAGACGGATCTACATGGGTTAGTTTTGTAACCACAGATGGTACCACTCCAGCAATATCTAAATTATCAGCCACAGGTGATGGTTCTACTTCTATATTCACAGGTTTCTTTGCAAGTACTCCAGTTTCAGCTGCCAACGTACTAGTATTCATTGATAACGTGCATCAAGAACCTACAGAAAACTACACAATTTCTGGTACAACTTTAACTTTTACATCAGCTCCACATCCTGCTGCTAGAATATATGCATTGATAGGATTTGACAGCAGCAACGGTGGATCTGGATCAACTAATATATTAACAACAGTAACAAAAGATGCCGGAAGCCAGACAGGCACTATTGCATTAGATCTAACAAAATCTGTGAACAAAATTGTTCCTTGGATTAGTGGAGATGATGATCAGTACACACTGGCTGATGGAGTTGAAGGTCAAATCATGTACATCGTTGCAGGTGGAACTGTAGCCTCTGACTACACATCAATGAAATTTGCCCATGCTCGATACAGAAATTCAATAGGCAATATTGTAGAAGACATCAACGTGGCTTACTGGTTGCCGTTCGGTGGTAACCTTAATGGTGAATCTATAAACACAGCATACAATACCTCTGTAACACTGATATTCACAGATGGCCATTGGAATCTACCACACAGCATATTTGATTAATTGCTGACTAATACCTTAAATTTGGGTATATTCAATAAATACTCATGCAGTAGCAATACTGCTTAAAATTAACAATCATGCGGGAGATATGGAACCATGACAACAAGAAACTTTAGAGTTAATAACGGACTATCAGTAGGTGATGTCGCTATTAGCGCTACAACAAATAAAATAACAGGATTAACAACGGCTGCACCAACAGCTGACGGAGATTCAGCTAACAAAAAATATGTGGACGATCAGATTGCTGCTTTATCATTTGCAACCATCGGCACAGGTAACACATCTATCACAGTCACAGATTCAGGCACTGGATCAATTGCAACTGTAGTAGACGGTACCACAGTTAAAACACAAACACAATCATTGTGTACATTTGCCACTGACGTTAGAATCAATGGAAATTTAACGTTAGCTGGAACCAACACAATCATTAACACCACTACTTTATCAGTGGAAGACAACATCATTGAAGTGAACAGAAATATCTCTGCCAATGCTGGAATGCCTTCTTTTTCTGGATTAAAAGTCAACAGAGGTGAAACATCTTCTGCCACAGAACAAGATTTATTCTGGGTTTGGGATGAAACATTCACAGATGATGCTTCAACAATCTATGCAGCTGCCGCTGGCGGTGCATGGACTGCTCTAAGAGCAACTTCTACCAACGATCCAGGGTTTATCAGCACACAAGATGCAACACTGGTGGACATACGATGCAGAATCGTTAACGCTACAGCAACTTCAGCTCAATACGCGGATATCGCGGAGAGATTTGCAGCAGATGCTCCAATGACTGAAGGCGCAGTGGTTATGTTGGGCGGTGCACAAGAAATTACTGAAACTTCAGAAGAACTTTCTGAAAAAGTTTTTGGTGTTATTTCTTCAAAACCAGCCTACATGATGAACTCAGGTGCTGGTAATAACGAATCACACCCTTTTGTGGCTATGACTGGTAGAACTCCTGTGAGAGTTATCGGACAAGTGAACAAAGGTGACAGAATAGTATCATCTAGCGTAAAAGGCACTGCTAGAGCTGCTAAAACTGGTGAATCAATTAACCCTTTCCATGTTATTGGAAGAGCTCTTGAGAGCAAATCTGATGCAGGTATTGGAATGGTAAATTGTTTCGTTCAAGCAAAGAACTAATAAGTAAAACACTTCCTAAGTAGTTGAAAAGGGCCGAAAGGCCCTTTTCTCGTTTATAGCATAAATACCTATACTGCGGTCAGCCGGCAATGTAATCAGGCTGTGTGAGGATATCCTCACTAACATAGAACAAGGAGCTCGGTATGGCTATAGGCCGTATATCTGGTTCAATGTTAAAATCTAACCTGACTAGAAACGGGGTAGATCTAGCATTTGAAACCAACATTCTTTATCTTGACGTTACCAACGCTCGAGTTGGAATTGGGACTTCTTCACCATCAACAGCATTACACGTAATCGGAACAACTACCACTGATAATCTAGTGGTTAATAACATAACATCAGACGACAGCACAGCCATACAGATCAATGACGGCATCAACGTCAGTGGCACAGTGACCGCAAACAGTGGCCTGGTTGCCAATGGCATAACCTATCCCACCACAGACGGCAGCAACGGACAGGTATTAACCACAAACGGCTCTGGCACACTGAACTTTGTTAGTCCAAGCGCATTTGGTAGCATGACCTTTGTGGGTGATGACAGCACAGGTTCCACAATCAACACAGCAGAGACACTGAAATTCGCAGGAGCAACAGGCATAACCACTTCTGTAGTAAACGACACTGTCACAATAACTGGACCAAATTTAAGTGCATACCTAACCAATTCTCCAATCACGGTGGTAGGTGATGACTCCACGGGCACTACATTAAACACAGGTGAAACAATTAAAATTGCAGGTGCTGGAGGAATCACCACAGCAGTGTCGGGAGATGTATTAACTATCACTGGTGCTAATCAAGCACAAGGTATCACATTCGTAGGCGATGATTCCACTGGCACAAGAATTTCCGATGGTGAAACTCTAAAAATAGCAGGCACAAGCAATATCACAACGGCCATGTCAGGTGACACTCTGACCATCACAGGCAGCAAAGACATCAACGTTAATTCTATATCATCTGGAGATTCATCTGCTATACAGATCAATGATAACGTAAATGTATCAGGCACTTTTAATGCCAAAACCATTGTGACCAATGATCTAATATCCGAAGACAGCACTGCTATCAATGTGTTGGATGGCATGAATGTGTCAGGCACACTGAGTGCTGATGTATTAGATGTGAATGAAATCAGTTCATCGGATTCATCTGCTATACAGATCAATGACAGTTTAAATGCCAGTGGTACTATCACGGCCGCAAGTTTTGTTACACACGGTGTATCAGGCAATATCACAGGTGTTAATAATATTGAAGTTAATCAGATTTCCAGCAATGATTCCACTGCTGTACAGGTAGCAGATGGCATGAATGTGTCAGGTACTCTAACAGCTCCAACATTCGTAACCAACGATATCAGTTCTAATGATTCTACTGCAATACAAATCAATGATGCTGTGAATATTGCTGGTAATTTGAGCATGAATGGTAACAAAATTACTAATTTGCCCACTCCACTTTCAGACAATGAGCCTGCTACTAAAAACTATGTAGACAATCAATTTGCTGCTGCTGGATCAGGCACTGTGACATCGATCACCGCAGGCACAGGACTTACGGCTTCTCCAACTAATCCTATAACCACCACAGGCACAATAGCACTGGATTTCAGCACTGTGGTTGCTCGAATAGTAGGCGATGACTCTACAGGCACAGATCTTCGAGTAGGTGAAACAATTAAAATTGCAGGAACATCTAATATCACAACTGCAGTATCAGGAGATACTTTAACCATCACAGGACCAAATTTAAGTGCATATCTAACCAATTCTACTCTAACTGTGGTAGGTGACGACAGCACAGGCACTACATTAAACACAGGTGAAACAATTAAAATTGCAGGTGCTGGAGGAATCACCACAGCAGTGTCGGGAGATGTATTAACTATCACTGGTGCTAATCAAGCACAGGGTATAACAGTAGTTGGAAATGACAGCACAGGCACAAGAATATCAGATGGTGAAACTTTACAAATTGCTGGCACAAGCAACATCACAACTGCCGTGTCGGGAGACACCCTGACCATCACTGGTCCAGATCTAAGTTCCTTCATCACGGCTTCAAGCACTGACACATTATCAAATAAAACTTTTACTCTTGCTCAAAGTGGTGGTACAAGTGCATATGCAACTAAAAGAGTTTTACAATACAACGAAGGAACTGGAGTAATTACATATAGTAATAAATTAGATGCTGTAAGCCCATACATTACAGGATATGGTTCAGAAATTCACGTTAGTCCAGTTGCTCTTGATAACACAGGTAATGGAACCATTGGCGATCCAGTTAAAACAATTGCTAAAGCATTAGAATTAGCTGCACTTGCTTTCGAAACAACTACTGCTGGCTCAAGAAAAACAATTATTCTACATCCAGGAGATTATGCAGAAAATGTCACACTTGATACTCAATATATTGTTTTAACCACACACGAGGCAATAGGCAAAAATACAACTCTTTCTGGCACATTAACTATTTCAAAAGGTTGTACTGTTAATGGACTGAAGATGACAAATCTTATTATTTCAGCAACTTCAGCAACAGGCTCAGTTGATATTATTAATTGTACAGTGACAACAGCAACTACAAAAACATCAAGTGCATATACAAATTTTAGATTATGCGATTTATCTTCATCTACATTAAGTATTACTGGTGCTGGCTCAGTCGTGCTGAATGGTGGTAATTATGGTACTGTCACTGTAAATAATGCTTCTGCTGCAGTTTTGGCTAAAGCAGTTATTACAATGGCACCAGTGACTTTAACAGCAGGAACATTACAAATTGCTGACACAGTTATCTACTCTGCTACTAATACATCTAATGCTATAACACAAAGTGCTGGATCATTTTTAACATTAAACAATTGTCAAACATTAATACCTGATTTAACAAACGTAGCAAGAAATAGTTTTGGTGGATATTATTCTATTCTTCATTCTGTTTATGATAAAGCAAACTCTACATTCGGTGGAACATCATTATCAGCAGTTTCATATAGTCAGTATGTTAATGCTGATAGATTAACTCTAAATGGATCAACATCTGGTGCTACTATAATTAACGCAACTGCTGCTGCAGGAACTACTACATTAACACTTCCAGCTGCAACTGACACTTTAGTTGGAAAAGCTACAACAGATACATTAACGAATAAAACAATTAATTTAACTTCTAATACATTATCTGGAACAACTGCACAATTTAATACAGCATTGAGTGATGATAATTTTGCCACATTAGCTGGAACAGAAACATTAACAAATAAAACATTAACAACTCCTGTAATTTCTAGTATTTCTAATAGTGGAACAATAACTATTCCTACAGGAACGGATACTTTAGTTGGTCGTGCAACTACAGATACATTAACAAATAAGACTTTAACATCTCCAGTTATATCAACAATAACGAATACTGGAACATTAACATTACCTACATCTACCGATACATTAGTTGGAAGAGCAACTACAGATACTTTAACAAATAAAACAATTGGTGCTGCAACAATTAGTGGAAATTTAATACCAAACGCAGATGCAACAATTGATTTAGGATCTGGTGGACAAAAATGGGCAACTCTAAACGTAGTAAATATTACACAAACAGGAAATACAACAACTTCTGGTACTCTTCAAGTCACTGGCACAACTGCATTAAATGGTGGATTAACACTTGATGTAGATAAATTTACTGTTGCTGATGGAACTGGAAATACATTAATTGGTGGAACATTAGGTGTCACTGGCAATACTACACTTTCAGGAGATCTTTCAGTTCATGGTGGTGATTTAACTACTGATGCGACAACTTTCAATTTATTAAATACAACAGCAACTACAATTAACATTGGTGGCGTCGCAACTACAATCGGAATCGGTGCTAATTCTGGAACAACAACAGTAAATAATAATTTAACGATTGCAGGAGATTTAACTGTAAGCGGAAATACAACTACACTTAACACAGCAACATTAGAAGTAGAAGATAAAAATATTATAATTGCTAAAGTTGCATCACCTACAGATTCAACAGCTGATGGTGCTGGTATTACAATTAAAGGTGCAACAGATAAAACATTTAATTGGGTAGATGCTACTGATGCATTTACATCAAGCGAACATATTGAAACTGCTGCAGGAAAAACATTAGCATTAAGTGGTTCAAGTTCAGGTAAAACAACATTAAACGTTTCAGCTGCTGCTTCAGGAACTTTAACACTTCCAGCTGCAACTGATACATTAGTTGGAAAAGCTACATCTGATACACTTACAAATAAATCTATTTCTTTAACAACGAATACAATTACAGGAACAACTGCTGAATTTAACACTGCATTATCTGATGATAATTTTGTCACATTAACTGGAACAGAAACATTAACAAATAAGACATTAACGACTCCTGTAATGTCTTCTGTTTCTAATAGTGGGACAATAACTATTCCTACAGGAACGGATACTTTAGTTGGTAGAGCAACAACAGACACATTAACGAATAAAACATTAACATCTCCAGTAATATCTTCTATCTCTAACACTGGAACATTAACATTACCTACTTCTACAGACACATTAGTTGGAAAAGCAACAACAGATGTATTAACAAATAAATCAATAAGTTTAACTACTAACACAATCACTGGTACAATTTCTGAATTTAACTCAGCTGTTTCTGATGCTAATTTAGCTACAATTGATGGTGTTGAAACATTAACGAATAAAACTTTAAGTTCGCCAGTTATCACAACTATTACCACAACAAGTAATTCTAGTATATCATTAGACCCGAATGGAACAGGAGTTGTAAATGTTCCTGCTGGTTATACTGGAAGAGCAGGATTCGGAGTGAATTCTCTTGTTCCAAAATCTTATGTTGATGCTCTTGAAGCAGGATTACATGTTCATCAAGCAGTAAAAGCTGCAACAACAGACACACTTGCAGTTTTAACAGGTGGCACAGTCACTTACGATAATGGTACAGCTGGAGTTGGTGCAACATTAACATTACAAAATGCTTTAACAACTTTAGATACATCATACACAGTAGTAAGTGGTGATAGACTTTTAATTAAGAATCAAGCAAATGCTGCTCATAATGGTATCTATACTATTGACGCAACAAGAACAATATTAACAAGAGCAACAGATTTTGATTCTGTTTCAGAAATAGCAAGTGGTGATTTTTTATTTGTGGCTAATGGAACACAATTTGGTAATCAAGGATATGTACAAACAGTTGTAATGGTCACAGTTGGTTCAACAAGTATTTCATTCACACAATTTTCTGGTGCTGGACAAATAACTGCTGGAAACGGATTAACAAAAGATGGAAATACAATTGATGCAGTTGGAACAGCAGATCGTATTACTGTAAACGCAAATAGTATCGATATTGCTTCAACTTATGCTGGTCAATCTACAATTACAACATTAGGAACAATTTCGAGTGGAACATGGCAAGGTTCAGCAATCGCTGGTCAATATGGTGGAACTGGAGTAAATAATTCTGGCAAAACACTTACACTTGGTGGTAATTTTACACATACTGGTGCTCATACTCTTGGTTTAACAACTACTGCAAATACATCAATAACTTTACCAACAACTGGTACTCTTGCGACTTTAAATGGTTCTGAAACTTTAGCAAATAAAACATTAACTTCACCAATTATTTCAAGTATTTCTAACACTGGAACATTAACATTACCTACTTCAACTGATACTTTAGTCGGTCGTGCAACTACAGATACTTTAACGAATAAAACATTAACATCTCCAGTTATTTCAAGTATTTCTAACACTGGAACATTAACATTACCTACTTCTACAGATACGTTAGTTGGTAGAGCAACTACAGATACTTTAACGAATAAAACGATTGGTGCTGCAACAATTAGTGGAAATTTAATACCAAATGCAAACGCAACAGTTGATTTGGGATCAGCATCAAATAAATTTAGACATTTATATCTAGATGGTTCATCATTCTTTATGGGAACGACAAAAGTTTCAATGCATGCTAATGGATATTTTGTATTTAACAATAATTCTGCTAGTGGATATCCAAGTGGAAGCAATGTGAGTGTTGCTACAGCCACAAATGGTGTTGGTGGAGGTGGTGGTGCATCTACTGCAACAGTTGCAGCATTAGCGATCGCACTTGGAGGTGCTTAAATTATGCCAGTGTCCACTCGTGAAGGACTTAAAGATTACGCACTAAGAAAACTTGGTGCACCAGTTGTAGAAATTAACGTTGATGATGGTCAATTAGAAGATCGTCTTGATGAAGCATTAGAATATTTCAATATAAATCATTGGGATGGTTCTGAACGTACTTATGTTTCACACTTAGTCACAAATCAAAATATTAGTGATAAGTATATTCCTGTTGCTGATATAGTTTATGGTGTGAATAGAGTGTTCCCTATATATGCAGGGTCATCAACTAGTAAAAATATATTTGATTTACAATATCAATTAAGATTAAATGATTTGTATGATTTAACATCTACTTCAGTTGTTTATTATACAACAGTAATGAATCATTTACAATTACTTGATACAATATTAAATGGTCAACCTATGTTTCGTTTTAATCGTTTAACAAACAGATTAAATATAGATATTAAATGGGGAACTGCAGTAAAAGCAGGTGACTATATTATATACGATGGATATAAAGCAATAGATCCTGCTTCATTTACTAAAATGTACAATGAGCCATGGTTGAAATCTTATACCACTGCTCTTTTTAAAGCACAGTGGGGAACTAATTTAAAAAAGTTTTCAGGATTAGAACTTCCTGGAGGTGTGACACTTGATGGTGATAAACTATATGCTGAAGCAAAAGAAGAAATTAAAGAATTAGAAGACATATTAGTTGGAAAGAATGCACCATTAGAATTTTCAGTAGGATAAACAAATGTCTAGAAATGTTTATTTTACACAAGGAACTGCTAATGAGCAAAACCTAATAGAAGATTTAATTATAGAATCTTTAGGAATTTATGCTCAAACAGTTTATTACATACCAAGAAAATATGTAAATAAAGATCAAATTCTTGGTGAAGATACATTAAGTACATTTAATTATGCTTACCCAGTTGAAATGTATTTTGAAAATGTAAAAGATTATGATGGAGCAGGCTCTTTCGTAAGTAAATTTGGTTTAATGATTGAATCATCAGCTACATTAGTTGTAGCAAGAAGAAGATGGAATCAATTAGTTGGTCAATATGGTAATACTATTTTAACAAATCGTCCAGTTGAAGGAGATTTAATTTATTTTCCTTTAACTAAAAGTTTATTTGAAATAAGATTTGTAAAAGATAAAGATCCTTTTTATCAATTAGGAAAACTTTACACTTATAAATTACAAGTTGAATTATTTCAATATTCTTCTGAAAAAATTGATACAGGTGTACCTGAGATTGATGTATTTGAACCATTAAAAACATTCAATACTGATCCTACACGTAATGAAGTAATGTATGTAAATAGTATTACATTTACAAATCTTGGTGCAGGTTATGTATCAGCACCAACATTAACATTTAATGGTGGAACTCCACTTACAAATGCTACAGCTACTTGTACTATATTAAATGGTAAAATAAATAGTGCTACAATTACGAATGTAGGAAATGGATTTAATAGTGTACCTACAATTACAATAAGTGCACCACCAGCTGGAGGAACTCAAGCTGTTGCTACTTGTACTTTAAATATGAATATTGATAAACAAGGTGGCTTTGGTGATAACGTTTCGATTAAAGTTGAAAGAGACGTAAATAATAATAAAGTGGCATGGTCTGAAAATAATCCATTTGGAGAATTTTAATCATGTTAAATAAACCACCATATTATCACGAAACAATAAGAAATTGTATTATAGGATTTGCAAAAATATTTTCAGATCTTAAAATTGAAAGAAAAAAAGCAAACGGAACAGTAGAACAAACGTTATTAATTCCGATTGCTTATGCTCCGAAAGAAAAGTGGATACAACGTATAGAACAAGATCCTACTCTTTCGAATCAATTGATGACTACTCTTCCTCGTCTTTCTTTTGAAATGACTGGATTAAATTTAGATGCAACGAGAAAAGTTTCACGTATGGCATCTATTGAGAAGAATAAAGCAGTTGGAGCTGGAGTAAATACAGCAAATAGAGTATTCGCTCCTGTACCATATAATTTAGATATAAATTTATATTGTATATCTAAAAATACAGAGGATGGTTTACAAATAGTAGAACAAATTCTACCTTATTTTACACCAGAATTCACGATGAGTATTCAATCGATGAAAACACCTCTTGATATTGTCACTGATGTTCCTATTATTTTAAATAGTGTGACATTTGTAGACGAATATGATGGTACTTTTGAGACACGTAGGTTTGTGACATGGACATTAGGTTTTCAATTAAAACTTAATCTTTTTGGATATGCAAACCCAGATGGTAAAATTATATCTAAAACGATTGTTGATATTGGCAATCCAGATAGACAAAACACAATAATAGCTAACCTAAATACAGGTGGAATTACGAGTGAAACATGGGAAGATATATTTAAAACTTCCGAATACGATATAACATAATAGGAAACAAATATGGCAAAACAAGTAATAGGAGTTGGTTCATCGCCGAATGACGGAACAGGTAATACTTTACGTGATGGTGGTGTAAAAATCAATTCTAACTTTGACGAATTGTATAACGGACTAGGTGGAAGCACTGTACGTATTGCAATTCCATCATCAGCAATTTCAAATGGCGCAACACTTAAATTTGATGGAACTAATTTCGTACCAAATTCAGATATAGATACAAATACTACTTATGCTATTAGTTCAGAAACAGTAGCAAGTGGTGCAAAAGTAAGATTAACAGGATCAGATTCTACAACTGATGATATATCAATTTTAACAGCAAATGCTGGACTTACAATTACTCGTACTGACGCAAGTACAATCACTCTTACAAATAATAATCCAGCCCCTGTCACTTTTTCTTTAAGTGCTGAAGCTATTCAAGCAGGTCAAAGAACAATTCGTTTAACAGGATCAAATGCTTCGTTATCTGATATTGCTCTTATTGCTGGTACTGGTATGACAATATCAAATCCGACTGCTTCTTCTATTACTTTAGATTCTGCAATCGTTTCAGTAAATGGTGCAACTGGTGCAGTTATTACAAGAAGAACATATTCTTTTGGTGGTGCTACAACTTCTAATTATCTAGTGACTGGTCCAGGATTGCCTACAGCTGGAGCAAATGATCCAGATATTATTGCTCAAAGAGGTGAAACTATAAGATTTACAAATACACGTTCAGGACAAATTTTAGAAATACTTGATACTTCAAATGCTGCTCCTGCAGGTGATTATATTTCATCGCAAGGTTCATCAGCTAATATAGCAGATCAAAACCAAACGATTACATTTACAATACCAATGTCTGCTTCTACAGGAAACACATTTAAATATCGTAGTCAAACTGAGCCTGCGAATATGTTAGGAAACATAGTAGTTATATAATAAAGGTGGATAGGGCTTATGCCTACAAATTTTTATAATGCAAATACAGCACTTAAAGCTGTTGGTGTAAAAGTAAAATTTACAAAACAAGAAGTACAAGAATTTCTTAAATGTAAAGAAGATCCAATTTACTTTATAGAAAATTATTGTAAAATAGTTTCATTAGATTTAGGATTAATTCCTTTCGCTTTATATGATTGTCAAAAAGAAAAAGTAAGGACAATCATGAATAATCGTAAAGTGATTTTAATGGAAGGAAGACAGCAAGGAAAAACTATTACTTCTGCTGCATGTATTGTACATTATACATTGTTTAATGATAACGTCACTGTTGGTATATTAGCAAATAAAGGAAGTACCGCAAGAGAAGTTTTAGATCGTTATCAATTAATGTATGAAAATTTACCTTTATGGTTGCAACAAGGTGTTGTGACTTGGAATAAAGGAGATGTAGAATTAGAAAATGGTAGCAAAGTATTTACTTCTGCTACAACACCAAGTGCGATACGTGGTAAGTCAGTTAATTGGTTATATATTGATGAAGCTGCAATTATACCAAATCAAATCGCAGAAGAATTTTTTACTTCAGTTTATCCTACTATTATGGCAGGAGAAACTACAAAAATATTATTAAGTTCTACTCCATTAGGATATAATCACTTTTGGAAATTTTGGAATGATGCTGTAAATAATAAAAATGGATTTAAAAATCTTTTTATTCCTTACGATAAAATTCCAGGACGCGATAAAGCTTGGGCTGAAGCACAAAGAAAATTACTTGGTGATGTAAAATTTAATCAAGAAATACTTTGTGAATTTTTAGGAAGTTCACTTACACTTATTAATGGTGAAACTTTAAGAAATTTATCTCCTAAACCATTCATATATTCTAAAGATGGTTTAGATATATTAGAAAAGCCTGAACCGAATCGTAAGTATGTAATTGTAGTTGATTTGAGTAAAGGAACAGGAAGAGATTATACAGCACTTAGCATTTTTGATATAACAGAAATGCCTTATAAAGTTGTAGGTAAATATCGTTCGAATACAATTAGCATACTACTCGTTCCAAGTATTATAGATAAAATTGGAAGAGATTATAATAATGCTTTTGTGTTAATTGAAATTAATAGTGGTGAAACAGTTCCCTATATATTACATAATGAATTAGAATACGAGAATATTATCTTTGTTGCAAGAGTTAAGAATGAAGGACAAAGAATTACTGGTGGATTTGGTGACAAATCAAGTGCACTAGGTGTCACAACTGATGTATCTGTAAAAAGAAAAGGTTGTAGCATATTAAAGAATTTAATTGAGAATAATAGTTTATTAATATTTGATTCAACTATTATTAGCGAATTAACTACATTTATCAGCAAAAATGGTTATTTTTCAGCTGACGATGGCTATACTGATGATCTAGTGATGACGTGTGTACTCTTTGCTTGGCTTACAGCTGACGTATATTTTAGAGAAATAACGGACGTAAATATAAGAAAAGAGTTATATAAAAAACAAATACAAGAGATTGAAGAAGAGTTGACTCCATTTGGCTTCTTAAATGATGGAAATGACCGAGAAAACCCTTCGAATTTTTGAAAAAACTAAATAGGTAAGAGAAATAGCACGTTTGTCAAGAAACGTGTCAATAATTAAAGAGGAGAGAGCAAAATGGCATTCCAATTAAGTCCAGGAGTAATTGTCACAGAAAAGGACTTCACAAGTATAGTTCCTAATGTTGCCACAAGTGCAGGTGCATTTGTAGGTAAATTCGCATGGGGACCAATCGAAGATCCAGTGCAAATTACATCCGAAAACGAATTAGTAGAAAGATTCGGTACACCAGATGATTCAACTTTTGAATCATTTTTTACTGCAGCTAACTTTTTATCATACTCGAATAATTTATTCGTAGTAAGAGGAAATGGTTCAACTGATAGAAATGCAGGAATTAGTGGTACCGCAGTTAAAATTAAAAACGCAGAACAATACTTATCATCATATGCAGGTGGTCAAGGAACTGTTGGCGAGTTCGCAGCTAAGTGGGCTGGAGCACGTGGCAATTCTTTAAAAGTATCAATGGCTGATAAGTCAACTTTCACAGGTTGGACTTATGAAACTAGCTTTGATAGATCGCCAGACACATCAGCTTGGGCAACATCAAATAACGTATCTAATGATGAAATTCATATTATCGTAATCGATGAAGATGGATTATTTACTGGCACAGCTGGTACAATCTTAGAAAAATTTGAATATGTTTCAAAAGCATCAGGTGCTAAAAAATCTGATGGTTCAAACAATTATTACAGAGATGTAATCAATTCAAATTCAAAATACATTTGGTGGATGGATCATCCAACTCAATCAGCAGAAGTTAATAATGCAGCGAATGGCAGTGCGGTAGCATGGGGAACAGCTCCAGCAGCACAACCATACAAAGATATTACAACAGCATTAAATGCTTCCTTAGTTGGTGGTGTTGATGACTATGCAGGTGTGACTGCAGGAAACATTCAAACAGGTTATGCTTTGTTTGCAAACGATCAGCTTGACATATCGTTAGTCCTTTTAGGAAAAGCGACAGCAGCAACAGCAACTTATGTAATTAATAGCGTCGTAGAAGTAAGAAAAGATGCAGTAGCTTTTATCTCTCCAGAAGCAGCAGGTGGTTCTTATATTTCTGATGCTTCAGCGACACCAGTAGCAGATATTATAACATATAGAACAGCACTTCCAAGTTCTTCTTATGCTATATTAGATTCTGGTTATAAATTCCAGTATGATCGTTATAATGACAAGTATCGTTATGTCCCATTAAATGGTGATGTAGCTGGTCTTGCCGCAAGAACAGATTATGCTCAAGATCCATGGTATTCACCAGCAGGTGCAAATCGTGGTCAAATTAAAAATGTTGTTAAACTAGCATTTAATCCAAATAGAACACAAAGAGATTCACTTTATCAAAAAGGTGTAAATCCAGTTGTGACGTTTCCAGGAGAAGGAACTCAATTATTTGGAGACAAAACTTTATTGTCAGCACCAAGTGCTTTCGATAGAATCAATGTACGAAGATTATTCATTGTATTAGAAAAAGCGATCTCAATTGCTGCGAAAGCACAATTGTTTGAGTTCAATGATGCTTTCACTCGTGCTCAATTCAAAAATCAAATAGAACCATTCTTAAGAGACGTACAAGGTCGTCGTGGTATTACTGATTTTAGAGTTGTGTGTGATGAAACAAATAATACAGGTGCAGTAATCGACAGAAATGAATTTGTAGCAAGCATTTTCATTAAACCTAATCGCTCAATCAACTTCATTAATCTAACATTTGTAGCAGCAAGATCAAGTGTTAATTTTAGTGAAATCGGTGGCTAATAATTAAAGGAGAAACTTAAATGGCTGATATAGCAGATTTTAAAGCACAAATGACTGGTGGCGGAGCACGTCCCAATCAATTTCGTGTTGAGTTAATTTTCCCTAGCTACGTTGTTGCAGGGATTTTGGCAAGTGCACAAGCACAATTTTTATGTAAAGCAGCACAATTACCAGCAAGCACAATAGAGAACATTCCAGTTCAATATCGTGGTCGTGCTGTTAATTTTGCAGGAGAAAGAACATTTGCTCCATGGACTGTCACAGTTTACAATGATACAAATTTCAATGTAAGAAATGCGATGGAACGTTGGTCAAATGGTATTCAAAATTATCAAACAACTAATGGTCGTGTAAATCCAAGAGATTATCAAACGGATTTAGTAGTAAGACAATTAGATCGTTCAGGTGCAATTATTAAATCATATCGTTTTGTTGATGCTTATCCAATTTCTATTGGTGTAGTTCAATTAGACTATGATACAGCAAATGCAGTTGAAACGTTTGATGTTGAATTTCAATACAATTACTTTGATAGTGATACAGCTTCACGTGATGGTGTAGGAGTGAATATTTCAATTGATACACCAATTGGTTCATTCCCAATTAAAATATAATAACAGAGTTCTAAAAAGAACTTAGAAATAGATTATGGCAGAATTATTTGGCTTTGAGATTAAAAGAAAAACACCGAAGAAAGAACTTAGTTCGGTTGTCACACCATCTAATGTAGATGGTTCGACGTTGGTAGCAGACGCATCGGCATATTATGGATTAACACTTGATTTAGATGCGAGTATTAAGGGCGAAAACGATTTAATAAAAAGATATCGTGAAGTTTCTTATTACCCAGATGCTGATAATGCAATTGAAGACATTGTAAATGAATCAATTGTATTAGATAATCAACGTCTTTCAGTTGACGTAGTTTTAGACGATTTAAAAGCATCAGATAATATTAAAGAAGCTATAAGAAAAGAGTTCGAAGAAGTTTATAAATTATTAGATTTTGATTTACGTGGTCATGATATATTTCGTACATGGTATGTTGATGGAAGACTGTACTATCATATAGTTATAGATCCAAAAAATACTAAAAACGGAATTAATGAATTAAGATTTATAGATCCACGTAAAATTCGTAAGATTAAGAATTATAAAAAAGAAAGAAATGATAAGGGTGTTGACGTAGTAAAAGATATACAAGAATACTACATTTACAATGACAAAGGAATTACTGATAGTTTAGCAACAGGTATTAAACTATCTTTAGATTCAGTTGTATTTGCTCCATCAGGATTAACTGATTTAAATTCTGGTATGATATTATCGCATTTACATAAAGCGATAAAACCAGTGAACCAGTTAAAAATGGTAGAAGATAGTATAGTAATCTATCGAATATCAAGAGCACCTGAACGAAGAATATTTTATATTGATGTTGGTAATCTGCCTAAGTTAAAAGCAGAGCAGTATGTAAACGACATCATGAATAAGTTTAGAAATAAAGTTGTATATGATGCATCAACAGGTGAAGTACGAGATGATCGTAAACACATGTCAATGCTTGAAGACTTTTGGATGCCAAGAAGAGAGGGTGGTAGAGGAACTGAAATTACTACACTCCAAGGTGGACAAAATTTAGGCGAGATAGCTGATGTACAATATTTTCAAAAGAAATTATATCAATCTTTAAATGTTCCTGTCACAAGATTGTTAAGTGAAACAGGATTTAATTTAGGAAGAGCAAGTGAAATAAGTCGTGATGAATTAAACTTCCAAAAGTTTATTGATAGATTAAGACGTAAATTTAGCACTATATTTTACAGTCTTTTAAGAGTGCAATTAATTCTAAAAGGAATTATAAAAGATCAAGAGTGGGAACAGTTTTCTCAAGATATTCGTTTTGATTTTTTAAAAGATAATTTCTTTACTGAATTAAAAGAAAACGAAATACTTGCTCAAAGAATTAATATGTTAAATTCTATTGAACAATATATTGGAAAATATTACAGTATTAGTTGGGTTCGTAAGAACATATTAAGACAAACAGAAGATGATATTTCGAAAATTGATAAAGAAGTAGCAGGCGAGCAAAGTAAAATACAAGATTTAAAAGTAGCTCAAACTGCTGAAACAGATGATGAAGCAATAGATGCAGAACAAGATAAAATTGATCTTGAATCTTCTCTTGTTGATAATACTAAAAAGGAATAATTTATGGAAATGAAAAACAAAATTAAAGACTTAATTGATAATATTGAAATAGGAAATGCTGACGCAATTAATGCATCGTTTTCAACAGTAATGGCTGAAAAAGTATCAGCAAGATTAGATAGTTTAAAGCAAGAAGTTGCTAATGTGGTATTTAAAGATAAAATAGAAAATAACGAAAAAAATAATTAGGAGTATTACTAATGGCTGTCACAAAGACTATATTAAAAAAATCAAAAAATGAAGTTGTTGTTAAATTTGCAAATAACTCAGGAAATAATCAAACTTCAACTTTTGATTTAAGTGTAGATGCTTTATTGAGCACTGAAGTAATTGAAGGCACAGTAAAAGTTAATATTTTAGCAATAGGTTTCTCTGGGCTTAATGGTTCTCATTTCACTTTATCAAGAAACTCAGTAGGTATATTTGCTGCTCCTTGTGACCAACCAGATCAATTTTATTTTGAAGGATTTGTTGATGGAATTAATAACACAAGTGATATTGTTTGTAGTATGTCAGGCGAATGTTATGTGTATTTAACATTACGCAAAAATTCAGGATTTGAAACTAAAATAGAGACAGCACAATTTGGTTCTTATGATGATGACACTGCTAGAGGTAGTTAGTTAAATGAAACTTATTAGAGAATTTACAGAATCAGTAAAATATTTAATTGAATCTCCAACAAGTGCAGGAGCAAGTAAAAATTATTTTATTGAAGGAGTATTTTTACAAGGTGAAATTAAAAATCGTAATGGTAGAGTATATCCTATGGATATAATGAAAAAAGAAGTTGAAAGATATACAAAAGAAAATATTGACAAGAATCGTGCGTATGGTGAATTAGGACATCCTGATTCTCCTACTATTAATTTAGATAGAGTATCGCACATGATAAAAGAATTGAAGCTTGAAGGCAATAATTATGTCGGAAAAGCGAAAATAATGGATACACCATATGGTAAAATCGTTAAGAGTTTAATTGACGAGGGTGCTAATTTAGGTGTTTCATCTAGAGGGATGGGATCGTTAAGAGCAAGAAATGACGGAACTCAATTAGTACAAGATGACTTTATGCTAGCGACAGCTGGTGATATAGTTGCTGATCCATCAGCGCCAGACGCATTTGTGCGAGGTGTTATGGAAGGAAAAGAGTGGGTGTTCGTTGATGGTAAATTCCTTGAGAAAGACATAGAGCAAGTAAGAAAAGAGATAGCAAGTACAAATAGAATAGCCCTTGCTGAAGCTCAAGCAATTCAGTTTGCAAACTTTCTTAAGAAAATAAAATAACTAAATATGAATGGAAAACCATTCTTTATACATTTAAATTAGGAGAATATAAATGAAGATCGAACAAACTATCGCAAAGCTGTTAGCTGAAGCGAACAAAGCTAAATCTCTATTATCTGAACAAGATAAAGAGGGAAGTGCTTATGCTATTGGCATGGCAAAAGCTAAAGAAATTACAGGTGATGAACCACCTCTTGAAAAAGAAACAATCAAAAAAGCACACGACATTGCTAAAGGTATTCTTAAGAAAGAAGAAATCAATCCATTCAGTGGTCAAGCATTAAAGACTGAAGAGACTGAAGAAGAAAAGAAAAAAAGAGAAGAAGAAGAAAAGGCAAAAGCAGAAGCAGAAAAATCTACTAAATCTGAATCAGAAGTGGCTCCTAACACAGATGATAAGAAAAAAGAAGATGAAAAAGCTAAAGAAAAAGAAATCGTAAAAAAAACAGAAATGACTGACGACGAAAAGAAAAAAGCTGAAGACGAAGCAAAAGCTAAAGCTGAAAAAGAAAAAGCTGAAGTTAAATCAGAAGCTGAATTAACAGATAAACAAAAAACTTTACCACCTGCATTGCAAAAAGCAATTAAGGATAAAGAAGAAAAAGAAACTGTTAAAGAAGAAACTGAAGAAGAAAAAGCTAAAAGAGAAGCTGAAGAAAAAGCTAAAGCAGAAAAAGAAAAAGCTGAAGTAAAGTCAGAGTCTGAAGATAAAAAAGAAGACGAAAAAGATGAAGATGAAAAAGAAATGAAATCTGAGTCTGAAGATGAGTCAGAAGATGAAGATGAAAAAGAAATGAAATCTGAGTCTGAATCTGAAGATGATGAAGAAAAAATTAAAGAAAAAAATGCTAAAAAGCCAGACGAAGTGAAAATGAACGAAAAAACTAATGAATCAGTTAAAGTAGATGTATCTGCTGATGTTGAAGCATTATTAAAAGGTGAAACACTTTCTGAAGACTTTAAAGCAAAAGCAAAAGTAATATTCGAAAACGTAGTAATCAATAGAGTAAAAACTGAGATTGCTCGTATTTCAAATGAATTGACAACTGAAAATGCTAAAAACATGTCAGTTATCAAAGAGAGCCTGATTGAAAAAGTTGATGGATATCTCAGCTATGTAGTTGAGCAGTGGGTCTTACAAAATGAAATCGCTCTTGAATCAGGTATTAAGACTGAAATACTTGAAGACTTTGTAAGTGGTTTAAGAAATTTATTCGAAGACCATTACATTGAAGTACCAAATGAAAGATTTGATGTACTTTCTGATCTTCAAGATCAACTTAATACTACCAAGAAAAAACTTGATGAAGCTACAACTGAAAATGCTAAAATTTCTAAAGCATTTAGTGATTTACGAAAAAATGAAATCATATCAGTAGTTTCAAAAGATCTAGTGTCAACAGATGCAGAAAAACTTAAATCATTAGCTGAAGAGCTAACGTTTGAAGATGATGCGTCTTTTGAGAGAAAAGTACAGACAATAAGAGATAATTATTTCTCAGCAGTGTCTGCGACTCAAAATTCTACTAAAACAATGGTAGATACAATAGTGACTGATGAGCCAATCGTTATCAACGAGTCAGCTAAAATAACTGACGTAAAAATAGCTGCATATGCAGAACTATTAACTCGCTCAAAGAAATAAATTTAAAAAACAATAATAACGGAGAAACAAAATGAAAAGTAGACAAGATCTATTAAAAAAATGGGCTCCTGTATTAGATCACGAAGGTGTTGCACCTATTAAAGATGCATACCGAAAAGAAGTGACAGCTGTTCTATTAGAGAACCAAGAGCGTTCTATTAATGAAGAAAAGCAAGCACTTTTTGAAGCAACTCACGCGAACGCAGCTGGTGCTTTACCAGACAGTTCAGGAGTAGCTAAATTTGATCCAATATTGATCTCATTAGTACGTAGAGCAATTCCACAAATGATCGCTTATGACATTTGCGGAGTTCAACCTATGACACAACCAACTGGTTTAATATTTGCTATGAAAAGCAGATATACAGCTCAGAATGGTACTGAAGCATTATTTAACGAAGCTGATTCAGACTTCGGTGGTACAGGCACGCATGCTGGTTCAAATCCAGTAAGTGGTGGCTATACAACTGGAACTGGTTTAGCAACTACTGATGCTGAAGGATTAGGCGATTCAGGAACGTTCAATCAAATGGCGTTTTCAATCGAGAAAACTTCAGTGACTGCGAAAACTCGTGCTTTAAAAGCTGAGTACACAGTTGAATTAGCACAAGATCTAAAATCAGTTCATGGTTTAGATGCTGAGAGTGAATTATCAAATATCCTATCTACTGAAATCCTTGCGGAAATCAATAGAGAAGTAATTAGAACAGTTTACACATCAGCTAGAACAGGAGCTCAAGTCGGCACAACAACTGCTGGTACTTTTGATCTTGATGTAGATTCAAACGGAAGATGGTCAGTTGAGAAATTCAAAGGATTATTATTCCAAGTAGAGAGAGAAGCAAACGTTATAGCACAAGAAACACGTAGAGGAAAAGGTAATTTCATTATCGCTTCTTCTGATGTTGCGAGTGCATTAGCAATGTCTGGTGCTTTAGACTATGCTCCAGCTCTTTCAACAAATCTTAATGTAGATGAAGCTTCTACAACTTTTGCTGGTGTCCTTAATGGTCGCTACAAAGTGTTCGTAGATCCATATTCTGCTAATAATGCAGCAACTCAGTTGCTATTAGTAGGATACAAAGGTAGTTCAGCATTTGATGCTGGTATCTTCTATTGTCCATACGTTCCATTACAATTGGTGCGTGCAGTAGATCCTTCTACATTCCAACCAAAAATAGCGTTTAAAACACGTTATGGTATGGTAGCGAATCCATTCGCAGGATTAACATCAAACACGAACTTCTACTATCGTAAAGTTGCCGTGACAAACTTGATGTAATCTAAGAAGTTGATTATATAATTTTAAAGGGGGGGATGAATTAATCTCCCCCTTTTTCATTTATACTAAATAATTATAATATGACTCTTAAAACTTCAAATAAACCATCAAATACTAACCCACTTAATCCTAACGGATTTTCTTTTTCATTTGCACGTATTCCAAATGTAAATTATTTCGTTCAGTCGATTAATATACCTGATCTTACATTAGGTGAAGTTGTTCAAGCAACTCCACTTTCAGATGCTTACATTCCAGGAGAAAAACTTGTTTATGGTGTTTGTAATTTAGAATTTATAGTAGATGAAGATATGGAAAATTATCTCGCACTATATCGTTGGATGGTCGCTCTTGGCAAACCAAGAAACTATGAACAATATTTAAATTTTCCAACTACCGACACTGAAGCTTATAAAGCAAATTTAAAAGAATTAGCAAAAAATTATTCAGATGGCACATTATTAATACTAAATAATAATAACGGAATTAGTAAAATAATCACGTTTAAAGATATGTTCCCAACAGGATTGTCGTCGATGACATTCGACTCTAAAAATACTGATGTGACTTATATTACAAATAGTGTGACCCTAAGATATAGTTATTTTACAATACAGAGTCCTACCTCTTCGACAGTCAATTAAAATACAAAAGAAAGACTGTTAAATGCAAAAAAATATATTCATATTATTTTTATCATTTTTGCTTACTATTGGAGCAGGGCGAAGCTTTGCTCAAGAATCATTACCAAAAAGCGATAAGTACCCAGATTCATCTTGGATTGAAGAAATACCAGTAGTTTGTAATGACTCCACAACACTTCATACTTTTTTAGAATCTAAAGGTTGGTTTATGTCAAAAACATACACTGGAAGAACTGGTGCTGAAGTTGATGGAAAACCAATCTTTATTATAGCACATTATAAGAATGCAAAATTACCAAAATCAATTATAGAAACATTCACTGTTTTATCAGGTGAATCTTGCATAATACATCAAGGATTTGACGAAAAATATACTTCAAATAAAGTTTAAAACCATTTACTTACAAGCTTTTTTATAGTATAATATGAATTATGACACTTGAAGAAATACAAGAAAATTGGAAACAAGACTGTATTATAGACGATAATCATTTAGATCGAGAATCTGTTCGTACACCAGTCTTACATTCAAAATATTTAAACCTACTCATTTCATATAAACATCGTATTACATCAGCACAATCTGAATATAATAGTATGCGTGTAAAGAAATTTAGATATTATCGTGGTGAAATGACTAAGGGTGAATTAGAACTTGCTGGTTGGGAACAATGGCAAGGCATAAAGCCATTAAGAAATGAAATGGATGAATTTCTAAATGGTGACGCTGATTTAATTAAAGCCAAACTTAAAATTGAGTATCTATCGAGCATACAAGAACTTCTTGAATCTATATTACAACAGATCAAGTCACGAGATTGGATTATAAGGAATTCATTAGAGTGGAAAAAGTTCGTTAGTGGTGCTTAATGTCCGAAGATAATAAATCCCAAATTACAATTGAAAACTATACTGAAACACACGTTCGTGTATTCTCAGAAGATTTAGGTATAGAAAAAGAAATTTCCGAATATTTTACATTTTACGTTCCAGGAGCCCACTTCACACCACAATACAGAGCACGCATATGGGATGGTAAAACACGTCTTTATGATTTACTTCGTAAGACAGTTTATACTGGTTTAATTCCTTATGTTCGTAAATTCGCCTTTGAACGTGGTTATACCATATCTGAAACAGGGTTTCCAAAGTACATTGAACCTATAACAGAAGAAGAGGTTAAAACCTTTATAGATTCATTAAATATAACCTCTAAAAACGATCCAGATCTATTAGTAAGAGACTATCAATATAATGCGGTTTATTCCGCTTTAAAGCGACGAAGAGCCCTATTGTTGAGTCCAACTGCCAGTGGGAAGAGTCTAATAATGTATTCTCTATTACGTTGGTATTCAACGTTGAAAAACAATAAGAAATGCTTGATTATAGTTCCAACAACTAATCTAGTGGAACAGTTATATAAAGACTTTGATGATTATTCAACTAAAAATGGTTGGAAAGTAGATGCTCATATTCAAAAGCTTTATGCAGGATTTTCAAAAGAACTTACAAAAAATGTATTAATCACTACTTGGCAAAGTATTTACAAATTACCAAAATCATTCTTTGAACAATTTGATGTGGTTTTCGGAGACGAAGTTCATAAATTTAAAGCAAGAAGTCTTATTACAATAATGGAAAAATGTAATAAAATAAAATTTCGTATTGGTACAACTGGAACAATCGATAATAGTAAAATAAATAAATTAGTACTCGAAGGACTTTTTGGAATCGTAGAAAAAGTCACAACTACATCTGATTTAATTGACCAGAAAAAATTAGCAGATTTAAAAATTATTTGCTTACTTCTTTCCTATGATGATATATCACGTGAAGGAAGAAAAAATAACGTTTATTCAGATGAAATAGATTGGTTGGTTTCTTGTGATAAAAGAAATAACTATATTACAAATCTTGCTATTAACTGCAAAGGGAATACTTTAATACTTTATCAATATGTGAAGAAACACGGAATCCCTTTATACGAGAAACTAAATAGATTAGAGAAGAAATATAACAAAAAAATATATTTAATCTCTGGCGATACGATTGTTTCTGATAGAGAACAAGTAAGAGATATCGCAGCAGATACAAGCAATTGTATAATAGTCGCAAGTTATGGTACTTTCAGCACAGGTGTAAATATACCGAGTATTGAAAATATTATATTAGCAAGTCCGATTAAGAGTAAGATACTTAATTTACAAAGTATTGGGCGAGGACTACGATTAAATAAGAATAAAACTACATGTAATTTGTTTGATATTGCTGATGACTTATCTTATAAGAAATGGAAAAATCATACTTATAGACATTTGTTGTCAAGAATGCAAACTTATGACGAAGAAAAGTTTAACTATTCATTAGTAGAGGTAAAATTAAATGCATCAGAAATCAGCGACACCGAGAGTAATAAAATCGAGTGAAGATTTTGTCATTGTAAGATTATCAACAGGAGAATCAATATTAGCCATTCGTTTGACAGAGGACGAAAAAGAAATTACTATTGAATATCCATTCGCACTTAAAAATTATCCAAGAATTACAAAACAAGGTGGAATTATAGAACAAGTGACTGCAGGACCATATTGTAGTTTCGCCGAAAATAGAGTTTTTACATTCCCGAAGAAAGACGTTTTTTTCGTTAAGAAACTTCATTCTTTCGCAGTACCATTCTTTATGTCATTGTACAATCAACACGAAAGATTGGTTGCAATGGGTTCTTATGACGATTTAATGAATAGATTTATGGATAAACAAGAAATGGCTGATTTAAGACACGACGAACAATTCCCAGATACAGAATCAGAAGATTATACGAGTAATTATGATACAGAAACAGAGGAATTAACTACTGAAGAAATGGATAATATAACAGAAATTTATAATCAGATTAAGAGCAAAGATAAGAAAGTAATCCATTAATTATTATAATAGAATATTTCAAACATCCACAGGTGTTATTATAATATGAAAAATCTTGAAAGTAAAGGTGTGAAAAAAAACTCAAATCAAAACACTTTACTTACAATATATTTTAGAGTATAATTGTGATCTATTTACTCTTTAATATTTAAATCCTTTATTATGAATAAAAAAACTAAAGAACCAAAAATACATTACGTCAATAATGCTGAATTTCTTAAAGCATTAATTCAATGGAAAAAAGATTGTGTTGACGCAGAAGATAGTGGAGAAGAACATCCACCAAGAATTCCTAATTACATAGGTGAATGTATTTTAAAAATAGCAACACGTCTTTCTACACGTCCAAATTTTAATAATTATACATATCGTGATGATATGATATTAGATGGTATTGAAAATTGTATTCAATATCTTCACAACTTCGATCCTACCAAATCTAAAAATCCCTTTGCTTATTTTACTCAAATCATATATTACGCATTCTTAAGACGTATTATGAAAGAAAGAAAACAAGCTTATATTAAAACTAAAATTCTTACTTCTTTACCACCTACTTTTTTTCAAGAACTTGGTATGAGTGATGATGAAATATCAGAGTCAGAAAGAAACTTTGATAAATTTGTTAGTAAGATGAGCCAAGCAATAGAAAGCCAAAATAACTTTGATGAATGGCTAGTTAAAAAGTCTGTTGCTAGGAAAATGAAAAATAATATTGAAACGATTGATTTAGATAATGACAAAGATAACGATTATAACTGATACACACTTTGGTGTGCGTAATGACATTAGCCACTTTTTAGAGTCTCAAAATAAGTTTTTTGATACAACATTTTTTCCTAAAATAGATGAACTAAAGATAGATACATTACTACACTTGGGTGATATATTCGATAGACGTAAATATATCAATTACTATACATTAAAACAGAGTAAAGAATTTTTCTTCAATAAGTTAAAAGAAAGAAACATTACTATGTATGTTGTAATTGGTAATCACGACACATACTTCCGAAACACAAATGAGATTAATAGCATATCTCTACTCTTAGCTGAATATCCAAATATAAAAATCCTATATGAACCACAAACAATCCAAATAAAAGAAACATTATTTTGTAATATTCCATGGATATGCGAAGACAATAAAGATAAATGTTGGGAAGAAATTAAAAATACAAAAGCAGAAGTTTGTATTGGTCATTTTGATATTCAAGGATTTGAAATGCATACTGGTGCAGCATCAAAAGATGGAATACCAAAAGATAAGTTTATGAAATTTGATTTACTTATGTCAGGTCATTTTCATCATCGTTCACAACACGATAATATTACTTATTTGGGTGCACCATATGAAATGACTTGGTCTGATTATAATGATAAAAAAGGTTTTCATATATTCGATACAGCAACTCGTAAATTAGAGTTTATACAAAATCCAAATACTATGTTCTTAAAAGTAGAATATGATGAATCTTATTTTGCTGAGAATCCACCAAATTTTGAAGACTATAGAAACAAATATATAAAAGTAATTATAACAAATCGTAAAAATTTATTAAAGTTTGATACATTTATAAAAAATTTACACAATCATAATCCATATGATGTAAAAATACTGGAAACGTTTGTTGATTTTTCGTCTGCTAACGTATCTGATGAAATTAACGTAGAAGATACTACTAGCATATTAAATGGTTATGTTGATACTATCACAACTAGTATTGAAAAAAATAAACTTAAATTATATTTAAACTCGTTGCATGCTGAAGCAATTGCGAGCGAGACTATTATTAAAGAATGATAATATTTCATAAATTAAAATGGCGTAATTTCCTCTCAACAGGTAATGTTTGGTGCGAAATACAATTGAATAAAATACGAAGTACAATCGTAGTAGGAAAAAATGGTGATGGTAAATCTACCATGCTTGATGCTCTTACTTTTGTTTTATTTGGTGAACCATTTAGACAAGTAAAAAAGAATCAACTAATTAACTCAATTAATGGCAAAAATGCTGAAGTAGAAATTGAATTTTCTTCTGGTACAAATACCTATAAAATAAAAAGAGGAATTAAACCTAATATATTTGAATATTATGAAAATGGAGTATTACAAAATCAATCAGCAGCAATCAGTGATTGTCAAAAGAAAATAGAAGAACAAATACTTAAAATTAATTATAGAACATTCTGTCAAGTTTGTATTTTAGGATCTGCTTCTTATATTCCTTTTATGCAATTACCTACAAATCAACGTAGATTAGTAATTGAAGATATTTTAGATATAGGTATCTTCAGTAAAATGAATGATATACTTAAAATAAGAGCAGTTGATACTAAATTAGCATTAGTTGATGTAAATAAGGATATAGAGATAGCTAAATCAAACATACAAGCCCAAAAAACTATACTTGAAAACTTATCAGTATCTAAACAAGAGAACATAATCAAGATAGATGATAAAATAGAAAAGTATAGAGAAGATATAAAAGAAATACAAAACAAAATAATTACATTAAATAAAAGACTTTTAGAGATTGATAGTTTAACAACTGACTCAGTAGATGTATTTGATCGTATAGACAAAGCAAGAAAACTAATCGCAATAAATGAAAGTCGTATTGCTGAGATACAAGAAAAGATAATATTTTTTAACGAGAACGAAAATTGTCCTACTTGCGAATCAACAATACAGCATAAGCAACATGCATTAAGTAAATTAGAAAAAGAAAAAGAAGATATAAAATCTAGACTCTCTAAACTATTAGAAGCTTTGACTGCTGGAGAAACTAGATCGAGAGAAATAAGAACATTATTTAATGAGAAAATAGAAATTAATAATGAAATATCTAATTTAAATACTAGTGTAAAATTTACTGAAACTAATATTGAAAACAATATAGCTGAAAAACAATCATTATCAGACACAACTAGTGATACCAACAAATATAAAGATAAAATTAAAGAATTAGCTGAACTAGCATTAGTTGATGTTGACAAAAAGAATAATTTAATGCAGGTAATAGAACTAGAAAATACTTCTAAATTACTCTTACAAGATTCAGGTGTTAAAACTGCTATTATTCGAAAGTATTTACCTGTAATGAATAAGTTAATTAATAAATATTTACAAGCGATGGACTTTTATGTTCATTTTGAATTAGATGAGAACTTCACTGAGACGATACGTTCAAGACATAGAGATGAATTCACTTATGATAGTTTTTCAGAGGGTGAAAAGATGCGTATCGACTTAGCTATATTGTTCACATGGCGACATATAGCGAAATTGAAGAACAGTATTAATACATCTTTATTAGTACTGGATGAAATATTTGACTCATCTTTAGATGCATCAGGTGTAGATTACTTTTTAAATCTAATCTCGCAACTAGACGCACAAGTTAATGTTTTCGTAATTAGCCATAAGGGTGATACTCTAATTGAAAAATTTATGAGTACAATTAAATTTGAGAAGAAAAACGACTTCTCTACAATCGTAAATGCATAAACTATGAAAACAAAACACAAAAAACCAATAACGATAAATCCATTTACTGGAAAATCAAATGAAGTAATTGTCCGTCAAGGAATGGCATCACAAACATCTGATGCTTATGGTGCTGTTGATAGAAGAGATGAATCTAAAACAGTTCTTAGAGATAAACAACATCACTTATACTTCAAATTAAAGCTAATTGAAAATTGGATATATGAAAAGAAACATCGTAAGTTTTTTTCCGATTCAGAACCAACTATAAAACAATTAGAAACACAACGACATAATATGAAACATGAATATAATCGTGTGTCTAAATTATTAAAAGAAAGTAAATAATGACTGATATAAAAGAAGTTATATGGGATTCAGTGGACGAAAATGGTAATCCTATAAATCCAAGACTAGCTACTGTTGAAGAAATAGAAACAAAAAAGAAATCAAAAGGACTTCCTATTATAGAAGAATCTTTTGATAAACGTATTACAAAACCAGAACCAACTAAGGTAGAAGTTAATATAACAAAGAGTAGTATAGATGGTAAAGAAATTATAACACCAGTAAGAACAACAGATGGTTTAATTCCATGGAATGATCCACGTTTAAAAACACCACCAAAAGAATGGGACTTTAAAAAACCAGTAGAAGAAGCAGCACAATTAGGTTTATTATTAATTAAAGTAGCACAAAAATTAAATGGTGCAGGTCTTTCAGCGAATCAAATAGGAATAGATGCAAAAGTATTTGCAATTACAGTAATTGAAAATTACCAATATGCTGCTTTCAATCCAGTAATATTAGAATCATCAGAAGAAACTGAATTAATGGAAGAGGGATGTTTATCTCGTCCTGGACTGTGGTTGAAAATATCAAGACCAAAAAAAATTAAAGTTAAGTATTTCACATTTAAAGGTGAAGAAGTGCTTAATGAATTAGATGGTTTTCATTCGAGAGTATTTCAGCATGAATACGATCATATGCTAGGAATAGACTTTACTCAAAGAGTGGGTAAATTGAAATTAGATATGGCTTTAAAAAAATTAGATAAACAATTAAGAAAAGCTGCAACTACTCAGCAATTAGAATACGAAGCGAAACTAAGACCTAAGTTATTTGCAAAATAATTTACTTCCAAGATTTTTTATAGTATAATATATGTCTAATCAATTAAAAAGGTATTTTTATTATGGACTCAAGATTTGACCACATCAATTCCCTTCAAAAACAAAAACAAGCATTCGAATATCAATTAAGACAACAAAAAGAAAGAAATCAAACTCTTAAAGAAATACAACACATAGGTGTTATATTTGGTGTTGGTTTTTTATTTGGATTATTATTCAATGTCATATTCTTTTAAATCACATAACGAATTAAATAAAAATTTGACTGATTACATTTCAACAGTCACTGATAAAGAAGACATTTCTAAAATACCGATCGAATCGATTAATGATTTTTTAAATGGTTTAGAGTCATTTTTAGAAGAATCAGCAAGTAATTAAGGCGAAATTAAGGCGACTTCAATATAAGTTATTGATTTATATATCTTTTTTATTTTCTCCTAATTATATACTTTTAGATCGTTTTATAGTAGAATATATGTATATATTATGAATAAAAAAGATTTATTAGCGAAACTACTTTCTACTGAAAATATAACTGTTTTAAGACAGCCAGTTGCGACTGCATCTTTTAACGTTGAAACTAGAGTTCTTACTCTTCCTGTCTGGAAGAACCTTTCCGAAAATATTGAAAATATGTTAATTGCCCATGAAGTAGGGCATGCTCTTTACACTCCATTTAGAAAATCAGAAACAGAAGAATTTAATAATAATAAACTATTACATTCTTGGGCGAATGTTATTGAGGATGTTAGGATTGAAAAGAAAATACAAAACGAATATCCAGGATTGAAAAAAGACTTTGTTTCAGCTTATAAAGAATTAGTTGATAGAAATTTCTTTGGCGTTAAAGGTAGAGATTTAGTAAAAGAACAATTTATTAATAAAGCAAATTTGTTTTATAAAGCTGGTTATAACTGTGGTGTTAAATTTACAACAGAAGAATATGGTTATATAAAAGAAATTGATAATTGTGAAACGTTTGATGATGTTATGAAGTTAGCAAAAAAACTTACTGCTTATTCTGTTGCTAAAAAAGAATTAGAAAAACAAGCTTTAGAAAAACTTGCTGCATTGTACTTACAAAATGGTGATGAGAATGAACAAGGTGAACAACTTAAAGATTCTTTAAAAGATCTTCTTATGGATGAACTGGACGAAAATGGAAACAAAATAGGTGGTTCTAAATCTAATCCTGAAATAACTGTTCCTGAAACTGATAATACTACTGAACAAACAATTCAAGACAAATTTGATAATATGTTATCAAAACACACAAGCAATAATGAATTTGTTATGGTTGACTATAATCCAAAATTTGTAGGATTCGATCCTTATGTACCATATACAAAATATATGGCAGATGTAGATGCTTGGTTAGCAATTAGAAAAACTAAAGAAGATTTAGAATTATTGAATGCTAAAAAAGCAGGTCATGAAGGATGGGAAACTACTGAAGATAAAATAAGATTAGCGAGCAGTGAATTCAATTCATATCTACAAGAAACTAAAAAAGAAGTAAATTACTTGCTTAAAGAATTTGAAATGAGAAAATCAGCAAATCAATATTATAGAACAAAAGAACATAAAACTGGTGTAATTGATATTAGGAAATTAGCATCTTATAAAATTAAAGAAGAAATATTTAAAACTATCCAATCATTACCAAAGGGAAAAAATCATGGAATGGTTATGTTAATGGATTGGTCTGGTAGTATGAGTGGTATATTAAAAGATGTTATTAAACAAGTTTATTTAATGACTAGTTTTTGCAAAATAGCAAATATACCATTTACTGTTCTTGCTTTCACTAATGGTATATCTGACTCTAATCCTGAGAAAGCATTATGTGATGTTGAAAGAACAAAACAATTTGGTGAAAGATATATACCTTATGATAATAAACTATCGCCTGAAGAAAATCAAACTAAAAAGACAATTTCTACAAATCAATTAGATGTTGAGATGTTTAGAGTTGTTGAACTTTTATCTAATAAAATGAGCAAAGAAGAGTATAATAAAATGGGTGCTTTATTATTCTCTGAAATGTATAAGAATGTTTCTAATTATAAATTAGCATCAACTCCTTTAAATGAATCTTTATATTATATGATTGATTTCTTACCAAGATTTAAAAAATTAAATAATGTTCAAAAACTTTCTTTTATAGTATTAACAGATGGCGAAGGACATAGCATCTATCCAAGACGTTTTGAATCTTACAGTTCTTATGGATCTACTATAAAAAAACATTTATATCTTAGAAAAGATAATAAAGACTATGAATTTAAAACATATATGCAAACTGGTGCTTTAATTAAAATAATAAAAGATCAAGATCCAAATACAACTTGTCTTGCGTTTTCTTTAATAAGAAACAATAGAAGATGCATAAGCAATACATTATCCCAATTAACTAGTTATACAAATAATGGAAGTTATGGGTGTGCTGATGAATCTTCTGTAATTAAAATAGCAAAAGATTTTAAAGAATTAGGTGCTTCTGCATTAAAAGAAGTTAATTCTTATGATGAATATTATTTAATCCCGATAGAAAGTATTAAACCTGAAGCTTTAAATATTACTAATGATTTGAATTCTACAAAAGAAAAAACAGCAAATCAAATAGCAAAATCATTTACTAAGCTTTTAAAACAAAATAGAAATAGTAGATTCTTATTAACTTCTTTTGCAAAACAGGTAGCATAATGACTGAAACAATTTCATTAAAAGATAAAATTATAGAATTAAGATCTAAAATACTTATACATTCTTATATGTATTGGTATAAAGACAATCCTCTTGTGTCTGATGCTTTATTTGATGCTTGGAAAAAACAATTAGTTGAATATCAAGCTGAGCATAAACAAAAATTTCCTAATGAAAAAATAGAGTTTTTTGAAACTGCATTTATTAATTGGGATGGTACTAATTCAAAGGCACTCCCTTTATTTGATGAATGGATTACGAATAGAGTTGAGATGCTGGACAAATATAAAAATGCAACTCCATACTTTAATATTTAAATTTATGATATTACTTTCTCTATCAGGTTGTTTTGGTTCCACACTATTAACTTTGGGTGGAATTAAAATAACCACTGGGGATGTAATAACAAAAATCGTTAAAATTGTACCAAAAAACGATGAAAATCTAGAAGATTACGAAAATAAAAAACTATAATATGACTAAGCTATTGAAATATATATCTTTTTTATTTTCTGGAAGTATATACTTTTTCAACGATTTATGGTATAATATATGTATAAACTAACTAAAAAAGGCAAATATATGATGAATGATGTGAATATAAAAAAGTTTGTAGAATCTCTACATAAATCTTATTCCAATGATGAGAATAAATTCAATTGGAAACAGATCGTTAAGGTTTTTAAAACCACTAAATTTGATAACAAATCAGAAGTTTATAATTGGGTGAGAGCACAAAAAGCTGGAAGAGGTGCTTATATTATTCCTCTGTCAAGTGTTTCTTCTTCGGTGACAAATAATGTTGTCAAAGTAGATACTGTAAAATCTGAATCTTCTAATTTAGATGTTAAGTCTTTAGTTCCAATTAGAGATAGTAATTATGTTCCATTCGGAAATTACAAAGATTTAGAAACTATTATATCTTCTAAACAATTTTATCCAACATTTGTGACTGGACCGACTGGTAATGGTAAATCTACTTCAATTGAACAAATTTGTGCAAAACATAAAATTTCTTTAATTAGAGTTAATTTAAACAGCTTAACAGATGAAGATCAATTAATTGGTACTAAAACACTTATCGATGGTAATATACAAATCGTAGAGGGACCAGTTGTTATAGCAATGAGATTAGGAATCCCACTATTGCTTGATGAGATCGATGCTGGTGGTGCTAATACTCTATTATGCTTGCAACCTATCCTTGAAGGAAAGCCATTCTATTTTAAATTAAAGAATGAGATTATCGTTCCTAAATTTGGCTTTAATATATTCGCGACAGCGAACACTAAGGGTAAGGGATCAGAAGATGGAAGATATATTGGTACGAATGTTTTGAATGAAGCATTTCTTGAAAGATTTGCTGTGACATTCCAACAAGAATATCCAACACCATCGATTGAATTAAAGATCGTTAAAAATCTGATGGACTCTTATAAATGTAAGAATGACAAATTCGCTCAGACTTTAGTTAAGTGGGCTGATGTAATTAGAAAAACAAATGAATCTGGTGGTGTTGATGAAACAATTACTACAAGAAGATTGGTTCATATTGTAAGAGCATATTCAGTATTTAAAGATATGGATAAATCTATACAGTTATGTACGAATAGATTCGATGAAGCAACAAGACTTGCTTTTATTGATTTATTTGACAAAGTATCAAATAACAAAGAAACTTCGGCTCCGAAACCATCAGAGTCTGAAGTTGCGAGTGCTGTAGTTAATCAACAACAAACAGTGAGTGCTTAATGCTAACTTGGAATTCACTTACTAAATCACAAAAACGTTGGGTAGAAAACGTTGCGAAAATTCTACCCGATTGTGTGACAAATGGGCATATTACAGCAACACAATGTTATGACTCTTTTAAACTATTAGAAAAACAAAGAGTTTCAGGTAGTCCAAAAATTGGATATCCGAATTGGTTGTTTAAACTTAATAAAATTAAAAGAGGAATCTATTTGTTTCCAGCAGAGGGAGTGACAGTACAAAAAGCATCTCAATCTTTAAGTGGGAAAGCTGAACCTATTGCTATTACCAACAGAGTATCAGAAGAAGATAAATCGTTTTTAAATGATTTAAAAGCTTTTGGTATTGATATAAAAGTTTCTTAATGGGAGTTTGTTAGTTTATTGTGAAGTGGGAGTCCCATATAAGAAAATTTCATTTTTTCTCCCACTTTACTTACAATAAAAAATATAATATAATAGTGATATGATAACATACGATAATGCTTCTAAAGCCCAAAGAAAATGGATTGATGCAGTAATTACTATTTTTCCAAATATTGAAAAAACAGGAGTAATTTCAGCAGCAGAATGTTATTCAGCTCATATGAATTTATTAAAAAATCGTAAAGCAGATTCAGATAAAATAGGATATCCTAATTGGTTATTTAAAACTAATAAAATAAGTCCAGGAGTTTATTTTTTTCCTGCAAAAGGATTAAACCCTGAGAGTATAGTTAAAACGACTCCAGTGGGAGATTCTTCTGTAAGAGCAGAAGTATCAAAGACAGAGGAAGATAAACAATTTTTTAAAGATGTATTAACAAATGTATAAATTTAACGAAGATAAACTAATAAAAGAATTAAAAGAATATATTGACCAAACATATAAAGGTCATTATTCTAAAAAGAAATTTCAGTCAACAGAGTTCATCGTTGATTGTGGTCATGGTCTAGGATTTACACTAGGCAATGTTTTAAAATATGCTCAAAGGTATGGGCATAAAGATGGACAAAATCGTAAAGATCTTTTAAAGATTTTACACTATGCTCTTCTTGCTTTACATATACACGATCAAGGAGAAAAACTTAATAATGAAAAGGAGTGAGAATGAAACTAAGTAAAGAAACACTTGCGATTATGAAAAACTTCGCAGGTATTAATGCCAATCTAATGTTAAAGAATGGTAATAAAATATCAACAATATCGCCAGCAAAAAGTGTAATGGCTGTGGCACAAATTTCAGAGAACTTGCCAATTAATGGTTCTGGGAATTTTGGTATATATGAATTAAACGATTTTCTATCAGCTTACACATTAATGGAAGATCCAGATTTAACATTTGCTGATAATTTTTGCATGATTTCTAAAGGTCATCAAAAAATTAAATTCTATTCAGCAGCAAGTGAAATGCTACTTGTTCCATCAAAAGAAAGTTTGCCTGTTTCTGATGATGTATCTTTTAATTTAAGAGCAGCAGATTTAGATATTATTTCAAAGTCAGCAGCAGTTTTAAAAGTAAGTGACATATCAATCGTATCAAAAGATGGTAAAGTAAGTGTTGAAGTTGCTGATAAAAAAGCACAACAAGCTGCAAAATCAGGACAATCAACAGCTAATACTTTTAATCTAGATATTGGTACATCAGATAAAGAGTTTAAAGTGAATATGAAAGTTGATAATTTACAAAAAATTGTACTTACAGATTATGTAGTGACAGTTGATAGCAAAAAACTATCTAAGTTTTCAGCAACTAAAGGTTCGCTAGTATATTACATCGCAATCGAATCTGATTCTGTAATCGGCAAATAATTTAATGGGAGGAATACTCCCATTATACAACTATATTATATTATGAATAAAGCGACTCTTAAAAAATTAATTCCTGTTTATATAGATCATAACAATAAATTTCATAAAATTAAAGATTATTTTGTTCATGAAGATACTGGTGATGTTTGGTCTTTTAAATGGAGAAGATATATGAAACTTAAACCTCCTATATGTAAAAATAAACCAAAATCATCACGAGATCTTTATCCTTATTTGTCTATTCATAATAAAAAAATATTTAAAAATCTTGCTGGCACAAGAAAAACTATGGATATTCATAAAATTGTTAAAACTTCTTTAATTTTTCATTACAATACTCTCGCAAAAGAACTTATAAAAGTTTATAAGCATATACAAAAAAAAGATTTATCACTATTACCAAAATCAATCCAAGAACAATTATATAGAGGATTAATAGTGAATCATATAGACCACAATAAACGAAATTACAATCCAAAAAACCTTGAATTAGAATCTTTTCAAGGTAATGCAGTTAAATATCAAAAACATAAAAAACAAAAAGCACTATGATAAACACATCTGAAAACCAATTTGTTTGGGTTGAGAAGTATCGCCCTCGCACAATAAACGAATGTATTTTACCTAAAAAATTTAAACTTACATTAAAGTCTTTCATTAAAGGAGGACAGATACCACACTTTCTATTTTATGGTACAGCAGGAGTTGGTAAAACTACTGTGGCTCGTGCACTATGTGATGAAATTGGTGCTGAGTATATAATCATAAATGGTTCTGAAGAGGGTCGTATGATTGACACTCTAAGAGTGAAGATTAAAGGATTCGCTTCAACTGTATCTTTGACTGCAGCAAAAAAAGTAATTATTCTAGATGAAGCTGATTATATGACTCCGAATATAATGCAACCAGCTTTACGAGCATTTATAGAAGAATTTTCTTCTAATTGTAGATTTATACTTACTTGTAATTTTAAGAATAAAATTATTGATCCGATTAAATCAAGATGTTCTGTAGTTGACTTTAAAATACCAAATGATGAGAGAGCAGTTATTGCTACTGATTTTTTCAATAGAGTTGTTGAGATCCTGGAAAAAGAAAATATAAAATACGATAAGAAAGTAGTCGCTACTCTTATACAAAAGTTCTTTCCTGACTTTAGAAAAACATTAAACGAACTACAAAGATATTCGGTAGGTGGTACTATCGACACAGGAGTTCTTGTGGGGGTATCAGATGAGTCTTACACACACTTATTTAAATATTTAAAGAATAAAGAGTGGGATAAAATGCGTGAGTGGATTGATCTTAATTCAGACATTGATACTACAAATTTATTCTCAGAAATATTTGAAAAATGCCAACCAGCAATTGAAAAGAATTCAATACCAGAGTTGGTGTTAATACTAGCAGATTATCAATACAAGTCAGCTTTCGTAGCAGATGCGAATATTAATAAGATTGCTGCAATGACAGAGATAATGAAAAAATGTCAGTGGAAGTAAAAAAGTATAAAACAAATCCATTTAAGTTCGTCACAGCTATCAATTACAGTAAAGAAAACCTACATGAAACAGAGACTTTCGAAGAAGATTATTTGCCTTATATTATTAATAGATCTCTCTCTATGTTTCCAGATACAGTCCAAATAGCTAATGAAATCAACATTTTGCACTATGTTCCAAAGAAGTGGCAATTTCTGTTTTACCTAAATATAGTCGCTAAGAAGAAAAGATATTCGAATAAAAAGTGGGCAAAAAAATCTAAAGATTCTAATGAACCTTTTATTATGGAATATTATAACGTTTCTGCTCAAAAAGCAAAAGAGATATTATCCCTTTTAAAACCAGAGCAGATTGAAATTATTAAATCAAAATTTTATAAAGGTGGCATACAATGAGTGAAGTTGAAAATAAACAAGAATCATTAGAGACTGTAAAAGAAGATTCAAATAAGTCTGTTCCATATGCATGGAGTCCAGACAAAATGTTAGAAGTTTTTCTGATCGAACCAGATAACTTTTTAAAAATTAGAGAAACATTAACACGTATCGGTATCGCAAGTCGTACTGATAAAAAACTATATCAATCTTGTCATATATTACATAAACAAGGAAGATATTTTATCGTTCATTTTAAAGAATTATTCTCTTTAGATGGAAAAGAATCTAATATTACTACAAACGATATTGAAAGAAGAAATACAATAGCTGTATTATTGGCTGATTGGGGATTATTAAAAATTAAAGATCTTGCCCAAATTTCATCAAAAGCTTCTTTAAGTCAAATCAAAGTTTTAGCACATAAAGACAAAGCAGGTTGGGAACTTGTGGCTAAATATAATATTGGAAAAAGAGCAAAATAAATGTTTTATATTTGGCATACTTTATTAGTAGTTGCTTTTATAGTTATGGCATTCTTTATGGGTCTTATTTTAGGTAAGAAAATAGACTCAAAGACACGAAATTTAAGCTTATTGAATAAAAAAAAAGATAATAAATTCAATAACTTGAATAAATAATATTGTATAGGTACTAGTAATTTTAAAAATAATACCTATATAATAGTGTATATTCGATCGTTGTATCGAGTATAACATACCTGATTGTTCCAATAGTGGAAAGTCAGCAGTAAATAATAACCTTGCTTTCACAGGAGGATATAATGATAGCAAACATAAACCAAGCGATTGACACTCTGTCAAACGCACAAAAGTCTTTAGTAGAAACTTTTATTAAAGATTCAAAAGTAGCAGAACCAGTAAATACAATTATTGATGCTACTCAAACTTTTAGCAAAACATTAGCAAAATCATTCGTCAACTTAACAGAGACATTTGTTGCGAACGTTAGCAAAGGAGGAAAGTAATGACTAGACTTCCTACTTTTTTTAACGATGCGTTCAAAGACTTTGATAAGTTTTTCGTAGGTTTCGATGACCAATTGGCACGATTCCACGATATACACGAGTCATTTGGCAAAATGATACCAAACTACCCACCATACAACTTAAAAAAAGTTGACGAAAACAAATATGTTATCGAAGTGGCTGTAGCTGGTTTTGCGAGATCAGATATTGAAATCACACTAGAAGATGACAAATTAGTTATCAAAGGTGAGTCAAAGTCTGATGAATCAAAATCAAAAGATGTTGATCTATACAAAGGTATAGCAAATCGTGCTTTCGAAAGATCGTTTGCACTGTCTGAGAATATCGAAGTAAAAGATGCTCAATATCTAAATGGTATGTTAAAAGTTATTCTTGAAAGAATAATCCCAGAACATAAAAAACCAAAAAAAATAGAAGTAAAATAATCTATTTAAAAGATTGGTGGAGTTTAATTATTCCACCAATCAAAAATACATTTAAAGAGAAAAATAAAATGACACCTTATAACATATGTGAAAACAAATGGATAAGTAAAGCTAAAAAAGAAATAAAAAATAATTATAAAGAATATCAACCTATATATGAAATATTTGTAGGCATATCATTACTTATAATTTTTATTTTAGCAATACTTACTGCATTAAGTAGTTTTCTATAAAATATGAACAATCTTAATAGAGATTGTATTAATCACCTTAATTGTTTAGGCATTCCTTGTTGTTTGCTTAAACAATGCAAGTGCGAAGAACCATTCACTTTGCAGAAACATATATCCACACCCGATACACCTATCAAAACTCCATCAGAATTACTCCAGGATGAATTGGAGCCGATTCTCTAAACCTTTACATACAAGTATTTTTATAATATAATATAGTCTATGAATCAAAATAATCCACAAGTTAAAATAATCGTATTGTTAAATGGTCAACATATGATTGGTAAAGTAATTAAAGAAGATGAAAAGGAACTTACTATTGAAGCACCTGCTGTTATATTAACAGGTGAAGATGGTAAGGAACAAAAAAGAATGTCATTAGCATTCGCACCATTTCTTCCATTCTCATCAGATAAAGTATTTACTTTTAGATCAGATATGATATTAACAACATCAATTCCAGCAGAAGCATTAACTAACGAATATAATCGTATGTTTGGCTCTGGTTTGGATATTATAACAAAACCATCTTTAATCGTATAATTAAAGAAACTTTACTTCCAAGAAATTTTATAGTATAATATATGGTAGTAAAGTAAAAATAAACAATATAGTACAACAAGGAGTAAATATATAATGACTATACTAAAAAGAATGTTCGGTAGAAAATCTTCTGCAAGAAGTGTAAAACCAACATTATCGAAAAAAGCGAAAGTGTTAAACCTTTTATCAAAAGGTGAAAACATTGCATGGAAAACAATCAGAGATAGATTTGATCTAGAATCTCCAAGAGCGATGATTGACACATTAAGAGCAGAAGGTCATATGATTTATGGCAATAAAGTTGCTGGTAAAACATATTACAGACTAGGAGCACCAACAAGAGCAATTATTGCTGCTGGTATTCAAGCTTTATATGGTACAAAATTCAAATATTCTAATTGGAAAAATCCAGTAAGAAAATCTGAATTGTCACCAATTAACTAATTAAAGAATTTACTGAGAGGGCTAAATCCTTGCCAGTAAATAGTGGTGTGCCTTTATCTTCTTCTTCTTAGAATTGAAGAAATTTGTTATGTGCCTTCAAATGTGGCACACCACTCTTAATAAAAAGGTTGCGATATATTCGCGAGAAAAAATAAATGAATTCTAAAATAGGTACAAATTTTTACACTAACGTTTCCACTACAGCCAACGATGTGCTCGTTCGAGCAGTCACTGATGTTGGTACTCGAATCCAAGAACGAATCCCTTTTAAACCACACTGTTATATTACCAAAGGAACTGGTGATACACCCTACAAAACACTAGACGGAAAACCTTGTTATAGAGTTAATTTTGACTCTATGAAACACGCAAGAACATTTTTTGAAGAATTTAAAACAATCTCTAATTTTGACGTGCATGGAATGCTTTCATTCACTCATCAATATATTAATCAAGCATATCCTGAAGCAAGTTTAGATTTTGATTATTACAAAATAAGAATCTATTCTTTAGATATAGAAACAACAACTGAGAATGGTTTTCCAGACGTAAATAATCCAACTGAATCTATTATACTTCTTTCAGTACAAGACATTCATACTAAAAAAATCATCACATGGGGATTAAAAAAATATACAGGAGAACGTACAGATGTTGAATATCGTGCTTTCCCTGATGAGAATGCTATGCTTGATGATTTTATTAAGTGGTGGCATAAAAATTGTCCAGACATTATTACTGGTTGGAATGTAGGTGCATTTGATACAGTTTATCTTTATAAAAGAATTCAGATATTGCTAGGTGATTATACTGCTAAGAAATTAAGTCCATGGTCTTTTATTTCATCTAAAACAGTTTCAGTAAGAAATAGACAAACAACATATATTGATTTTGAAGGAACATCTCTTTTAGATTATATGAGTTTGTATAAGAAATATACTTATACGAATAAAGAATCTTATAAGCTTGTTGATATAGCACAAGATGAATTAGGTGTGACTAAATTAGATCACAGTGAATATGCTTCATTTAAAGAATTTTATACAAAGAACTGGAATAAGTTTGTTGATTATAACATAAGAGATACTGAATTAATTACTCAACTAGAAGATAAAATGCGTCTTTTAGAATTAATTGTCACTTTTGCATATAAAGCGAAAGTTAATTTTACTGACGTTTATTCTCAAGTAAGAACTTGGGATATGATTATTCACAATCACCTTATACAGAAAAATATTATTATTCCACCTAAAAAACCAATAGGAAAAAGTCAACAATTTGAAGGAGCATATGTAAAAGATCCAATCTTAGGAATGCATAAATGGGTTGTTGGGTTTGACTTAACTTCACTTTATCCACATTTAATTATGCATTATAATATCTCACCAGAAACAATTCAAAATAAAACTTACAAATCAGGAGTAGATCATTATCTAAACAATCCAGCTGAGTTTCAAGATGATGAAACTGTTGCTGTAAATGGTTCAGTTTATACAAATAAAATTGAGGGAATGCTTCCTAATATTATGAATACTTTTTATGCTCAAAGAGATATTGCTAAAAAGAAATTAATAGAAGCTGAAAAACAATTTCAAACAACCAAAGATCCTAAGCTTAAAAAAGTTATATCAAAATATAATAACGAACAAATGGCTTATAAGATCGCTCTGAATAGTGCTTATGGTGCGATAGGTAATGAACATTTTAGATATTTCGACATACGTATGGCTGAAGCAATCACACTTGGTGGACAACTTGCCATAAAATGGATTCATAATAAGATGAATGATTATGTGAACAAAATTTTAAAAACAGAAAATAAAGATTATATTATTGCAGTTGATACAGATTCAATTTATGTAAATTTTGAAAAAATAGTAGAGAAAGCATTCTTAGATGTACCTGATAGAGCAAAGATTGTAGCATTTATAGATAAAATTTGTCAAGATAAAATAATACCATATATCAATACTTGTTATGATGAATTAGCAAAACGTCATAATGCTAAGAATAAAATGATAATGAAACGAGAGAGTATTTCTGATAGAGCAATATGGACTGCTAAGAAAAGATATATTCTTTCAGTATTAGATCAAGAGGGTATTTCTTATAGTACACCAAAATTTAAAATAATGGGTTTAGAAATTGTTAAATCAAGTACACCTATGATTGTAAGGAAAAAGCTTAAAGATGCTCTTCCTATTATATTATATGGCAATCAATATGAATTATTTAATTTTATTAACAACTATAAAAAAGAATTTTATAGTTTAAGACCAGAACAGATTGCATTCCCTAGATCATGTCAAGGTATAAACGAATATGCTGATTCTGTAAAGATTTATAAACTATCAACACCAATGCATACTCGTGGTGCGTTAATGCATAATCATTTTGTAAATAAAATGAAACTAGCGAAGAAAATTGCTCTTATAAGAGAAAGTGATAAAATTAAATTCATACATCTTAAAACACCAAATCCTTTACAATCTACAAATGTAATTGCTTTTTTAGACACACTACCAAGTGAATTTAAAGTAGATCAATATATTGATTATGATACAATGTTTCAAAAAGTATTTTTAGATGCTTTAAAGTTGATTATTACACCATTGGGGTGGAAAACTGAAGAAACAAGTAGTTTAGAAAATTTCTTTTAAATAAGCCATTGATTTTATTAACTTTTTTCTTTACAGAAAGCTTTACTTTTAATAAGAAATATGGTATAATATAGGGTGTATGAGTAATAAAAGTATATTAAAAACTGAAGATATATTAACTGCTATTGATGTGTGTTCAAATATATTAATAGACACATTAAAAGACGTTGAATATCTTGAAACTAAAAAAGCAGAGGGTGATCTTGCTGATAGTGAATATCAAGAATTACACTATGCTCGTGGATATTCTGATGCTATTCGTACAACAATAAAATACTTAGAAACAATAAAATAAACTATGAAATATATTGACACAGATCTACCAGTAAAAAAAACTATCTTTAAACCAAATTACATAACTCGAAAAACAAATTTCAATAATGGAAACGAAGTATATATTCTTAATGTAGTTAATTCTGTTGAAGCTATTAACAAATTATATGGTGAATTTACTTTAGTGACTGGTAGATATTCTGTATATGATACTGTATCTAAGACACATATAGCTGAATTAAAAACTAGAACCTTTGGTTTATACGATGAACATAATGAAAAGAAATTACATCCATTTATATTAAAAGGGTTGATGATTGGAAAGAAAAAATATGACAATCTAATGAGGATTTCAAAACAATTTAATAAACCAACTTTGTATATTAATCATTTACAAGGTGATCATTTAATTATTTTTAATTTAAATGAAATTGATCCTACAAAATTAAAATTAATTAATATGAGAGTAAAAGATAAAACATCTCAACAAATTATAATGAAACCGAGTTATCTACTCAACTATACACTTGGATCGTTTTATATTAATCAATTAGAAACACAATATGTTTAAACTTATATTTAAAGTTTTATTAGTATTTTGTGTTATATTCACAATACATAGTTTGGCTCGTAAGAATCCAACCTATGATGCTGTAGTTTTAAATTTAATACCAAACAGCTGTGATCGTGAATGTAAGAAAAAACTATTTGAAGCTGAGATGGAAGATTCAATGCAACAAATGGCAAAAAGTATAATGAGTGAGTTGTTATATCAAACAAAACAAATAACTAAGGATAGACAATAATGGACACTAAATCTTTTAATTACAAAAAACAATCGCACGTTGAACAAGTGAATGATGAATCTTTTGAAAATAAAGAAAAGATGAATACTAATAGAAATCAAGATTTAATTGGTGCAGTTATATTTGCAATTATATTAATATTACTTTTAACTTTTATGCCAAAATCTGCTATATCAACTGAAAAGAAAATTAAAGATGAAATTACAGAATGGTATGAGAACACAACAATTTCGATAGCAAACGAAATAGTTTCTTTAGGAAATTCAGTAATTTCTGTTCCTAATAAAATAGAAACTGGATTATCTAATTTTTGGCAAGAAACAAAAACATATCAAATTGAAAGCTGGTCTAAAACAAGAGAAGAAAATCCAGTAGTGTTTTCAACAATTGATAAATTAAAAGAATATTTTGTACCAAATGGAACTGAAACGAAATGATATTATCTTATATATTTTTAATCATATTTTTTGCTGTAATAATTGGATTATGGTATCTATTAATTTCAGATATAATTAAATAATGCATATGTTATATAATAAAATATTTATACATAAACTTGTTGAAGATCTAGATGATGTAAGAGAGTATGTTGAAAACAACATGCCAGTTGCAGCAATTTCTAGAATCAATTTAATTAAAAAAGATATATTAAAAGCATCAAGTGCTATTGATCAAGAAACTAAAATTAGAGGTAAGGTGACTGTAATTAGAAGAAAAGGGAATCATTGCTAATGAAAAGATTTATTTTTTTAACTATATTCTACCTTATGCTTAGTTTTTTCCTTGCGAAAGCAGTGAGCGCACAAGCGATAGTAAGATCTTTCAATTCAGATGCATTTGTCACAGCTTATATTAATGGCAATGCGTATGGGTATGATGCAGATAGAATTAATCGACAATCTGGTCCGAGAAATTCCTGCATTTATGAAAGTCAAGAAAGAACCAAAGATGGTGTAGTTATTGGCAGAGATGAAGTGAAGCGATGCCACGAAGAAGTAAAAACTGGTGAAAGTGATTCTTCTTTAATAAAAGATTTGATTACATCACCTCTTGGTGAAACGATGATAGTACTAATGTCTTCTCTTTTATTACAAAGAGTTGCTGGTGGTACATCTGCTAGATAGAAAGGAGGAAACGATATGAAAAAAATATTATTAATAGGTTCGTTAATGTTCTTAGGAGCATGTGCTGGTAATTTGTCTAAATTAGATGGCAAAGCATCAGTTGACGGAAACGAAGATTTAATTAAAGTTGCAGCATTAGTATGTAATGAATTTAAATCTACTGACGCAGTATTATATGGCTGTGGTTCTGGTGTGTCTTCAGACATGGAGTTATCAAAATCAAAAGCAATATTAAATGCTAAAATTTCTGTTGCCGATGTATTATCAAACAGCTTAACAAAACAAGAAACATTGTCAACGACTGAAAGTACAAAAGACGGAGTAAATCGTCAGTATCAGTCAACAGAGAAAAACCAAACATTTGAACAATCCTTATCAAAGTATAAAGTTGTTTATGATAAACAATTTTTAGATCAAGGAAGATTCAGATCTTTTATAGTGATTGAATATAAAATAAAATCTCTATAATCCCATCTTTACTTGCAATTAAAAATGGGGTATAATATACCTATACCCCATAAAAATATTATGAAAACCTTAAAAGAATTAAAAATAGAATTAAAAGAACTTCAAAACGAACACGAGTTTGAATCAACTAACTATCTAAAAAACAATTATAATCTCAAAAAAATAGAAGAAGATATTGTTGAATTACAAGATACAATCAATAAAAGGGAGAAATATACAAATGCCTGATTTTTTAAAAGACGCAATAAAAGATATTAATAACGAATATGCTGGTACAGCTGATGGTGATTTAGTCGGAGATTCTACATCATTTGTAGATACTGGATCTTATATATTCAATGCTTTATTATCTGGTAATATCTATGATGGCTTACCAGCAAACAAAATTACTGCATTAGCAGGAGAACCATCAAGTGGAAAAACATTTTTCACATTAGGAATTTGTAAAACATTTCAAGAATTAGGGAAACAAGCAGGCATTATATACTTTGAAACAGAGGGTGCTATCACTAAGGATATGTTAGCTGAAAGAGGAATAGATCCTAAAAGATTTGTATTAATACCTGTATCAACAGTACAAGAATTTAGAAATCAAGCTACAAAAATTTGTGATAATATTGATAGAGTTCCACTTGAAGCAAGACATCCTATTTTAATTGTATTAGATTCTCTTGGTAATCTTTCAACTGAAAAAGAAGTAAAAGATATTATTGAAGGAAACGACACACGTGATATGACGAGAGCACAATTAATTCGTGGTGCTTTCAGAGTACTTGCTTTAAGATTATCTAAAATACAAGTTCCTATGATTGTCACAAACCACACATATGATGTAATTGGGGCTTATGTACCAACAAAAGAAATGGGTGGTGGTTCTGGATTAAAATATGCTGCATCAACAATCGTGTATCTATCTAAAACAAAAGACAGAGACAGTGAAAAAAATGTAGTTGGTAATATTGTAAAAGCCACTTTACAAAAATCTAGATTTACAAGAGAGTTTTTGAAAGCTGAAATAAAACTTTCGTATGAAAAAGGTCTTGACAGATACTATGGATTAATTGACGTTGCAGTTGATGCTGGTATATGGAAAGATGAGGGTGGAAGAATTGATGTTGGTGGAACCAAAGTTTTTGGTAAAGCTATTAAAGAAAACCCTGAGAAATATTTTACAAAAGAAGTATTAGATAAAATAAATGAATATACTCAAAAAGCATTCAGATATGGATCTACTATTGAACTATCAGATAAAGTGAGTGAAATACAACCAGAAGAGAAAAAAGATGGTGGACGAAAAACAAAATCAAAATCCGAATAAATCGGAAATTCCAGCTACAAGGGAAAATTTATTTCCTTTCATTAATCCTGACTCATATCAGTCTAAAGAAGCATATGAAGCAGCAAGGGATGAGTATCTTAAATCACAACCAGTAATTGTACCACCATATGAAACTTTAGAAACTAAAGGTAAATATGGAGCAAATGAACTTAGATTTAAAAATGGAATACTTGAAAATGTAGTTGTATCCTTTGGTAAAGTATCATTTGAAAATCAAACAGATGGTAATATTAAATTATTCTACGAGTATGATGCTGATGTAGAAAAATCATTACATCCATTTAATGTAGAGATACCAGAAAGTAAGCAATTACTTGAAAGACATTTAGGAGACTTTCTTATGGCTTGTATAGAAGAACAAGTTAGAAATAAAACTATTTTGTTTAGAGGTGGCAGCGAAGAAATGGAAGCATATACAAAAAAAACTAAAACTGATGAGAATAGAAACAACAATACTTAAAAATTTACTTCATGATGAGGATTATGCTCGTAAAGTTGTACCACATTTACGTGAAGAATATTTCCAAGATAAAATTGAAAGAGCAATTGCTAGTCAAATACTAAAGTTTTTTATTAAATTTAATAAACCAGCTACAGTTGAAGTTATTGATATTGAACTTGGTAATGATAAAGCTTTATTTGAAACTGATTATCAACAAGCACAAGCTTATACGAAAGACTTAAAGAATAAAGAAGATATAAATTCTAAGTGGTTAGTTGACGCAACTGAAAAATTTTGTAAAGATAAAGCTGTCTATAATTCTATTATGGATAGTATTAAAATTATAGATGGTCGTGATAAAGTAAGAAAACAAGACAGTATTCCTTCTTTACTATCTGATGCACTTTCAGTTTCTTTTGATAAATCAGTTGGTCATGATTATCTTGAAAATGCGGACGATCGTTTTGATTTCTATAAACGTACAGAAGAAAAAATACCATTTGATATAGATTTGTTTAATACTATTACACGTGGTGGTGTAAGTAATAAAACTTTGAATGTTGCCTTAGCAGGAACAGGAGTTGGTAAATCTTTATTCTTATGTCATTTTGCATCAGCAAATTTAATGAATAATCTTAATGTACTCTATATAACTTTAGAGATGTCTGAAGAAAAGATTGCTGAACGTATTGATGCGAATTTATTAAATGTCACTATGGATGAGTTAAAAATCCTAGAGAAAATAGATTTTACTTTACGTGTTGATAGAGTGAAAGAAAAAACTAAAGGAAAACTTGTTATAAAAGAGTTTCCTACAGCAACAGCACATGTTGGTCATTTTAGATCATTACTTGATGAACTAAAAATGAAAAAAGATTTTAAACCAGATGTTATTTACGTGGATTATTTAAATCTATGTGTTTCTGCTAGATTAAAATATGGTGGAAATAATAATTCTTACACTGTTATTAAGAGCATAGCAGAGGAATTAAGAGGACTAGCAGTACAATATGATTTACCTATAATGACTGCTACTCAAACAACAAGACAAGGATTTACTTCTTCTGATTTAGGATTAGAAGATACTTCTGAATCATTCGGTCTTCCAGCAACAGCTGACTTTATGTTTGCGATTATTGCTACTGAAGATATGATTAAAGAAGGAATAGCAAGTGTAAAACAATTAAAGAATCGTTATAACGATCCTAATTATTATAAAAGATTTGTCGTTGGTGTTGAAAGAAACAAGATGAAAGTCTATAATCTTGAAACAGAACATATGAAAAGACATATGGCACTAGCCGACGCAGGAGATTCTACACCTGTATTTGATAAAGGAAATATAGGTGAAAGAATAAAGGCAGAAACAACATCATCGTTTAAATTCGATGAATAACATAAAGGAAAAAAGATGACAACAAAAGTGATAACCGCAGCAACTAAAGTTGATTGTGAGCATTTGCTTGCGACTTTTGTAGATCATTCACACTATGACACTTTGGTGGAATATGATTGTGATTTCTATGCTCCATCTGTAGATGGGATAAACAGCGAGAAAAACATTCTGTTTAAGTTTAGAAAAAATTGGTTTACGAAAGAGCAACAAGACTTAGCATATAAAGGTCTTCGAGAAGCAGCAGTCGAAACACAAAATCGTGGCATAGCAGCAGGACCAAAAGGTTCAAAACTTGGTGGTCGTGACTGGGTGACGGAATATCAAGAAGAAATGCTTGAAGCATTATCTAAGTATGAAACTACACTTGATGGTTCTAATCCTATAACAACAATCACAGAAAAATATAAAAACAAAGATAAAACAGCAGCAGGAAACAGAGGATCTGTTTGGCTTAAGAATAAAGTCACTGATGAAGGATTTATCTTTGAAGAGTGGTTAAATGAAATAAAATCATTATCTCGTGATGAAATAGTGAAAGAAGCAATACGAGTAAAGTCTAAATTGACTTCAACAACTTCATATGCGCAAGCAGTGTGGTCTGGTATTGCTGGATATTTTGATAGATATCCTCGTATTCCTTATGGAAGAGCAACATCATTTACTGAAAAGAATCCTGAGAAATTTGCTATGGGGTTCCCATTCTTACAAAAACTTTCAGATGGTTTTAAACAATTACTGCCTGAACGTTTTGCGAAACAAAAAGAAGCATGTGACAAAATGGATCCAAAGTTTATTATTCCAGGAACTGTATTTACTACAGCGACTGTAAATAAAACTTTTAGAACAGCAGCACATAGAGATGCTGGTGATTTAAATGAAGGATTTAGTAATCTTACAGTAGTATCAAACAATGGTAAGTACAAAGGAGGTTATCTAGTACTACCAGAATACAAAGTTGCTGTAAATATACGTCCAGGAGATTTATTATTAATTAACAATCACGAGGGTATTCATGGAAATACTGAAATGACTGTTGAAGATCCTGAAGCAGAACGTATTTCTTTCGTTTGTTATTTCAGAGAAAAGATGCTAGAACTTGGCTCTTGGAATTATGAATTAACAAGAAAAAATTACGTTGAAGATAGACGTAGAAATAAAGACCATCCATTACAAAGAGAACTTTGGAATGGAGTTTCAGAAAATATGTGGAAAGATCAAGAATGGTATGATTATCTAACATCTAAATTAGGTAAAGAATCATTATACAAATACCATCCTGAAGCAAATAAATCTTCACTTGAAGCATTTTTTTAAACATGTCTCTCCATGAATTTTTAGGAGAGGAACGAGCACTAGATTGGTATTATACTGCTAATTCTTTAAACAAGGGATTAAAACTTGGTTATCGGAGAGTATCTGGTAAGATAGGATTAACAAATAAAGAATCTGGTGTTCGTGGCGCATGGGTAGAAAAAAGAATTGCACTCTTTAAGAACTTATTCGCATCTGGTTATTCAATAATTCCTTTTTCAACACCAACAGAAGCAACAGCAGCAGATGGATTTACATCTGTTGATACATACACAAATTGTGATATACTTATATTAGAATTTGGTGGAACAAATTTACAATTCTATAAAAAAGATTGGGACAAAACAGTTGAACTGATTAAGTCACATTCTGGTAAAATAATATTCATTAACGACGATCCTGATCTACCATTTCTTTGGGAGTTATTACCAAATGAAAAATGGGATAGATGGGTAGTCGCAGCAAACGCAACCAACTCTGCAGAAGTTTCAACAATTCTTAAATGCCCAATAGGTGTAAGAGTTGTAGATTTACCAATGGCGAATGGAATGTCATTTGAATCTTTTTCAAATGGTGATATAGATAAAACTGTTTATATCGGAAGACCAAATGGAAGAACAAAATACTTCAAAGAATTTTTAAAGTCATCAAGTCTTGAAATATCAGGAAAACCAAAAGAGTGGACTGATTTTAATATAAACGTTATTGAAAATCCACAACAAAAAGATCGAAGAAAATTTTATAGAAATTATAAAGGATGTTTAACTGTTTATGATAGTAAGCATAAAACATCTGGATGGAGAACTGGTCGTGCTTTTCATGCACTTTATGCTGGTATTCCAGTTTGTGCACCATCTGGAAATAATGGTTTAAATTGGACATATCCTGTAGAAACTGCAGAGGACTTAACTAAATTTACATCGTTATCAGATGAAAAACGTAAATTGATTTGGGAAAAACAAAAATCAATTATTCAAAATGAAACAAATATAGATTTAATTTTATTATGATAGTATCTTACGATATGGATGGTGTTCTTGCACTAAACCCACCACCAAATATAAAAAAATGGGGACATATGAATGGGGCTGAAAGAAGAGCAAGAAAAGAATTTCTATATGATTGGTATAGTTCTGCTGAACTATTATATAAACCAACTGAAGATAAATTTCATGTAATTTCAGCAAGAAAGAAAGACCAACGCACATGGGAAATAACGATGAATTGGTTAAATAAATATTTTCCTGGAAGAGTAATTTCATTATCTTTATTAAATGTACCAAGAACTGTGAACAATGTAGTAAAGTTTAAGAATGATGCGATTAACTCAATTGGTGCAATCGAGCATACTGAAGATAATAAAAAAGTATTAAGAGGTATTTCAAAAATTAATAAGACTATTAAATTATACTTTTGGGAAAAGGATATGACAAACAAGGAAATATTCAATGGCTAAAAACTATTTTCATTTAAAACTTCCTTTTAAAGACCCTTTAAGTGAAAAAGGTATGACGTGGTTTCACAATCTACCACCTTGTTTTATACAAGTACCAAATCAATATTTTAATCCAGAAGCTGTTGAGTTTTTTAAAAAACATAAATTACTCTATTGGGATGCTGAGGTTTTTTCATTTCCTGCAAATTACAAAATGGAAATACATGTTGATGCTGTTGAGTTTTCAGAAAAATGTAAATTAAATTGGGCTTATAGTAAAGGAGACCATCATAATCTTTGGTTTAAACCAAAACCATCTTGGATACCAAGAGCAACTGACGGAGAACAAAACGATGGACGTTATGATGACTACAGCTACACTTTTGAAGAAAATGAAGTTGAAGAAGTTGAAAGAACTACTGTAAGAACACCAACTTGTATAGTAAGTGGTCAGCCACATAGTGTGCGAACATATAGTGAGCCAAGAAAAGCAATTTCTGTCACTCTATATCCATATGGAACTAATCCACCAGCTTTACCAAAAGACTGGGGAATGCCAATATCAAACATGAAAGAGGTTTTAAATGATTACATCGTTGATTAGAACAATCCTTTGGGGATTTGTTAATATTTTATTCTGGATAGTTATAGCAACACTATTCTCTCTTATGATATTTACAATATTCATAGGATATGCACTTGAAAGAATGGGGCATTTTATAGATTGGGTATTTAAACATGAAAAGAAATCCAGTAGCTAAATCTTTAAGAACACCCAAATTTAAACAAAAGATTGTAAAGAATAAAAAACAGTATAGCAGAAAAAATAAAACAATAGAAGAAATTAATCATCACTTTGAAATATATGAATAAACAATACGATTCTAATTTTTTTTTTCATTTAAAAGAACAATTTGATCCACTACAAAATATGGAAATAATTAAAAAATTTCCTACAGGAAAACATATTTTAGATAAAAATTATGCATCACCTAATCTTAAATCTTTTGAAACTGATATATTCGAAATAGCTCAAATAGAGTTATTCGTCACTCCAGCTGGAGGAAAACTAGGTACTCATATTGATTCAGGATCACCAAGTGGTTCAGTTAAAATGAATTTTAGTTATGGTGATTCTAATGCTTATATGGAATGGTTTAAATTTAAAAACGGAATGGCTATACCTGTAAATGAATGGATTGATGCTAGAGATTCTGAGATGGATCAAGAGACAGATCAAGATAAAATCACATTAAGATATCGCGATAATGATTGTGAACTTATTTGTTCAGAACTTATAAGAAGACCATCAATTGTAAATGTTTCAATTCCCCATGGATTAAATTGTGAAAACAGTGATATAAAATGTATGACTGTTGCTGTTCTATTTGAACAATATTTAAATAATGAATGGAATAAAATTACAATGCCAAAGGCATTAGAATTATGGGGTGATAGATGAAATATAGAATAACTCCACGAAGAACTTTAGTAAAAACATTGATCTATAGAATATGGGTAATACTTTCTTCTTATATAGTAATTGTTTTGACAGGACAGACTTGGACTCAAGCATTACTGCCCACAATAATATTGAATGTACTTTGGTCAATTTCTTATTACAATTATGATAGGTTATGGCAGAAGATTGAATGGGGTATTGAACCAATGAGAAAGAAAAGAAAATAATATGAATAAACAATATAATGAATATGATTCGTTCGATTCTAATTGGTCAGCTGAAATAGAATCAATAAATCCATCAGGGCAAAGTCAAGGAAACGAAGAAGTTGACAATTACAAAACATCATCACTTTGGGAAGTTATTAAGGATATGTTTGAATGAAAGATCGTTTAAACAAAGCTTGGGAGTTTGAAATAATACTTAACGAGAGCAAAAATAAAATAAAATCTTGGTTTTATTCTGACACTGAAGAAGATGCGAAAAATAGAATTGAAAATTATATGAATGCTAAAATTATTTCTTTAAAAGAAATACCAAAGCCAGAACTATATTATGCTGATAATAAAAAAAATAAAGTTATTAAAGAAAACAAAGTTTGATTCTTTCGCAAGATGGACTGCAGCAATTGCAGGCATTTTTGCAGCACTTTGCACTGGAAGTGCAGTGTTATCTTTTCAAGTTTGGGGATGGGTACTCGCTTTTATATCTTCTAGTTGTTGGTTCTATGCAGCAAGTGTAGATTCAGATAAACCACGTATTTTAATGAACTGTTTCTATGTAATTTGGTCTTTAATTGCTATAATTAATTGGATTCGTTTTTAACCTAAATAATGGTATGGCATATATTACTTTTAGAGGGGGAACAAAAGAACAGAAAAAACTAGCTAAATCATTAGCTGAGTTTTGTCTTAAAAAACTCATTTCATCTCGTCTAAGTAATACATTAGATATTCGTATAGTATTTAAACCAACACTCTACACAAAAACAGAGTCGTATGGTGAAACTACCTATTATGAAGATTCAAATATACCACCAAAAGACTTCCTTGTAGAAATAGATTCAAAATTAAAAATGAGAAGTATGCTTGAAACAATTGCTCACGAGTTGGTTCATGTAAAACAATGGGCTACTGGTGAGATGAGAGAAACTAAAGATAATTTTATTACTAAATTTAAAAAAGACACCATTAATTCAAACAAAGTAAATTATTGGGATCAACCATGGGAAATAGAAGCGATGGGTAGAGAAGAAGGATTGTTTATTCAATGGGTTGAAGAAATGAATTTGTCTGAACAAACTTGGACTAAACGAAAGTATTTCTAATGGCTGCAAATCCATCTGAATTTATTGCAAACCTTTTTAACGTTAAATCGATAATTGAAATAATTAAAGAGTCTCCAGCAAAAGTAATTTTTAATAAAAATGATATAGTAATTTATACAGCAGATAAATCTACAAGAAGCAATGCTTTTGATAACTTTAGAAAAGCTGCAGATAAAATTAAATCAAATTCTAAATCTAAATTTAAAAATTATCATATAAAACCCTCTTCTAAATCTTCACTTGGCGTATTTCAATTCTTTTTAGATTCAGCCAAATTACAGAAAGCATCAGGTGATATTTACTTTAAACCTATTATAACAAAAGGTTCAGGTGGTAAAGTTTTTGAAAATGAATTAGAAAAAGATTTAAATGCTTACTTTAAAGGAGAGCCAGTAAAAAATTTAAAACATGCAGATACAATTCAATCTTTATTCTCAAATAAAACATTTCTTAGTATATATAAAATAACACCAAAAAATTTAAATGCATTTGAAGCGAAAGCAGTAGGAAATAGAAATTCAAAAAGACCAGCAAGTTTTTCAAATGGTCAAATATCTCTTGGGAATAACACAGGAGAAGCTGTAAGTGATATTGATATTATTGGTCCGAATAAATCTATATATTGTTCTCTTAAATTTTCATCATCTTATTACATCTATAATGGAAGTATGAAAGAAATATTTGAAGTCACTCCTAGAGTGAGAGATGAAGCATATAAGTTCTTTGGTTTAGATGGAATCGGAATGGCTGGATTTGGCGAGATATTTCGTTCAAATGTAGTTTCTCCCAAAAGTCTACAAGTAGTTAGGAAAAATTTAGCAAAAACTATTCAATTATCTCTTGGGCAAGAAGTGACACTAATTAATAAATTCGGTCCAGGAAAAAATGATATTGATGTAATTTTTAAAGGATATACGTCTGATGTTTTAATTTCAGCAGATCCAGTTTACAAATATCCTGAATCTGGAAAACGTAAATATGCAGCAATAGAATTTCCAGCAACTATCAATAACGACAAATATGCTGTTGGAATGCAATTTAGAGGAACAACAGAGGGTGCACTTACACCAAGATATTTAAGAATATTATTAAAAAAAATATGAAACAATTTAATGAATACCTTGTAGAATCAGTTAATGCTCATATGGAGCATTTAGAAGACTTAGTCTTTAATGAAGGATTATCAGGCACTAAAAAAGCTATTAATTTCCTTTATGATTTAAGAAAAATGCTTCAAGGTAAGTCTACAAGTAAATTAAAGACCACAGTTAAATGGGATGGTGCTCCTGCTATTTTCGTAGGAATAGATCCTAAAGATAAAAAGTTTTTCGTTTCAACTAAGTCTATTTTTAATGCAACACCAAAAGTATATAAATCTGTGAAAGAAATACAACAAGGTGAAGAGAATAAAGATTTAAGTAATAAACTTATTACAGCATTTGAAGAATTTTCTAAAGTAGTTAAGTCAGGCATTTATCAAGGTGATATAATGTTCACAAAAGATACTTTAAAGAAAACTTCAATTGAAGGTGAAAGTTATATTACATTTCATCCAAATACAATTGTATATGCGATACCTGCAAATACAGCATTAGCAAATACTATATCAAAGGCAAATATAGGTGTAGTATTTCATACAACTTATAAAGGATCTTTAGGTAAGCTTACAGCTGAGTTTGGACAATCAATTGTAGATAGATTTAAAAAGTCATCAACTATATGGGTGGATGATGCAACTTATAAAGATGTATCAGGATCTGCTACATTTACTAAAGCTGAATTATCAAATTTAGATGCATTGCTTGAGAGAGTAGAGAAACTTTTTTCTAAAATCAATAATAAAGTTATAACAGATATTCAAGCTGATAAAGAATTACTTGAACTAATTAAAATATATAATAATTCTAAAATTAAAGAGGGTGAAAAAATAACAAACGTAAAAGCACATGTTGCTGGTTTATTTCATTTTATACACGATCGTTATCAAGCAGAAATAGATAGTAAGAAAACAGATAAAGCAAAAGATAGATACAAGGCTGAAAGAGAAAAAGTTTTAAAGTACTTTTCAGCTCATAAACAAGAAGACATTATAGGAGTATTTGATCTTACAAATGCTATTGCCGATGCTAAAAAGATTATTATAGCTAAGATGAATGAAGCATCAGAAATAGGTACTTTTTTAAGAACAGATAAAGGGTTTGTTCCAACAGGAGTAGAGGGTTTTGTAGCTATTGATAAAGTAGGAAATGCTATAAAAATCGTTGATAGACTTGAGTTTTCACGTGCTAATTTTTCACCAGATATATTAAAAGGTTGGCAAAGATAAACACTAAAACTACTAAATATAGCATATAATACGGATGGATAACTTGAAACATGAAGACAATAAAACAACTATTATCGGAATTACCGAACAAATCTCTTATATTTGCATTCGGTCGCTTTAACCCACCAACAGTTGGGCACGAACTTTTGATCTCAAAAGTTGAAGCACTTTCAAAGAAAACATCAATCCCATATCGTATTTACACAACAGCTACTCAAGACAAAAAGAGTAATCCATTATCTCAAAAAGATAAAATTAAGTATATGGAAAAGTCTTTTCGTAATGCTCATATCTATGCTGCGAAAGGAAACATTATACAATTATTACAAAGTTTTGAGAAAGAAGGAATTAAAGAAATTCATTTAGTTGTTGGTAGTGATAGAACAAAAGAATTTGAATCTCTTTTAAACAAGTATAATGAAAGAGAGTATAACTTTAGTAAAATAGAAATTCATTCAGCAGGAGAAAGAGACCCTGATAGTGATGATGCTGATGGTATGTCAGCAAGTAAGATGAGAAGTGCAGCATCTAAAGGAGATTATAAATCTTTTGAAAAAGGTGTCACTAAAAAACTTACAGACATTGATACTAAAAAAATGTATAATGATGTTCGTAAGGGACTGGGTTTAAAAACAGAATCTTTTGAAATTAATATTTCAAATAATCAAAACGAATTAAGAGAAAAATATTTTAAAGGTGAAATATTTAAAGTAGGAACAACAGTTAAAGACGATAAAGGAGTGTACGAAATTATGGACAGAGGAACAAACTATATAACAGTTATAAACGAAAATGGAGAGTTAAGCAAGAAATGGCTTGATTCAGTAAAGGAAGTTATTACAGATATGAATTATAAAAACGAAGCTAAAGACGAACATCAAATTTCTTATAAAGGATTTACAACTTCTAATTTTGAAATTGTTCCTGAACTAAAACCAATTATTGAATCAGTAATTTCATCTGAAACAGATTCAGTAGCAATTATTAATGCACTCAAATCAATTGATGAATCACTAAAATTTTATAAACAAAATAAAGATATATTTCAAGTTCCTTTAATGAAAGGGATAGATGCTTTAAATAATATAGATCATGCAGTGTCAGGTATAGTTGCTGATTTAGTTTTAAAACTTCCAAAAGGTACATTTAAAGAAACATCAATCACTGAAGCATCTGATAATCCATTTAACTTCACATCAGCTGATAAAATTAAAATAGCAAGAATTATAGCTGGTGCTTTAGGAATAGATAATCCTGAGAAAATGTCTAGCCCTGAACAATTAATTAATCTAGGATTAAGAAAATTAAGAACAAAAAGAATTACACCTGAATTATCTGATGTAGTAAATCAAATGTTAAAAACAGCAGATATGTTAGATGTTAAGTATGATAAAAAATTATTACCACAAGCAATGCAAGAAGCAACTGGTGATAAACAAGAAAGAATTACAACATTAAAAGACAGAGTGTCAGCTCTTTTAGCAAAATTAGGTAAAATTAATCCTGCTGATGAGGATGCTAAAACTCAAATGGCAATTATTAAATCTGATATAGCAACAGCTAGATTAAGATTACAAGGATTACAAAGTAAAGAAGCTGTAGATGTACTGGGACCATTGGGTTCTATAGATATACAAAATGATCCAATTACACCAGCGATTATGCCATCTTTTATGAAGTTTGGCGAAGAAGTAGAAAATTTAAAAGAAATGAATAAGTACACTGTCAAAACAGTTGTAAAAGATCCAGCAACAATGGCAGGTGGTGAGAAAAGTGAGAATAAAGAATTATCAAGAGTTGTTTTCGCTAAGACACCAGATGATGCAAAAGAAAAAGTTAAAAAAGTATTAAAGACTACTGGATATTCAGTTTTATCTCAACAAATAATTAAAACTGAAACAGTAAAAGAAGAAGAGTTAAAAGAAGCAGGTGCAGGTCTTTGGGCAAACATACAAGCGAGACGTGAAAAAGGATTAAGACCAAAACGTCCAGGAGAAGAAGGATATCCTAAAACTTTAGACATTGAATCAAAAGAAAATGAAAAAGATGAAGAAGAAAAAGAATTAAAAGAAAAAGATAAAAATGATCCATGTTGGGTAGGTTATAAACAAGTTGGAATGAAAAAGAAAGATGGAAAAGAAGTTCCAAATTGTGTACCTGAGTCAACTAAATTAGAATCTGTTTTAACTTTAATACGAAGAATTAAAGAACAAAAAAAGACTATGTTAGTTGCACGACCAAATAATTTAATGAAAGCAGGACAAGAGAGAGTAGTAAGAATTCCTGTAAGTAAGTGGCAAGACTATCGTAAAAAAGGATTTATACAAGCAGAGGAAAAAGATAATGAAAACTCTTAAAGACTTTTTAACAGAACAAAAGCAAGAACTACCAAAACCATTTATTGAACAAATAAAAAAGTACACGTATCATAACGATCACTTTAAAGCAAGAGCATATATTGCTACATTAATGGGAAATAAAAGACTTGCTAAATTATATGATTCACTAGAAAAACTACATGATGAATATTATAGTTATTTTGGAAATGATGTAATTGATCTTCGATCAAAAATTGAAGTAAATTTAAAAAATGATATAAAAAATTATTATTCCAATTGGGAAGAAGTAATTAAAGCATTATAAAAAAGGAAACAAAAATGAAACACAATTTAGCTGTGTTTACATTATGTTTTGTTATCGGCTTATTTGCCTTGAATCGAGTGTCTTTGGCACAAACACAAACAAATACGAGTGGAAGTAATACTGCTATTACAGGTGGTTATTCTTCAACATCTAATTCAACTTTTCAATCAGGTTCATCAAGCAACACTACATCGACAACGTCGAATACAACAAATGCATATAGTGGTGATACAAGAGTGACTGCTCCAGCAAATGCTCCGAGTATGTCAGCTTATTCACAAGACTTATGTTTAGTGGGTTATTCTGCTGGTGTATCTACATTTGGTTTAGGTGTCACTGGTGGATCTTATTCATCAGATTTAAATTGCGAAAGAATTAAACTTTCTAAAGTATTAAATGATTTAGGAATGAAAGTGGCAGCAGTTTCTATACTATGTCAAGATCCTAGAGTATTTTTTGCGATGGAACAATCTGGAACTCCTTGTCCATTTGAAGGAAAGATTGGTGCTGAAGCGAATGCAGCATGGTTAAAATATGACAAGTTAAGACCAGACTATAATCAGTATGTTGATAAGCTTGTTGTAATTGAAAATGCACGTAAAGAAGAAGAACTTAAGAAGTTAAATGGAGGAACTACTGAAAAAAAGTAGTTTCCAACATTGCTGATAATAATGCAAGTACGAGCGATAACGATGATAATTCAACAAAAGGAGAATTCTCATGGCGATACTTATTGTTATTATTATTATTTGTTGGGGTGCTTATTTAACATTTTTTAAGAAGAAGTAAGCTATGCCTAGAAAAAGAAAAAGGCAAAGACTTTCAGCTTTAGAAAAATTAAAAAAGAAAGCACCTAAGATACCAGACTTTACTTGTCCTGATATAGACCATTTAATTAATTATGTGGAAGATCTTGATATACTTAAACGTGGACAATTAACTTATTTTAAACGACGTATGGAAGCTTTAAGAAGTGCCAACGATGGTTTAAGAGATAGTGGTATATATTGGTATGATAGAATGAAAGAACATTTAAACGAAGATGAAAAATAAATTATTAAAAACTGATTACAAAAAACTAAGGATATCTTTATTCTTAGTATCGTTATTGTCATGTCTTTTTATTAATACAGCATACTCACAAACATCTACAACTACTGTGACAGTAAATGGTAATACAACCACAACTACAGTGACAACTAATACACCAGTTAGTTCCACTGTAGTTCCAAATACTCCAAATTTTGGTGACATAACAACTAATTCTACAGTGTCACAACAAACTCAAACAACAGTTGCAGAAGCAAATAAAAATTCTGGAAACTTATTTTCAGGAACTAATTTCTGTAATGGTGGATGGACTGGTACACAAATTACAAATAGTCCATCAGGACAGACTAGCGATTTAGGTTGTAATTATTTAACAGGTAAGGGTCAGTCAACTTATGCTGAAAATAGTTTAATACTTACAGATAAAGGAATATCTAAAATAGAACAAAATTTAGGATTTACTCAATCAGCATCAGCATATACTCATCATTTCTGGAATTGGGAAACTAATGTCAATATGTCCCATTCAGTAATTAATAATGATACTGGTGGAACAATTACACAAAATAGAGTAATATCAGGAAATAGAAGTATTAATAATGGTAATCCAGGAATAAAAAGTTTAGATAATATTAGTATTGGAGCAAATAGTGCGTCAGGATATACATCTAAGATAAGATTTGATTTATGGACACCGCAATATAACGGAACTTGGGTGGGTGTTGATATTTCTCAACCTAATTTAAACATTACATATACAGGTTTAACAATCACAGTATCAGTTCCTGTGATAACAAGCATAACTACAGTCGAAACTTGTCAATCATTAGGCACTTGTTATGTACCAGCAGTTATTGAATTGCCTACATTTTTAGCTCCAACAACAGGTGGTACAACAACAGAATTAATTACTGAAGAAAAAATTAAAGAAATATTTAAAGAAGAATTTATTAAAGTAGGTCTAACTGCAACAGATATTGGTATGACTAATTTAGATTATAAAGAAATGGCTACTCAAATAAACACAACAGCTATGGCTGATATGAAAGAAGCAAACCCATCTATTTTTGGACCAGCAACAGATGTTGGTGTAGGTGGAAAAAGTGTTGGAACTACAACAGAACCAGCACCAATTATATCATCACCAATTACATCATCAACTTCGACAATGAATACAACAAGTGACGATAAACCTACAATAAAGGAATCATCAAATGTCAGTTCAAACTCAGAAACAACTACAAAAACGTCAAGCGAAACAACTACAAAAACGTCAAGCACGACAACTGAAAAAACAGAAACTTCTACAGCTAAGTCTACTCCAAGCGAAAATACGAAAACAGAAGGATCGTCGTCAAAGACGTCATCATCTGAAAATGTATCGAATGAAAAGGGAAGCACTACTGCGTCAGGGTCTATTAATACCAGCAATGCTACTCCAAAAGATGAAAAAATCAGCGTAAGTGTAAAAGCTGCAGTTGACAAAGTTGAAAGAGAATTAAAAAGTATAGGTGATAAAACAAAAGCAATACAAGAAATTAAAATTGATGGGATTAAAGCAGGTGCTCCAAATTTAGGAACTTATGAGAATCGTGCTTTTTACGAACCTAAATATTATAATGGAGTACCAAATCCAGATTTTTATTTACAAGCTGATATAGCACAAAAGCCAGTTTATGCAAATGTGACGTTAGCAGCATATACAAATAATGATCCAATTGGAAAACAACAAGCAGCAATGCAAGAAATTCAAGATGAAATGAATGATATAATTATTCAACTTGAACAACTAAAAAGGAAATAAACAATGATAGATAAAATAAAAGCAAATTTAAAAGAGATAATCGCTACAGTAGCAATTATTGGTACAATCGGTGGTGGTTTTATCAAGTATGGTGAAATCATGAGTAAGATTGATAGCATTGATCCAGCAAAAGCAAGCGAGATGAGAAAAGAATTTGCTGTTCTACAAAAAGAAGTAGATTTAATTAAAGTGCAAATTAAAGAATTACGACAATTAAATTCTAATCCATTAGCAAGATAATTAAAGACTTTATATTATATAACAATCTTTAACTAAGGAGAGTTATGCTAATTACAATCGGAATGGTTATATTCATTCTCATTATAGCGTATATAATAATAAGTCAAGATTAAAAAATATGAAAATAATATTAAACAAAATCGGAATACAACTAAAAATACTTTTCTTTATGTCAGCATTTATTAGTTTATTTTATGTAGGATTACTCCTTGGAGAGTATCGTGCATTAAGAGATTATTGTTTAGTAGAAAATAAAAAATGTGATATTTCTTCTGTTGTAGAAAAAGGATCTTTTATTACTTTTAGAAATTCTTCATCTACAACAGACAATATAAAAAAACATTTTAACAACTCGAAAAATTAAATGACACCAGTAGATAAAACTAAAAAAGATAATTTGGCTAGAGGAATTCTTACATACAAAGATTTTAAAAGATTATTAGATATACAGAATTTACAAGGCACTCAAGCATTCGCTCAAAATACTCAAGCAACAATTGATGAAATTGATGAAGGAATGTTTAAAAATATGGCAATTGACTTACAAGATTTGTCAGCTGATGATTTTTATAATAAGTATAAAATGACGAAAGCAGAAGCAATGCGTAAGTATGGTAAAAGCGAATCTGTTATCGATATTCCACAAAAAACTTATTCAAAGTTAGTTTTTGATAATGCTGATACAGAAGAACCAAAATTAAAAGAGTCAGTAAGAAAAATTATATTAGATCAAATAGAAGAATTTAAAAAGAAAGCACCAGTTATAAAATTTAGTTTAATTGGTTCAATACTTACTAAACAATATAGAGATGATGCTGATTTAGATGTTAATGTTCTTTTTGATGTTCCAGAAAATCAAAGAGATGAAAAGAGATTAGAAATTGCTAAATCATTAAGAGATATAAATGGCAAAACAGTTCCAGGAACTAATCATCCTATTAATTACTTTGTATTAACAGATCCAAAATTAAAAGAAAGAAATGATAATTTAAGTGATGGTATTTTTGATATTGCGAAAAATGAATTTATTAAAAAACCAGTAGAATTTAAATTTAATCCTGAGAAATACGCAAAAGATTTTGAAGACAAAGTAAAAAGATTAGATGTTGTTAAAGGTGAATTAGAAAGAGACATAGTTGATTATCAAGATTTAAAACGTTTAGATCCAGACAATGTTGAAAACTTAAAAGGAATCGTTTCGAAGAAGATTGGTGAAATTATGTCAGGTATTAAAGCATTAGTAGATGCTGGCGATCAAACTATGAAAGATCGTAAAGAAGTTTTTGATGCTGACTTGACACCAGATGAAATACGTGAGTATGGCAAGAAGAATGCTTTACCTAAAAATGTTATTTACAAAATGCTTGAGAAATATCATTACTTAACATTCTATAAAAAATTAAAAGAAATAATAAAAGATGGAGAAGTTTCTGACTCAGAAATAGCTTCAATAAAAGAATCAAACGATCCTTATGATTCTAAATTTGATTTTGGTTTAGATGATTATGAAATGGATTCAATTATTCGTAAGTATGATAATGAAGATCCACTTGAAGATGACGATTATTTGGATATATACGATGATGAAGAATTAGAAGTTGTTGACGATGAAAACACTACTTATGATGTTCCTACAATTAAAGAAGTTCTTACAAGACCAGAACGTATTAAATCACGTATTCGTTTTGCAAGAACAAAAGGAAGAAGAAATGCTAAATTACGTCTTGCTTTAAAAAGAGCATCAACAATGGACGTAGTAAATAAAAGAGCAAGAAGACTTGCAATTAATAAAATTAAAAAATTATTATTTAAAAAGTCACCAGCAAATATGTCAGTTGCTGAAAGAGAACGAGCAGAAAAACGTATAGCAGCATTACCAAAATCTTATATTAATAATTTTGCTATGAAACTTGTTCCTGTTGTTCGTAAAATTGAAAGAACAAGATTAACAAAATAATTATGGTTAAAAAATTTAAAGATTTAAAAGAAGATATTATAGATTTAGTTTGTGAAACTAGATCATATGATGATTTAATACAAGAAGAATCTGAATATCAAGGTAAGGCTGTGACTTTAAATAAGCCATTTAGAACTTCTGGTGGACCAAAGAAATTTGCTGTATATGTTAAAAACAGTTCTGGTAATGTGGTTATAGTTAGATTTGGTGATCCTAAAATGGAAATTAAAAGAGACGATCCAGCAAGACGTAAAAGTTTTAGAGCAAGACATAATTGTGATACAGCTAATGACAAAACTACACCCAGATATTGGTCATGTTATCAATGGCGTGCAGGGTCAAAAGTAGAGGGATAAACTGTACTAAATAGAGTTTGAAGGCACATAATACAATATAATAACAATAAGGATATAAAATGAGTGAAAATAAACAAGATAATACATCAGTGAAAGTACAAGAAGCTACAGTTGAGACTCCTAAAGTTGAAGCACAACCAGCAGCAGCACCAAAAGTAGAAGTACAAGCTGAAGTAAAAGCTGAAGTTAAGGTTGAAACACAACCAGCTGAAGTAAAAGTAGAAGCACCTAAAAATAGATTAATAGATGGTGCGGTAGACGCATTAAACAAAAAATTAGATTTCAGAGTATAAATGGAAGAGAATTTTAAGAAAAAAATATTGAAAAAACTATCAACTCCTGTATCGGATTATTTAAAAAAGAAACAACCTTTAAATAATGAAAATGATCCAGGAGAATATGATAGTGAAGGATCTATGGCTAAAAGTCAATTAACTTCAATATTAAATAATGCTAAAGAGATTAAAGAAATGCTTAATGACAATGATAATCTTCCTGAATGGGTACAAAGTAAAATAACAAAAGCAGAAGATTATATATCTACATGCAAAGATTATTTAAAATCAGAAAAGACACAAAAGACTGAAAACATAAAAGAAAGTTTTTCAGATTTTATTAAAAAGAATTGAATAACTATATTATAGCTATAATAACAAATAATCATTCTTAAGGTGATTATTTTAACTTAAAAGGAAAATTACTATGTCATTATGGGGAAATAAAGATAGTAAAACAGCTACAGGAACAGTTGCTATTGCCGCAGATGGCGCAGTGACTGGAACTTCAACTGCTTTTACTACAGAATCAAGAGTCGGTGATTTTATTCGTGTATCAAATGAAGATTATCGAATTACTGTCATCACTTCAAACACAGCAGCAACTGTTGTTGCTGGTGTTGTTGGTGCAACACTTACTGCAGTTAATGCAGGTGCATCATATACATTATCAGAAAAACCAAAGTATGTATCTGATCCAACTAAAGTTTTTGGAGTAGATGCTACAGAAGCAGTATCAGGTGGAGACAATGTAGTTTCTATCGCTGTTGCTTCTGGTGGTCTTCGTTATCTAGAAACACCTGCAGTCACATTGACTGCTCCAGTATCGTTGACTATTCCAACGACTGCTGTTTCTATCGCTGACGATACTATCACTTCTGCTAATCATAGATTATTAACTGGTACTAAACTAACATACTTAAAAGTAGGTGCAACTGCAATTACTGGTTTGGTAGATGGTACTGCTTACTTCATTATTGTGGTTGATGGTGATACATTTAAATTAGCAAGTTCTTTATCAAATGCTCAAGCTGGTACTGCCATTAACTTGACTGGTACTGGTACTAGTACACAAACTTTCACTGGTGATACTGCTACAGGTACTGCAACTATCTCTGGTGGTTTGGTCACAGCAGTTGCTGTCACTGACTCAGGTTCTGCGTACACATCAGCTCCAACTGTTGTTGTTGGCAAACCTCGTCGTACTATTCCTACTTCTGGAATTACAACAGCTACTGATACTATTGCTTACACTACACATGGCTTAAATGCTGCTGATGTACTTGTTTATAACAATGGTGGTGGATCTTCTGCAACTGGTTTAACTTCTGGTACAACATACTATGTTATATCTTCTGGTTTAACTGCAAATGCATTTAAAGTTTCTGCTACTGATGGTGGATCAGCTGTTGATATTACTGGTACTGGTAATAATGCTCAGTACTTTGAAATCCAAGCATCTACTAACCAAGCAACTGCTACATCTTCACTAGGAGATTCTTCTACAAGTGGAACAGCTCATGCTGGTTGGGTACTAAGAACAGTAGGAACAGGTGGACGTGCTGGTAGAGTAAATTATGAAACACTTGTTGCTATGGGAACAATCGCTGGCGATCAAGCTGACGATACTGAGTTCAAAGATAGTTAATAAATAAAATAAAAACAATCCTAGAGTTGGGATGGTTAGATACAAATAATCATCCCCTCTATAACATATAATAGGAGAAAATAATGGCTGATCAAAAAATATCAGATTTAACTGCTGCAACCAGTGCTGCTGGTGCAGATCTATTCACACTCGTACAGGGTGGTTCGAATAAAAAAATAACAATTACAAACTTCTTAGCAAACTTGAATTCTGCTGTAATAGTAAATTCAAATGGTGCTGACCAAGATACTCGTATCTCTGGAGATAACGATAACAATCTACTTTTCACAGATGCTTCTGCTGATAAAGTAGGTATCGGTACTTCTACACCATCTGAGAAACTTGACGTTGCTGGTAATTTAGCAATATCAAATGGATTCTTAACTTTTTCACAAACACCTCAAGCTGCAACAGGTAATGCTGCTGCAAGTTTGTCAACAGCTATAACTAACTTTACTTTATCTTCTGGAAGTGATTCTTTATCTCTTGCAGCAGGTTCAACAGGTCAAGTTAAAATTATAAATGTAATAGCAGGTGCTGGTTCAGTATCAATTAACGTTGCGACTCGAGTTGGATTCACAACAGTTAATAGTAGTACTGTTGGTGGGACAATAACGTTATTAGCATTAGCTAGTGGATGGATAATTCTATCAGCTAGAAATATGACAATAGCATAATATATAATAAAGGTTTAAATTATGACATATAATGTAAAAAGTAAAATTGAAGAGTATTCTAAAATTTTAGGAGAAAAACAAAGTTTCTTAATTCAACTTCGCAATACAACAGCTCAAACTATAAAAGAGATTGATATGTTGACTGGTGCTATACAAGCATTAAATGAAGTAGAAATTTCAACTAAATTAAAAGAAGAAACTTCAACCAAAGATAATGACAGAGCAAAAACTAGCGGAAAATAATTTCCTAAGTTATGCTATTAAATATTATGATAATCCTACTATTGGGAATTTATCAGAATTTGAAGATGATTTAAAAAGATTTATTCATCTTTCTAAACTTTTAAAAAGATATAAACTTTCTTTAAATATAGATGATTTAAAAGAAAGACTTATATTAAATCATATAATTATTATCTATAATCTTTGGGGACAATCTGCAACAAAAATGTTGTTTTTTAAGATAGGTGAAGATAATTGGAATGTATTAATTCCTTTTCTTACCTATCTTGGAAGACTGCCTGAGTTTATTCCAGACACAGCAGTTCGCACAACAAGTTTGACGATTGATGAAAACGTACAAAAGAAATTAAGAGAAATATAATGGCAAATCTAGTAGTAGATAATCTTATCGCTTTAAGAATTTTATATTTGCTTGTCACACCTTTCGTGAAGACAAAAGCATATGAATATGGAATTATTGATGATAAAGGTAATTATCTTAAAAAATATTCAGAATTAAAAACTTCAGCAGAACGTGAATCATTTTCATATTTGCATCGACTAGTTTTTAAATTAAAAATGTTATTAGCGAAACTTCCTGGAGGAGATAATCGTCTTAAATCTCTAGTTGCAGCATTATACTTAATCAAAGAATTTTATATTAAAAAAGAATCACTATATCTAGTTGAATCAAGATATAATGAATTATTATCATCTAATGAGTCAATGAGTTTAGATGAACAAGAAGTAAAAGATTTTTTAAGAGATTTATATTTAACAGAAGAAGTACAAGAAGATATAGCAAATGTCACAGGTGCTGGTGTAAGTACAGATGCCCCAGTTGTTTCACAAAAAGCTGCAAGACGTTATGCTATGTTTAATGTTAAAGATTCTATATATGGTAAATTTAAAAATGGTAAAACTAAATGGACTCGTTGGTCTGAATATTTAAATTTAGAAGATGAAGGAGAAAGTTTAATTTATAATTTTGCTCGTAAAAATCCTAAAGGAATTATAGTTTTAAAAAATGGTGATAAAATGAAAGCAATACGTTTTAATCGCTATGGTGGTGGATCTTGGTCTTCTATTAAAAGAAATAAAGAATCTAAAGAACAAGAAATAGCAAATATAGTAGCAACAGAATTAAATTAATTTATGTTTGAATTTTTAAGTATAAAATCATTAAGTAGTTTTTTCACATTATCAACATTATTTACATTAATACCTGATTTTGTGTTTCATGCAATATTTCTTACAGGTCTAGTAGGGTTTATAATTACATCTATTCCTTTTATACCAATCCCACTTAAATTTTTCTATCGTATAATGTTTTTAATTGTATTAATATTAGGAACATGGTTAGAAGGATTAAATTATGCGAATAGTTCTTCTGCTACTAAAAAAGCATTAAATGAAAGTAAAAATAAAATAAAAACATACGAAAAACAAATAAAAGATTTGTCTGAAGCTTCAGATAAAAATTTAGAGAGAATAGTTAAAAAAATAAATGAAAGAGGTGAAAATGTCCATGCAAAAGTATCAAAGATTATCCCTGACAATCTTAATAGGCAGTGTGCTCTTCCTTATGATGTCAAATTGCTCCATAATGAAGCCATCACAGGTATCCCCGAAATACCCAATGCCACCAGAGGTGTTGATGGAAAGTCCAAAACAAATGAAAACAATAAAGTAGAATTAATAACGTTATTAGAAACAACTGTTGATAATTATACAGAATGTAATATAGTACGTGAAAAATTAATTGCTTTACAAAATTGGGTAAAAGAAGCAGAAAGACTACAAAAAAATGTCAGATAACTATGAAAATGGTAATGGTAATGGTAATGGAAATGGAAACACTAAGTCACGTTTCGTTAAATTAACATCTGATATCGAATTACTTAAAACATTATTAGGCAAACTTGATAGAAATGTAGATAAATTAGCAGATGCTTCATTAGAAGTAAGTAAGTTAATTTCTCAACATGAAGTAAGAATTGAAAATAATGAACAAAAGAGTGAGCATTTAAATAGCGAAATACACGATTTAAATATGCGTATAATGGATGTGCATAAAGAAATTAAAGAAGTAAGCTACCATTTATCAAATACAAGTTCAACCAATATTGAGAAATTATCAAATAAAGTACATAATATTGAACGTTGGAAATGGTATGCTGGTGGTGCTATTTTAGCTATTGCTATGGGTATGGAATATAAGAGTTTAGCCCAAATATTGTTAAAATTGTTTAGTTAAAACACTTTACATACAAGTTAAAATATAGTATAATATACGTTATTATGTTGTTTATTGACATCAAATACATTGATTTAGTATCTCCAAAATTGAGAAACTTTAAAAAGAAAAATACTTATCTTTGGAATTTCAGTTGTCCAATATGTAAAGATTCTAAACGTAGTATATTAAAGGCAAGAGGTTTTATTTACAAGATTAAAAATAATTTAAACTTCAAATGTCATAATTGTAGTGCTAGTATGGGGTTTAGTAATTTTTTAAAATTTATTGATCCTAAATTAGAAAGTGAATATAATGTTGAAAAATATAAAAGTAATTCTAAAGTTGGAGTCTCTAAAGAACCGATTAAAGACTTCTTTGACCAATTTAAACCAGAGAATAAGAAAGAAACTATTTCTGGTCTTCTTAATGCTGAGTGTGTCACCACTCTACAAAATGAACATCCTGTTCGTAAGTACTTATCAAAACGTAAAATACCAACTGAATACCTTGCATCTTTATATTGGGTTAATACATTTAAAAAATGGGTTAATGACAATGTTGCACCGAAGTTTGCTTCGATTGAAGAAGATCATCCAAGGTTAGTAATACCATTTTACGATAAGAAAAAGAATTTACTTGCAATACAAGGACGTACTTTAGGAAAAGAATTACCAAAGTATTATACAATTAAGACAAACGAGAAGAACGAAAAGATATTTGGTTTAGAAAAGTTAGATGAGAATAAGACTATATATGCTGTTGAAGGACCGATTGATAGTATGTTCTTACCTAATGCTGTTGCTGTTGCAGGTACTTCTTTTGAAATAAAAAGACTTTTAAAAAATAAAGAACGTGTAATAGTAATAATAGATAATGAACCAAGAAATGTTGAAATTTGTAAATCGATATATAAGTGTATAAACTTAGGATATGGAGTGTGTTTGCTTCCTTCAAATATATCTGGTAAAGATATAAATGAAATAGTTTTAAAACAACCTAAGATAAATATAGTAAATTTAATTAATGAAAATACGTATCGTGGACTAGAAGCAGAACTTGCTTTTAATAAATGGGTACGTTGTAAAATATAGAGGAAAATATGAGCGACGATAATAATACGATTGACATAACTAAGATACAAGAACAACAAAGACGTATAGAGCATGAGCAAAATGTTCTTCTTCAACCTCTTTGGAGATCTGTTATGAATATTAAAACACCAAGACAAGCTATATCTTGTGCTTCAGCAATGATTGTTGCTGGTAAAGATTTATTAGTTTTAGAATTGGGTGCTGATGTCGCTAAAAACTTTATTGATAATTTAAATTATAATACTCTTGATCTAGTGACGAGTAAACAAGAAGAAATACAGAATGAATTAGATAAGATAGCAAAAGAAGCTATTTCACCAACAGTTGTGAAAGCTGATTTTACAAAGAAAAAAGAAAAGGAAAAAGAAAATGACAAACAATAAATTCGATAGAACGATGGCAATATATTCTGCTAATCAAGAAATCGAAAAGAAAGAAAAAGCTTTATTAAGAGCAAGAAAAGAAGTTGCAATAAATGCAAATGGAACTTCTGGATATTCTATTAAAGAAGGAAAGAATGCTGGTAAAGTGGTAGGTCATCTTAAAAAAGATAAAAATATTATTGAATAGTTAAATGTTGAATTGGTTATTCTATACCATTCCTGAAAAGAAAAGAATACATTATGGTATTTGTCTATGGCTTGTTATGTGGATTATACCTGAATATTTACTTAAAGTGCATTTTACAATAGTAATGCAATTTATAAATTTTATAACATATGATATACTATATTTTAATATGTTAAAAGCTGAAGCAAAATTTAAAGATGACGAAGAAAAATAAACAAGTACATGATTAATAAAACTCTCTTACAAATTGATAATAGACAATTAACTATATTTGATGATGTTTATTCAGCAGCAGACAGAGAAAGACTTTATCATTTTTGTTCAACTAGGCATTTCACTACAGATGGAAGTGATACAGCAAGATTAGAATATAAAGGCGATTTTAATTTATACTGTAATCTACTCGCAGGCAATCAATTACAACAATCAAATTTTCTTAACTTAGAAGGAACTAAAGAAATACTTTCTATGTTAGATGGGTACGAGATTATTCAAGCAAGAGTTAATCTAAGTACACTTCACGATAAGAATCGTTTTCACTGCGATGCTGCAGGATCAAACGATGTAAGAACTATATTATACTATCCTAATATGACATGGAATATTGAGTGGGGTGGTTATACTATGTTTACAAATCAGAACATGAGTAAATTAGAATATTGTTCTTTTTATATTCCAGGAAGAGTAATACTTTTCGATGGCACAATACCACATTGCATTTCATCACCAAGCCCATCGGCTCCCACTTACAGATTCAGTTTCGTAATTCAATACTACAAATAATAAACTATGACACAAGAACTATATAACGACATACGAGTTGACTACTCTCGAGATTCATTATTCGATGAAATAGGCAAAATTCGTATGAAAGAGTCCTACATGAAGGACGATGAAACATCTCCACAACAAAGATTTGCTTTCGTAAGTAAAACATTTTCTTCAAATAAAGAACATGCCCAGAGACTTTATGATTATGCTTCGAAACATTGGCTATCATATTCTACTCCTATTCTTTCATTTGGAAGAAGTAAAAAAGGATTACCGATTTCTTGTTTTCTAAATTATATAGAAGACACAGCTGAAGGATTAGTTAAAAATCTTTCAGAAACTAACTGGCTATCTATGGTTGGGGGTGGAGTTGGTATAGGATTTGGTATAAGATCAGCTGATGATAAATCAACAGGTGTATTGCCACATTTAAAAATATACGATGCAGCAACACTCGCATACAGACAAGGACGCACACGAAGAGGATCGTATGCTGCTTATCTTGATATATCTCATCCTGATATAATTGAATTCTTAGAAATAAGAAAGCCGACAGGAGATCCAAATGTTCGTTGTTTAAATATGCATCATGGTATTAATATACCACATGAGTTCATGGAACTTATTGAAAAATGTATGTTAGATACTGAAGCAGATGATAAATGGGCTTTACGTGATCCACATACACAAGAAGTTAAATCTTATATAAGTGCAAGAGATTTATGGCAACGTGTATTAGAAATGCGTATGATGACTGGAGAACCATATCTTCATTTTATCGATACATCAAACGAACATCTTCCAGCATTTCTTAAATCAAAAAATTTAAAAATTCATCAATCAAATCTTTGTTCTGAGATTATACTTCCAACCAGTGTCGAAAGAACTGCTGTGTGTTGTTTATCATCAGTCAACTTAGAATACTTTGATGAATGGAAGAAAGACGATCAGTTTTTAGCAGATATAGCAGAGATGTTAGATAATGTTCTTACATATTTTATAACTCACGCTCCGAATGCTATATCTAGAGCAAAATACTCAGCTGAAAGAGAAAGAAGTATCGGAGTTGGTGCACTCGGTTTTCATGCTTACCTACAAAGCAAAAATATTCCATGGGAGTCTGCAATGGCAGTATCTGCCAATACTCGAATGTTCATGCATATTAGAAATCAATTAGATAAAGCGAACATTAAACTTGGAAAAGAAAGAGGTGAAGCACCAGATGCAGTTGGAACAGGGCAGAGATTTTCTCATGTAATGGCAATAGCACCTAATGCTTCATCTTCTATCTTAATGGGAAATACTTCACCATCAATTGAACCATTTAGAGCAAACGTTTATAGACAAGATACCCTTTCTGGTGCGTCTATAAATAAAAATAAACACTTAGATAAATTAATTAAAAAAGCTTGTGAAAAAAATAGTAAGCTTGATTATAATGAAATTTGGTCGAGTATTATAATGAATGATGGTTCGGTTCAACACTTAGATATATTAAAAGAAAACGATAAAGATACTTTTAAAACAGCTATGGAAATAGATCAACGTTGGGTTGTAGAACACGCAGCAATACGTCAAGAGTTTATTGACCAAGCACAATCAGTTAATTTATTCTTTAGACCAGATACAGATATTAAATATTTACATGCTTGTCACTTTATGGCTTGGAAAAAAGGTTTAAAGACTTTATACTATTGTCGTAGTGAGAAAATTGGTAAAGCTGATAAAGTTGCTAAGAAAATTGAACGAAGAATCATAGAAGAAATTAAAATAAAAGACTTAACAAATGAGGATACATGTTTAGCTTGCGAGGGTTAAGAATATGGAGTGTTTTACTCCTTTTAACAGTATTAACATCTTGCATTCCTGCAGCAATACTTACAGTTAAGAAGTTATTACCATCAGCATATGATGATAATGAAATGTTAATGATTTCAAATCTAAGATATGATGTACGACAAGTACAATGCACTGGTGACAAATCACACGAAACCATAGTAAAAATATGGGAAGGGAAAGAAAAACTGTATTACTATTCATCAGCAAAAGAAAATGAAGATGTTTTAAAAATGGTAAGACCATTTTCTGAAAGTATGAGAGGTCTTTATGACTCTTCAAAATCAGGTTCAATGAAAGAACTTTACTGTATTGAAAAAGTAATTAATTTAACAAAACAAGTGGATATTATAGCAAATGCACTTGCAGCGAGGAACAAATAATGACTATAAATGAAGCAATACAAGAAATGCAAGCATTAACACAATCTGATAATGCATGGTTAAGAGAAAAAGCAACTAAAGTAATAAGATATAATCATCAACATGACTCAGGACAACTATCAACAGCTGAATATACAGATCTATTAAATGATTTGGCTCGTATTGAAGAAATACAAGAAGAAGCTGATACAATGAAATACAAAGCAGCAATTGAAAAAATAATTACGACTACATTTTCATTACTTAGTTAATATTATGTTCATATTTAAAAATATAGATAATTGGATTACTGACGAAGAACGTTTAAATATAAAAAATAAAGTTGAAGATTTAAAATCTGATTGGAAACATATAAAAGATTTTCCTTTAGCAAAGTCTGCTAAACTTTTAGCAGCACAAGATCCTGAACTTTATAAGTCAGCTGAAAATCAATATTTTTTAGGTGATGCTACATATGTATTAGAAAATCTAGATCAAAGAAATAAATTTTTATCAGAAAACTTAAATGTTTCATTCTTTGATTTGTATGGAAAAATAATTAGTACAATTAAAGATATAACAGGATTGCCTACTTCTTACTTGTCTGAATATCCACGTCCTGGATTTCATATATTTCGAGGTAAGCAAACACCACATCCTTTTGAATATCATATAGATACTACAATATGCAGATATGATACTAATTATAAACCAGAACAATGTTATTCTTTTTTATCTTTAATTGAATCACCAAGCAGTGATCCTGCTGGTTTAGAGTATAAAGATACAAATGATTTTGATGCTTTAAGAGATTATCCTGAAAAAGTAAAGCTATATAACTTAAATACTTTTTATTATTGGAAAGGTGATCATTTTCATAGGATGAAAAAGTTTGGTATGAATGACGGAGAAAGTAGAATTACTTTACAAGGTCATTATGTACTTAAAGATAATAGAGCATATATTTACTGGTAAGATTATGAAACGTTTTTCTTTTGCTGAAATACAAAATTTCTTTTCAGAGGGCGAGCGAAACCAAATAGCAAGAAAGGTTTTAGAATTAAAATCACATTGGAAAAAATTACACGACTATAATGTGTATAAAAATAGTCTTGATATGAAATCTGATTATTCTAAAAACCAATATTTACTTGGTGATAGTATATATCCACTTACTCCCAAAGATACAAGTGAGATAAATAAAGAAGTTCAAGGAATACTTTTAAAAGAATTTAAAGACCTAATATATAAAAAACTAATTGATAATGTTGGTAAGTGGTTTGAAGTATTTAATTATAAAGAAACTGAATTTTATCCAAATTTACCAATTCCTGGATTTCATATATTTGACGGAAAACAAACTGCTCAGCCATTTGGATGGCATACTGATACGACACTTTGTTTATGGGAAGATAATATAGATCCTAAAAGACTGTTTTCTTTTTTATCTCCTATTATAATGCCAGAAAGAGGAGCACACTTAGAGTGGTTAATGCCATCAGGAAAAGAAACTATGATACCATATGAGTATGGTACACTTCATATATGGAATGGTTTAGAACAGCATAGAATAGGTCGCCACTCATTAGCTAATTTTGAAAAACGAATTACATTACAAGGACATATTTACATTAATCCAAACGGAAAAGTACAACTATTTTTTTAACTTAACACACAGAGGAACATGAACGTGCCAAAAACGACAGAAACTCTATCTTTAACAAAAGAAAGAAATTATTTTAAACCATTCAATTATCCATGGGCATATGATGCATGGCTTAAACACGAACAATCACATTGGTTGCATACAGAAGTACCAATGTTAGAAGACGTGAAAGATTGGAAAAGTAAATTAACACCATCTCAAAAGAGTTTTCTTACAAATATTTTTAGATTCTTTACACAAGGGGATATTGATGTAGCAGGTGGTTATGTGATGAATTATCTTCCATATTTTCCACAACCTGAAGTAAGAATGATGATGTGTGGATTCGCAGCACGTGAAGCATTACACATAGCAGCATATTCTCATTTAATTGAAACATTGGGTTTGCCAGAAGCAACTTATAATGAATTTAATAATTATAAAGAAATGGCAGCAAAGCATAATTACTTTGTTGACTTAGCATCTAAAACTACAAGCAAAGCAAGTATTGCTACAAGTATAGCAGCATTCTCAGCATTTACAGAGGGTATGCAATTGTTTTCATCTTTTATTATGTTGTTAAATTTTCCAAGACATGGTTTGATGAAAGGTATGGGACAAATTGTCACTTGGTCGATAGTAGATGAAACACAACATTGTGAGAGTATGATAAGATTATTCCGTACATATATAGAAGAAAATAATGAGATATGGAATGATTCTCTTAAAAAGAAAATATATGATATCGCTGAAAAGATGGTAGAGTTAGAAGATAACTTTATTGATCTTGCTTTCTCAATGGGCGATATGCAAAATTTAAAAAAAGAAGAGGTGAAAGAATATATTCGTTATATTTGTGATCGTAGACTCATATCAATGGGATTACGAGGTATTAATAAAAGAAAAACAAACCCACTTCCTTGGGTAGAGGACATGATAAATGCTCCAATACATGGAAACTTTTTTGAAAATCGTATTACTGATTATGCAAAAGGATCTCTAAAAGGTAATTGGGGTGATGTTTGGGGTGCAAAAAAATAATGAAAATACAAACAGTTAAATTTCATTGTATGTCTTGTGAAACAGAGGGTAAAATTTCATTTACTACTCAAGATGATACATTGTCTAAAGCAGATGTTGCTTATTGTCCAATGTGCGCACATGATATAGCTGAAAATAACGATAATGAGTTTGAAGAACAAGAACAAGATGAATAAATATAAGTATGACACAATGGTTATACGAAAACAAAGAGTTCAATGATCCTTCAAAATATTTCGGATTTATATATTCTATTACAAACCTTTTAAATAATAAAGTTTATATAGGACGAAAATATTTCACTTCTGCTAAAACGAAACAGCCACTCAAAGGAAGAGTTAATAAAAGACGTTCGAGAGTAGAAAATGATTGGAAAGACTATTGGGGATCTTCATCTACGTTTTTAAAAGAAATAGAAGAAACAGGAAAACAAAATTTTAAAAGAGAAATACTTCGACTTTGTAAAACAAGAGGAGAAGTTAATTATTGGGAAGTGAAGTATATGTTTGAATTTGATGTATTAAATGCAAAACTTCCTAATGGTGAGAACAAATATTATAATGAAAATATAATGATGAAATTTACAAGAAAGAACATAGGTAAATGAAAACCTTACTATTAATTAACGCATTATTTCTATCAACCATCGCAGCATTTTATGCGATTACTGGATTGATAGCTATATTTGCAACAGCTGTAATACCAATAGCAATTATGGGTACAGCTTTAGAAACAGCAAAGCTTGTTATAGCATCTTGGTTATATAGAAGATGGAACGATATAACAAAAGTAATGAGATATTATTTTAGTGTATCATTAGTTGTACTTATGCTCTTAACGAGTATGGGTATTTTTGGCTTTTTAAGTAAAGCACATTTAGATCAAGCAGTACCAAGTGGTGAAGTATCTTCTAAAGTTTATATATTAGATGATAAAATTAAATATCAAAGAGAATTAATCTCAAGAAACCAAAAAACTATTAAACAATTAGATGATTTAGTTGAACAAAGTATCGGTCGTACAAATGATGAAAAAGGTATTAATGCAGCAACTGAACTAAGACGTAAGCAAGAGGGTCAAAGAAATAAATTAGTTGCTGAAATAGAAAAAGCACAGAATACAATCAATAGTTTAAATAATGAAAGAGCTCCAATCGCAGGACAACTAAGAAAGATCGAAGCAGAAGTTGGTCCGATTAAATATATTGCTGCTTTAATATATGGCGATAAAATAGATGAAAATATACTTGAGAAAGCTGTAAGATTTGTAATTATTATTATTGTATTGGTATTTGACCCATTAGCAGTTATGATGTTAATTGCTTGGAACAGAGAAATAGTATTTACAAGTGGAGTAAAACCACAAGATCCAACTCCAACAACACCATTAACAATATTACCAACTATTAAACCATTAACAGAAGTAAAAGAAATAGTTAAAGATATAAAAACTGAGATAAAATCTAAATTAAAAGAAACTTTAAATAAAGTAAAAGAAAAAATAACTGATGGTAATTCATATTTGGAACGTAAGCGAAAAGAAAGAGCAAACGATTTATCAAATATAAATACAAATAAGACACCTACTGCGTTTTATGAAATTGATAACGTAGACGTGTATGAAAGAAAGTCAGATATAAAAGAAACAATAACAAGACCATTACACGGAAGACCAGAAGAACCTAAAAATTCTGTGATTCCTAAGAAAGAATAATTATGAATAATGAAGAAATTAAATCTTTATGGCGACCAGCAATTGCTTGGTTGTATATTGCTATTTGTTTTGTTGACTTTATGGTATTTCCAATTTTATGGAATATAGCACAAATATCATTTTTAAAAACAATAGTAATTACTGCATGGACACCATTAACATTACAAGGTGGTGGATTATTTCATATTTCGATGGGAGCAATATTAGGTGTGACTGCTTATGGAAGAACACAAGAAAAACTTAATGGTTCTTCGATCACAACAACAGTAATGCAACCACCAGCAGCAAAACCACCTACACCAAATTTCCCAGTTCGTGATTAATATGACTGAAAAAAACTAAACAAACAACTTAAAGATAAATTATGGCAAAACGTGCAGCAAATTATGGAACAAATACTAAGAGAGAATCAAAACCAAAACGCACAAGTATTGGAAATGGCTTTTTTAGTAAATCAATGATGAATAAGCATAAACGAAGATCGCATAAAGCTTATCGTGGTCAAGGAAGACCTTAAAAAAGTATTTTTTATTATGAATAATGTTATGAAATATGTGATTACAGGTCATAGATCTGGTATAGGTAAATCTATATTTGATTATTATGTAAAACAACCTAATGTATATTGTGTTGGTTATGATTTATCACATCATTTAGATTTAAACGATTCAAAAGTACATTCAGATTTTATAGATAGTTGTAAAGATGCTTCAGTCATAGTATTGAATGCACATACTGGACAACAACATGTTTCTTTAGAAGTTCTTTATAATCTTTATAAACAAGAATTAAAACATATAATCATAATGGGTTCAATGGTGAGTAAAATATGGAAGACTCTACAAGAAGTTCCTCAAGGATTTGAAAGCTATTGGTCGCAAAAGAAATTACTTGATAAAACAATAGAAGAATTATATAATCCAAACATACCTCTTAAAATTAGTATCATTCGTCCAGCTTGGGTTGATACTCAACTCGCAAAAGAATATTCAGGAAAAAAATTAACAATAGATTCAGTTTTAAATGTAATAAGATTTATAATTGAGAATAAAGACACACACATAACAAATATGGAATTACAATGTACGAATTAAGAAACAGTGCTGATGGTGAACTTCCTAAAATAGTCACAAACACTCATCGTTATTGGGTTGAAATGAATGATGGTAAAAAATACTTAGATATTCAATCTGGTAATAGTGCTTTCACACTTGGTTATGGTAATACTGAAATAGTAAAAGCAATGGCTGATAAAATTACTTCAGTTGGTTTTATAAGAGGAAATACTGGTGAGAGTGATACAGATACTCAAGAGATGGTTCATTTTGTTTTATCTGAATCAAGAATGTCAGTTATGTCTTGGGCTATTTCTGGAACCTCAGCAGTAGAGTGTGCTATTATGATGAATGATAGTTATTGGAAACAAGTAAATCCTAAAAAACATTTAATTGTATCTTGCACTCCAGGATATCATGGCACAAGTTATCTTACAAGAGCAATGGCTAGTCCATATACAGCTGATTTTCCATCTGATAGATTAAGATGTATTAGAGCACCTAAGTGGAACACAATAGAAGAACGTGCATTGGAAGAAGAAAGAGCATTAGCAGAATTAGAAAAAAGATTTACTAAATTTGATGACTCTTCAAACGTTGGTGCTTTTATAATGGAAACATGTCCTTGGATGGATGGAATACTTCCTTACAGTAAAAGATGGTGGGATGGTGTTAGACATCTTTGCACACAATATAATATAAATTTTATCACAGATGATGTGGCAGTTTGTTGGGGTAAATCATTATCTTATTTTGGTTATTCAACAGCAGGGTACAATGTTCAACCAGATATTATCGCTTGTGGTAAATCATTATCAGCAGGATATGCACCAATTGGATTTGCAGCAGGTAATTCTCGTATTGGTGAAATTCTTTCAACACAAGAATGGGGATGGGGTCATACTTGGCAACCTTACATGGCTGGTATTGGTGCAATGAAAAAAGTAAAACAAATTATTCAAGATAATGGTCTATTTCATACAGCAAAAAGAACAGTTATACGTTTAGATGAAATTGCAAAAGATTTATTTAATCAAGGATATATAAAAAGTTATAGGCAACAAGGATTGTTTTTAGAATTAGATTGTAAGAATCCAACTGTTGGAGTAATGGGTAAGCTTGTTCGTTCAGGAATGCTTTCAACTACTCAACAAAACAATTCAGTAAGAATTATAGCAAATTTAATTGCTGATGATGAGTATTTTAATGAATTAAAGACTAGATTAAAGGATTTTTTTAGTAAAAGCTAACCATTTACATACAAGTATTTTTAGAGTATAATATGTCTATGATTATAGTATCAAATCATATTAATATGTCACATACTGATCCATTTAAAATTGATATGATTGAAAACGATTTAGAAGCTAACAGAACATCAAAGAACATTGTTCCTTTGTTTGGAAGCATATTTGATATTGAGAAAAAAGGTACCAAATATTCGCTTGTGAATAAAAACTGGAACAATCGTATCCATGGTAAAGTAATTAGTTATGATCGATCCTCTCCTAATTCTATCTTTTTTGAAATTCAAACAAAATACGTTCCACCAATTTCTTTTTTTGATTATCTAGTTGAATCAAAAAGATATTCAATTGAAGCAACTTATGGTACTGAAAAAACAAACTATGAAGATTTTAATGAGTTTGGTTTTGTTGGTGCTTATGATAATGGCGATGATGAGTGTTGGGAAACTACACCACATAATTTAAAAGATGATTTAATACCACCACATTTATTGGCTTTATATAATATAGTATGAGAAAATCTGTAATAGTTAAATCTGCAATCGGTCGAGTATATCATGTCGAAGAAAATGATACTTTCTATGGTTCAAGATTAAAGAGCAGTGGATATCAAATAAACAATTTAAGATATTTTAGATCATTAACACCAAACGCAAGAACAATTATTGATGTAGGTGGTCATTTAGGAACTAATACTATTGAATATGCCACGTGGGCTAAGAATGTAAAAACGTTTGAACCAACATCATATTTAAGAAAATGGTTATTAGAAAATATTGAGTTGAATAAAAATGCTAAAACTAATGGCAAAGGTTGGTTTAAATTAGCTGATAAATCTTATGCTCCTATTTTAATGACTGGTGATATAGAAGTATTTCCATATGCTTTAAGTGATAGTGAGGGAGAACAAATTTTAAATACACTTACTTGTGCTTCTGGACATAATCATATAGAATTAGATTTTAATGGAAAAAAATTAACAAAAAAAGGTTGGGTTAAAAAATCTGAAAGCAAATCTACAAGAACTATTAAAGAAAAGATATTAACAAGAACATTAGATAGTTTTAAATTTACAAAAGTAGATGGAATTAAAATAGACGTAGAAGGATTAGAATTTCAAGTTATAAAGGGTGCTATTAATACAATTAAAAAGTATCGTCCAGTGATTCAAACTGAAATTCAAATAGGAATGTGTAGACGTGCTGGTTATGAAGCTAATGAATTATGCGAATACTTAGCAAATATGGATTATGTACAGACACTTTCTGATGGAACAGTTATAAACCCATCAAATGTTTTTAGTGAAGTCAAAGCTAAAATAGATAGATTTTGGATACCAAAAGAAAAATTAAAAAATGATATTAATTGATTATTCACAAGTAGCAATCGCAAATATACTTTCTTTTAAACAAGATGTTCAAAAAGGAAGACCAATGCAAGAAGTATCTAATATTATTCGTCATGCGATACTCTCTACTATTAAATATTATAAGAAGAAATTCTCAGCAGATTATGGTGATTTAGTTATATGTGCTGATGGTAAAGACGTTTGGAGAAAAGTAGAATTTCCTTTATATAAAGCACATCGTAAGAAAGATAGAGAAGCAGATCCAGTTGATTGGAAACTTATTTTTGAAACTATGTCTGATGTAAGAGAAGATTTAGTTAAATATTTTCCTTATAAAGTATTACATATTAATCATGCTGAAGCAGATGATGTAATTGCTACACTAGTGAAAGAAAGACCTTTAGAAAAACATATGATTGTTTCTTCTGATAAAGATTTTAAACAATTACAAAAATTTGGAAACGTTGAACAATATTCACCATTACTTAAAAAACAAGTAAATAAATCATCAGTAAGAGAAGCTGAGCAATATATAATAGAACATATAGTAAGAGGTGACTCTGGAGATGGTGTTCCAAATGTACTTTCACCTGATGATATCTTTAACAAAGATGAAAGACAAAAACCAATTACTAAAAAGATATTAAATAATTTCTTAGAAAAAGGTTTCAATGCTTGTGAAAACGATGAGCAGAAAAAAAACTATTTAAGAAACCAAAAATTAGTATGTCTTGACTCTATACCTAAAAATATAGCAGATGATATACTAAATGCTTATAATAACATAAAACCAACAGGAGATAAAATGACAGTATACAACTATTTAATTGAAAAACGTTGTAGTCTATTACTCCAAGAAATAGAGGAGTTTTAAAACATGGGAAGACGTGTTTATGAAATATTAGAAGAACTAAATAATGATATAACTGCCATTGTTAAATACAAGAATAATGCTCAGTTAAAATTAGTTTTACAAAACAACTTTGATAGCAATTTAAAATGGGATTTACCAGAAACAAATCCACCATTTAAAGCTGCAATTGAGCCACAAGATATGGCTCCATCAAATCTTACTTTAGAAGTAAGAAAGTTTTATATCTTTAGAAGAAAAGATTTAAAACCTGCTCAAAGAGAATTATTATATATTCAAATGTTAGAAAGATTAGACGCAAAAGAACAAAAGATTCTTCTTGCATTAAAAAATCAAGAATTAACATCTTTATATCCAAATATTACGAAAGAATCTGTTTCAACATACATCAATGCTTAAAATAGGCAATATAATAGAAAAAATATCTAATCGTTCATTCCCAGCTGAAATAAGAGTTTGGGATGATGAAACATTAGTCACAGTGCATCGTTCAACTGAAACTGCACAATTAATAACAACAGAATTTACTTCTTTTAATAATGGTACTTGGGAAAATGAAGAATTTAAAATATCATATCCTAAAGTAGATAGAACTAAAAAGATAGAGACATTAGTTAGAGTTAAAAAGAAGTAGAAATTATATTATGTCAAGTGAAAAAAACATCGTAGGAATACGTCATAAGTTCGCTACACTGCGAAATCAAACTATCCACATAGATATCAATGGTTTTCAATTAAAAACTACAATTGACAAAGTTGATGAACTTTTCGAATATAACGTAATACGTTATTGTGTTAATTCTGTATTGTATCAACTTGATAGAGCAAGACAAGACGCAATTGATTATAATATGGTAGAGCAAATGGGGTTTCCGTGTAAATTTAATAACACAGCAACTGTACCAGCAGATATGTCTGGTCATGCTGAACCTCAAAGAGTTTCTATTATTATATTAGTTGATGATGTTAATTCTAAATTACCAGATTATTGCGTAAAAGGAATGACTGGAACATCATGGGATATACATTCAAACCCAGAAGCACCAGAATTTTTAGATTATATTAATTATTTGACTGGAACTATTGATAAACCAGAAGCTGAAATAGTATCAATACACTAAGTCATTGAAATATAATGCTTTTTTATTTTTTATAAGTATTTACTTAATTACTCAAATATAGTAAAATATACCTATAAACAAATAATAAAAAGGAGTATATTATGGGAAATGTGAAAAATTGGTTAATGCAAATGGAAGATGATACATTTGTATTATCTAGAGAAGAGTTTGTTAAAAAACATGGTGAAAGACAAGCTAAGAGTATCTTTGATAAATTACAAGACCCAGAGTTTGATTTAACTGACGCACAACAAGCAATGGCTGAAGTTGCTTTAGATTTAGAAATAGCAGCAGAGGAGGGTAGATAATATGTTTCCTCTTAGAGAACCACTTCCTTATGCAACATTTGGTATAGCTGACTACAAATATTCACCACATAGAATTACTTTATTAAAAGTTGTTAATTCAGTATGGCAAGATTATTTGGGTGGAGTTATTTGTGATGTAGTGAGCACAGAAGATGGTGTTTTTGAAGCAATGGCAAGACCTGAAACTGTAAGTGCTGAATTTACAAATAGAATTAAAGCATTCGAAGATGCTGATGATATCTTTAATGATATAAATTATTTAGAAATTAAAGATGATTTAGAAACATTTGTAGATGAAAACAATATAAGCCATAGTCACTAATATGCTTAATACATTTTTATTAATTGTTTTAATTTGGGGGATTTACTCTCACGTACAAGTACAAAGACGTATAGAACTTCACTTAGAAGAAATAAAATATAATCTAAGAGAAAGAATGAGAAAATGAAAGAAGTCACTATCATTAGAAATAGAAAATCTAAAACTTTTACATTTAACAAAAATACTTTCTTAAAATTCTTAGATGAAAAAGAATATTTTAGATCTGAAGAGTTAGCAAAACAAGTAGTAAATGAAGTTTGGGCATTAGAAAAAGGTGAAAGTTTTAAAGTAATGGGATATATGTTCACAACAGAAAATTATATAAATGATTAAACAATTAGTAATACCAAAACAAACACATTATTGTGCTGATGCCTATGCATCATCAATTGATAAAACCACAATAAATTTTATCAAAGAATATATGTTTTTAAAACTTAAATTTAAAGCAGAAGTGAAATATAATGAGCAAAAAGATATTACTTTTGTTGAAATAGATCAAATTGATGGCGATTATACAAATGTCGTTATGTTAAAAGGTAATCCACAAGTAAATAATATTAAAGATTGGTTAATAAACAAATGGTAAATAATAACATAATTTTAATAGAAGAATATAAAAAGAAACTAGACCAGCAAGAAAAACTTATTGCAGAACAATCTTTTAAAATAAATGATTTAAAAGATGTGATTGATCGTATGCACGAAGATATGGAAAATTTAACAAGAACCATAAAAAAAATGACATACTTAGATCCTGTTGATAGTATGTCTTTTAAAGATGATGAGAAAGATTAATATTAAATGAACGATCCAATAAGACAACAGGACTTATATCATCTTTATGCCAGTATTCGTGAACGTTTGCATAGGATAGCAAATGAAAATCATCCAGATCCTCTGCAGAATCAGATCCGTCGCGAGATGGCAGAAGAATTGCTAGAATATTTACGCAATAATGAAGCAGGATTAAATAGTCAAGTTAGTTATAAAGAACAATGGATAACTGGTGAAATAGAAAATAGAAAGAATAATCAATATGAATAAAAAGAAAAAATTAAGTAAAAAATGGGTATTGGATGGTTTTTATTTTGATGGTAAAGATCACTTTGATTTATATAAAGATCATAGTGGTAATGTAAAACGTGTTAAACAAAAGAAAAAATTAAAAGTTTGTTAATGCAAAAAGAACCAGTTAAATGGTATGATCGCTCGGCTGATTTTAGAAGACTTTCAGATATTGAAATGAGTGAATGCTTACGCAAATTAAAAATTTCTAAATTACATGTTAATATTCAAGACGATATGTATATGTGTCTTGCTAATTTAAGAGATTTAGGTTCTATTTCATCATTTAATAATGAATTAAAAGAAAACTTCTTTGTTTATTGTAAAGAAGTTGGCATAGATATTGAAAACTATAAAAGATCAGATGAAAAAAGAGTTATGACTGCTTCTTTTGCTAGTATAATATGGGATAAAATAGTTAAATTAATAAATGCTAATGAAGCAGATTCTTCTAAAAGAGTTAAGGGTATAAAAAAACTAGTTCTCTTTCGTTTATTACAAAAAGAATTACCAGATCTTGATAAGAAACATATTCATAAGAATGTAAAGAATAATATTAAATTAGGTGCTTTAGAATATCATCAACAATCAAAATCAAGTAAGTTAATTCGTAAAGGACAATACTGGAGCACGTATGTTAAAGTCAATAAGTAATTTTAGTTGGGAAGAATTTTCAACACGTAATAATTTATATTTTCGTGTTGCTTATTATATTTTTGTACATGTATTAGCATTACTCGCATTTAAATATGCTACACTAACTACATTCTTTACATTTATATTATTCTGGTGGTTTGGTGCTTGGGCTGTATCAGGTTATACTCATAGAACACTATCACATAAATCTATTGTAGTTAAGAATAAATATTTAGAGCATTTAAGTAATATATTTGCTATATACGCAGGGATTGGCACACCTTTAGGATGGGCAGCATTGCATCGTATGCATCACACTCATCTTGATACTGAGTTAGATCCACATAGCCCACATAGAATAGGGTTTTGGAGATCTTATTTACATTTATGGGATTGGCGTAAAGAAGATGTACCATTAAAATATACAGCAGGATTATTTCGTAATCGTATTGCTGTTTATTATCACAATCGTGCTTTACCTACTTTATTATTATTCTGGTTTGGTTTATTCTTTATATCAGAATTTTTAAAAGTAAATCTAGGACTATTAGGTGGATTAGAAGTTTGTATTGGTGCAGCATTAGCTGTAGTTGCAGGATTGCATGGTATGGGTGTGACAAATGCAGTAAGTCATAGTCACGAAATACCAAAACAAGTTGTGTCTCTTGATCCAATCGCAGGAGCATTCGTTAATTGGGGCGAAGGAAATCATGAATATCATCACGCAAAACCAATGAATTATAGTTTTGGTGATGGCATATCAGATCCTGTCGCAAGAACTGCCGAATTATTCGAAAAATTAGAATTAGTTCAAATCAACAGAACGAGTGAATTAAATGGATAAAACATTATATAAAACTGGTATATTTTTTGCTGTAATAACAATTATAGCATTTTTTTTAATTTCGTGTACAACTACTCCAACGGAAACTACAAAACCGATGGAAAAAGTTATAGATGGATTTAAAAGTATAATCATACCAACACCATAATCCGTTTTATTCACTCGTAGTTCAATTGGATAGAATACCAGTCTACGAAACTGGGGGTTGCAAGTTCGAGTCTTGCCGAGTGAGCCAAATGATAACTAAATAGATTATATGAATTTTGTTGTAAATTTACCACATATACAATGCTGGATTAAAAAAGAGTTTCTCTATGACTTTAAAAAAGGTTTCGGAGAATATGTTCCATGTACTTGGGTGACTCTTAAATCTATTCCACGTAGAGCATTCTACATTGAGAGTTATTTACCAGAGTATGGAGCACTCTATGATAAACTTCCTATAAGTGCTTATGTGTGGAAAACTGATATTGATTTAGATAAACAACTTCCTTTAGATTTTTTACAACTATGGGATGGTTTTAGTTATCATATTACAGTAATTGAAAAACAATACCTACAACATTCTCGTGTTGAGATTATATTAAGAGATGGTTCACGTATGGGTGGTGAATATCTATTTACAGTAGATAGTGCTCATGCTGATCCAAATATTCCAAACGTCACCGAGTCAGAAGTTCCTACAGAACACAAATCACACAATATTGGTAAATTAGATAATGGGCAATGGTTCGCTCAGCCAAATAATCGTATGCTTTTCTTCGAATCAAGTGCAAATAAAGCTAAAGGTTTAAATGTGCCTGATTTTAAAGTAAGTTCAAAATATTATCATTGTGAACAGAATCCAAAATGGGTATTCGGAGATTCCGATGAATACTTTTATCCATCATATGAAATCAACAAGAAACCTACTAAAAATGATAATTAATCATAAAGCATTAGATTCTAAACTTTGTCCTTTACCATTAACTGCAGAGGGTATGCAGTGGATGGAAAATGATAATACATATGAAAAACAAACTAAATTATGGGTGCCAATTAAATACCATAATTCTGATTTTTTAAAATGGACTATGAATATAGGATTAAGTATTACAGACATAGAATTATTTTGTAATCCAGCAAATCATTCAATGCCTGTACATCTAGATGGAAATGAATTACATGATGAATTTAAATTGAATTATGCATTTAATCCAAGAGGAAATAGTTTAATGAATTGGTTTAAACCAAAACCTAACACAATTGGCAAACGTGAGGGTGTTAGATATAAAAATAAAGATGAGAGAAATATTGATACAGCAGATTTATATTGGTATCCTGAAGAAGTTGATTTAATTGAAAGTCATGATGTTGAAGTTTCAATTGTTCAAGTAGGACAACCACATAACGTGACAACTACTCAACATTCTAGAAAATGTTTGTCTTGTGTATTTGATAAGAGACTTGTAAATGGTTATACTACAAACGAAGATATTATATTAAAAGAAGATCTACACATAATTGCGAAAAGAAGAGATGAAGCTGTTGGTAAAAAAATACTTCAAGATATTGTTCCTATGTGGGAAGCAATAGATTTATTTAAAAAATATATTATATGAGTCAAGGAACAATTATAGAAACTGCAGCGAATACAGTTTATTGTGATGGCTACGATTCTAGTGTAGATGACGATACTCATCCAAGAGTATTTTATACATTAAAAGAATATAAAGATGGTGAAACAAAAGCTGTTTGTTTTTATTGTGGTACAATTTTTAAAAAAATATGAAAAACATTTATTGCGCAAATTTAAAACTTCCAGTTAATGATGTGATGATAGATAAAAATTGGTTAAGTAAAATGCCAAACAAAGGACACTTTCCTATACCAGAAAAAGAAGTAAATCCTGAATTATTAGATTTTTTTGAAGGAAAGGGGATGTACTTAAAAAATGCTGATGTGTTTTGTTCTCCTCCAGGATTTTATTTACAAATACATATCGATGGAACTGATTTAGGAACAAATTCGTGTGCGATTAACTGGCAATATTGTTCTGAAAAAGGATCTTATATGCAATGGTGGAATCCAAAACCTGAATTCGCAAATAAAAATATTATAGAGCCAGAAAGTTTTAGTGAAAATAGTTATAAAATAGAAACAACACCATATGCTTATGCTTGGACTCCTGAAGAATGTGATTTGGTTAATACTTCTGAAGTAGGTTTTCCATCATTAGTAAATATAGGTGTGCCACACTCAATGAAAAATGATACAAAAGTTAATCGATATGCGATTAGTTTGACATGGAAACGTTATAATGGTTCAACAGTAGAATGGGATTATGTATATGAGAAATTACAGTCATACGTTGTGGCGTGAATTAAATCTGCCAATATCACCGATTAAAAAGGATTATGTATTTCCTAAAGAATCAGATCAAGATATAGTAGCAAAATACACAGACCATTATCATGAAAGACATTTAATTAATCAAGATTTAATTGATTGGGCTAAGTCTATAGATCTTGGTGTACTTCGTATTGAAAGGTTTTCATCTAAGCCAGACTATCGAATGTATGTTCACACTGATAATGATGATTGGATAGATGATTTAGTTAAAATTATTTGGTGTTATTGCCCCACTGACGATCATACAATGAATTGGTATGATATAAAAGATACCAATTATTACGATGTTGAAACAAATAACGATTCTGGTCCCACGATGCACTTTCCAGATTTTAATATTGATAAGTTAATTACGAGTACTACTATTAAGAATAATCCTATATTGGCTAATACTGGGCGACCACACAATATTCAGAATGGAAAAAGTTATAGACATGTAGTTTGTGCTTGGTTTCACGACTTAAAATCAAATGAAAAAATTACAGTTGATGGAAATATTTACCCAAAACCTCTTCAATGGGACGTTGCAGTGTCAAGAATGAGAAACATTATTTTATAAATAGAATTAAGATTTTAATTATGAAACCAGTATATGTAGTTGGATATGGAATGATCGACAGTCTTGGGAATAACCCAAAAGATTGTTTTGATAAGATGTTAGATAATAAAGATTATTCTTCTGATATACCTGAATTGAAAGCAGAGAACGCAAAAGTTTTTCGTGGTGCTATATTCAATCCTGACGATTGCATTATACCAAAAGATTTTGACATTAAGATGCTTCGTTCAATGACGAATGCACAAAAGATGATGCTTCATGCAGTTGATGCAGCATTAAAAATGTCAAACCTACCCCATCATTATGATGTTGCAACTCTTCTTTCAACAGTTTCAAACGATACTGAATTTTTAGATGAGTTGTACTTACCTACAAAGAATCATAAAAGAGTAAATCCTAGAAAATCAGCAAATCGTATTCCAGATATGGGATGTTCGCATATTTCATCTCATTATAAATTTATGGGATTAAGTGCAGCAACATTCGCAAGTTGTTCTACTGGTCTTGTGACTATTGATTATGGAATGCGATTAGTTGATGAATATGAATATGTAATTGTCGGAGGATCTGACGCAGGTTGTTTTCCGATGGCAATTAAATATTTTAATACATTAGGTGCTGTAGGAAATTACAGTATGCCTTTTGATAATGATCGTACAGGATTTTTAATGGGTGATGGTTGTGGTGTTTTAATATTACAATCAGAAGCAATGGTTAAAAAGTACGGAAGTAAGGTATTCGCTAAGTTATATCCTTGTGGTATGGCGAGCGATGCTTTAGATATGACAAGCCCAGCCAATGATGGCAGAGGTGCTCGTATAAGCATGTCTAAAGCAACAAAAGATATTGGAGAAATAGATTTTGTGTGTGCGCATGCAACATCTACACCAGTTGGTGATCCAATAGAATACGAGACTGTAGTTAGTTTCTTGGGAGAAAAACCTATTTGGGCACCGAAGTCAAAAATAGGACATACCCTTGCAGCTGCTGGAGTGTTAGAGTGTATATATGCGATTCTTTCAATGCAAAGAGGAATCATACCACATATACAAAATTTAAAAAGTGCTTTTTGTGACACTAAAAATATTTTAGTTCGCGAGAATTTAAATACTAACAAAAAAGTTTTGCGAACATTAAATAACTCATTCGGATTTGGGGGAAAATGTATGTCGCAAGTAATAGAGGTAAATAAAGAATGACAACAATAATACTTTTATCAATCGGTGTTATAATCGGTTGGACTTATAAGCCAGCATTTGCTGATAATTTTATAAACAAATCTAAAGAAATTTTAAGTGGTGTTTTAACTTACTTAAAAGCTCTTGTTAAAAAAGGAGACAATAAGTAAAATGGCACAAGTAGAAACAAACACAAAAACGGAATTGACAAATTCCAAGGAGATTCCCCAACGTCAAACATCTTGGGGTTATCATTTAATTATTGATGCAGCAGGTTGCACTAAAAACTTTCAAGACCCAGTGGTTTTGAAAACTTTTTTAAATGACCTTTTAGTTCGCATCGACATGAACGCATGGGGTGAGCCATGGATAACTCACTTTGCTGAAAAACCAGAGATCGCTGGATGGACAGTAATACAAGCATTGACTACAAGTTCATTAACAATACACTTTTTAGATAATAATGGTGATTGTTATTTTGACTTGTTCTCATGCAAAACTTTTGATATTGAAATGGTGAAAACTATGATAAAAGAATATTTTGATCCTATTTCAATGAAGGATCAATATTTTGTTAGACAAGCATAATATAACACCAAAAGAAGCATTACAAGAGTGGTTGGCGAGACTTAAAATACCTCGCCAAGCACTTGATGGTCATTCTATATGTCCATTTAGTAAAGGAGTCAGTGTACCTACACCTGAAGACTTAAACATCGATAACTCTTTTCGTCCTCCTGCATTATGGGAGATTAAAAAAATTAAAATTTACAACATAATCAATCCGAATATTACACCAACAGAATTAGATGAATGGTGTGATTATTACATAAACAAATATGAAAATTATATGTTTATAGCAGACCATAAAGACAGAGATACACACATTAATGGAATTAAAACAAATAATGGTTATTTTAACTTTATGTTAGTTCAAAGTTTGCCTGAATTGAATGAAGCACGTAGAAATTTATTAAAAACAACCAACTATTATAGTTTCTGGGATCCTGAATATTTAAAAGATACTTGGAATAATAGTTTTGATAAAGAAGAATAATTATGAGTGTTTGGACAGATTATGATCCGTTGAAAGAAATTATTATAGGAAGTATTCCTACACCTGAATACTTTTCAAACTTTCTAAAACCAGATATCCTAGAAGTCCTTACACCCATTATAAAAGAAACACATGAAGACTTAAACAAGTTTGCTAATATATGTATTTCTTTAGGAGTAAAAGTATATAGACCAAAAGTGTTAGACTTTCGTGAACCACTTAGACTTCCAGGATTTAAAATTAAGAATCCAATATCACCTTTAGTGCCAAGAGATAGTTATCTTGTTTATGGTAATACAATTTATTCTTCATATACTAGTATGGCTGATAGATGGTTAGAGTCATTATCATTCTACGATATCTTTATGGAAAAGTTTGTAGAAGGATATAATTGGTTATCAACACCAGTACCACAATTAAAAGACTTTAGACCTGACACTCAATGGTACACGCATGGTGGCGATCGTTATGGAGTAGAATTAAAAGATAAAATATTATGGCATTGTGCTACTATGTACAAATGTGGTGATAGTTTAATTATTAATTCTTCGGGTCCAGGAACTAAATTAGGATATGACTGGATGCAACGTAATATACCTGATACTAAATTTATAAAGAATTCAAATAAGCCACACAAAGGATGGGGACATATAGATCAATTTTTCTTTCAAACGGATGATAATACAGTATTTTGTACTAATAAAAATTATGTCCCAGATGTATTCCTAAATAATAGTAAGTTCAAAGTACATGAATTTGGTCACTTAATTAAAGATGTAGATATGAAACAATATGAACATCGTCTAGCACAAACAGATGGTAAATATAGTATTGAATGGATTGATGAGTGGATAGATGAATGGAGAGGTTTCGCACAAGAAGTAGCATTTGATAGTAATGTAGTTGTAGTTGATAGTAAAAATGTAATTGTCACTAATGAACAACCAGCATTATCAAATTGGTTTAAAGAATTTGGTATAACACTACATCCTGTTAATTTAAGACAGGGTGGTTTTTGGGATGGTGGTGTTCACTGTTTATCGCTTGATATTAAAAGAGATGGAGAGAAAAGAAATATCGTATGAGAAAAATTTATAACTGGATTAATCCAACCTATTATGTAGATTATGATAAATTAAAGGATGTAATAGTTCCTTTGATGCAAGAAGATTTACGTGAATGGATGATTAACAATCCGATCGAAACAAGCACTGAGTGTGCTTATGCTCCACCAGAAGAAGTAGAAGAAAAGATATTATCCAAAAAAGAAGAGTTGAAGGCACATAAAAATCGAGCAATTGCTTATAAAGAAATTCTTACAGATGAAGCTGAAAGAAAACATTACAATGATTGGCGTTCTATTGATTTTCTTTATGAGTGTAAATGGAATAAAGAAGTTTTTAAAAGATCTTGGCAATTAATGTCTGAATGTAAAGGTATTAAACAAATCTTTATTAATTTTATAAAACCAAATGGAATTATAACACCACATTTAGATACTTCTACTTGGGAAAAGATAGAAGAAGATTGGGGTTTGCCACTTTATTCATTAGAGGGTGGAAGTATTATTGCTACATTATTTACAGGTATGAAAAACAGAGAAGAAAAGACTGTTGGAATGAAAGTAAATGGTGTTTATAAGTTTCCATTAGCAGGAGAATTAGTTTGTTTTGATGGAAGATGGAATGAACATCAAATGTGGAACAACACAAACGAGTGGAGAATTACAGCAGTAATAGATATTGATAGAAAATACTTTACTCAAGTGTTAGAGGATGTTGATGAAGAAAAGAAAGAAATAAACAGACCAAAAGATAGTCTTACGATAACAGAAAATGCAACAATTAAATTTCAAAAATCTTTTAGTAAAGAAGAAGTAGAATATTATTTAAATCATGGTTTAACTGAAAAAATAGAATTTTTAAAAGAAAAAATACTTTGGTTGAATGAATATTCTGGGCGTAAAATATACGCAGACCATTTAGATGAAATTTCAACAACAACTTTTTTAAATGCTAATATAACAAAAATAGATATATATTTTAAAAATTATAAGGAATATTATGTACATAGCACCTAATTCATATATTAATTATGTTCAATTATTAGATCATTATCCTAAATTAGTTGAGGATATGAATAAATGGCTTAATACACATACACCAGAAAGAGATTCAATTGCTGTATATTCTGATGATCCTGCAAATAAGTTTTTGTCCACTACAACAAACTTTGTAGAAAGCTGGACAACTGAAGAAGAAAAGCAACATCGTTATGATTGGAAATCTATTCCTGTGTTTTTTGAAAAAGCGTGGAACACAAAAGACTTTCCTAGATTTTCAGAATTTGGTAAAGATTTAAAAGGATTGAGACAATGTCTTATTAATTTTATTGCTCCACGTGGTAAAATTACAATACATAAAGATCACGACAATTGGGGTAAGATGACAGAAGATTGGGGATTTAAGTGTGAAGGATATTCATTAGTTGCTACTTTAAAAACAGGAATGAAAAAAGCTACAGATAAAACAGTAGGAACATGTATTAGAGATATTAAAACTGGAACTGACACTTGGAGTTATGCATTAGTAAATGAATTTGTTTGTTTTGATGGATTAAATTATAACCATGCAATTACTAACAATACAGATGAATGGAGAATTTCAGCAGTATTTGATATTGATAAAGAAAAATTTGATCCTAGTTTTGTTAAAACTGATAAACAAGTTTGTGATTATTATGTGGATTGATGTAAAAAGATATAAAGATTATAAAAAATTATTTGATTATCAAAATATTTTAAATCTAGACATAAAAAACTGGTTAAAAAACAATGATCCTATAAAGAATACAGAACCAGTTTATGAAGAAAGAGCAAGTAGTCAAGAGTCATATGGGAAACTTAATCCTGATGGTACTATAACTTCTATCAGTTCGAAGTTTAGTGAACCACCAGCAGATCCTACAAAGAATCCAGAAGAATACGCACACAGAAAAGATTGGAGATGCGTAGGTGGGTTTTATGAACGTACATGGAACACAAAAATAATAAAAGAATCATTAAAAGCTTTAACTATGTTAAGTGGTTTAAAACAATTAAATATAAATTTTCTTTGTCCCTTTGGTAAAATAACTTCTCATTTAGACGATGGTGGGTGGAAAAAAATATCAGAAGATTGGGGTAAAGAAACTTACGGATATAGTATAGTACAAACAATTCAATCAGGTATGACTGAATCATCATCAGAGTTAGTTGGCATGCGTGTAAATGATGTTGATAAATATCCATTAGTTGGAGAATTAGTTTGCTTTGATGGTATAAAAGGATTACATAGCATGTGGAATAATACAAATATATGGCGTATTACTGCTGTGTATGATATAGATATAAACGCATTTAATAAATATAGTATATGTGGATAGACGCAACAAAATATAAACATTACGAAGTTCTTAAAACAAGTTTAATTCCTGCATTGGAGTTAGACTACAATAGATTCATTCGTAAATTTGATATTACAGAAACAGGTGTAAATGTATTTCGATTTGAATATCCTAATCGAGAAGACGATCATGCTGATGATTGGTGGGCTATACCACTTATTCAAGGAGGTGAAGCAGTACCACCTTTAAGAAATCCATGGCAACATGCAACAGCAAGTTTAAAAGAAATTCCTGGAGTATTTCAATCAATCGTAAATTTTATAAAACCAAATGGTGGATTGCCAATGCATCATGACTTTGGTAGTTGGCAAAGAATAGAAGAAGCATTAGGTTATCCAGTAAAAGGATATACAATAGCTATTGGTATTGACATGCCATCAAACGATCCGAATATTTGTGGTATGGAATTTGAAAATGATACTTTTCCAAGAACTTATGGAAATAAGGAAATAGTAGCATTTAATGGACGTGACTTTATGCATAAAGTATGGAATAAAACAGGAAATTGGCGTGTTTCTTGTGTAATTGATACTGATATAAAGGATTGGAACAATTAAAACCCTTTACATACAATAAAAAATATAGTATAATATAATCTATGTGGCTTGGAAATCCTACATCTTATTCAAATTATAGTGCTTTAAGTGCTATGATGATTGCTTTAATGAGCGACTATGCTGAATGGCGAAGTCAAAGATCATTCGAAGATACAGTAAATGCTGACGATCGTTATTCTATGCCTATTAATAATAGAGGTGGGTTTAAAGCATTACCATTGATTGATGCTCGTAAAATAAACGAACAATTAGAAGATAGATATCTTTGGAAACGTACTACTACTCAATTCTATAATATTCCTGGAGCAATAGACTTATGTGTCAATATGATACGTCCAGGAAAAATGTTGCCAGTACATCACGATGGTTATGTTTGGGATTGGATACGTCAAAGTATGGGAGATCCTACAATTGAAGGATATACTGTAAGTTTTGGTATTGATATACCTGAACCTGAAAAGCAAGCATTATTATTTGATGGTGAAAAGAAAATCTGGAAGACAGGTGAGTTTGTAGCATTTAACGGACACGATATTCAACACAGTTTAAAAAATGAAGCAACAAACCCAGAGCATTGGCGAGTGACGGCTGTAATGGAAATTGATAAAAAATATTTTAACAACTATTCTGTTGGTTTATGAGTTTAGATAACGATCAATTACAACAAGAAATTTACGATGATATATTTAAGAATGCTATGGATCTTATAGTTAAACATTCAAGTAATTTAGAAGTTAATCAATTAGTTTCAAGTACGATGCTCGCAATAGCTATTCGTTTTTATAAATCAGCTTTAACTGATTTAGATTATCAAAAATTTTTAAATTCAATTATAGAAGTTGGACAAGAAGCAAGACCATTTGGTGTTGCTGAAATATTACCAAAAAGAAAATTGAATTAACTAAATAGGTTTGCTTTTAACAGAGGAGGGTATTATGACTCTTTTTGTTTATGAAGTAATAGTTCTTATTTTATCTGTTATTATGTTAGGAATATCTGTTTTTTATATGTTTAAAATTGACAAAGCAAAGAAAAAATAATTATTATTTTATACTATGAATATCTTTTACTTAGATAAAAATCCTAAAATTTGTGCGACAATGCACTGCGATAAACATGTAGTCAAAATGATTATAGAGTATGCGCAGTTATTGTCAACTGCGCACCGAGTCCTAGACGGAACTTCAAACAACATCCTTACCAAATCAAAACGCAAATATACCACTTGGATTCATCCAACTCCATTAATGGAATCTACATTGTATAAATCTACTATGAAGAATCATCCATCAGCTATATGGGTTCGTGAGAGTGTGTCACATTATGAGTATTTGAAAGAATTATGGAAACATTTATCAGACGAATATACTCATCGTTATGGTAAGACACATAGCACTTATATCAAATTAAAAGATGTATTAAAATTAAATCCAATCAACATACCTAATATTCCATTCAAAGATCCACCACCAGCAATGAGTAATTTTCCATTATGTATTGTACCAAATAATAGTCTTTACTCTTATTATAATTATTACATAGTGGCAAAGAATTATTTTGCTAAATGGACTAATCGACCGATACCTGAATGGTACTCAACAGGGTTATCAACAAAGAAATTATATGCCTAATTATACATTTGAAAATAAAAAAACTAAAAAAGAATTTTCATTAACAATGAAAATGGATGAACTTGAATTATATTTAAAAGCAAATCCAGATGTTCAACAAATATTTAATACATTTCCTGGAATTGCTGCACCATGGAACGTTGGAGGTGTGACTGGAAAAGCTACAAATGCAAAAAAAGGTTTTAAAGAGGTATTAAATAGAATACACAAACGTACTCCTGGAAGTCGTTTAAATAAAACAACGGACATGTAAGGATAAAAAATGAGTATATTTACAGAAGAAAGATTAGGAAAAGCATTATATTTAACAGATGCAAATACATTAACCAATTGGTATAATGCCTTACTCGATTCATTACCAGAAGATATGATTGAGAGTCCGAGTCGTATTGCTGGTTTCTTAGCACAAACATCACACGAGTCTGGTAAATATAAATTTTTAGCAGAAAATTTAAACTATTCTGATAAAGGTTTATTAAAAACATTCCCAAAATACTTTAATGAGAGTAATGTAATGGATTATGCTCGTAAGCCAGAAGCAATCGCAAATAGAGTTTATGCGAATCGTATGGGAAATGGTGATGAAGCATCAGGTGATGGTTGGAGATATTGTGGAAGAGGACTTATACAATTGACAGGTAAGAATAACTATCAAGCATTTGCTAATAGTGAACAAATGAATATAGAAGAAGTTCCTGATTATTTAATTACATATGTTGGTGCTGTAAGATCTGCTCTTTGGTTTTGGAATAAAAATAATTTAAATGACACAGCTGATCTCGGAGATTTACTAATGATGACAAAGAAAATAAATGGAGGAACACATGGACTTGCTGAAAGAACAGCTGAATACAAAAGAATCCTTGAAATATATTCAGCCTAGCAAAAGGTTCACTCATCTTTCAATTGAGTTTCCTAAGTTAGAAAGAATAGATTCTGCTGGGAGTAGAGTTTATAAAACACCAACAGGAAATCTATATCCTTCAGTGACAAGCATCACATCATTACAAAATAGATCAAGTATTATTGAATGGAGGACTAGAGTAGGAAATACTGAAGCAAATCGTATATCAAAACAAGCATCATCACGTGGTACTTTAATTCATAAATGGTCTGAAAAGTATTTACTTAATGATGGATTTGAATATGATACAGAAGATTTAGTAGAAACAACTTTGTCTCAAGATTTTACTAATTTTATGCCAGTGTTAAATGAAATTGATAATATAATGGCACTTGAAACACCTTTATATTCTCATGAATTACAATGTGCTGGTACAGTTGATTGTATAGCTACATTTAAGAATAAAGTTTCTTTAATTGATTTTAAAACAGCATCAAGACCAAAAGAAAAGAAATGGATTCAAAACTACTTTATGCAAGCATCAGCATACGCACATATGTTTAAAGAATTAAAAGGACAACCTATACAACAAACTGTATTATTGTTTTTAGTAGATGGTGGTGAAACACAAATATTCACTGAGAATCCAAATAGTCATCTTGAGATGTTTAGATTTTATAGAGAACAATATAGAAAAGAAAATGAATTGGCAGTCGAATAAAGGATTCGTCGCAAAAGAGTATAAAGCATTTGGTGAAAATGCATGGGGTCAAAAAGTATTTGTAATTAAGTATAAGGGATTTTCTAATGTCACAGTAGAGAATGATTTTAACCAATGGATAAAAGAAGTAGATGACCTCGCAATTGAAAAGAAAACAAAATAAAACATTTAAATCTCCTTTTTTAAGTGGAAGTGATATGAAACATGTACGAACTAAAAGAAATAAGTCCAGCAGAAAATCTTAAGAGAGTTATTAAGACTGATGGATATTGGGTACATTACGAGAATCGTACTAACTTAGAAGTACAGTCTGGTAATTGTTCGTTCACATTAGGTTATAATCATAAAGAATTAAAGAGTCTATTACCAACGAATGAGATTGATTTTCTTCGTGGTAATAGTGGTGAGTCCGCAGAGCCTGTTGATCGTTTAAGTGAAACACTAACAAAAGAAGCTGGTATGGATGGCATCGCCTATGCTGTATCTGGTTCAGATGGTAATGAGTGTGCTTTTTATATTAATGATTTATATTGGACTAATAAAGGTGAACCGAATCGAAGATATATAATTTCAATACCACCTTGTTATCATGGAACTACAGTTGTTTGTCGAAGTGCAAATAATGATATCGTAGAGAAAAGACAGAGTCGTTTTGTACCGATACGTGGAAGAACTTGGTACACAACAGAAGATAGTATTGCGAACGAAACAAATGTACTCGAACAAATAATCGAAACATTTAAGAGTCGTAATGATATTGGTGCTATTTTAATTGAGAGTTATCCATGGAATAAAACAATTGCTCCATGGAGTCATAACTTCTATCAACTACTACGTGCAACTGCTACGTTATATGGTGCAAATTTAATCGTAGATGATATTGCAGGTTATGGTGGTAAGATAGGAACACTCTTTACTCATACAGCTTATAATATAAAACCTGATATGGTGACAATTGGTAAAGCACTTACAAATGGACTAATACCATTATCAGCTTGTTTAATTAATGATAAAGTATTGAAACAAGTAAAGACTACATTTAATTGGGGGCATACTTGGCAACCGAATATGTATGGTGTGCGAGTAGCGAATCGTTGTATAGAGTTAATCAAAGAACGAATGGCATACTCGAAAGTAATCGAAAAGAATTTAAACGATATAGGTGATCGTTTAAAGAGTAAAGGACTCGTGAGAAACGTAATTGGGAATGGAGTATGGAAGTCTTTTGTACCAGAACCAAATCCAATACCAATCTCGTTAGCTGAGATTGATAAAGCAGGAATGTCAGCAACAACGAACGAGAATACAATTAAGACAATTATACCACTAATTGCTGATGATATATACTTTGAAGAATTAGAAAAGCGATTAGAGGTTTGCTTTACAAATATAAAAGAACAAAGAACACAAGGACTATTGATATGAACGATAAACAATCTGCAGAAAAAACTACATATTTTCAATCAGAAAATGAAATACCTGATTGGTATATAAACTATGCTGAAGGAACACCTGCATTTGCAGAGTACTTTAAACTTCAACTTCTTAAATTTGAACAGTTTGAAGATCAATCACTTTTAAACACTGTTGCTCTTACAGTTGCAACTGTAAACAATTCAAAAGATCTAATGCATGATATAAGTCAAACGATGTTTGATAGAAATTTCGTGTATAGTCGAGATATGGTAATGGGAGCAATCGCTGAGTGCTTAAATGACTATGCATTAATCGATAAGAATTATATACTAGGAGAAGATACCGATGAAGCGAGAGTTCGAATGACTGTTGCAATATTAAGAGGTATGCCTAAATCGTTATTCCTTGATTGGAACGAAACAAGAACAGAAGAAGAGCATAAAATACGTGCGATTATTGGTATAGTTGACGTTATAAGCAAAATCATCTAAACCACTCTCAAAACACGTTAAAATAGGTTTAAACCCTATTCTATAATGAGAGTGAACTATTCTAAACCATTGATTTATATAGCTTATTTTTTACTACCTTTGGTTTAAAAAGCTTTACTTTTAAGAATTTTTAAGGTATAATATACCTAAATAACATATAAGATTTGTTCTTATTCTTCTTCCCAAGAAGTTTAAGATTGTGAACTATATTGATGAAAAAACTATGAAGCCATATAATCGAAACTTTCGAAGCACAAAAGACTTCAAGTCAAACGACAAAAGAAATAGATTTGACTCGCCAAAGAAAACTTATTCAACACCTCATTACGAGCGTCCAAAAGAAACTGGTCTTGAAGTATTGGTTGAGAATGATAATATTGAAAAGGCAATCCGAAGACTTAAAAAGAAAGTTGATCGCGAGGGTTTGATCCGTGAGATAAGAGATCGAGCCACTTATAGCAAACCATCAGAGAAACGTAAGATTGCAGCACAGAACGCAAGAGATCGTTGGCTGAAATATAAACGTGACCGAGATCGTTTGATTTAAAATAAAACCTAATATAATCTAATTCGAAAGGAAAAGAGTATATGAAAAGTTTGAATTTACAGGATGTGGGTAGGCGAGTGCGTCTCGCTATATTCCTCCTAATCCTATTACCATTCCTAATTATTCCAAGCATTACTACTTCAGCAGACGAAGAGTCACCTGAGTTTATTTGCTTAGTTGAGAACATTTACTTTGAGAGTAAAGGTGAATCAATGCGAGGAAAGATCGCTGTTGGAGTTGTCACTCTGAATCGTCTCAAAGATTCTCGATACCCTAAAACAATCTGCGAGGTTGTAAAGCAGGGTCCAGTAAGAGAATCTTGGAAAACAAGACAAGATCCCAATCTTACAGCCGACCAACGTTTATACAATCCAGTCCGTCATCGTTGCCAATTCTCTTGGTGGTGTGATGGATATAAAGAACGGATTAAGTATGATGAAAACTGGATCGATTCAGTGCGAGCAGCAAAGTCTGCTCTGACTGGTAAGTACGATGATCTAGTGGATGGAGCAACACATTACCATGCTGTCTATGTGACACCTGAATGGGCGAATCGTTTAAGATTCATCGTTCAGATTGATAATCATAAATTCTATGAATACCCAAAAACTTCCAAAGTCGCAAGTCTATTCTAAATCCAAAGGCACTCATCCTTCTCAACCGAGTGCCTTTGCAACCCTCGCATCCCTCTCTCCTATATACTTAAATCTAACCAGAGCGTCGTCGTTTTTATGAAAAGAACTGCAATCTGCTCAATCTGCGGAATTACTGCATACGTTCCAATCTCAAGATCATTACTCGCACTCTTACAATTTAACTGTAATTCGAAGCATGCTGAAAGATTCGGAGTCTGTGAATTTAAGCTTACAAAGAAGACTCAGAAGAGAAAGGTTTCGGGCACCTAGTTCATTGGTAGAACACGTGGTCGACATCCACGGGGTGGCAGGTTCGATTCCTGCGGTGCCCACCATGCCCTAATAGCTCAATTGGTAGAGCAACTGATTTGTAATCAGTAGGTTGGGAGTTCAAGTCTTCCTTAGGGCACCAAATTCTTGGAAACGGATGATTTGGTGTTAAAAAGCAAGGAAATACGATGCTGAACCTCACGAACGACACACAGCGACATTCTCCTCGCATTCCTTCGCGCAGACCCAGACACTCCCACACTCCCCTTCGAAACACTAGATCTAGTGGGTACTCTTTTCGTTCTCTCTAAAACCATGTAAATAAATTCAGTTTTCGCCTTAATTTCGCCTTAATTGTAGGGTATAATATTCGTATGAAAACAAATAAAAAGGAAATAAGTATGACTGATACGTTTTGGAAACTAACTTACTCGGATGGTGAAATTGAATATACTGAATTCGCTCCCTATTCGAATAAGTCTTATTATGAGTATGAGCGTCTTGAAAGTGTTGGAAATCCTGTGATTCGATTTGAACTAGTTCGTGCTGATAAATCGAATAATGATTTAAGATTTGTGAGTGTTGCTTAATGAAAAACTTTATAAATGAATCTTGGGTTGCTGTGCTAGTATTGGTGGCATTGATTGCTGCTGGTTATGGTGCAATGCATTTAATTCTATACTTCGGAGGATACTAATGAAAACGAGAGAACTTTGGCTTGACTTCGAAACATGGTTGGAAAGAAATTATAATAGGAATGTGTCGGATCTATCCTGGAATGCATATGTTTTATTAAGTAAAGAATATAATTCTGAAAGATTGTCTACTCGAAAGTACGAGACAAGGACAGAGAAAGGAATAGCGAATGATTAAAACTGCATTATATTTAAATAAAGAGAATATGCATCAATCAGTGTATAAATTCACTGGTAAATACGAACTCGTAGTGGAACAGGAAATACTCGCTTCTTCGAGAGATGAAGCATTTGAACTGTATTTAAAAGAGGGTGGATTAAACTACTCGAGAATAACATCGGATTTGACCGAAAACTCTCCGAGAATCGAAACTACTTATATTGATGCGATGACACCAGAGATGGAGATTAAGTATGTCGGAACTGTGGTGGCTTCGAGAGATGACGAGAACGAAGTGGAACTCGAGAATGCGTTAGGAGGATATAGTGGCTAAGTTGTTTAAATTGAACTCTGGGAGAAGAAAAACACTCCGTGCACATATACCAAATTTGAGTGGAAAGAGAGAGATTGCAATTACTCAGATCTCGGCATTATTAAGAGAAGATACGAATATGAGTCACGAGCAGAGTATTGAGTTTGCGACTCGAGTATTGAATAGCTATTTGGCAGCGAATATGCAGTCACCAAGTGGAAGAGTACACTAATGAATAAAAAGGTGGTAATCTCATTCGTTGACGAGTCTGGCGAGAATCGAGTGTTTAATGATTGGGCTTCTGCCGAGGAGTATTTAAAGACAGTAATCGCATTAAATCGTGAATTTACAGGAATACAAGCTTCGTTAATTGTGAATACACGAAAAAAGGTATAAAAAACAATGACTTATTTTGCACGATTTTGCTTTACTTATTCACTAAAATAGACTATAATAGAGGATATAAACAACTAAAATATATAAAATGAACTATCTTGAAGAAATAAAAGAACTAAAAAAAAGAAAACTAAATAATGGTGAAATCGCAGAACACTTAGGTATTACAAAGAGCCAAGTGCGTAAGTTATTGAATGATGAATACGAAGAATTAAGTGATTCATCTTATACTGATGCTGATTGCTCATATAGCTATTCGAATGACGATTCGGATATAGGTGATATAATCAGTACAATGCGAGGACAATCATACTAACCTTATAAGGAAAACATAAACATGAAAAGATTCGAATTTATATGTAAAGGAAAGCGAAGTCACTTTCTTGAAGCATTAACAGAAGAAGCAGCAAGATCATTCTTTGCTGAAAATCGTACGACAGCTACATTAGAGATTATCGATGTAATTGAAGTAGCAATACCAACTCCAATTGACAAGTCTGGAGCATCAATGAAACTTGAAGGATTCGAGAGAATTAATTCTGAAGTTAAAGTATCAAAAGCAGATCTTGATGCATTAGCAGCTTCGACTCCAAACGATAATAAGATTGGATATTAGTTTATTTTTATTATTATGCCATTGATGCCGATATATTATAATTCAACGAATCTAAACCCTCGTATGCGCAAATCAAAGAATAAAAAACTTCGGAACGCAAACCTTGAGCATGAAGAATGGCTCAAATCACGAGGGTTGCATTCGTCACAGTTAAGTAATCACTCAGAAGAATACAAGCTTGAAGTGAATCGAAAAGAACCTTACAATACAAATCACAATATTACTGGGAATACAAATCGAGTTTCTGAGAACGTTTATACAGGGACGTTGATTAAAGGAATCGCAACGATGCATAAGAGCAATGCAGTTCCAATCATTAACGAAGAACAAGCAGTCGAAATATCAAAAATGAGAAGAGGATAACATGATCGAAACATACATATTATTCGGAGCAGCAATATTCGGTATTGGTTGGCTTCTAGGCAATTTTACGAAAGACAAAGAGAAAGCAGACTATACAATGTTTATTATTGATTCATTGATACAGAATCGCTTTCTCAGAACACATCCAATCGAGATACTCCCAAGAGTATTCGTGAAACATATTATTCGTTGGGATACACCAAAGGAACACTTGAAAAACCCAGTGAAATTGGAAGAATTTCATTTTCCAAAGAACTTTACAAACAATCCAAAATAGTATATAATATATCATTATGAAATCATTGACACCTGAATTTTTAAGAAATATTCAAGACAATATAACGAGAATGAGTAATGAAGACAAGAAACGATTATCGAGTAAGAGAAGAATTGAGATAATCGGTTATTGTAATCTAAAGAAAAGACAGATTGATTCCTGGATCTCTTCATTACTTCATCTCGATAGTCGTATTGCAACGAGTGAGTCGACGAGTCTACAATCTTCAATTACTTCTCCAAATACTCCATTATGGAAACTCTATAATACATTGACTTCAATTTCGAATGATTTAGCAACTGAGATTGATTCCTATACTTATTGGAATTCAACGAGTAATGAGCGAATACTTATTGGATCGAATAATTTAAGTAATCGAATTGAGAATCGTGTATTCACCAAAGGAAAAAACAATCCCTATTATTCATATATTGAAGCGATAATCGAGATCGCCGAAGAAGAAGGAATCGAACTAAGTAATATAAAGAATTCATTGAGTAAGTCTATACTTCAGAAGATTGAAGCAATCGGCTATTCGAGAAAAGAATTAAAAGGCAGTACTGCTACATTGCCATTTTAAACGATATTTCAGTGGAAGAAATTTCATTGAAATCAAATCCGACTTTTGAACGTTTTGGTCGGGAACCCTAAAACGTATCATTACATTATAACAAAGGAGACAATTATGTTTAAACATTTAATTACGTTTCTAACTGCATTACTCTTCACAGTATCAGTTTCTGCACAAACACCAGCACCTAAAAAGGAAGAGCCAAAAGCTCCGACTGTAGTATGTGTAGAAAAAGATAAGAATGGTAAAGCAATCATTGATGCAAAGACAAATAAACCTGTCGTGTGTCCAAAGAAAGACGAAAAGAAGAAGTAATTCTTCTCTCTGTCGCTGTATTGGGCGAAGTAAATCTCGCCCTTTACTTACACGAAAAAATAGAGTATAATAACTCTAGTAGTGTGAAATCTATATTATATTGAAGTAAAGACCTATATTATTATACAACGCATATAACGCATATAAAAAAGGAGATAACCACATGGTGGATCTAAATGCTCTTCGTAAAGAGAGCCAAAATGACTTTACGAAAATTAATCAAGAGTTCGATCGAATTAATAAAGGATCGAGCGCAAAATCAGACTCTTCTGAAGACACTCGTTTTTGGAAACTAGAACCAGATAAACTGGGCAATGCAACAGCAGTCATTCGTTTTCTTCCACGTAGCAATGGTGATGAACTTCCATGGGTGAGATTATTTTCACATGGTTTTCAGGGACCATCTGGTAAATGGTATATAGAGAACAGCCGAACAACATTGAATGAAAAAGATCCTGTCGGAGAATTGAATTCTAAGTTGTGGGCGAGTAATCTTGAGAGTAATCGAGAGATTGCGAGAAAGCAAAAGAGACGTATGCATTACATCGCGAATGTTTATATTATCAGTGATCCGAAGAATCCTGCAAACGAAGGAACAGTGAAACTGTTTAAGTTTGGAAAGAAGATCTTTGATAAGATTATGGAAAAGGCGAAACCTACATTTGCTGATGAGAAACCAATGAATGTATTCGATATATTCGCTGGTGCTGACTTTAGATTGAGAATGCGTAAAGTAGATGGTTATGCAAACTACGATCAGAGTAGTTTTCTTGAACCAAATGCATTCTTGAGTAGTGATGAGAAGAGATTAACAGAAACGTTAGCAAAAGCTCATCCATTGGCTCCTTTCATTGCACCGACACAGTTTAAGTCATATGAAGATTTAAATCGTCGACTGAATGAGGTACTTGAAACTCTTCCAGAATCTAAATCATCTGGAACAATTGCAAAACCAAAAACAGCTGAGAATACAACTTTGACTTCGGCGAAAAAAGAAGAAGAGGATGTATTAAGCTATTTTCAAGGAATAGCAAATGACCTTGAATCATAAGAATATGAATAAATCGAATCTGACGTTTTATTTGCTTCTGATTAGTTGGACAACTACAATACTTGTGGGAGTTTGGGCTTGGAATGTAAATAGTAAGTATGATCGAGCGAAGTTTATATTACGTGAGTATTTTGATCGAGAGGTTGCGAAGAGTAAAGTATTGCAATTATTCGAGCCGAATATTCATAATCGATTGCTGGATAAGCTATTCGAAGAGTGGTTAAGGAATAAGAATAGTAATGTTTTAACCTCGAATATTAAATAAACGTAGTAGTTTAATTTCTAATCCCTTTACTTCCAAGAAGAGAGGGGTTAGAATAAACACCTGTAGAGGTTTCAAGGAATATAGAATTAGAAATTTATGATAGAATTAATTATAGGAATTAGTTTGGCACTTGCGATTGCTGTAATTGTGATGTATAACTTTCCGATTTAAAACCGAATATAAATTTCAACGATCAATATAATCATTCCAGCAATAAGTATTATCGGATCCATTAGATTGAACGAAATACTCGAATCTCACCATCCTCAATTACACGATAAGCTTCAAAGGTAATTGAAGAATATTCACGACTTAATCTTAAAAAAGCTTTTAAATTCTCTCGGTCATCATCAAAGAATCTTACTTTCGAGAAAGACTTTGTATTCAAATACTTACGAATAATCATTGCTTTTCTCGCAGCACCTGATCCACTCTCTATATTCCCTGCACGTTCAACTCGAACACTATCAATGTCAAAGCCATATTTACGGAAAGTTTTAAGGAATACATTCTTACTATCAAAATCAGTTCTTGCGGTTAATATAATTACACGTGAGTTTTCGTATTTCTTTGCTGATGCTAATATCAATTTGGCACGTCGCATCATTCGTCCGATCGGTTGAGATTCTTTATAGAACTTCGCTGCATCTTTAAATTCAGTATAATCAAACATTTCATTTGCTCCTAAAGTATAGGAAGCATATTCTGCAGTTGTTAATGTACGGATTGTTTCTTTTGTGATTGAATTGCGAACTCGAATAGTTGCTGTTGTACGGAAGAGTGTATCATCAATATCGAATATTGTTAGCCAACCATTCGCATACTCGTCATGAGTCTTTACGTAATTACTAAACGTTTGAACCATAGAGAGAACCTACATATTTCGAAAGAGTATTCTCATCGTTTCGAACAGTTTTTGACGTCATTAAATTACTCTCTTTTGGAGCATTTACAGTTGAACTTGGTGCATTAATAATTACATTTGAACTCGCAGCACTCTTTGCACTCTCAGCATCAGCAGAAGAAGACATTATTTGATTGCCAACATCGCTCGGTGTTCCAGAACTAATTACATTATTGAATCCTGTCGGCGAAACACCAGAGAGTGTATTCGTAGAACTAAGTTCACTAGATTTTGAAAGATTGTTTTCAGAAGCTACCTTTTTATTAATATGTTTTTGGTTTGAAGTAATCACATCTTCGTTTATTTTACGATATGCTTGTACTTCTTGTTTTGTACCAATTTCAGAGAGAGCAGTATTAATATTCGAATCTGTTAATTCTTTACCTGAAGTTGAAGCACTCATCATTAATGAATTCATTCGAATATTCATTGCATCTTGTAAACCCTCATTTTTATCAAGTATTGATTTTGCAGATTCTTTTGTCATTGGAGTCTTCGGAAGAGAAACTGATTCACCAGTCAATGATTTATTAATCACTGGTGAAACTGGAGTCACTGGAGCTCTACTTGGGTTTCCATCAGATCCTATTGTTCTATCTGAATTTAATCCTTCTACATTGTTTACCTTTGGTAAAACATTTTTTGAAGGAATAGGTTTCTCAGCACCAACTGTATCTTGTTGCGGTGTTGAAATTTCAGATTTACGGAAAGGATAGAAAGGACCGATTGAAACACCAAATACTTTAAACTCTGGTATTCCTAGATTATTTAAAAAGCCTGATAACATTTGTCCTAAACGTTCTGGTAATTTCGATATGTAATCTCCGATGCTTGTAAAGAATTTCTTAATTGAATTTACAATTATATCCCCAAGATTGTCAGGTAAATCTAAACCGAATAAATTAGCAACCCAATCAACAATACCAAATACGAAATTAAGTGCACCTTTGAAAAATCCTTCTACGAATGAACCTACGATATCAAAGAAAGAACCACCTGATTTATACATTGCGAATGCATCTTTAATTCCACGAACGAATCCTGCAATTGCAACTGTAATTCCTCCAATAATCGCAGCAGCAAGTCCTGCAGGAAGTCCTGCTAAGAATCCAAAGAATCCTACAATTATTCTTAAAAAACCTTTTGTAAGGAATGGAAGTACTCCTTTAAAAATAAATCTAGAAGCAGCAGCAATACCTGAGAAAAGAGCACCAAATAATTTAGAAATTAACATTGCACCATAAAAGCCAAGCATATTACCAAAATTCATTTTAGAATCTGTATTCTCTTCTAATGCATTACTGTCTCTTCCAGATACACCTTTTGCTATTACTTCAAGTAAATCTACCATTCTTTGAATGTTTAATGAAGTTTCTCTTGCTGTTTCTTCATTAGCAGGTTTATTTGAACTGTTTTCTACGTTTGAAACAAGAGGTTGACCTTTAGCATCAACTAAGAGTGCTTTCGGTTGTCCATCGTTTACAATAGATTGTTGTACAAGTACGTTTGTAAGTGCCATTTATTTTTGTATTCTTCTTTGTTCTGCTTTTTGTTTTTCTTCTTGTAAATGTTTAATCAACATTTCAACATATATTTCACGTTCAAAAGGTATCTGATTTTCAAGCTCAGTCAAAGAGTATTTATGATATTGCATTAATGCGAAGTTAGTCTTATAATGGTTGACTAACGACTCATGGCTGAGCATTATGAAAAAAAATTGGCTAAACCCTCTATCTTTCTTGTATGTGATTTATTACACCCTTTACAAGTCCAGATTATTTCTTTACTTAATCTTGGCATAGTTTCGAAAAACTTTTGTATTTTACTAAATTGACCTGTTGTTAAGTTATTAACAAATTCACTTAGTTCTTTTTTAGTTTGTTCTTTACTATGATATATTTGTTGTCCATCATATATGTAATCTATACTATCAGTTATAATATCAAAGAAAACTTCTGTATCTAGTTTATTTTGATCTGCTAATTTCAATGTCTTTAATTTTAAAAGTAAATCTAATGATGGGTATTTCATTACAACACCTACATCATTAAATAGAGATATTTTATTCTCATGTCCTTCTGGTGTAATTACAGGAACATTCATTATATTAATTTTTAATATACTCTTAGCTTCCTTATTATCTTTACACTCTGGTGTATCGCATTTAGCGATTAATTCTACTTCTTCACCAACTGACTTACCACGTAATTGACAAAAAATATATTCTAAGTCAAATAATGCTAAATCATTTGTATCGAGTCCGACTACACACTCACCAACAATTGTTTTAAGTGTGTTCATCATTGTCTTTTCATCTTCAGATTGGAACGCAAGCAATAAAGCTTTTTCTTGTTTCACTAGAAATGGCTTATACTTATATTCTTTCTTAGAAGATGGAACAGTTAATGTATAGGTTGGTGTACTACTTATTGGCAATGCCATATTATTATTCTCCTTCAGTTTCTTTATAATTTTTAATTATCTTATTCAATTCATTCGTAGAACCTATAAACACATTATTGTTTACAGTTTTTGTTTCTGTTTTCTGTATTCGTCCTACATCTGCTTGTTGTTTGTGTAAATCTAATAATTGCTGGTTTACATCAGCAAGTTGTTTTATCATATTACCTACAACTTCAAAGGCTCTTGGATGCTCTGATTGTTTTGCTATCTCGAGTGAATGCTTTAATGCTTCTTCTCCTTTTAAAAGGAGATTGTGAAGATTAGAACGAGAAGTGTTAAAATCAGTAGCAATCGTATTCTCTTTTTCATTTGCTATCTCTTTTGGACTTATTACTTCCAAATTTGTATATGGCTCAGTTGGCTCACTGACCTTTAATTTCTCACTGTTAAACACTTCACTTAATTTATCATCTATAATAGACATTTTATAATCCTATAATTAAACTACTCTAAATGTGCTTCCTAACATACCATCTAAAGTTTTTTGACTGAAACGAACATTCGCATCTAGTATTTCAGGAGTTGCTTGTTCGTATTGTGGTGCGAATTGATTTGTTCGATTATTACTAATTGAATTACTCAATCCAGTAAATGTATCTTGAAATCCTGCAAAATCACTAAAGTAATTTGCTGCAACTGGTAAAGAATTTACAATTACACCAGCAGGGTCAGTTAATACTTGATTACCAACACCTTGTATTCCCTCTAATATAGATTGAATCCATCCTTTATTTTGTTTTGGAGGAGGAGCATATAAACTTGTAGTAAAATACTTATAAGCAAAAGTCACATTAAGTTTTGCAACTTCATTTGATCCTTGTGCTAAATTAATACTCTGCACTGTCTTAGGATATGCTTCATGTAATTTAACTAAGTATCTTGTATTATTTGCTACATCATTTACAAATAGATAAACTGTACTTACATAATTTTCATAAAACTGTATTGTTCTATCTGTTGTATTTTGAATTGAATCTTGCCAAGCTTCAAAGAAAGCTTTCACTTTAAATCCTGTATCTATGTAATAATTAGCAGTCACTGGATCGAATACTTTCTCATAAGGCATTTCTCTTGTTTCGCCGAAAGTACGAGCAGGAGTTGTAGATATATTTACTCCAGGAATATTAATTGATTCACAATATAAAAATAACTTTCTGTAAAAATCAGCTGCAGCAAATGCTGGGTTTGTTCTTAAGGTCTTTGGTGCATCAACAGTACAACCAAAACGATTCGTTCTGCTTAACCCATCTTTTTTAACCTCAGCGATAAATCTTTTTATATCTTGTGGTGATGTTGGTGCTTCTGCTCGTGTTAATCCGAATATATCTAAAATTGACATTAAATTTTTCCTATACTGTCTGCCCAAACGTTTGATTTGTTTACTGTAAATCTTTCAACAGGCAACATCATAACTGTAAACCAATTCTCAGGAGAGACTCTTAACATTGTTGATTGTATGTGATCATATAAGTATGAGTGTACACATGGCTTTGCTAAAACGAATTTACTTGCTGATCTTATAGTTGCCCAACTATAACGTATTCGAGTTGTTTCATCATATTTTTTATTATTCGCATATTCTAATAATCTATCTAATAATCTTACTCTTAATTGATATGGTAGATAATGCATATTCAATCCAGTAAATCCTTTATCAGTAGTTGAAAATGGAAACACTAAAGGAAACATATCATAATATGGTAATTGTTCTTTTAACTTTGCATCGTAAAAGTACATATACAAGTTTCCTGGAACCATCACAGTTGATGTACGATTCTTACTGTCTGGTCTTAACAAAGATTGTGGCTGAATACGAGCAGTTCTTAATTTTGCAGTTTCCCTTTGAAACCAATTTAATGATTTCGTTAATATAGTCTTATCTTGACCATATTTGGTGAAAATGTCCTGTGCTGTTTGTCTTACTTGAGCCATATTACTATTTATTTACTATTGTCTAATCCTAAGTCTTTTTCTGTTAAAATAATGAACTTTTGATTACGATCTAAAGCATACTCTTTTGCAGCTTTCCATTTAGCTGAATTAACTATAAAATTATGACATTCTTTCAAATACCTACGTGTTTGGCTTCCAGGATATTCAGGCTGAATAGTTTGAGAATATGGTTTGATTTCAACTAAATAAGTCTTAAGAGTATTAGTTTCTTTATCTTTAATAGTGACTGAAAAGTCAACGAAATATCTATGTATTCTTTTATCAATAGGAGAGCGATAGGGTACAATAACTTCCTCACTCTTCCAAGAAACTACTGCTGGATTTTTATCGCACCAAAGAGCGAATCTTGTTTCCCAAGATGAACGTAAATAGATTGATGTAGGGTCGCCTACATACTTCTCAGGGAATATTGGTTTATATCGTCTAGTGTGAAACATAATTAATAAGGACTCAACTATTTATATGTCTATTTTAAACTCAACCACTCCAACAGCTAACTTTGGTGATTATGGCGATTCAGTATATCGCACAAAACAGTTCATGTATCCAACTGATTTACTATCAGTAGATCCAAATAAAAATGAATATGGTGGTCAATACATGATGATTTATATTAACGTCACATCAGATTCTACATTCACAAGAGCAGATGAACAACAATCAGCAATACCAAATATAAGTAAAAGAGTAGGAAAAGAATTATCAGGAGTAAAAGCATCAGGATTGTTAAAAAAAGAAAGTATTATTTCAGCAATAGCTTTGGCTGGTGGAGTAGCAGGTGGTGCTGGTGGAGCAATCGCAGCAGGAGCTCCAGGAGGAATAGTTGGTGGAGGAGTAGGTGCTGTTTTAGCAGGAGCATTAGGTGTATCATTAGGAGGTGATTTTTCTAAACCAAGAAAAAGATTATTAACAGCTATCGCTTTACATATACCAAATAATATTGCTATAAATTATGGTGTTAATTATGGTGAAGCTGATGGAGCTCTTACTGATTTAGTAATGAGAGGAATTGATACAGGGGCAGCAGGTTTAGAAGCATTAATCACAAGTCCAGGAGGAGCAGGAAAAGAAGTTTTTAACAACATAGGAAAAAGTGGAATCGGTGGAGGATTACAAGGTCAAGCACTTAATGTTTTAGGAGACACAGGAAAGATTATAGGAAAACTAGCAGGTGTTGCTTCTAATCCAAAAAAAGAACAAATATTTGAAGGTGTGCCTTTTAGATCATTCAGTTATACATATGATTTTTATCCTCGTAGTGAAGAAGAATCAGAGAATGTTAAAAGAATACTTGATGAATTAAAATATCACATGCATCCTAATTTTAAAGATGATGCTGGTTTTTTATTTGAATATCCAGCAGAGTTTGATATATTCTTTATGCATAAAGGACAAGAGAATAAATTTATACACAAACATAGATCAGCTGTACTAGAATCAATGTCTGTTAATTATGCACCGAATGGTCAATTCTCATCATTTCCTAATGGTTCACCAACATCATATCAAGCCACATTAAATTTCAAAGAAGTTTCAATTATTACAAAAGAAGCTTTAGAAAATATGGGTGAAGTTCAACAAAGAAACACAAACAGTCCTGTAAGAAACTTTGGTGGACAAGCTGATACATTTTAAAGGAGATAACAATGTACTTTAGAAAATTTCCAAAAATATATTATACTCTACGAGAAAAAAACGTAGATGTATTTAAAATAGTCACAGACATAACAGCAAATGTTAGAATAAGAAAAGCAGCACTTTCTAATATAACTATATGGGAAAGTTATGATATACGTGAAGGAGAAACACCTGAAATTATTGCTGAGAAGTTCTATAAAGATGCTACATTACATTGGGTGATTATGCTAGTAAATAATCGTTATAATATGTATAATGATTTCCCTTTATCATATAATGAGTTAATGTCATATGTAGATAAAAAATATCCTGGAGTACAAAACCAAATTAAAGAATATAGAGTAGATGGATATGTGGTTGATAGTAATGTGATTGGAGCTGTCGGAATTACAAATAAAGAATATGAAGTTGAAAAGAACGAAGCTAAAAGAAGAATTAAAATTATAGCACCAGCACTTATTAACACTGTAGTTCAAGAATTAAATGATTTAATGAGTGATGCTAATGGTCAAACTTTAGTATAAAATTATGAATAAAATATCATACGCAGGTGATGTAGAAACTAAACAGATTGATCTAGTTGGTAAATATTCAACAGTTAGTTTAATTGCACTTTTTAATCAAGTAGAAATTTACGAAGACTTATTCTCTCCTTTTATTACAGGAACTATTACAATTTCAGAATCATTTGATTTAATTAATAATCTCCCATTAATTGGAGAAGAGTTTTTAATTTTAGATATAACAACTCCTGGATTTGAGAAAAGAATTAAAGGAAGATTTTATGTATTTAAATGTTCTGAAAAAGTAGCAATAAGAGATAAGTTATCAGGATATACTTTACATTTCATTTCAATAGATGCTATAAACGATTTAAATATTCGTTTGAATAATGCTTGGTCTGGTTTTTGTTCAGATATAGCTTTTCGTTTAATCGCTAAAGATAAATCTGGTGTTCAAACAGAAAAACCAATTAATATAGAAGATACAATTAATGGTATAAAATTTGTTTGTAATAATTGGTCTCCTGTTAAAGCGATTAATTATGTAGCTGAGAAGAGTGTAAACAAAGATGGAATATCATCTTATTTATTTTTTGAAAATAGAGAAGGATTTAATTTCGTTTCACTTCATACACTATATCAAGGAAACCCTATTCAAGATTTTATATTTGATAATTACGAAAGAACAGAGACTAATGTAGGTGATACTATACGTGATGCTGAACAAGATTACAGACGTATCATTACAATGTCTATGCCAAGTGGATTTGATTTTATAGATAGACTTTCTAAAGGTATGTTCACTTCTAATCTTACAAGTTATGACATGGTGACAAAAAGATTTAAAAGACAATATTTTTCGTATCAAGAAGAATTTAATAAAATACCACACTTAAATAAATTTCCATTAAATAGCACAGAAGTTATTTCTGCTCCAGATAGTTTAGTATATAATAAAATAAAACACACAGCTATGCATAATGGGTTTGATGACATATCAAATAGTGATAAATTTCTTTTTAGATTATCAGCACTCGCAAACACACAAGGGTTTAAATTAAGAGTTGAAACTCTCGGAAGAACAGATTATACAGTTGGTAAAGTTATTTCATTAAAAACATTTAGAATAGAAACTGTTAATGATAAGTCAAATGATTTAGTAGATCCAACATACACTGGTAAATATTTAATATCAGCAGTTAAACACACTGTAGCTGGAAATAAACATACTTGTACTTTAGAATTAATTAAAGATAGTTTATCACAAGGTATTGGAGAATTAGCATAATGAAAATATTTATTGGTAAAGTTGAAAACAGAAATGATCCTTTAAAACTTGGTAGATGTCAAGTGAGAGTAATGGGTGTTCATGATGAAAACCCTGCAATACTTCCCACAATAGATTTACCATGGGCTATGCCTATATCACCAGTCAATTCAGCATCAAGTGCTGGTATTGGTGTATCACCAACAGGAATAGTTTTAGGAAGTATAGTTCTTGTCACATTCACTGATAAAGATGATCAAACTCCAGTCATACTTGGTACACTTGCAGGTGTTCCGCAAAATCAAAATAATTCTTTAGTTCTTAAACCATCTGATAGAAAAGGAAATATAAACACAGCAGTAAAGATTGGTTCTGATGGTGTTTCAAAACTTGTATCAGGTCAAATAGATTCAAATGTAAACACAATTAATGCTGTTGCCACAAGAAGTGGTGGCGATGTAGAAACAGCAGCACAAGTATCTGAAGATTCTAAAGCTTTATTGAGAGGAGATTTAGAGATAGAAAAAGCAAGACCTCTTTCTACTTTCACTGTATCAGATGATAGTGTAAAAGATATTATAAAAAATACTTCATTCACTGATGTTGCTGTTCCGATTACAGACTCATCTGGTAAAGTAATTAAAACTGTAATTGGATATGGACAAGACACATATCAAGGAAAACCTGTCACAACTTCTTATCCAGGAAGTATAGACAAAGCAACTGCTGAAACAGAATTCAAAAACTATTTACAAACAGATGTGGCTGATAAACTTACAAGTGTTGTAAGAGCACCAGTCAATCAAGAAATGTTTGATTCATTATTAAGTGTAGCATCAGATATCGGTGTAGAAAATTTCTCTAATTCGTCAATCCCTAAATTAATCAATTCATTAGACTATCAAGGAGCAGCAGGTGCTATTCAAGGAATAGGAAATGAAAAGAGTTTTGATAACGTATTAGGTGGTGTCACATCAGCATCTTTAGATTCTTCTATCACAACAGGAAAAGAATTATTCGCAAATTTAACAGACGGAACAGATTTAACTGGAACTATTACAGGTTCAGTTCAAAATATATCAGGAAACCTTTTAAATAGTTTGGGAGGTAATGCTGAATCTATAACTTCAAATTTAACTAACATAGCAGATGGTTCTTTATCAGGTATATCGACTGTCTTATCTGATTCAGGTATTGGAAATATTTTAAATAGTTCAACTGGTATTTCAAATATATCAAACGTTTTGAATACAACAGACATTGGTGCTACAGTGACAAATGTATTAGGTGGTGTAAGTGGAAATATTTCTTCTGCTATATCAAATATAACTTCAGGTAATGTAGCAAATTTACTCGGAGGATTTGGTGGTTTTAGTTTAGGTGGAGCAGGTGGTTCATTATTCGGTGGTAAATCATCAACTAAAAAAGCAAGACGATCAGCAGCAGCAAGTAAATTTACTTCTGTTGGTTATCCAAATTTGGGTGGAACATTATTTGATGAAAATACTGCATATGTAAAACCAATTTCTGATAATGGTGAATTAGGTAATGCTGGTTTAGTTTCAAATCCAGCATCAGGATCTTTTGGTGTTGCTTCAGGATACTTAGAATATGTAAATGAGCCAGATACATCTAGATTAGCACGCCATGAGAACATAGATAAAACTTCAGTCTATGTAAAAGAATCAGCAAGAGCATTAGGTATTGAAAGATTTAATTATGATACTTGGGATCAATCTGAAATACCTTATAATGCAGAATATCCATTTAATAAAGTTGTTGAAACTGAAAGAGGACATGTATTTGAATTAGATGACACACCAAATGCTGAAAGAATTAACATATTCCATAAACGTGGAAGTTGGATGGAATGGGATCATAATGGTACATTAACTGATCGTGTAGTGGGAGATCGTTATCAATTAAGCGAAAGAAATACTTATGAATTAGTTGGTGGTACAAAAAATTTAACAGTTTATGGTGAATTGAATGCAGTACTTAAAGCTGGAGCAAAAATAAGAATAGATGGTCCAGGAGAAGTTGTAATTAATAATGATTGTAAAGTCACAGTTGCTGGTGATATGAATTTAAATGTTGGTGGTGAATTTAGATTAGTTGCTGGACAAATACGTATGGAGTCAAAAGGAATGGCTACATTAGGTGCAGCACAAGTTTTAGAATTAGATGGTAGTAAAGTAGAAATAGCTAATGGATTTACTCCATCAGGATTAGCACATACAACAAACGAAATTATTGATACACAAATGCCAGTTATACCTGAATTACAAATCAATTCACGTTCAGCAAGAGAGTATTTTGTTTATGAAGTTCCTGATGAAGGAGACGCTCAAACTCATCGTGAACGCCAAATACAACGTGGTTTATATATTCGTAAGAATTTAGATTTAGGTAATGTTTCTGTTAAAACTGTACCAACAGTTAAATCAGAAATTGAAACAGCAGAGCAAAAATGTGAATACATTTATGGGTTATCTAGCTATGAACCAAGCTTACAATTATCTGCTCGTATTCAATTAGGAGCATTAAATCGAAATGGTGGTATTCCTATTATATCACAAATGGGAGTAGATCCAAAACAAATAGTTTGTAATTTAAAAGGAATGGCAACATATCTTATTGAACCAATGAAAGATTTATTCAAAAACGTTTTAATTGTAAATGGATATAGAAACAATCAAATTCAAGCAGGATCTCCTGAAACATCTCAACATTATACAGGTGAAGCTGTTGATATTATATTCTCAAGCTGGAATCGTGCTCAACATTATCAAGCAGCAATAGACTTAGCTTTATCTTTACCTTATGGATTTGATCGTATAGTATTATCGTATGCAGGTAAAAAATCAGTTTGGTTGCATTGTTCATGGAAATATACAGGAAATAGATTCGAAACATTTACTATGAGAGACCATCTAAAAGTATCAGATGGTTTATCTTTAATACCAGAGGTTAAATAAATATGCCATTAGCTGCAACAATTTTAACTCTTTCTTCTGGTCATGGTTGTTTTCCAGCAAGATTACCTGCGGGACCATTTGCTTTAAAAACAACTATACAAGGATTAGCTATTCCTTTAACACTTAATACAATTTATATATCACATACATGTGGTTTAATAACACATGCTGGGTCAAGTAGAATAGTGGTATTAGGATCAAAAAAAGTCTTTATAGAAGGAAAAATGGCAGTTAGATTAGGAGACCCAATAGCCTGTGGTGATTCTGTCGGACCACTTTGTTCACCAAAAGTTAATATAGGATAACTAAATACAATATGCCTACAAATACAAGAACATTTACAGATTTAGATCTTAATTTTACAGCACATCCAGTTAATAAAGATGTAGCTATAAAATATGATGAACAAGCGATTAAACAAAGTGTTCGAAATTTAATACTTACTAAAAATTTTGAAAGACCATTCCATAGCGAAATTGGTAGTCAAGTTCGTGGTTTATTATTTGAACCAGTCACTGAAATGTCTGTTTCAATTATTAAAAGAAGTATAGTAGATGTAATAAGAAATTACGAACCAAGAGTACAACTAGTTGATGTTTTTGTTAATGTTCGACCTGATGAGAATTACGTAGATATTCGTATTATATTTAAAATCATTAATACAGCTACACCAATAGAATTAACTTTAACACTTGAAAGAACACGATAATGGCAGAAACAAGTAGAAACATTAAAGTCACTGAATTAGATTTCGATGAAATAAAAAAGAATATAAAGACATATTTAAAATCACAAAATGCATTTAGCGATTACAATTTTGAAGGATCTGGTCTTTCGATTTTATTAGATGTACTTGCTTACAACACACATTATAATGCTTTGTATTATAATTTAAGTGTTAATGAAATGTTTTTAGATAGTGCTGTTAAACGTTCATCAGTTGTAAGTCTTGCTAAATCGTTAGGATATACTCCATCATCAAGTATTGCTTCAAGAGCACTTATTGATGTGATAGTATCTAACGTGTCAGGAAATCCAACCACACTTACTATACCAGCAGGAACTTCATTTAGTTCAAATTTTAGTGGAAGTAATTTTAATTTCTCAACTGATAGTGCATTCACTGTTTCTCGTTCAGTCACAAATACATATTCATTTTTAAATATTCCTATAATTGAAGGAAGACTATTACAAAAAACATATTCAATGGTGACGAATGGAACTTATACAATTCCAAACCTTAAATTAGATTCTTCAACAATTAAAGTGAATGTTCAAGAGGTAGCAGGCTCAGCAGCAAACACAGTATATACTCTTGCTGATAATTTCGCTACATTAACTCCAACATCACGTGTTTATTTCTTAAAAGAAAATGATGATGGTAATTATGTTATTTCTTTTGGTGATGGTTTATTAGGATTTGCTCCAGCAAATGGTGCAAATATTCTTATAGATTATTTTGTTTGCAGTGAATCAGAACCAAATGGTACATCTACTTTCACATACACAGGAAACGCATTCACAAATACAGCTAACTTATCAATAGTGACTAAATCGATTGCAGCAGGTGGTTCTATACCTGAATCAATAGACAGTATAAAATATAATGCTCCTAAATCTTTTACATCTCAAAATCGTGCTGTGACTGCAGAAGATTATAAAACAATTATTCCTAAATTTTATAATAACGTAGATGCTATTTCTGTTTGGGGTGGTGAAGAAAATGATCCACCAATTTATGGAAAAGCATACATTTGTATTAAACCAAAAACAGGAGATACTCTTACATTAAGTACAAAACAAATTATAATTAAAGATATTATAAAAGGAAAGAGTTTGGTGAGTATTATTCCTGAAATAGTAGATCCTGACATATTATACATATCAGTAAATACAAATGTATATTACAATCCTAAATTAACAACTCGTAGTGCTGACACTATAAAGAGCATTGTGTTTGATATAATTAAAAATTATAACACAGGTAATTTAAATAAATTTGATGCTGTATTTCGCGAATCAGCATTGTCAACTTTAATTGATACTAGCGAAAGCAGTATTGTTTCAAACATTACTAAAATACAATTAAAGTATCTTTTAACACCACAATTTAATACGAATACAAAATATACATTCTCATTAAATAATCCAATTTATACACCAACTTCAACACAAAATGCTTCTATTTCTTTATCAACATCAGGATTTAAAATAGCAGGAAGCACATATACATATTATATCGAAGACAATGCAATCGGTAATTTAAGATTATTTTATCTTACTGCTGCAAACGTTAAAATTTACACAACATCATATATTGGTACAGTAGATTATGCAACTGGTAAAATATCAATTGATAGCATCAATATAACACAAGGTGACACTAATGGTAAAATAACTTTTAGAATAGAGCCTGCTTCTTATGACGTAATATCTGTTAGAAATCAATTAGCATTTATAAGAGAACAAGATATAGAAGTAAATATTATATCTGATAAAATTGCTTCTGGTGAAAGTGTATCAGGAAAAGATTTTATATTCACAAACAGTAGATAAAAACTATGCCAGCTTCAGTAAAAGCAACAGCATCAATAGTAGTTAATAAACAAGTCCCTGAAATTGTAAGGGATGATAATCAAAAGTTTATTGACTTTCTAAAAGCATACTACGAATGGCTTGAAAATTTTTACCCACAACAACATTTAGAAGATATAAGAGATATTGACAACACAGTCAATATGTTTGTTGAATATTTTTCAAGAGAAGTGATGCAGAGTATTCCAAGAGAAGTTATATCAGATAAAAGATTCTTAGCGAAACACATTAAAGATTTATACTCTTCAAAAGGAACAGAAGCTTCATATAAGTTTCTTTTTCGCATATTATTTAATGAAGATGCTGAAGTGTATTTTCCTAAAGTTGACATGCTTCGTGTATCAGATGGTAAATGGAGTGAAAGACAATTAATTCGTGTTATTTCTACTACAGGTGATGCTCGTAATTTATTAGGACAATTAATTACTCAAACAAGAATATTTCCAAATGGCGATATAGAAAAAGCAACAGCTCGAGTAGAAAACGTAATTCTTTTTCGTTATCTAACACAAGACATAGCTGAATTAACATTAAGCAAAGATAGTATTACAGGAGATTTTAAACAAACAAATGATATTCAAACATATACTATTACTGGAACATCTTTTATTGATAACACTCCAATAGTTTGTACTGTATTACCAATCATTCAACAATTTTCAATTATTAATAGTCAAGGTGGAACTTATAGTAATGTTGGAGACATAGTTTATTTTTCTTCACCAACAGGAGTTCTTGCTCGTTCAGAAGTGGGAGCAGTTTCTCCTGGATCTGTTTCTGAATTAATTGTAGCAGCAGGTGGTACTGGTTATCAAATAGGTGATGTAATTAGTTTTAATAATACAGGAACTGGTGGACCAGAATTATCACCATCATTAACTGCAACTGGATTTGTTTCAGAAGTAGATAGAGATTCTTTTTTATTAGAAGATAATTCAGGAAAATTACTTTCAGAAGAATTAGGAGATATCGATATTGAGTCTTCAAATTCAGGCGCAATTAAGAAAGCAACTTTACTTTCAGGTGGTGCTTTTTATAATAAACTTCCTATTTGTTCTTTACCAACTGGATCTGGAAGAGCAAATGGTAAAATATTAGCAGCATCAAACAGTATTGGTAGAATCACAAATATTGTGACTTCTGAGAGTGGATTTGATTATATAAATCCTCCTTATTTTTTTGTACCTCTTTCAGTAGTTATTAAAAATCCATCAGGAAGTTTTCTAACAGGTGAAACTATTACAAGCTTATCACAATCAATTCGTTTAGAAAGAAATACTGACGATAATTTAATCTTAGAAAATGGTGATAAATTTTTAGATGAGAAACAACAAGTTGCTCAAGCTATATTGGAAAAAATAGATAATGATACACATTTAATTAAATTAAAAGAAGGAACATCTTTTAGTGGATTTTTAAAAGAAGATGAGAGTGGTTATGTATTAGATGAAAATGCTGATATATTTGTAAAAGAAGAATCAGGACAATTTCAGCATAATATGAGAATTAAAGGTTTAACTTCTAATACAACTGCAATTATTTGTTCTATATCTAATCCAAATATTCGAGTAAAAGTAAATGCAGTCACTTCTCAAGTTGGTGGATTTAGTTCTTCAGACGGACAAATATCTGAAAGTTCTAAACGTATTCAAGACTCTTTTTATTATCAAGATTTTTCATATGTTGTAAAGGTAGGACAGAGTATTAATCTATATCGTGATGCTGTAAAAAAACTATTACACCCTATTGGTCTAGCATTATTTGGAGAAGTTAAAATTAAAAACAGTATATCCACTCCAATTACTCTTCAAACTAGAGTATTAAACTATCAAATTCGTCAATTAATAGACTTAAAAATGAAAGCTGTAGGAAACTATCGTACAGCAGGAGAAATGTATTCTACTTTAAGTAAGAATCAGATAGTTTTAAGTATAACAGACTTTGTAGTTTCGGCACTAAATATAAGTGTATTAACTTCAGAATTCTTACCAACATTAAACTTTCCAAACCTTACACCACAAGAAGTGTATTTGTTGGATTTAAGAGCAGAAGTTATAGGGTTCGAACAAGCGAAACAGCTTGAAATTAATCTTGCTAAATTATTAACAAAAGCGAACGCATTAAATAGAAATCCAGTCACTTTACTTAATAAATCAACTCCTGCTTTCGATGGAAGTGCAAGAAGATATGGTATAAATTTAGTTGATCTTGAAAGATATAAATTTACTCATAAACCAAGTGTTTCAGGTACTAAATTCGCAAACAGTGATGGAACTCCTGCATATACAACAGGTACATATGGATTAGTGAATACTTACCCAAATCCAAACTTTAATTATTGGAATTATGGTAATACTCAAATTAAAGATTTTACTAACTTAACTGTAGGAGAAATACTAAATAACCCTTATAGGAAAGTCAATTTTGCAATTGAATCAGAGATTGGTATTATCAGGCTTCCAGCATCAGCTTTAAGATTCTCGACAGACGATGCTCGATTCACGTTTGATGATACATTTACTATGGATGCAGACAGTGTAGAAATGGATGCATCTATTTACAAGTGGGATAATAACAATTTATTATTCGACTTATACACATAAACATTAAGGAAAAATAACCATGGCAGCAATTATTTCAAATAAATTCCGCATTCATAATGCGCAATCATTTTTAGAGGGATTCGATGAAGCATCCCCAACATCAATATATCTTGGCATAGGTCGTCCACAAAGTTGGACTGATGATAACTTACCAGATACACCAAAAGATACAGTCGGCGACGAATTATATTACTGGGATGACATGATCGCTTTAAAGCGAGTACAAGCATCTGATGTAATATTAGCAATCCCAAGAAGAGATTGGACATCAGGAAAGTATTATGACATTTATCGTCATGATTACAATGGTACGACTGCTGGAGTAAATATAAACTCTGGTGGTGCTACAGCCCCTGCAACTTTATTTGATGCAAACTTTTTCGTAATAACAGATGAATATAACGTTTATAAAGTTATTGATAACAGAAATTCAAATGGTGTTGTTGTTGCTTCTGTAAATAAGCCAACAGGAACAGGAACTGCTATATTTTCTACAGCTGATGGTTATGCTTGGAAATATATGTTTACAGTTTCTCCTGCTAACGTTTTAAAATTCGTTTCTACCGATTTTATTCCAGTTAAACGTCTTGTGACGAATCCTGGAGTGACTGATGCATATTACAATCAATATCTAGTTGAACAAGCTGCTGTTGACGGACGTATTGATAATATAATTGTCACAAATGCAGGATCTGGTTATTCAGGTACTCCAACTGTAGCAATCACAGGTGATGGTACTGGTGCTACAGCAACTGCTGTGCGTGATGCTGGTACAAATACAATTATAAGAGTAGACATCACTTCAGGTGGTTCAGGATACACTTATGCCAATGTAGCATTTACAGGTGGTAGTGGTGCGAATGCTGCTGCAACTTCAATCATTTCACCAAAAGGTGGACATGGTTCTGATGCTATAAAAGAATTAGGTGGATTCTATGTGATGATGAACGTAAGATTAGAATACAATGATGGTTCAGGCGATTTCCCAGTTGATAATGATTATCGTCGTATTACATTAATACGTGATCCTTACAATTTCGGTTCAACAACAGCTGCAACTCTTTCAACAAGAACAGCATCTAAATCAATTGCTTATTCCTCATTAGCTGGTACATTACTAAATGATAGAATAATCATAGGTGGTACTTCAGGTGCAAAAGGAAGAATTACTAGCATTGATACAGCGACTACAACTATTAGATATATACAAACAAGAACAGATAATCCAAATGGTATAGCATTTCAAGCTGCTGAAACTGTGACGATGTATGCTACTGATGGAACTACACCAACTGCTGTGACATTTACTTCTGGCTCTTTAACAAGTCCAGAAATACAGCCAGACAGTGGTGATGTAATCTATGTTGAAAATCGTAGACCAATCAATCGTGCTATCGATCAAATCGAAGATATTAAAATTATCGTAGAAATGTAGAATTTAGTTTCTACTTTCTTAACAACTATATAAAGAAGCATGAGTATAAATTTTAACGTCACTCCATATTTTGATGACTTTAATGAGTCAAAACAATTCCTTCGTGTATTGTTTCGTCCAGGATATGCAGTACAAGCACGTGAATTAACTCAACTTCAAACAATCCTTCAAAATCAAATTAGTCGTTTTGGAAACCATGTCTTTAAAAACGGATCAATGGTTGTTCCAGGAGAAGTCAATTTTGATAATCAAGTACATTTTGCAAAACTAGAAGATCTATTTGGCAATACAAATGTCACTTCTTATCTAACTCAATTCAGAGATAAAATAATCACAGGTCAAACATCAGGTGTTAAAGCTGTTGTAATTGATACATCTGAGTGCGGATGTATGGTTTCAGGAGATAGCGATGTTGCTACTCTTTACTTTAAGATGACTGATACTGCTGATGATGGTGAAACAAAAAGATTTATTCCAGGAGAAATAATCACTGCAGCTGCAGCTGATAATACAACTGCAAATAATTATAGATTAACAGCGAATCAAGTATCTGACATTTCAGTGACTATTAAAACATTCGGTGATACAGGTCAAGCTGCAACTGTTTATACAAATAGCCCAACAACTGATGTATTAGGTTATGGAACAGTTGTTGAAGTAAAAGAAGGAATATACTACATCGATGGATATTTTGTAAAAAATCCTGAATTACATTTATACGTTGGAAGATTTACAAATACAGTCACTGCTCGTGTAGGATTTGAAGTAATAGAAGAAGTAATCACACCAGAACAAGATTCATCATTAAACGATAATGCACAAGGTTCAAATAACTTTGCTGCTCCAGGAGCACACAGATATAAAATTTCAGTTGGATTGAAGAGACTTGATTTAAACACTACAGATACAATTAAGTTTATAGAATTATTACGTTTAAAAGATGGTCAATTATTACATAAAGTTGATAAAACTTCTTATGCTGAATTAGAAAAAACTTTTGCTCGAAGAACATTTGATGAATCTGGTTCTTATGAAGTGAATAAATTTAATCTTACATCTAGAGAACATTTAAACACTGGCACAAATGGTGGTGTATTCCCTGTTGCTCCAACAACTCCAGTTGCAGGAATTACATATGGAAGCAACGATAAAATAGCAATCGCTGTTGATCCAGGAAAAGCATACATCGAAGGATATGAAGTTGAATCAATTTCAACTAGATTTTTAAGTATAAACAGAGCAAGACCAATTAACAATGTTGAGAATGGTCATGTATCAAGATTAGATGACCAACCTATCGGAACAACTGTAGGAAATCATATATTAGTCAATTCAGTACAAGGACTTCCACCAATAAGCACATTTGGAATAATATATCTTTGGGCTGGTATTGATAATCACATTAGTACTGTGACTATTGGAACAACAACTAATATAAACAAAACTGGATTAATCGGAACTGCTAGAATTAAATCGTTTCAATTACATTCATCTTCTTATTCTTCTCCAACTTTTAAACTTGGTTTATTTGATCTTAAATTAGAGTCAGGTTATAATTTTGAGAGAGATGTAAAATGGATCTCAGATGTTGGTGCAACTAACCCAATTGGATTTTTCGCACAAGTAGATCAAACAACAACTCCAGTATCTTTACTCGGCACAGTATCAGGCACTTCTGGTGCTGCTACACTTACAGGTGTTGGTACTAGATTTCAAGATGAATATAAAATAGGAGATGCTGTAGTTCTTACAACATCAAATACATTTGTTGGATTTATAGATGCAATAGCTTCATCAACTTCATTAACGATTGATAGAAACTTTGGGGCATCTTACGCAGGTGTGGTTTATGCTCGTGGTTCATCACCAATTTATAATCCTGAATTTCAATCATTAGTATTCAATACAGGAATTGAAAATACAAAAACTTTACGTGGTTTAGATGCAGCAACTCTTCAAGATACTGTACTTTCTTCTACTCAAACTGTAAGACGTACAATAACTGCAACGTCAACTTCTGGTGGTGATTGGATTCATACATTAACAGAAGCCACAGAATTTTTCTTAACAGATACAGATTTATCGAATTATACATTATTTGACAATGTAGCAAAAACAGTTATAAATTTAACTGCTGCAGCAATTTCTTTCGATAGTGAATCAAATCGTAAAACTATCACAATTACTGGATTAACAGGTTCAAGAAGTTATACACTTTTAACAAGTATATTTCAAAATGGTGTAAGTGCTAGAGAAAAAATTAAAACAAAAACTTCATATACACAAACTATCACAACTGCGTTAGCTGTGACTAGTAAATCTATTTTATTAGATCATGCTGATGTTTGTGAAATAGTTTCTGTTTTTATGACTCCAGGAAACTACAATTCATACAGTTCAACTGGTGCAATTAATATAACTGATAGATTTACATTAGATTCAGGACAAAGATTATCTCATTATCAAAAAGGTGCATTAGTATTAAAAGATGGTGTAGGAATACCAACTGGTGCTATACAAGTAGTTTATAGATATTTTGCTTATAGTAGTACAGGAAACTATTTCAGTGTTGATAGTTATTCATCTATACCTTATGAAGATATACCAGAATTTAAAATAACAAATCCTGATGGTACAACAACTACAATTCCATTACATGATGTTATTGATTATCGTCCAGTAATTTCTGGTGCAAATACATTCACACCAAATATACCAAAAATTGGCACAGATTTCAATACAAGTATTGCAAATTATCTACCACGTTGGGATAAATTAGTTTTAGACAGTGTTGGTAATTTTTCTATTCTTACAGGAGTACCAGCATTTGAACCAAAACAACCAGAAGATCCAAAAGAAGGATTAATTTTAGGAACAGTTTTCTTACCAGCTTATACTAAGAGAGCATCAGATGTACAAATATTTAAACGTGATAATCGTAGATACACAATGCGTGATATTGGTTTTCTTGAAAAACGTCTTTCAAATTTAGAATATTACACAAGCTTAAATTTATTAGAAAAAGAAACATCAACATTTAGTATCAAATCAGCTACAAGTGGTTTAGATAGATTTAAAAATGGATTCTTAGTAGATCAATTCACAGGTCATGGTGTAGGAAATGTTCAACATCCTGATTATCGTATTGCAGTTGATAGTGCAAAAAGAGAATTAAGACCAATGCACTTTACAGATGCTTTAGATATTATTGAAAACTTAGATTCTGGTCCGCAAAGAGCAAGTAGAGATTATCAGAGAACAAATGACTTAATTACATTACCATATACTGAATCATCATTTATTTTTAATCCAAATGCTTCAAGAACTATTGATGTAAATCCTTATAAGATTGGTGCATTTAAAGGTGAGATCGAATTAACACCTGAAGGAGACTTTTGGAAAGAAACTGATAGAAGACCAGATTTAAATGTAAACGATGACAATGGTTATGATGCTATAAGATTTTTAGGAGAACAAATTGGTGTCACTGGTACAAACTGGAATGAGTGGTCTTATAACTGGACTGGTTCAACAGATCAAGTAAGACGATTTGAAACTTGGAATGCAGGTTTTGAAGAAACAATTACAACTCAAACAGGAACTCAGTCGCGTGAAGGAATTCAAACATCATTATCAGGAAGTGTAAATCAAATAAATTATGGTGATCGTGTTGTAGATATTTCTTATATACCTTTTATTCGTCCAAGAACTGTATCAATTATTGCTAGAAACTTAAAACCAGATACTAAGTTTTACGGATTCTTTGATGGTATAAGAGTAGATTCTTCTTATATTAAACCAGCAGATGTATTCACTTTAACAAAAGTTGCTGGTGCTGCTGATTTAAACTTTAATGTTCAACAAACTATTCAAACAGTTCTTTCTGATGATTTAGCAAGAACAGATTCTCAAGGTGTATTTCAACCAGCATTTTATTTTGGTGATATATTAAAAAATTCAGTACATACGCCAGTTGTAATTCAAACAGTTAATCATATAACTAATGCTCTTGGTGAATCATCATTTACATTAACTGTATCATCTGCAACAGGAATAAGTCCAGGACATCATGTTCATTTATATAACTTTAATGCTGTAAGAGCAAATCCTGCAGTTGTTTCTACTATAATTGAAAATAATTTCACTTCAACTATTACTTCTTTTGGAAGCAACCATTCAAAACAATTAAATTTAAGAATATTCAAAGTTATAGCAGTAGCTGGAACTACAATAACATTAGCAAACATCGATGGTTCATTAATTGATCCATTTGATTCTTATACAACTGCAGTATATCCTTCAGGAGATGGTGCTAGATTAAAAAGATTACAGGCAAGTGGTATTGCTAATTTTGAAGGACCACAAACATCAGCAACTGTTCGTAATTTATCTATAATTAATATTAAAAATGGTTTTGCTATTGGCGACATATTAACTGGTGAAGTTGATATAGGATCTGGTGCTAAGAATCGTGTGACTATAACTTCAATTAATGGTGGAACAGATTCTACTATTGCGCCTACATTGAAAGCTATTGGTGATATAATTCGTACTGATTCTAATGGTTCAGTTTGTTGTGTGTTTAATATACCAGAAAATATATTTAGAACAGGAGAAAGAGCATTCAAATTAATTGATAATATTTCAAACAACGATCAAGATTTTGATTCAAAAGGATCAGCATCTTACATAGCTTCAGGTACAACATTAAGTAAAGAAAGAACTATTGTAAATTCAAGAGATGTAAGATATGTACAAGATAGAGTTTTCGAAGAAATACCATCAAGACGTACAACTACAACTACTCGTCTTCTTTATACAATACGAAGAGGACATGATCCGATCGCACAAACATTTACAGTTTCATCAAAAGGTGGTGCTTTCGTTTCTTCAGTAGATTTATATTTTGAAGAAGCAGGAGCAAGACCTATTATTGTTGAATTAAGAGTGACAAATAATGGTGTACCATCTTCACGTATAGTTCCATTTACAACTGTGACTAAATCTCCTTCTGAGATAAATGTATCAGCAAGTGGTTCAGCTGCAACTAACTTTAAATTTTTAGCACCTGTATATTTACAAGATAATGAAACTTATGCTATCGTAGTGAGAACAGACGAGCCAGGAGCGAAAATATTTATTTCTGAATTAGGTGAATCTGATTTAATTACTACAAACATTATTACACAACAACCATTAACTGGATCTTTATATCTATCACAAAATTCACAAGAATATAAAATTAATCCTTTATTAGACATGAAGTTTAAATTGTACTCTTGTATATTCGATACAAGTGTTGTTGCTGATGTTGAATTAAAAGCAAATCCACCAATTACATTTACATTAGATGAAAACCCTTTTGAATTTACTCCATCAGTACCACATGTAAGAGTGAAAGCTAGAAATCATGGATTTAATTTTAATGATGTTGCAATTATATCAGGTGTTGCTTCAGGACTTTATGGTGCAGCTTCACCAAATGGTGCGCCACATACATTATTAAATGGATCTCATTTAGTATTAGCTGAAGGATTAACTAAAGATTCTTTCATGATACAATTACAAACTACGGATGCAAATGGTGTGAGTTTATTAACAGGATCAACTGCTAACTTTGTAAAATCAAATGTTGGTGGAACAAATGTTTTATGTTCTCGCCAATTAAACGTAGATGCAATTTATTTAAAAACTAATGATTTAAACTTTACAGATACAAGTATAAACTATTATGTTTCTGCTTCAGATGCTACTGGTACACCTACTGATTTTTTACCAATAGTTGCAAATGAAAACTTTTATTTCACAAGTAGAAAGGTAATTAAATCTTATGAGAACCAAGTATTACTTTCAACTTCTCCTTTATTAAAGAGACCAAGTTTAAAAATACTTGCTCAATTGAGATCAAATAATCCAAATGTATCACCTGTAATTGATTTACAAAAAGCATCAATCTTTGCTATTTCAAATTCAATAGATAATAAAACTGGAACTAATTTAAATGTTTCTGGTGTTGATAATCGAAATATATTAATTAATAACACAGTAGTAGATTCAAATACTTTTATTACAGGAACAGGAACGATAACTACAAGCACATCTTCAACTACAGTAAGTGGTACAAGTACATCATTTACAACTGAAGCAAGAGTTGGAGATACTATTCGTGTTGGAGATACTGCGATTGGTGTAATTGCTACAATTACGAATGCAACTACAATCGTATTAACTGCGAATGCTCTTGCAACAAATGCAAGTGGTGTTGCTTATAAAATAGTCGCAAGACCAGTAGTTGAATTATCTCATAATGCTGCAGGAAATGGTCAGCTAGTGACATGGATTGATGCTGCTGATAATTTATTAGCAAATACACAAATTGGAGCAGAATTAATTTTAACAGGAATTTACACAAATAAATTAGATGGAACTTATGAAATAGCAAATGTAGCTGAAGAATTTAGTTTAGATAGATACGCAGGTTCAGCAGATGGAAATAAAGTGACAATTACACTAGATAGACCATTTGTAGCTATTCCTACAACAAACACTATGTTCCTAGATGTAGTAAATGACTTTTTAGAATTTAATTTAGAGGGTGTTCAAACTTCTCTTACAAACAGCACTTCTATTACATCAACAGCAGATAACACATCAAGAATTTCAGTAGGTGATATTATTGTATCATCAACATTATATGATGTAGTGACTCCAGATGGTGGAACAGCACAAAGATTAGAGAAAAAAGTAGTTGGAACAGTCACTGCTGTTGCTTCTGGTTCAATTACAATTGCAGCAAATGCTACAGTAGCAATTACTTCGACAGTAATGGCTGTAAGAAAATCATTAGCTTCTTGGAAAATACAACAGTATGATGCTTTTGTTGATGATTATGCTCCAACAGGATCTACAAATTTAGCTAACTATATAACTCGTACATTAGCATTAACAAACCCTGCAAATAATATTAAAGTTATATTTGACGCAAATATACCAAACGATACAGATTTAACTCTTTATTATCGTGCTTGGAACGATGAAGTAAATTTAAATACGTTAAAATTTAATTCAATAACTTTACCTATTACATCAAAGGACTCATTAGATGTGTTTAGAGAAAGAATTGCTACATTAGAGAATATTGCTGCATTTAAAAACTTACAGATTAAACTGGTATTTAAATCAACAAACCCTGTTTATATACCAAAAGTTAAAAATTTAAGAGTAATTGCTTATAGTTAATATATGAAATTTGTTAAAGTGAAAGATCATCCTAGTTTAAAAAGGGACGTTCATACACAAGCAGTAATTAACACATCTAATTCTGAATACGAAGAATATAAGAGAATACAAGAGAATGCAAGTCTTCGTTCAAGAATAATAGAGAATGAAATAAATAGTCTTAAGAATGATATATTAGAAATTAAGAGTATTTTAAAACAAATAGTACAAGGAAAATAAACAATGGCAAAACAAGCAGTTGTAGCTACTGTATCTCAGGCAAATACGTTCGATCAATGGCGTGTTCAAACGAATTCAGTGATTACAAAAACTAATAACCAAGAAGATTACATTGGTGATTTAGCATTACTCGATAATGCTCAACCAGATTTAGTTGCTGGTATTAATGAAGCACGTGGATTTTCTTTGGCTATAACAATCGCACTAGGATAATAGAATGGCAAATGTATTTACAAATGGTCTTGCAAGAGACGTAGGAACTTCCCCAGCAACTATATACACAACACCTGCGAGTAAAAAAAGTATCGTAATTGAATTAGATGTATGCAATAAAATAAATGCAGCTATTCAAATTGATGCTTATATAACTTCATCAGGGTCAGATTTTTATCTTGTTAAAAATGCACCAGTTCCAGCAGGTGGAACTTTGCAGCTTATATCAGGACAAAAAATAGTATTAAAAGCAAACGAAGTTTTAAAAGTAGTTTCAAACACAGCTACATCAGTTGATGTCGTGGCAAGTGTTTTGGAAGACGTATAATAAAATAAGAAAAAATAAAAATGGCTTATATTGGTTCATCAGCAGTATCACCACTCTCAACTCAAATTCGTCCAAGAGATGAATTCGTTGGAAATGGTACACAGAGAGAATATGTTCTTTCACAGGAAATTCCTGGAGGATTTGAAAGTAATGTTCTTGCTTTTGTTGATAACGTTCCTCAAGAACCAATTAGTGCTTATGTTATTAAAGATATTCAAAGATTAACTCTTTCAAATACTAGTACAAATAGTATTAAGAACGTCACAATTGCAAAACCAACTGGAAGCACATTCACAGGGGTTGTAGATTATGCATTATCTGGAAACGTATATCAATCAGTTAATGCACTATTAAATGGAACTGGTTCATTTTCAGGAAGATCTGGAAACACATTTAGATTAGAACAACGTTTAGTTGCAAATAATAATTTAATTGCTTCTGTCACTTTAAATAAAACAGATTCATTAACTCAACCAAATCCTTTTGTTGGTATAACTGTAAGTGGTACATTTTTAAATAATTCAACAAATGAATATGTAATAATTTATGATGTCACTGCAAATAATTATTTGGCTATTAATCCGAATGGATTAACTCCGAGAGCAAATACTGGAGCAATACTTTCAGACGATAAATATTTTACAGTATTTTCACATTCTACTGAAATAGAAGCACCTAAAGTTGGAGATCAAATAACTCAAGCTACTTCAAATGCAACTGGAATAGTTGCAGCTGCTACATCAAGTTATATAGATGTAATTCAAACTTCTACTGCAAATTTTGTCACAGTAGGAAATGGTGGACAAACTATTTCTTATAAAGAACCAAAATCAGTAAATTATTTAAATGACACAATTACATATGAAAACGTTGTAGCTGGAACATTTTCTATAACTGCATCTTCAACTTTAAAATTTAAAGCATTACAATTTACAGGATATCCAAAATCAGGACAAAAAATTTTAATTAACCACATGGGTGGAAGTAATTATCAAATAAATCCTACAGCTGGAAGTGTCACAGATTTAACTTTATCAGATAATTTAAAAACTTTTACAGTTGATAAATTTACAGCTACGCAAGGTCAACAAACATTTGTACTGTCAAAAGTACCTGTAAGTGTTCAAAGTATTTTAGTGACTCTGAATGGAGTAGTACAAACTGATACAACAGGTTATACTTTACAAAACGGAAACGAATTAGTGACTCAATCTGCATTAAATGCTGGAGTGAATGTAAACGTACTTCATTTAGGATTTAGTACAGTTTCAAGAAATTCTTTTACAGATGGTTCTATAACTGCATCTGCTCTTCAAGATTTAACAATTACTGGAACTAAAATAGCTAATTCAACAATTACAAGTTCAAAACTTGCTGCAGGTACAGCGATTGCAAATATTGGATATACACCACATAATCCAACATCAAACAGTGTTCAATCATATGCTGCTGCAGTCACTTTTAATGGTGCAATTAATGCAAATGCAAATATAGTATTTCCTGGAACTGCAGTTCCAAGTGTAGACGCAAATACACTTGATGAATATAGAGAGGGTGATTTTTCACCTACACTTGTTCCAGCAACGATTGGCGGAACACCTATATCGCTTTCAACAACAGCAGGAAAATTTATTAAAATTGGAAGATTAGTTCGTGTAAGTATTCGTATGGTAGTATCTTCGTTAGGAGTAGGAAATTCTGGTTCTATTAAGATTGGTGGCTTACCATATACTATAAATAATAGTGGTAATATAATAGATGAATATTCAACTATTTTAACTACAAATACGACTAGTATGACAAATCCATATGTCACTACAATACCAAATACATTAACGTTGCAAATTACTACTAATGGTTCAACGAATGCAACAGTTGCAAATTTAACAGGTACAAGTACGTTATTAATTAATTTAACGTATATAGCAAACGTATAAAAATACTAAATAAGGGAAGTAAAATGCCTATTAGCAAAATTCTTTCGAACTCGATTCAAGACGACCTTAAATTAAAAGGTAAAGGAACAGGCTTAGTAGCAGACACAAGCGATAATCGTTCGAATGCTCCAACTACTGGAGATATGAGATTTAATACCACTGTGGGCAAATACGAACTTTATAATGGAGCAAAATGGCAAACTGTTGATTCGAGTGAAATTTCAATGGCAATGTCAATCGCTCTTGGTGGATAACCAACTATTTTTATATTATGAGATTTAAATCGAGTGATGAGTGGGATTGGGAAATAGTTTTTAGTAATCGTAAAGATAATTTAGTCCTTCAAAAAGCAACAGGCTTTAAAGATAAAGAAGGATGGATTGGTATTCCAGACGTAGAACTATGTACTCTTACAGTTTTAAAAGAGGGATTAGTTTCAATTCGTGATTGGGACACAAAACAAGATTTAGGAGTAATGGGACCAAACTTTAGATTCCATTATTCTAATATTATGAAAGGATATGGTGATCGAAAAGATTATTTCGGTAATTCACTTCCTTCAGATGAAGAAATACTCAAAACAGCGAGTAAAACACACGTAAGATTAAAGACTGTATCTGAAAAAAGTACATTTTATTGCGTTTCAGATCCACTTAATAAGATAATATGGGATGGTTATTCGAATATATTGAATAATATGCCAGAAATTTTTAAAATAAACAAAAATACATCTTTTTATAGGTTTATCTCATTAGATGATAATATAAATATAGATGGTAGAACAATTGAAAAATATCGTCCTATTGGTTTGGACATCTATGATAAGGATATAACTTTTACTGGAAAAGGTATGTACTTAATCACGGCACCTGTTGGTATATACAATAAGAGTGATAATCTAAACCCACGATATGTAATAACTGATAATTAAATCCTAAAGGAAACAAGCAATGGCAAAAAAACTCTTCTTAGCATTCGATATTGATATCGCTCAAAATGCAATATTTTTAGATGGTAGTATACCAATCGAAAGAATTTTATTAATCACAAACGTCACAGCTGGCACAAATAAAATCATTTACAATTTTGCTGATAGTACTTTAGGTGCTACTTCTTGCACATTCATTCCATCACTTAATCAAACTAGATTAGTTCTTGCTACAAGTTTTGCATCTGCAGGTGCTGGTCCTGTCACAGTTAATTCTAAATTACAAATTTTTATAGAAGAAGAGTTCGCAAGAATTGGATTCGAAGAAGCCATGATCGATCCAGTGAACAAACTTCGTGTATCAAATCCAGAAAATTTAATTGACACTGACTTTGAATATGGTACACAATCTACAAAATGGGAAACACTTCAAACAGTTTTAAACGTTCCTACAATCTATTCATCTTCAGGAGATTTAACTCTTGAAGGGTTAATTTCAATCAATACAACAAACAATTCAAAACAAGTAAGATGCGTGTTTTCACTTCCTCATAACCAAGTAATAGGGAATGCTATTCAAGTCACAGGTGTTAGCAATATCACTTGCGAAGGAGCATTCTTAGTCACAGGTGTTGTGAGCAGTACAGAATTTTTCTATGAAATAGATGCAAATGCAATTGCAACAGAAAACGTTGCTGGTTCATATACTTCAGTTATTCCTGCTAAATTCTTTGAAGGATCAAATTTAATTTTAGATTTAAATGCAGTAGATTCATCAGATAATCCAGTTGCTCCAATTAAAACAAACGGAGCAAGTCCTTCAGTATTAACTATAACTACACTAGAACCACATGGTCTTAAACTTAATACAAAAGTTTATTTAAGACAAACAATTGGTCCTAAAGAATTAACAATTACAGATCCAACATTAACTGCACCAGATGGTCGTCCTTACATTGATTCATCTCCAACTATTACTGTTGTAAACAATATAGATGCATCTTCTTCTACTGGTTCGGCAGATCTTCAATACGATCGTCCAGTTGTGACATGGGATTGGCAATCAACTTATGGTAAATATTTACAAACTTCAGATATTAATGCAGCTACAGATGAAATCACTTGGAATACTCACGGATTAACTGCAAATGCAGCACTACTTTTCAACGATCCAGTTCGTGGCGATGATACAACTGCTACAACAAATGGTGGAATGACAGATGGAACAGTTTATTATGCTTCTATCGTAGATGCTAACACAATTAAACTAGCAACTGATTATGGTACACTCGCATCTTTTGTAAATCTTACAGCGATATCTACAACAAGAGGTTATCCTAGATTACAATTAGTTTATAAAGTTGAAGCTAGAAAAGATAGCACAAGATTTACTGCTTTCTTCTCAAGAAACGTGACTACAGGTGCTACAGGAAACTATGATATAGGTTATATCAATAACACTAACACAAACTCATTTACGTGGAACGTACAAAGTATAATGGGAGCATCTCGTGTTCCAACTCAAGGAATAATTAATGAATTATATTTTGAAGGTGCAAACACTGCAGGAAGCCCAATTAATATTACTTACTTAGCAAGAAATTATTTAAATCTTGGGAATGATAATATTGGTTATTCACTTGCTGCTAAAGGTTCAGGTGGTGGAAGCGAATTTCCAAATACAGATATCACAAGATGTTTTTACCTTTCTAGTGGAGATTATTTCATAGATATTCAATACCAATTCGGTGCGATTAACAGAGATAAATTCGGAAACCCAACTTCTAACTATCGTACAATTTGGTATATAGTAATTGATCACGTACCAACTTCTTTAAATACAGCTCATTCAGGATCAGATTTAGCTGGAGGACAATTTGGAAAAGGAACACGTGCAGGAAACAGAATTATAGGATTCCAAGGTCGAACACCAAACGGATCTTCTACAAATGGTGTAGATGATGAATTTACATTCCAAGCAAATACAGTAAATAATGGAAGATATGGAACTTCAAACCCTCCATTCAATTATCAAGTCACTGATACAACTACACTTGGAAGTTTTACAGTTGATTATCCACAATCTGGAACTTCAGCTTATGGTACTACTTCTCAAATATATTACAGTTTTGCTGACGATTTAACTGCATTAAAAAATACATTTTATGCTCCAGCTCATGGAATTTTAAATAATGAAACTTGTACACTTGCAATTACTGGTGCTGGCTATTCTACAACAAATAGATTTGCATTCGTAAACTCTTCGGCAACAGTTGTTCCTTATACTGTTTCTGAATTTGCAGTGACTGCAAACGTTGTAAATGCAAACTATTTAAGATTTACATCTAGAACTACACCATTTACAAATGATATAGCTTCTTTCCCAGCAGCCTTTAGTATTTCAAATAATAGAATAAATGAACTTTATAATACAGTTTATATTCAAAACCATAAAATATCAGGACAAACAACTGCAAATTATACAACTCCAGGAACTGTAATTGGTGGTTTAACAAGTGGAACAGATTATTCACTTCAATTCGTAAACGATTCTCGTTTAATCATTAAAACTGCAAATACTTCTGGTTCTGGTACTGCTACAACTTCTGCTTTCGGAAGCACATCTACTAGTTTAAATCAAGTGTTTACTGTAAATATTGAGACTCCACTAGGATCAGTACCAACACAATGTACTGTGACAATGGTTCAACATAGAGGAAGATTATCAACTTCAGCTCGTTTCTTAAGAATGAAATTTGCTGATAATATAGTTTATAACATTGGTGCAGTAAATGGACAAGATTCAAGTATTTTCCAAAATGAACCAACATGGATTCCAAAAGATATTTCATCATTCTTAACTGGTTCTCCAGTTGGTGTGAGTGTGACTGTTTCTCCAACATCAGGTGTAAGTTCTGCTGTTCCAGGAATGTCGAATTGGTGGGAAATTAGATTTTTAGTTTCAGCTACAGTAGGAACAATTCTTCTTTCTTCATCAGGTTCAGGAGTTCAAACATTTCAAATTCTTTCTCAAGATGGTGCTTATGATGGTATCTATGGAATAGCTACTATACCAAGTTCTCAGACATTTACATTGAATGCTCCATTTAAAATTCCAGCAAGAACATACAGTTTCAATTCTCGTTCGGACGCAAATAGTGGTGCTGTTAATGCAACAAATGATACAATTGTTTTAGGAACACTATCTACTCCTTACAATCCTACAAATTTTTATCCAGGAGAATTAGTTTCTTATGTTCCAGGAGGTGGAAACACTGATATAATTAATGCTGCTGGTGTAAATAATACTTATCTTTATGCAATTCCTGTATCTGAGATAGCAATTTCTTTAGCTAACTCTTATGTTTCAGCGATTGGTGGACAAGTGTTGCAATTAACACCAACAGGTTCTTCACAAACTCAATCAATTCAAACATCAAACGTTTTGAAAACGACTAAACAATCAGGGTCAGTGAGTGGAACATCAGGTGCAAGAGTAATTACTGGTTCTGGTACACGATTCTTAAGTAAATTCAAAAGATTTGATTCAATTTATATTTACATTGGAGCTAGACTTTTTGAATATTTTATTGATCGTGTTATTTCTGATACAGAAATGACGATAGATCCAGCACTTGCAGCATTCCCATCTACATTTTCAGCTGCAAACTATTCTACAATTAGTTCTGTAAACTTACGTCCAGATGGTTTCTCTTTACATAAATCATTCGATGGAGGTATTGATATAACAGCAGGAACTTCACCAAACAGCAAGATTGTTCGTCAATCTCGTAAATACTTCAGATATCAATCTGGTAAAGGTATTCAAAACTCATTTGCGATTAACTTTTCGCCTTTGAAAACTTTACAAAAACTTGAGTATGTAAACATTGGTGGTGCTTCTCCAAATGCTATAAGAGCAACATGTCAAGAACCACATAATTTAATTGTAGGAAACAGAGTAATCATAGACAAAGCTATTGTGACAACTGGAAACAACATTTATAATGGAACGTTTACAGTGCATTCAATACAGAATATAAACACATTTACATATCTTGTTGGTGCTATACCTCAACAACAAAATGCTGCAGGATTCCCAGAATATGGTAGAGAATCTTGGTCTCAATCATCTATTCGTGCAGGTATGTTTGATGATGCAAATGGTTTCTTCTTTGAATATGATGGACAAAAACTATATGTTGTAAGAAGATCTAGTACACTTCAATTATCAGGATCTGTTTCTGCAACTAAAAACTCTCAAGTAATAAGTGGATTAAACACTGCATTCCAAACACAATTAATTGTTGGAGATCATTTACAAATACGAGGTCAAGTATATCGTGTTATCGCGATTGATTCTGATTCTCGTTTGGTTGTTCAACCTCCTTATCGTGGAATTTCAGCATCTGGTATTAAAGCAACAGTTCGTGAAGACGTTCGTGTAGAACAAGCTAATTGGAACATAGATCCATGTGATGGAACTGGTGTCAACGGATACGCTCTTGATATACATAAAATTCAAATGTGTTATGCCGATTATTCTTGGTATGGTGCTGGTAAAATAAGATTTGGTACAAAAGACGCCAAAGGTCATATTCATTACCACCATGAATTTATACACAATAACAAATTAAATGAATCATATTTACGTTCAGGAAACTTACCTGCAAGATATGAAATTGAAAACGGAGATTCTCCGACATCAGCTCCTACATTATTCCACTTTGGTACATCTGTTATTATGGATGGTACGTTTGATGATGACGATGCTTACTTATTTACAGCACAGTCAAAACCTTTCGTGTTCGCACTTGGTTTAACTCAAACTGTGACATCATCAGCAGCAAGTTCATTCAATGAAATTACATTAAACTCACGTCGTGTGTTTGTGTATTCTTTCCAATGTTCTCAAGCTGATGCTGATAAAGCGATTGTGGGACAATTAATTAAAGATGCGACTGGTAATATACCAGATGGTACTTATGTTTCTCAGGTTCAAAAAGCTGGAGCAAGTTCACGTATATTTACTTCTTTCCCTGCAACAACATCAGTTCCAAACAATACAGAAATACCAACTTCTACATCATTTACAATTGGTGAAAACGCATTCGGTAATGGAGCAGTTGACTTAACACGTCCTATTCCTCTTATTTCGATTCGTTTAGCACCTGCAGTTGACTCTGGTATAACTGGTGCAGTAGGTGAAAGAGAAATTATAAATCGTATGCAAATGAAATTAGACTCAGGTGCAATCACTACAAATAAAGCAGTGAATGTGTTTTTCATTCTAAATGGAAACCCATCTAAATTGACTTTTGAAAAAGTTCAATCTCCATCTTTATCTAATGCTATATCACACGATACAGGTGATATTATTAAAGATGGAACTGTTATTTTCTCATCTCAAGCTTCAGCTGGTTCAACAAACTTCAATTTAAGTGGTTTGATTGATATGGGTAATTCTATTTTGGGTGGTGACTCAGTTTATCCTAATGGTCCTGACTTATTAACTATTGCGATTCAACCTACGGATACTTCAACGATTACTCAAGCTTCGCCACTACAAGTAAACGGAAAATTATCTTGGTCTGAATCTCAAGCTTAAAAGGAAAGAAATAATCCTATGGCTTACTTGGGTAGAGATCCAATACATGGTAATTCTGAAATACAGGTGTTCGCTCCGAATGGAAATTCGACAACATTTGCTTTAGATTTTCCAATTGGTTCAGCAGGAAGTATTCTTTTAATTAAGAATGGTTTAATTCAAAAACCAAACACAGATTACACAATTATAAATGGGGGCACTTCTATTTCAATAACAGGTGCTGCTCTTTCAGCAGGTGTTAGTCTATTCGCAATTTATCTTTCAACACAATATCTTCAAAATACAATCCCTGATAATTCAATCAGTGCTAATAAACTTTCATCTTCATTAAGAGGTAAATTTCCTAGTGATGTTGTAGTTCCAGCAGGTGGTTCAACAGCACTTACTTATGGTGTTGGAAAATATTTCATTTTAGGGAATGATCTTAATTACAGTATAACATTACCAGCTTCTCCTGCGATTGGAGATATGTTTTGGATAAGTAGACCAGCAGGAAATGGAGTTGGTGCAATTACTGTGACTATCAATACAAATTCACAAAATTTATCAACTGGACAAGGTAGTATTGTCACACAAAATAGTGCTACTGCAACTATTTCATTAACAGGATCATCATCATTTACTTCAAATGATAGAAAAAATCGTTGGTTTGTGTTTGTAGGAGTAATTGGTGGTACAGATTTTGGTTGGTTTGAGTATAAAATTGATGCTTTTTAATTTTTAATTTTAATAAATAGGTATAAGAAATGGCACAAATAACAGACTTTTTTATAGATCAAGGATCAGATTGGTCTGCTGTTTTAACATTTAATAATACTGATGGAACACCAAGAGATTTTACAAATTGTACAGTTTCTGGGCAAATGCGAAAAGGTTATGGTTCAACGACTTATACTGCTATAACTGCTACATTTGTTGCTCCAAATTCAAGTGGAAAAGTTAAACTTGCCTTAGGAAATGCAACTTCAACAGCAATGAAAGCTGGAAGATATGTGTATGATGTTGAATTAATAGATTCATTCAGCTTAAGAAGTAGATTAGTTGAAGGAATTATAACAATAACACCAGAGGTCACAAGGTAAATGGCTGAAACATTAACTGTAAGTGTAGATTCACAAGGTAGTACGATTAGTCCGAGTAATACTACTCTGACAACTTCAACTACAACAGCAGGTGGTGGTTCAACAATTACGACAATAGGAATTCAAGGAGCATCAGGAGCAGTTGTTCCAATAAGTGAAAATGTTCAAGTTGATATAGTATCAGAGGGATTAAATAATGGTTCATTATTAGTTTATAAAACAAATACTTCGAAATGGACAGCAACTAAAACATTAGATCTACAAATAGTAGACAGTGGCGAATTTTAATAGGAGAAAAAAATGGCATCAATTATAAGAATTAAACGTTCAACGACAGCAGGTAATCCCGCAACACTTGCAGCAGGAGAACTTGCATATTCAGGTCTTACGGATAACGACTCCAATGGTGGTGATCGTCTCTACTTAGGACTTGGTACAGAAACAAACGGAAATGCTGCGAGTCACTTAGTTATAGGTGGAAAGTATTTTACAGATTTATTAGACCACACTCGTGGTACATTAACTGCATCATCTGCATTAATTACAGATTCAAATAGCAAACTTGACAATTTAAAAGTAGATAATTTAGATCTAAACGGAAATACAATATCTTCTACAGATGCCAATGGAAATATTGTACTTGATCCGAATGGAACTGGTTATGTTTCAATTACTGGAACAAATGGACTTATAATTCCTGTTGGTACTACAGCTCAAAGAGCACCATCAGTACAAGGTGCAGTTCGTTATAATACAGATACATCTTCTTTCGAAGGATATACAGGATCAACTTGGGGATCATTAGGTGGAGTTAAATCAGTTGATGGTTTAACGTACATTTCAGCTGAGAGTGCTCCAGGATCTTCTAATGACACACTTTCTTTTGTCACTGATGGTACTGAGAGAATGTCTCTTGATACTGACAGTTTAGATATTGCAGCTTCAATTTTAACAACAAATATTAATTCAACTTTAACTTCAACATCAACTTCAACTGGCGCATTAGTTGTTGATGGTGGTGTTGGTATTGCTGAAAATTTATATGTTGGTGGTATAATCAATATTGATAATTTAAGATTAGATACAAATACATTATCATCTACAAATTCAAATGGAAACATTACACTTGCTCCAAATGGAACAGGTGATGTTTATTTAGATGCAGATACAGTAAGAATTGGAGATAGTAATACGAATGCTACTCTAACTACAAATGGAACAGGTGATTTAATTCTTAATACAAATTCTGGTACAAATACAGGTTCTATTACAATTGAAGATAATGTAAATGGTAATATAACTTTATCACCAAATGGTACTGGTAAAACAGTTTTAAATAATCCATACATTAATGGTACAACAGACACTCTTGCTGAATTCATTTATGATACAGTAGGTGGTGCAGTCACTTCAGGAACTGGTATTACTGTCACAAATAGTGATGCAGGAAATAGTTCTACAATTAATATTACAAACACAGCTGTCACTGCTGGTTCTTATGGTTCAACTACAGCAATCCCTACATTTACAGTAAATGCACAAGGACAATTAACTGCTGCTAGTACAGAAAACATTTCAACTACATTAAATATTGCAGGTGATACAGGAACAGATGCGATTGCTCATTTAATAGATACATTAACATTTACTGGTGGTGAAGGAATTGATACTGCTGTCACAAATAATGTATTAACAATTTCAGGAGAAGATGCTACAACTACTAATAAAGGTATCGCTTCTTTTGCTACTGCTAATTTTGATGTATCGTCTGGTGCAGTTTCTACAAAAAACATTACACTAGGAACATCAACTTTAACAAATGGTTCAACTACAAATTCTCTTGCTGGATTACAACAATTAGATGTAGATAATTTACAATTTAATGGTAATTCGATTATTTCAACAGACACTAATGGTGGTATTACACTTGATCCGAATGGAACAGGACACGTTTCAGTTAGCAGTGCATTAATTAAAGATGTTGCAACTCCAGTTGATCCAACTGATGCTGCAAACAAAGCATATGTTGATGCTGTTGCTGAAGGATTACATATTCATGCTTCAGTACTAGCTGCAACAACAGCTGCACTTACTGGTTCTGTGACTTACGATAATGGTACATCAGGAGTGGGTGCTACATTAACTTTAGCAACACCAATTAACACATTAGATGGTTATTCATTAGTAAATGGTGATCGTATATTAATTAAAAACCAAGCAAACACTGCTCATAATGGTATCTATATTCGTACATCTTCAACAGTATTTACACGTGCTGCTGATTTTAACACAGTAGCTGAAATTGCATCTGGTGACTTTTTATTCGTATCAAATGGTACAGTGAATGGAAAAACTGGTTGGGTAAATACAACTAAATCTATTGCTGTTGGTACAACTGCTGTTGTATTTGAACAATTTTCAGGAGCAGGAACTTATATTGCTGGTTCTGGATTAGCATTTACAGGAAATACAATTGATATCGTATTACAAACATCTGGTGGTCTAGAAATAGTTTCTGACGAATTAGGATTAAAATCTACAACTGCTGGAAGTGGTTTAACTTTCTCATCTGGTGTTCTTAATATAGGTGGAACTGCAGATCGTATTACAGTTAATAATGATTCAATTGATATTGCTTCAACTTATGCTGGACAAAATACAATTACAACATTAGGAACAATTTCTACTGGTGCATGGCAAGGTACTACAATCGGCACAATTTATGGTGGTACAGGAAATACATCATATTCAATTGGTGACTTATTAGTTGGTGCTGCAGCAAATGCTTTAAATAAATTATCAATTGGTACGACTGGAAAAGTATTACAATCAAATGGAACGACTTTAGTGTATGATGATGTGGACGGAGGAACATACGCATAATTGATATAATATCTTAGATTATATAATCTACTAACAAATAGGAGACAAGTATGGCTAAGAAGAAACAAGAAACTGTTTCAGATATTATTGATAGAATAGAAGAAGATTTGATGACTCTTCGTGATAAAGTTGAAGAACTTAAAAATCACGAGTGCGAGGAGGACGAAGATGACTCAGAAGAAGATACCGACTGGGATGAAGATTCTGACTCTACTAGCACTGAGGAAGATGAAGAATAAACAAAATAAAAAAAAGAAAAAATAAGGAAACTAACTGATGGCGACAATAATTAAATTAAAAGGTTCAGCAACTCCGAATCTTGCGCCATCAGTTAATGATTTAAGTTATAAAGAAGTTGCTTTAAATTACGCAGACGGAAGATTATATTACAAAAACGCTGCAGGACAAATAGCATATTTTAGTGCTGATGTTGTAGGTGGTCAAGAAGGACAAGATGACGATCTATTTAATCAATTAGCGTTTGCAATTAAATTTGGTGCATTCCCTTTAGCTGATTATGGTAATATAACTGACCCAACAAGTGATGCTTTTGGACAAGTAGTTTTATTTACTTACGATAATATGGCAACAGAGGGATTAAGACTTATTGACAACGAAGGATTAGTATAAAATGCCAACACAATTACAATTACGAAGAGGGACAACAAACCAACATAACACATTTACAGGTGTTGTTGGTGAAGTCACAATTAATACTACAAAGAAAACAGCAGTCGTACATGATGGATCAACAGCAGGTGGTCTTGAATTACTTCGTGCTGATATGTCAAACGTATTCGCTTCAGCAACTCCAACAATCACTTCTTTAAACACATCAGGTGACGTATCTGTAGGTGGTAATTTAACTGTCACTGGTACAACTACATTTAATGGTGGCACTATCACTATGGGTGATGCTGACACTGATAACGTTGTATTTGGTGCTGATGTAAATTCAAATATATTACCAAATACTGATAACACATACGCATTAGGTAGTTCATCTAAAAAATGGTCAGACGTTAGATCAGTTTTATTAACTACAACAGGTAATGCTACAATCGGTGGTGATGTAGCTGTCAATGGTGGCGATCTAACAACTTCTCAAACAACTTTCAATTTATTAAACACAACAGCAACTACTTTAAACGTAGGTGGTGCAGCCACAACATTAGAAATTGGTGCTGCCACTGGTACAACTAACATCAATAACAACTTAGACGTAGATGGCGATGTTAACATTGATGGTGGTGACTTAACAGTATCAACTACTACATTTAATCTTGCTAATACAACTGCCACAACATTGAACGTTGGTGGTGCTGCTACATCTTTAAATCTTGGTGCTGGAACAGGTACTACAACAGTTAATAATAATTTAACAGTCACAGGTAATCTTACTGTTTCTGGTACAACAACTACAGTAGATTCAACAACAATTAATGTTCAAAATGCTTTCGTATTTGAAGGTGCAACTGCTGATGGTTTTGAAACAACTTTAACAACAGTTGATCCAACAGCAGACAGAACACTTTCTCTTCCAGACGCAACTGATACTTTAGTTGGTCGAGCAACAACAGACACATTATCAAATAAAACTTTTACTCTTGCTCAAAGTGGTGGTACAAGTGCATATGCAACTAAAAGAGTTTTACAATACAACGAAGGAACTGGAGTAATTACATATAGTAATAAATTAGATGCTGTAAGCCCATACATTACAGGATATGGTTCAGAAATTCACGTTAGTCCAGTTGCTCTTGATAACACAGGTAATGGAACCATTGGCGATCCAGTTAAAACAATTGCTAAAGCATTAGAATTAGCTGCACTTGCTTTCGAAACAACTACTGCTGGCTCAAGAAAAACAATTATTCTACATCCAGGAGATTATGCAGAAAATGTCACACTTGATACTCAATATATTGTTTTAACCACACACGAGGCAATAGGCAAAAATACAACTCTTTCTGGCACATTAACTATTTCAAAAGGTTGTACTGTTAATGGACTGAAGATGACAAATCTTATTATTTCAGCAACTTCAGCAACAGGCTCAGTTGATATTATTAATTGTACAGTGACAACAGCAACTACAAAAACATCAAGTGCATATACAAATTTTAGATTATGCGATTTATCTTCATCTACATTAAGTATTACTGGTGCTGGCTCAGTCGTGCTGAATGGTGGTAATTATGGTACTGTCACTGTAAATAATGCTTCTGCTGCAGTTTTGGCTAAAGCAGTTATTACAATGGCACCAGTGACTTTAACAGCAGGAACATTACAAATTGCTGACACAGTTATCTACTCTGCTACTAATACATCTAATGCTATAACACAAAGTGCTGGATCATTTTTAACATTAAACAATTGTCAAACATTAATACCTGATTTAACAAACGTAGCAAGAAATAGTTTTGGTGGATATTATTCTATTCTTCATTCTGTTTATGATAAAGCAAACTCTACATTCGGTGGAACATCATTATCAGCAGTTTCATATAGTCAGTATGTTAATGCTGATAGATTAACTCTAAATGGATCAACATCTGGTGCTACTATAATTAACGCAACTGCTTCTGCAGGAACTACTACATTAACACTTCCAGCTGCAACTGACACTTTAGTTGGAAAAGCTACAACAGACACATTGACCAACAAGACCATCGACGCCAACGGCACGGGCAATTCCATTTCAAACATAGAAGTGGCGGACTTTGCCGCTGGAGTTATCGACACTGACCTTGCCTCGGTGTCCGCGAGCGATGACACATTGCCCTCTGCCAAGGCAGTCAAGGCCTACATCGACGCACAGAACACAGCACAAGCGATTACATTTGTTGGAGATGACTCAACAGGAACCTCAGTAAACTCTGGAGAGATATTCAAGATAGCGGGCACAAGCAACATCACAACTGCAGTATCAGGAGATACTTTAACCATCACAGGACCAAATTTAAGTGCATATCTAACCAATTCCACAATCACAGTGGTAGGTGATGACTCCACAGGCACCACTCTTAATTCAGGAGAAACATTCAAAATTGCTGGTACTCAGAACATAACCACAGCAGTGTCTGGAGACACTTTAACTATCACAGGTCCCAATCTGTCAGGTTATCTAACTGCTGTACCTAAAATTATTGACATCAATGAGATATCATCATCTGATTCATCTGCCATACAGATCAATGATGCTGTAAACATTGCTGGTGCATTGAGTGTGAGTGGCAATGTTATTTCAAATGTACAAAATCCAATAGCGGATCAAGATGCTGCAACCAAGAATTATGTGGATAATCAAATTTCTGGTGTGTCCACTTCATTCTATGTGGAAGATGGTACATCTACTATTGCCACAATAGACTCAGGAGACACTCTAAGAATCATTGGATCAGGCGGAATTACCACAGCAGTATCAGGAGATACCCTAACTATTACTGGTGCTAATCAAGCACAGGGTATTACATTCTTTGATTCTGCTTCTACAAGTACAGCAATACCCGATGGAGGCGCCCTACAAATTACCAGCGGAGAGGGTATCAGCACTTCTATCCTAGGAAATGTGATAACTATAACAAATACTTCGACGCAGCTGGAAATTGATGGCGGCAGTGCTTATTCAATATACAATGCCATTTCTGAAGCGTTGATAGACGGAGGAACTGCTTAACATGGCACAGATTAGACTACGCAGAGATCAATCAGCGAACTGGACATCACAGAATCCCACTCTAGCAGCCGGAGAAGCTGGATTTGAATTAGATACTCGCCGAATCAAAATTGGTGATGGTGTCACAGCATGGAATGCTTTGGCCTACGTAAGAACAGAATTCACAATAGCAGATGATGATTCTACCTCAGAATCATTTTATTCGGGACGAACACTTAATATAAAAGGCTCAGGAATTGTTACTACGTCACTGGTAGATGACACACTGACTATCGGTGCTACTAGTCCTGCACAAGGTATCACATTCGTAGGCGATGATTCCACTGGCATAAGAATTTCTGATGGAGAGACAATAAAGATTGCTGGAGGCACAGGCATCAGTACATCAATGTCATCAGATTCCACTGGTGACGTATTGGTTATCAGTGCTGACGGAACCACTGCAGTGGCCAATGTGCTGTACGTTTCCAAGAGTGGATCAGACAGCAACAACGGTCAAACTCTAGCCACATCATTCTTAACTATCAAAGCAGCTCTAGCAGTGGCCACAGCAGGAACCACAGTGTTTGTTAAGAGCGGAGATTACACAGAAGCCAACCCAGTGACCATACCTGCAAACGTATCACTGGTGGGAGACAATCTAAGAACCACCACAGTGAGACCACTCACTACTAATGCTGATTTATTCTATATCAATAATAGATGTTATGTGACAGGATTTACTTTTAGAAGCCATGTGTCGCCAGCAGCAGCATTTGCATTCAATCCTAACGGATCAGCAGGCACCATTACAACCAGTCCTTATGTGCAGAACTGTTCCAGTATCACAACCACAGGAACAGGTATGAGGATTGATGGTTCGCATGCTGCAGGATTAAAATCCATGGTGTTAGATGCTTATACACAATTCAATGAAGGTGGTCGAGGTGTACATATTTTAAACAATGGTTATGCACAGCTGGTGAGTTTGTTCACTATCTGTTGCAACGTTGGTGTACTCTGCGAATCTGGAGGACAGTGTTCTATCACCAACTCCAACACATCTTTCGGTACATATGGATTGAAAGCAGATGGTGTAGGTTCGGCTTTATTCACAGGATTGACCAACGGTGCCAATCAAAGCGGAACTACTATTATTATTGATGGATTGTCTACCAATAAACCAGCAGTGAATGACGTGGTGAAATTTGATGGCGATAATAATTATTATACAATTGTTTCTTCCTCTGGTCCTGACAGCAACGGAGAATCCACAGTAGTATTATTGGAGACTGTAGTAAATGTAATACCTAACAATACTACAGCAACATTCTATAAAAGAAGTTTAATATCTGCTCTAGGACACACATTTGAATATGTAGGTTCTGGAGATACTTTAACCACAGCTCTACCATCAGGGGGTGGAGTACCTATACAGGCAAATGAAACAGTTTCAGTAAACAGTGGACAGGTTTATTACACCAGCACGGATCACTTGGGTGATTTTAGAATTGGTGATGACTTGTTGTTCAATAGAGCAACAGGAACAATAACAGGAAGGACGTTTAGCCGAAGTTTATTTGCGGTTCTAACTCCTTACATATTAGCCCTAGAGGGTTCATTAAACAACTAAAGGAGAGGAGGATAAAAAATGGCATTGGCATTGAACGTATTCAGAACAGTAACAGCAGAATTTACAACTGCAACTGCGACTGTTTATACAGCACCGGTATCATACACAGGTATCGTACTGTTGGCACAGATCGCTAACGTGACTGGTACATCTGGTACGGTAACAGTTAGTGTGACAGATCCAACATCTACAACAACCGAATTATTGAAAGATTTTGCTATACCTGCAAATGATGCAGCATCAGCAATATCTGGAAAATTAGTTATACAGACCGGCTGTGAATTAAAAATTTCAGCAAGTGCAAACAGTAAATTCAAACTTACTTTGAGTATACTAGAAAGCGCGAACGAATAATAAAGGAAAAGAATGAGTAGTGGAAGAATAAAGAGCGGCAAAGTAAAAAAGATTGCACCTACAGCGGTATCCGCGGATAGGTATAATTTTATACAGTTGTCAGAAACAGAACCAGATCTAGGCGTACCTGCAGCAACGGGGTATGTACTAACCAGCGACACGACTGGAACTAGATCTTGGGTTACGGCTGCTTCAACTCTGGAAACTTCTCCTATTACTTTCGTAGGCGATGACAGCACAGGCACTGGTGTTAATCTTGGAGAGACATTTAAATTCAAAGGTGGAAACAACATCACCACTGCAGTGATTGGAGATGAGTTAACCATCTCTGTTAGTAAAAATTTAGATGTCAATGAATTATCCAGCTCAGACAGCACAGCCATTCAGATCAACGATGCTGTAAATGTGTCTGGAAACCTAACTGCCTACACTTTTAATACCGAAGGATTATTGATTTATCGTAATAATATTTCAGCCATTCGTTCCAATGATAATCTTGTTTTAAAGGCCAGTGCTTCGGGTAGAGTTTATGTTGAAGGCAACCTAGAAGTAACTGGTACTGCTTATCTAAACAATGTAACCACAACTGGCACTGCCACTCTGCCTACCTTAGTAACCAACACAATATCCAGTGATGATTCAACCACAATATTAATTGATGATTCTGTGAATGTAACTGGATCAGTAAAAGTGGGCAACACATTGACAGTTAGTAATGCTGTTATTAATAGAATTGTAACCGATGATTCTAGTAATATCAACATTAATGGTGCTCCGGTTAATTTTGCAGCTGGTGGAGAAGTTTTATATAAAGAAACTGCATATCTATCAGATCTTGCTGATGTGGACGTAGAAAATCCACAGCTGGATCAATTCTTAAGATACAACGGCACCCAGTGGGTGAACGGATCAGGTGCTGCAGTTTCTGCAGGTGTGGGAGTTTCTTTCTATCTCACAGATCCTACAATCACTGCCACAGGTGCTAACAATAATAACGAAATTATCACCATGCAGAACTTTCCTGGCACTGCAGGAGAACAGACAGTTTCTAAAGCCATCAACAACACCACAGATATATTGGCAGCTTTCGTTATTACTTCTGCTCTAAACAGAACAGCCATTGATGCAGGTAACTGGTCATTCATTAACCATGCTTATGTGGACAGCAGTTCAGGCACAACCACTATTGCGAACTACATATACAAAGCAGTGCCTTTCGTAACCGGCACAGTGACCATCACAGGCACAGGCACATCACGCACTGCCACAGCGTCCGCAGGCACGCCATTTGCTACCGCAGCTATCGATGCTTCAGCCACCAATACCACAGCTTCATATCTACAAACACCACAGGGTCTGTATCAGATCACTGCTCGATCGTCCGACACAGTGGTCACTATCACCACTCCATCGGGCTACACCAATGAGTCAGCTGTGGCTGGTACTGTGTGGAAGAAATTATTTGCTTCTAATACATCACCTGTGCTTAATTCCACTGTGGCTGCCAACTACAACACAGAATCCACACAACCTTTATACTCTATCACTGCTGCTACAAAATTAGCCATGATCGTGTTTGGTACCACAAGTAATTCTAGAACACTGACCTACGTGTATGATGGCCAAGACAATGCTTCATTGGTGGTGTCTCCTCTGTCACTGTTACACGACAGTTTGGCTGGTCTACAAGGTGGCACATCAGGAGAATTCTACCACTTAACATCCGCAGAATACACTGGTACAGGCACAGGCAACTTTGTGCGAGCATCTGCTCCTACCATCACAAATCCTTCAGTATCAGGCACACTAAATGTTAACACAATTAATTCTACAGATTCTACTGCCATACAAATCACAGATGGTGTGAACATATCTGGTACTCTAAATGCCAAAACTCTAGTAACCACGAACATCAGTTCAGAAGATTCTACCGCTATACAAGTCACTGGTGGTATCAATGTGACAGGTTCCGTGAGATTGGGTGGATTACAATATCCAGTCACAAATGGAGAACTGGGACAGGTATTGAGCAGCTCTGGCACAGGCTCTGTGGACTGGGCAACATTGACCGGTGGTGGTGGATCTAACGTAGCAGCAGATTCAGTTACATTCACAGGATTCGGCAGCAACAATATTGTTATATCAGATCCCAACATATCTGTGGATCTAGCAGGAGTGGTTATATATGGTGCTGTGGATGACTCTCAGGCCATTGGAACCTCTCCAGGTACATTTGACTCATGGAGTGCCAATGATTATGACAGTGCATTCTATATTGCTGCTACACTGAACAACACAGCAGTGGAATATGGCACTGCTTCTATATCTGTGGCAACCAATGGATCAGATGCTTTTGTTTCATCAGGTGGAGTGGTTTCAACAGGCAACACAGGTCAACTGACCTACTCAGCAGGATATGTTTCTCCCACTGTTACTTTATCCGGCACAGGCACAACTGCCAACAACACTGCCAGCTATCTAAGAATAAATCTAGGAGATGACACTGCTACATCTGCTACTACATCTGCAGCCATGGCAGTGGTCAATAGTATAACAGTTTCTGCTAGCACAGTGACCAACAACACATCTGTGGGAGATTCTGTGGGTATAACCACAGTGGCAAAAATTGCGGATCAGTTCACAGGTACCAGCGTAGACAGTACTGTTGCCTAT